>Ga0213828_1000021_pt1 | contig 317187 bp, 260 predicted proteins | sample MC6MC0897MG_FD_180664 | JGI IMG/M metagenome (GOLD analysis project Ga0213828, IMG submission 180664) | Enriched soil aggregate microbial communities from Iowa State University, Ames, United States - MC6-MC0897-MG | ecosystem: Environmental > Terrestrial > Soil > Unclassified | place: USA...
TCAAGAACCATGCTTGCGGCACGTTGCTTGAACTCGCGGGTATAGGTCTTTCGTTCTTGCATGGAGCCTCCTGAATAGGCGAATCATATCGCCCTTAAGAGGTGTCCGAGATCATTAGGCCAGTTCACAGCAGCTCCCACAGAAATTGCGGCGGCTGCGGTGGCCTGGTTTACATCGCCCCTGTGGGAGACGTCGGAGGTTACGACGGCAGCGAATGCGGTGGGTCATTCACCATTGATCTCTCTGACCCAACACGTCCGCCACCGTCATGACATCCAGCCGCCCCCATAGAAATTGCGGCGGCTGCGGAGGCCTGGCTTACGTAGCCCCTGTGGGAGACGTCGGAGGTTATGAGGGCATGGGTTGTACTCCAGACAAACGCCGCCTGCTGCACACATCCTGATGCAGTTCTTGGGCTACGCCCTTTGTTTTGATCACTAGCCTTCTAGCTTTCCTCTTAAACAGGCGAGCACGCGATGCCTCTACCCGCTGACTCCAAGCGCTTGCGCATGGGTCGTTATTCCCAGAAAGGCCAGATCTACCTCGTGACCTCAATCACTCACCATCGTCAGCCCTTCTTTAGCGACTGGGTCACAGGGCGGTTGCTGGTAAATCACTTCCGAAAAGCGCAGCAGGAAGGCTGGGCAAATACGTTGGCTTGGGTCGTGATGCCAGATCACTTTCACTGGTTGCTTGAGCTTGAGAAAAAGGATCTTCCCGCTTTGGTGCTCGCGGTCAAATCACGCGCAGCGCGAGACATCAACACGCATCTAGGCAGGTCCGGCCAACTCTGGCAGAGAGGCTTTCACGACCGGGCGATTCGGAAGGAAGAGGACTTGCTTAGCGCCGGGCGCTACATCATCACCAATCCGATCCGCGCCGGTTTGGTCAGTCGGGTTCATGACTATCCGCTATGGGACGCGAAATGGATCTGAACGCGTGACGATATCGAACGGCTGAAAAACGCAGGTGCTGCCGAGCAAGCATTCGCCACTGTCGTAACCTCCAGCAGCTCCCACAGGTTTTGCGGCGGCATGACATCTCGGGTCTGCCCGGTTCGTGTAGGAGACGTCGGAGGTTACGACGGCAGCGAACGCGGTGGATCAGTCATCGGTGATGTTACTGCCCCCACCGCATTCGCCACTGTCGTAACCTCCAGCAGCTCCCACAGGTTTTGCGGCGGGCAGAACATCACGGGGCTGCCCGGTTCGTGTAGGAGACGTCGGAGGTTACGACGGCAGCGAACGCGGTGGATCAGTCATCGGTGATGTTACTGCCCCCACCGCATTCGCCACTGTCGTAACCTCCAGCAGCTCCCACAGGTTTTGCGGCGGGCAGAACATCACGGGGCTGCCCGGTTCGTGTAGGAGACGTCGGAGGTTACGACGGCAGCGAAAGCGGTGGGTCAGTCACCGGTGATGTTACTGCCCCGCCGCATTCGCCACTGTCATAACCTCCAGCAGCTCCTACAGAGATTGCGGCGGCTGCGGTGGCTTGGTTTAGTTAGCCCCCGCGGGAGACGTCGGAGGTTGTGACGGCAGCGAATGCGGTGACTAACGGGCGATAACTCCGATCTGTTGCAGGAACGTCAGGTTGTCTTCCAGGTGCCAGTTCTCGGCAATCCGGCCGTCGGCAATGCGGTAGATGTCGGTCGCGATGAAGTTCACTGTCTGCCCTTTTCCCTTCACGCCGTTGAACGTCCCGGTGAAATGCCCGGTGAAACGCAGGTGCGAAACCACGCGGTCTCCAGTGACGATCATCTGTTGCACCTCGCAGTTCAGGTCCGGCACTGCGCCATGGAATGCGCTGGACGCGGCCAGCGGTCCGGCGATGCCTTGGGGGCGGCCTGGCGGTAAGGCCCGGTCCATGAAGTCGGGCGCCAGCGCTTCGCGGGCCAGCGCCGGGTCGCCCGACGACCAGAACGTCGCGTAACGACGGGCAGCCAGGGTTTGTGCCTGAACCTGCTCGGGTGTCGCGCCGGGATCGGCGATCAGCACCTTCGGGGTGATCAGGGCCGGCTCGGCGGCGACGGCAGGTTGAGTGAGCACGGTGGCGGTGACGGCGGCGGCCAACAGGCCGGTGATCAGCGAGCGCATGCAGCTTCTCCTGTGCGAGCGGCGGGGTAATCGCTGTAGCCCTGAGCTGACCCTCCGAACAAGGTGGCGGGATCGAGCGGTGTCAGCGGCAGGTCGTGTTCCAGACGGGCTGGCAGGTCGGGATTGCCCACGAACGGCCTGCCAAACGCCACCAGGTCGGCATAACCCTGGGCGATGACCCACTCGGCACGGGCTTTGTCGTAGTTACCGGCCACGATGATCGGGCCGGTGAAGCGCTCGCGAATCGCCTGGCGGAAGGCCTCGGTGAACACCGGCGCGTCGTCCCAGTCGGCTTCGACCAGGTGCAGATAACCGATGCCCTTTCCTTGCAGGTATTCGGCGGCTTCGAGGATCGTCGGAAGAATGTCCGGACAGTCCATACCACGGGCCGTCAGGAACGGCGCCAGGCGAATGGCAGTGCGTTCGGCACCGATTTCATCGCTGATCGCGTCTATCACCTCCCGCAGAAAACGCAGGCGATTGCTGCGCGAGCCTCCGTATTCATCGGTCCGCGTGTTGGACGTGGTGCGCAAGAACTGATCCACCAGATAGCCATTGGCGCCATGGACCTCAACGCCGTCGAATCCGGCGAGCATGGCCCGGCGTGCGGCTTGACGGAAGTCATCGACAATCTGCGCAATCTCGCGCCGGCTCAACGCCCGAGGTGTCGGGGAGTCCACCATCGCACCCTGCCCGGTCGCCGGGTCCACTTTCCAGATCTGCCCTTCGAACGGCTCTGCGGAGGGCGCCACGGGCAACGCTCCCCCGTGGAAGTCAGGATGGGACATACGCCCCACGTGCCACAGTTGCAGGAAGATGCGACCGCCTTCGGCATGCACCGCCTCGGTCACGCCACGCCAGCCTTCCTGCTGCGCATCGCTATGGATGCCGGGGGTGAAGGAGTAGCCCTTCCCCTGCGGGGAAATCTGTGAGGCCTCGGTGACGATCAACGCCGCCGATGCACGCTGAGCGTAATACTGAGCGTTAAGTGCATTGGGGATGTCGCCGGGCTGACTGCTGCGGGCGCGGGTCATGGGCGCCATCACCACACGGTGCGGTGCAGTGAGGCCCGCGAAGGCGATCGGGGTAAACAGTGTCGCTGGGGTCTTCATGGTGAAGGTTTCCTGAGCCAGGGAAAGATAATGGGCTCAGTCTGCGTTCGAGGACTGCATTTGATAATTAGGCTAATCTTTGATGGATTTTCAAAAATAGCGGAAAAATCATGGACAACCTCGAAGCCATTCGCCTGTTTGTCGAAGCGGCCCAACTCGGCGGCCTTTCCGCAGCCGGCCGCAAGCTGGGCCTGTCACCGGCCGCCGCCAGCGCACGTCTGCTCAAGCTCGAAGCCTCTCTGTCCACGCGCCTTTTCGAGCGAACCACGCGTCAATTAAGGCTGACTGATGAAGGCCGGCTTTATCTGCAGCATTGCCGCCAGGCGTTGCAGGCGCTGGACGATGCCCGCGCGGCACTGTCCGCCGAGAAGAAAGAGATTCGCGGCAAGATCCGTATCTCCGCGACCTCGGATTTCGGCCGCCACGTGCTCAACCCCTGGCTGGACGCCTTTACTGCCCTGTATCCCCAAGTCGTGCCCGCACTGTTGCTGTCCGACTCACTATCACACCTGATCGCCGACGAGGTCGACCTGGTGATTCGCTTCGGCGTGCCGCCCGACAGCTCGCTGATCGCGCGGCCGTTGGCGGCCAATCGCCGCGTGCTGTGCGCCGCACCGGGTTACCTGCAACGCAAGGGCACACCAAAGCACCCCGACCAACTGGCGGATTTTGACCACATCGTCGCCGGACAATCAGGCTGGTCCAGCGAATGGCGCCTGCAACGAGGGGAGGAAGTGAAGCTGTTCAAGGTGCCGATGGAGGCCGCGCGGGAGACCAATGACGGCTCGCTGGCTCGGCAGTGGGCAATCGACGGCCACGGCATTGCCCTCAAGTCGATCTGGGACGTCAGCGCTGACCTCGCCGCCGGTCGCCTGAGCCTGGTGATGCCTGACTGGCAAACCGCCGAAGCGCCGGTGCATGCGCTGTATCCTCGCAGCCGCTACCTGGCCCCTCGTGTACGAGCCCTGCTGGACTTTCTGGTCGAGCGATTCGAACAGGCGTCACGGGACATGGCGCTTTAGCCGCCAGGCCGCGACAGTTCGAACGTCGGATAATCCGTCAAACGCCAGCCCGACTTTCAATGCCTTGCCTGCTTTGCACCCAGAATCCACTGCACGGACCCTCCGGGGCGACCGTGCTAAAACCGGTCCCACTCCGGCTCGCCTGCAAATGCCTCTGTCACGTAATCGATGAAACACCGCACCTTGGCCGGCACGTATCGGGCCGTCGGGAACACCGCATGAATCGCCAGCTCGGAAGGCGTAAACGTGGGCAAGACTTGAACCAGTGACCCGGCGCGCAAGTGCTGACCGAACACGAAGGTCGGTCCGTAGGCGATACCGAGACCCGAGAGCGCCGCAGACACCAGCATCTGCATGTTGTTTGCACGCATGCGAAGCGGGCCATCGATGACATGAAGCCTGTTGTCGACATCGCTCACCGTCCAGCCATCCGCCGACACAGCCTCGCTGAACGCTAGGCGCGAAAGGCTGCGCACGTCATTCGGGTGCGCAGGCAGGCCGTGTCGCTCGATGAATTCAGGCGATGCGCAAAGCACCATCCGACACACGCCCAGCCGTCGTGCAATCAGCGAAGAGTCCGCGAGTTGCCCGATGCGGATGGCGACGTCGATGCCGGCCGCGTGCAGATCGACATAGCGATCGTCGGCGACAACGTCGGCATTGATATCGGGAAAATCACGCAGTAAGCGAGCGATGACCGGCCCCACGTGCAGCGCGCCAAAGGTGACCGGTACCGCGATGCGCAAGGTACCCCGTACACCGCTGCCGGCATCGCTCGCCTCGTGATTGGCTTCGTCGAAGGCATCGAGGATCTGTTTGCAACGCAGGTAATACGCCTGACCCGCCTCGGTCGTGCTCAGATGACGCGTGCTGCGTTGCAGCAGCCTCACCCCCAGTTGCGCCTCCAGCGCACTCACGTGTTTTCCGGCCATGGAGGCTGACAAGCCGAACCGCCGACCGGCCGCCACCAGGCTGCCGTCCTCGATGGCGGCGACAAAAACGTTGAGGCTGGTGAAACGGTCCATGAGAGGCTCCAGTCGAGAACCAGGCGATCGATTGATGATATAAATCTGCGGATTATCGCGTTAAGCGCCTTAATTTACGATCCCCACCTTAACATTCAACGTTGAGAGGTGGACGATGCTCGTGGATTCAAATGGCGTTCGTATTCATGTCGAAGATCAGGGAACAGGTGCCCCGGCTCTGGTATTCCTGCACTACTGGGGCGGCTCCTCGCGCACCTGGAACGCGGTCGTTGACGCTCTGCCGATCACCTGCCGGGTTGTCAGGCCGGATCTGAGGGGCTGGGGAAGTTCTGTGACGATGCCCTCTTGGGACAGGCCTGTTGGCTGTAACTTGAGCGACTATGCCGCCGATGTCGCAGCGGTCGTTTCAGCACTTGAGCTGGACAACTACGTGGTGATCGGGCATTCCATGGGCGGAAAAATCGCGCAACTGCTGGCCTCGCAGCGTCCCAGTGGACTCGCGGGCCTGGTGCTGGTAGCGCCCGCGCCTCCAGGGGCCCTTCAAATGCCTGAAGAAGCCAAAGCTGCGATGGCGAGCGCCTACGTGTCCGAGGCCTCCGTGGGCCTGGCCATCGAGCACATGCTGACGTCCAGACCATTGAGCCCCGAACAACGGCGGCAGGTGATCGAGGACAGTCTGCGCGGCACGGCCGAGGCAAAGGCCGCGTGGCCGCAGTCGATCAGCCAGGAGGACATTACGCATCAGGTCCAGGCGATCAACGTCCCGACCGTGGTCATTGCAGGAGAGAGGGATCAGGTCGATTCGGTTGCGACGCTGAAAGCACACCTGCTCCCGAACATCCCCCACGCGGATTTCCATGAACTGGCCGGCACAGGCCACTTATCACCTCTGGAGTCCCCCGTGGAACTGGCGGCCATTATTGGTGGGTTCGTGTCCACGCTGAGAAGCAAGCTATCGGCGTGAAGCCAGAGACGGCATCACTTTACCAGCCGCGTTTCCTTGGAAGGCCGGTAGCCGAAATAGGCGCTGTAGCACTTGCTGAAGTGGCTGGGGGAGACGAAACCGCAGGCGACGAGGACTTCGACCTGAGAGAGCTCAGTGTGCTGCAGCAGCCGTCGTGCTTCGGTGATGCGCAGCTCCAGGTAATAACGCTGCGGCGTGGTGCCCAACTGTTCTTTGAACAGGCGCTCGATCTGCCGGCGCGAGCGCCCTGCGTAAACCGCCAGCTGGTCCATCTCCAGCGGTTCCTCAAGGTTGGCGTCCATCAGTTTGACGACTTCCTTGAGCGGTGCGCTGACCGAGATGTGCCGGCTCGGCTTGATGCGCCGATACCGCGACTCCTCGAACGACAGGATGTCTTCGATGCCTTCGACCAGCGCCTTGTCGTGCAGGCCCTTGATCCATTCCAGGGCCATGTGGAAGGCGCCGGATGGACTGGACGCCGTGAGCCGGTCGCGGTCCACGACAAAGGGCTCGCTGGTCACGTGGGTGACTTTTGAGATCTCGGCGAGTGCGGGACGGTGTTCGGGGTGAATCGCGCAACGGTAGCCTTCGAGCAGGCCCGCTGCCCCGAGAAACCACGCCCCGTTCCATAACCCGGCGAGAGTGATGCCCAAGTCGGCTGCGGTGATCAGCAGCGTGATCAGCGCGTCGTCGGCTTTGAGTTCCGTGCGGTAGCCACCACAGATCACCAGCAGATCGAGGTCTTTGAGCGCGGGCAGTTCAAGGCGGGCGTCGGGCCGGATGACCAGCCCCAGATCGCTGATGACCTCGCCTTCCTGCAAGCCGAACGTTCTGGAAGAAAACAGCGTAGGACGCAGCAGATTGGCGGTGACAATTGTGTCCAGCGCCTGAGTGAACGCCGGGAGCGAGAAGTGTTCGAGCAGCAGAAAACCCGTCCGCGTGTGCGTACAAGGCAGCCGCCGATGCGCCTCCAGATAGCGAAGGTTCTTGCCCTTCATGCCGCCGCTGAACTCTCTTCTCTCGCTCAACGCTCGCTCCGCGTGTTTTTCCAGACGATCAACGTTCTTGTGCTGCTCACCTTTGCCCTTGCCCTGTCGCACTCGCTTCAGGCAAACCTGACATCAGTGCGCAAGGAGCGCCGAGGTTATCTCAAAGTGATGGCCTGCGACAGAAAGCGCTGTTATCCCTTGAGCGCGGCTTCGATGGCAGCCACGTCAATCCGTGTCATGCCCATCATTGCGTTGAACGCACGCTTGGCTGCGGCCCGGTCAGGGTGGGTAATCGCTTCGGTCAGCACGCGCGGGGTGATCTGCCACGATATGCCCCATTTGTCTTTGCACCAACCGCAGACGCTGGCCTCGCCGCCATTGCCGACTATCGCGTTCCAGTAGCGGTCCGTCTCCGCCTGATCCTCGGTTGCGACCTGAAAGGAAAACGCCTCGTTGTGCTTGAACACCGGCCCGCCGTTCAGCCCGATGCAGGGGATGCCCATGACGGTGAACTCGACGGTAATCACATCGCCCTCCTTGCCCGAGGGATAATCACCGGGCGCCGGATGAACAGCGGTGACCGCGCTATCAGGGAACGTCTTCGCATAAAAGCTCGCCGCGTCCTCGGCATCGCCTTCGTACCAGAGACAGACTGTATTCTTCGCGACCATGTCGGCTCTCCAACGTTTGGAATGGAGAGATGAGTTTAGACGGGAGACATTTACCTGCCTGCTAAGGGTGCCTCGCTTCGCTTGGGCACGCAGGGCCAGAAGCTCCGTGTCTATTGGATCTGTCGCGCACCTCAGGCCTGTGGGAGTCAGCTTGCTGATGACGGATGTACACGCAATCAGGCGAATAACAGAAAGACCGCCTTCGCGACCGTCGTAACCTCCGATTGCTCCTACAGAGGCCCGCGAATATCTCAAGCCGACCAGCTCCGCCCAAATTCCAGCCATAAAAAAGGGCAGACACGTTGACCGGTCTGCCCCTCTTCCTAACGTCTAAAACTCAAGCATTACCAGCGGAACGCAACCGTCCCCATGACTGTACGCTCCTCGCCCCAGTAGCAACGACCTGCGTTGTTGCAACCACTGACGTACTCCTTGTCGAACAGGTTCTTCGCGTTCACATCCACCGACCAGTGCTTGTCGATGTCATACCCCACCAACGCATCCACCAGCGTCACATCGCCGGTTTTCAACTTGCCGTACAAGGTCGGCGAGGTGTACGCAAAGGTGTTGTCGAAATAACGCACACCGCCTCCCAGACGGAAACCGCTCAGTGGGCCATCGAGGAAACGGTAGGTCGCCCAACCGGACGCCTGGTTACGCGGAATCCCCGTCAACTGGTGGTCCTCCACCAACGACCCCGGCGCATCCTTGGTCACGCGCGCGTCGGTGTAGGTGTAAGACGCCGTCAGGCTGAGGTTCTTGGTGATATCGCTGTTGGCCTCCAGTTCGATGCCCTTCGACTCGCTCTCGCCCACCTGACGACTGAAACCGTTGCTGCCTGCAACCACGTCATGGGTCTTGGTCAGCTGGAAGACAGCGGCGCTGAAGGTGGTATTCCAGCCGGCCGGCTCAAACTTCAGACCCGCTTCGTACTGGTGGCTGAGGATCGGGTCGAGCAGTTCGCCGTTGGGCTGCGAGGACTGCTGCACCGGGGTGAAGGCCGTCGAGTAGCTGACGTAAGGCGAGATACCGTTTTCGAACTGGTACATCAGACCGGTCTGCCAGCTGAAACGGTGATCCCAGCCATCCAGGTCGGCCAAGCCACTGGTCGTGCCCGCGCGGTTACGGTATTTGCTGTTGACGAAGTCCTGGCGGCCGCCCAGCAGGAAAATCCAGTTGTCGTACTTGCTCTGAAGCTGGCTGTACAGACCGTACATTTGCTGGTCCAGCTGCGAGTTCTGGATCGTCGCGATCATCCGCGGATTCCCGGCCGGGAACACCGGGTTGAAGGCGTTGTACGTACCGCCGTTGCCCGCCGCCCAATCCTGGTTGAACGAAGTACGGTCGTAGCTGGCGCCCAGCAACACGGTGTTTTCCAGCGCGCCGGACGTGAAGTGACCTTCGAACTGGTTGTCCAGGGAGTACGCCAGGGACTTGTTGTCACGGTCATACGCGGTGCTGGTCAGGATGCTGCCAAAACCGGCGTTGTTCAGGTTGTTCGGCCAGGTTTCATGGCGGTCGATCCGGGACTCCATGAAACGCGAGTTCTGGCGGAACTGCCAGGTGTCGTTGATCTGATGGCTGAACTCGTAACCCAGGCTCCACGCCTCACGCTCGAAGTCGTCCCAGTTCGGGTTGCCGTTGTACTGGTCCTTGCCGATCTTGCCATTGACGTTATTCAGCAAAGTACCGGCCGCCGGGTAACCGAGCAGCAGCTGGGTACGGTCGCGCTGGTAGGTCGACAGCAACGTCAGCGACGTGTCTTCGTCAAAGTTGAAGGTCATGGACGGTGCGATGTACAGACGATCGTCCGGCACCGAGTCGACCTGCGTGTCGGCGTTGCGACCCAGCATCACCACACGGCCCAGAATGCGGTTGTCGTCGGTCAGAGGGCCGGACACGTCGAGGCCCAGTTGGCGACGGTTGTTGCTGCCATACGAAAACTTGGCTTCACCCTGTGCGGTTTCAGTCGGGCGTTTGCTGACCAGGTTGACCAGACCGCCCGGGGCGTTTTCGCCGTAGAGAATCGAGCTCGGGCCGCGGAACACTTCGGTGCGCTCCAGGCCGTACGGTTCGGTGGTGGTGTCGTAACGGTTGCCTTGCAGACGCAGGCCGTCCTTGAGCAGGCCGTAGCCATAGTCGGTGGCGTTGTAGCCGCGAATGGAGAACAGGTCCCCCGCCAGGCCATCACCTACCGCAAACGGCGGCGCGAAGATGCCGGGTACGTAACCGAGGATATCGGTGAGGGTTTGCGAGCCCTGATCCTGAATGCGCTGACGTGTCACCACCGATACAGAACGCGGCGTTTCGGATAATGGAGTGCTGGTTTTGGTGCCCGCTGTGCTGTTCTTCGCCTGGTAGCCAACGTCGGGTTCAACCGCCAGTGATTCCCCGGTGATCACCGAGTTCTGCAGCTGAATCGCTGAGCCTTTCGCAGGCTTGGCGGGGGCATCCTCTGCCCATGCCAGGCCGTGACAGGCGACCGTTGCCACCAGTGCTGCCAAGGCGTTCACCTTGAATTGTTTGTTCTTGTTGCTCGCCATCCGAACTCCCCCTCCCTTTGAAATGACCTGGGCCTGAGCCCACTGCGCAGTGTTTACAGATGTAAAAAAGGCGTGAAAATGTAACAGAGAAACATTCTCGTTACCATTGTCATTCAAAATAAAAGCGAAGTGCCATCCCTTGTCACTTCGCTGATACAGGTCGGAAGGGATTACCGCAGGTTGACGGCGGCGGAAACCGCGGCGCTGAAGATCTCGGCGATCTGGTCGATCTGGGCTGCGGTGACGATCAAAGGCGGGAGGAAGCGGATGACGCTGGAGTGACGGCCACCCACTTCGATGATCAGTCCGCGTTGCAGGCATTGGCGCTGAATCCTCGATGCCAGTGCGCCGCTTTGCGGGAAGCGGCCCAACGCGTCCGGACGCCCTTCGGGATCGACCATTTCCACGCCCAGCATCAGGCCCATGCCGCGTACATCACCCATCTGCGGGTAGTCTTTTTGCAGCGCGTGCAAGTGACCGCTCAAACGCTCGCCCATGGCCGCTGCGTGCTGATCGAGCTGCTGTTCGCGAACGATGCGCAGCGTGGTAGAGCCGGCCACCATGGCCAACTGGTTGCCTCGGAATGTGCCGGCGTGGGAGCCCGGTTTCCAGACATCCAGCGACTTGTTGTACACCACCACGGCCATCGGCTGGCTGCCCCCGATCGCCTTGGACAGCACCAATACGTCCGGCACGATGCCGGCGTGCTGGAACGCGAACGGCTTGCCGGTGCGCGCCACGCCGCACTGGATTTCGTCGAGAATCAGCGGCACGCCCGCGTCACGGGTGATGCGGCGGACTTCGCGCAACCAGTTGGCAGAGGTCGGCACCACGCCGCCCTCCCCTTGCAAGGGTTCGAGGATCATCCCGGCAGGCGGCATGACACCGCTTTCCGGGTCAGTCAGCTGGTTTTCGATGTAGTGCAGACCGATGCGCTCACCCGCTTCACCACCGACACCAAACGGGCAGCGATAGTCGTACGGGAACGGCAAGAACTGCGCGCTGGAGGCCAGGCCGCCCAGCGACGCTTTCGGTCCCAGGTTCCCCATCAGACTCAAGGCCCCTTGAGTCATGCCGTGATAGGCGCCGTGGAAGGCCATCATGTTGCTGCGACCGGTGGCCGTGCGCACCAGCTTCATCGCCGCTTCCACCGCGTCGGTGCCCGCCGGGCCGCAGAACTGAATGCGTGCGTCCCTGGCGAACTCCGATGGCAGGAGCGCGAACAGCTCGTCGATGAAGGCGTCTTTGGCCTCGGTCATCAGGTCCAGAGTGTGCAGCGGGCGCTGCCCGTCGAGCAGGTCTCGCATCGACTGCACCACCTCGGGGTGGTTGTGCCCCAACGCCAGCGTACCGGCGCCCGCCAGGCAATCAATGAACCAGCGCCCCTCGCTGTCCTGCACATGAATGCCTTGGGCGCGCTTGAGTTCCAGCGGAATGCGCCGCGGGTAGCTGCGAGCGTTCGATTCCACCGCCGCCTGACGGTCCAGCCGCGCGGTCGGCGCAAACCGGTAGTCAGCATGGGCCAGCGCGGCATCGGGTGTCAGCTCGGCAATCGGCGTCACGTTGTGTTGGCTATGCATATTCCTGCTCCTGGAAATCGTGTGACTGAGGTCGTTCGTTGACTTGCGCGAGGGCCTCGGCAAGCTGGGTGATGAACTGCTGATCACGGACAATCAAAAGGTGGTCGGCATCGATCCAGGCTGAAACCTGCAAGCGGCTGCCCATGCCCTGCTCCAGAAGAGCCGGTGCGTTATCGTTATTTTCCGGAGAGCGCTCCGCCCACCAGGCGTACACCGGCACGCTCGACGGATGGATGTCCCGGCATTGGTTGGCGAGTTGGCGCATGTGCCGCTCGACGCCGAGCAGCTGCTGCCAGTGCTCATCGCCTTCGTTTTGGTCGTCGCCGCCCACCGTTGGCGCGGACGATTCAGGCACTGCAGGACGCGGCTGGCCCGCGCCCGGCACGTAGCCGTCAATCAGGCCGACGAAGGCCACGCGCTTGCCCAGACGGGTCAGCAAACGGGCCATTTCCAGAACCATCGTGCCGCCCATCGACCAGCCGATCAGGCGGTAGGTCCCGGACGGTTGCTGCTCCAGCAACGCTTTCACATAGTCGCGGGCCATCTGTTCGATTGAACCGTCGCGCCACTGGCCGTCGAGCACCTGACGGTTCTGAATGCCCCACACGTCCCACTGCGTGGACAGCCGACGCGCCAGGGCGTAGTAACCCACCACTGTGCCGCTGACCGGGTGCACGCAGAACACCGGCGGCTTGTCGCTGGCGCCGCTGCTCAAGCGAATCAGCGGATTCGGCGCGCCGTTGCTGTTGACCGGCTGAGCCGCAGCGGCCGCCGATTGCGCCGCTGGCAGACCATCCAGCAGCGCCGTCACTGCCGCAAGGTAGGCCGTTTGCAAGCGTTCGATGGTCTGGCGCTGATAACGCTGACCACTGAAACGGAAGGTCAGGCCCAGTTGCCCGGCGAACACCTGACCGTTGATTTCCAGCTCGCGATTCAGCGGTGTGGTCGGGTCGATCAAGGCACCGGCTGAGACGTTCGCCGGAGCAAAACGGCCGTCGCCCAGGTCCTGATCGAACTGACCGAGGTAATTGAACACCACCTTCGGCTCGGGCAGTGCAGCCAGTAGCTGACGAACGTGATCGGTGCCCAGATAACGCAGCAGCCCGAAACCGACGCCCTTGTCCGGCAGACCGCGAACCGTGGCGCGCACGCTGTCGAGGGTGTGCTTGATGTCACCTGCCGCCTTGACCCGCACCGGGAACAGACTGGTGAACCAGCCCACGGTGCGACCCACGTCCAGCGCGTCGGACAGGGCCTCACGACCGTGACCTTCCAGCGCGACCAGATTGTCGCGCTGTCCGGTCCAGCCACTCAGCGCCTGGGCCAGGGCAGCCAGCAGGATTTCATCCATCCGCGCATTCAACGCCGCCGGCGCTTCACGCAGCAGACGGCGGGTCATTTGCGCGTCCAGCAGCAGCTCGCACTGTTCGAGATCCTGCTGGGTCGCGCGGCCTTGGGCGTCGTCCACCGGCCAGGCGGTGTTGCTCCGGCCGATCTGCTCCAGCCACTGCGCCGCTTCGGCTTCGCGTTCAGGCGTCTGCGCTGCGAGCAGCAGATGCTGCGCCCAACCCTGGTAGCTGCTGGATTTCGGCCCGAGGTTAACCAGCGTGTCCGAAGCCAGTTGCGCATAAGCCCGGGCCAGATCCTCCAGCAGCACACGCCAGGACACGCCGTCCACTACCAGGTGGTGAGCGACCAGCAACAGACGCTGGCCGTGCGGCATCTGCGCCAGCACCAGTCGCAGCAACGGACCGTTTTCCAGATCGAGGCTGCGTTGCGCCTGTTCGCACAGCGCGACAAGCGCAGCGTCATCCACCACATCCCGCACCCACAGGCTGTCGGCTGCCGGCCCTTCCTGATCGATAGCGTCCCGATAGACCTGTTGCCAGCGGTGATCCGCTTGCTGCCGGAAGCTCAGGTTCAACCCATCGTGATGCCGCTGTACCGCTTCAAGCGCGCGGGCCAGCAATGGCGCTTCGACAGGACGTTGCACATCCAGCAGCAACGCCTGATTGAAGTGCGCCCGGTTGGCCATGGGTTGTTCGAAGAAATGCGCCTGAATCGGCGTCAGCGGGACTTCGCCCTGCGGTGCCTCATCAATGACCACCTCAACACTGGCCTCGACCCCGGTCAGGCGCAGGGCCAGATCCTTGAGTCGCGGATGGCTGAAGACGTCTTTGGGCAGCAGTTTCAGGCCTGCCTGACGCAGACGGGTGATGACCGCCAGCGATTGAATCGAGTCACCGCCCAGCTCGAAGAAGCTGTCCGAACGGCCAATGCTTTCGACGTCCAGCAGTTGCTGCCAGACGTTGGCCAACTGCTGTTCACGCTCACCCTGCGGTGCTTCGAACGTCTGGCTGTTGAGCTGCGGATCCGGCAACGCGTTGCGGTCCAGTTTGCCGTTCGGCAGCTGGGGCAGACGCTCCATGACGATGATGTGATGCGGCACCATGTATTCCGGCAGCGTGGTTGCCAGTTGCTGTTTCAGGCTTTCCTCGCCCAGGTCGTTGCCACCGACATAACCCAGCAGGCGTTTGCCACTCGGCGTTTCGCGGACGATCACCAACGCTTCGCGAACGCCCTCACAGCCTTTCAGCGCGGCCTCGATCTCACCGGCTTCGATGCGGAAGCCGCGGATCTTGATCTGGTGGTCGATGCGGCCCAAATATTCCAGCAAGCCTTGGCTGTTCAACCGCACGCGGTCGCCACTGCGATAGATCCGCTCGCCCGGTCGGAACGGATGCGGCAGGAAACGCTCGGCTGTGGCGCCCGGACGGTCCAGATACCCTCGCGCCACCGCGCCACCGAGGTACAGCTCACCGGCGATGCCTTGCGGCAGCGGATTGAGGTCGGCGTCCATCACGTAACCCTGACGATCCCCGACCAGATCACCAATCGGCGCATAGGCCGTGGTGAAGTCGGCGGTTTCCGAGGACGCCAGCCACAGGGTCGGCGTGACCACGGTTTCGGTCGGGCCGTAGCCGTTAATGATCCACAACGGCTGCAGATTTCGAACCACGTCGTGCAGCATTTCGCGGCTGAAGGCCTCGCCCGCGAAGCAGTAGGTTTTCACCCCCGGCCCTTTGCCTTGCACACCGGCCCAGTCCGACAGCTGACGCAGGTAACTCGGCGGAAACGAGGCCACCGTGATGCCTTCGCGAATCAGCGTGTCGTAAGTCTGCTCGACGCTCCACAGTTCCTGATCGCGCAAGACAACTCGAGCGCCGTAACACATCGGCATCATCCAGCCTTCGTGGGCGCCGTCGAAGCTTATCGAGAGGAAGTGGAATTTCCGGTCCTCCGGTGTGAAGCCGTAGCGCTCGCCGATGGTCTGGATGTGCATCGAGATATCGCCGTGGGCGATGGCCGCGCCCTTCGGCTTGCCGGTCGAACCCGAGGTGTAGATCAGGTACGCCAGTTGCTGCGGATGAATCACCACGTCCGGCGCGGTTTCCGGTTCAGCCGAGACATCCAGCTGATCCAGATTGAGCAGCGGCACGTCGCCCACCGGCACTCGATCCAAAGCCGCATCGTGGGAGATCAGCAGCTTCACGCCGCCGTCCTCCAGCATGTAGCGCAGGCGTTCGGCCGGGTAATCCGGATCCAGCGGGATGTAGGCCCCGCCCGCTTTCAAAACGGCGAAGAACGACAGCCACAAATCGATTCCGCGCTCCATGGCAATCGCCACGCGCACCTCGGTGCCGATGCCCCGCGCGCGCAGGGCGTGGGCCAACTGATTGGCGCGACGATCAAATTCGGCGAAGGTCAGGCGCTGTTTGCCATGCACCAGGGCGATGGCGTCGGGACGCAGGCGCGCATGATCGGCGATCAGCTCGTGAATCGGGCGATCGACGTAGGGCGAGAACGGGGGTGAATTCCACTGATCCAGCGCGGCCAGATCAGCTTCGCCGAGCAGCGGCAGATCACCGATGGCGGTGTGCGGGTGCGCGCAGACAGCGTTCAGCACGGTCAGCAACTGCCCGTAAAGGCGCTCAACCGTTGAGGCGTCGAACAGGTCGGTGGCGTAGTCCAGATAACCGCTGATGCGGCCGTCCTGATGTTCGAAGGTGCCGAGCACCAGGTCGAACTGCGCGCCCTTGATGTCCCACTGTTGCGCTTCGATGCTCAAGCCATCGAACTGCAGCAGCGACATGTCCGGCTGCTGGTGGTTGTAGCTGACCTGGAACAACGGGTTGACGCTGAGGCTGCGCGCCGGTTGCAGCGCTTCCACCAGTTGCTCGAACGGCAGGTCCTGATGGGCATGGGCGCCCAGCAGGTTGTCCTTGACCTGAGCCAGCAAGCGGCTGAACGGCAAGTCGCCGCTGACCTGTGCCCGCAAAACTAGTGTGTTGACGAAAAAGCCGATCAGGCCTTGGGTCTGCACGTCGGCACGCCCTGCTACGGGCACGCCGATGCGCAGATCGCGCTGGCCGCTGAGGCGATACAACAGTGTCTCGAACGCGGCCAGGAACAGCATGAACAGCGTGGCGTCATGGGTTCGCGCGGTATGACGCAGCCTGTCGGCCAGCGCCTGCGGCAGCACGAAGGCGTGCCGTCCGCCCTTGCCATCGCGCTCGGCCGGGCGGGAGCGGTCGGCTGGCAACTCCAGCACCGGCTGTTCGTCACCCAGTGCCTCGCGCCACCAGCTCAACTGCCGCTCGCGTTCAGGCCCAGTCAGGTAGTCGCGCTGCCACGCGGCATAATCCGCGTATTGCACGTTCAGCTTCGGCAACTGCGCGTCTTCCCCTTCAGAGAAGGCGCGATACAGCCCCGCGAAGTCTTCAAGCATGACCTGCACCGACCAGCCATCGGAGATGATGTGGTGCATGCACAGCAGCAAGCGCCACTCGCGCTCTCCCACTCGCGCCAACGCGACACGCCACGGTGAACGCTCGGCATCGAGGTCAAAGGGCTGATTCATGAAGGCATGAGCGAGCGCGGCGAACGCCTCTTCCGGCAGCGTGCTCTCACGCAGGTCATGGCGGTCCAGCCTGACACTGCCCACCGGCAGGATGCGTTGCAATGGCACGCCCTGCTGCCCATGCCCGACTTCCGCCGGGCAGAAGCAGGTGCGCAGGCTTTCGTGCCGTGCGGCGAGCGCATCGAAGCTGCGTTGCAAGGCGTCGATCTGCAACGCGCCACTGAGGTTCAGCACGCACGGCAGGTTGTACGCCGTGCTGTCCGGTTCCAGCTGGGCAAGGAACCAGAGGCGCTGTTGCGCGAAGGACTGCGGGGCGACCTCACGCTGGCTGCGCGGCAACAACGCCGGTATCGCCGCCCGCTCGGCGCAGGTGTTGAGGTAATGCGCCAAATCAGCCAGCACCGGCGTCTCGAACAGCGCACGCAGCGGCAACTCGAGTTTGAGGTCGCGACGGATCTGCGCCACCAGTTGAATGCCCAGCAACGAATGCCCACCCAGTTCGAAGAAGTTGTCCTGACGGCCCACCTGCTCCACGCCCAGCAAGTCCTGCCAGAGCTCGGCGAGTTCGCTTTCCACGCCTGCCAGCGGTGCTTCGAACGCACGTTGTTGCAGTTGCGGTTCAGGCAGTGCCTTGCGGTCGAGTTTGCCGTTGGCCGACAGCGGGAATTTTTCCAGCGTTACCAGATGCGCCGGGACCATGTAGTCCGGCAAGCGCTGTTTCAGCTGGATGCGCAGTTGTTCTTCGTCGAAGGACTCGGCAACGAGATAGCCCACCAGTTGCAGGCCAGTGCTGAGTTGACGCGCGACGACGACGGCTTCGCTGACCGCCGGATGATCCAGCAGCGCCGATTCAATCTCGCCGATCTCGACCCGCAGGCCGCGCAGTTTGATCTGGTGATCGAGACGACCGAGGTACTCAACGGCGCCGTCACCACGCCAGCGGGCCAGATCGCCCGTGCGGTACAGGCGCTCGCCCTTGCCGAACGGGCTGGCGACGAAGCGTTCTGCGGTGAGGCCGGGACGCTGATGGTAACCACGGGCAAGACCGGCACCGCCGATGTACAGCTCGCCCGGCACGCCGATGGGCTGAGGGTTCAGGCGGCTGTCGAGGATGTGGATCTGCAGGTTGGCAATCGGCCGACCGATGGGCACGGACGCGCCCGGTTCATCGCGGCAGGTCCAGTGGGTGACGTCGATGGCCGCTTCGGTCGGGCCGTAGAGGTTGAACAGTCCGGCGTTGGGCAGGCGTGTCAGGGTTTCTCTCGCAAGGTCCGCAGGCAGCGCTTCACCGCTGCACACGATGCGTTTCAGCCAGGCACAGCCCGACAGATCGTCTTGCGCCATGAACGCCGAGAGCATCGAAGGGACAAAATGCAGCGTGGTGATCTGGTTGTTTTTGATCAGCGCAGTGAGCAAAGCAGGATCGCGATGATCGCCCGGCTGCGCCATGACCAGACGCGCCCCGACCATCAGCGGCCAGAAGAACTCCCAGACCGACACGTCGAAACTGAACGGCGTCTTTTGCAGCACGGCATCGGACGCGTCGAGGTTATAAGCCTCCTGCATCCAGGCCAAACGGTTAAACAGCGCAGCGTGTGTGTTGCCCGCGCCTTTGGGTTTCCCGGTCGAACCCGAGGTGTAGATCATGTAGGCCAGCTGTTCGGGATGAATCTCGACTACCGGAGCGGAAACAGGCTGACCTGCGAGTTCCAAACGATCCAGATTCAAGACTTGCAAGCCGTCAATAACGGGCAGATCGTCGATCACGGCGTCATGGCTCAGCAGCAAACCGATTCCCGCGTCTTCGAGCATGTAGCGCAGGCGATCCACCGGGTATTCCGGGTCCAGCGGCACATAGGCAGCGCCGGCTTTCACCACGGCATACAACGCGACGACCATCTCCACCGAACGCAACGCCGCGACACCGACCAGCGATTCGCGCCCCACGCCGTGTTCGCGCAGGTAGTGCGCCAGCTGGTTGGCCCGCTGATCCAATTGCTGATACGTCAGCACTTGATCGCCACAGCGCAGGGCTTCGCGATCCGGATGCTGTTGCGCCAGATGTTCGAAATGGCGATGCACGACAGATTCATCGACAGACCAGTCCCGCGCCGTGTCGTTGACCAACGCCAGTTGCGCACGATCCTGCCGATCCAGCAGTTCAAAATCACCAACCGCCGAATCCGGCTGCTCCAGCAACTGCGCAAACAGCTGCACAAAACGTTCATGCAGACGCTCGATGCTGCCGTGGTCGAACAGATCGGTCGCGTAATTCCACGATCCGCCGAGGCCGCCATCGGGATCTTCATAGGTGTTCAGCGCCAGATCGAACTGGCTGCTGCCGTCGTCCAGCGGCAGCACTTCAGCATGCAATCCCGGCAGTCCGGACAGCGGCGCAAAGTCACGTTGCTGGTGGTCGTACGCGACCTGGAACAGCGGGTTGTGGCTCAGGCTGCGTTGCGGTTGCAGGGCTTCGACCAGTTGCTCGAACGGCAGGTCCTGATTCGCCTGCGCACCGAGGGTCGTGACCTTTGCTTGCTCCAGCACCTCACGGTACGACCGCTCGGCACTGACGTCAGCGCGCAGCACCTGGGTGCTGACAAAGAAACCGATCAGGCCTTCCACCTCCAGACGCGAACGCCCGGCAATCGGCACGCCGATGCGCAGATCGTTCTGCCCGCTGAGGCGGTGCAACAGCACCTGATATGCCGCCAGGATCGCCATGAACGGCGTTACGCCGCGCTGTTTGGCGAAGGTGCGCACACGCTGGCTGAATTCGCCATCGAAACTGAACAGCAACCGGTCACCCTGATAACTCTGCTGCGCCCGGCGCGGCCGGTCGGTCGGCAGTTCCAGCACCGGATGCTCGTCGCCCAGTTGTTCACGCCAGTACTGCAACTGGCGTTCGCCCTCGCCCGCCTCCAGCCACTCACGCTGCCACGCCGCGAAGTCGGCGTATTGCACCGGCAGCTCCGCCAGTTGCGGCGCGCGGTTCTCCACGGCGGCGCGGTACAGTTCGCTGAACTCTTGCAGCAGTACACGCACCGACCAGCCATCAGAAACCAGGTGGTGCAGGCACAACAACAGGCGGTGCTCCTCTGCAGCCACACGCACCAGCGCCAGACGCCACAGCGGGCCTTGCGACAGATTGAACGGCCGCTTGACGAATGCCTGAGCCAGGACGTTGAAGGTCGCTTCAGGCTCCACTTCCGCACGGATGTCCAGACGTTCGATGTGCACGGTGCTCGCCGCATCGATCCATTGCAGCGGCACGCCATCACCGGCGACGAAGCGTGTGCGCAGCACTTCATGACGTGCGGCCAGCCCGTCGAACGCCGACTGCAACGCTGCTTCGTTCAGCTCACCGCGCAGGCGCACTGCACCAGGCAGGTTGTAAGCGTTTCCGCCCGGTTGCAACTGATCGAGGAACCACAGCCGTTGCTGGGCGAACGACTGCACAGCGCTCGTCGCGTGGCGTGCGGTGAGTTCAAGCTGCTTCGCGGGTGGCGCCAGCTGTGTGATGCGCTGGGCGAAATCGGCCAGACGCGGTGCTTCGAACATCACCCTGAGCGGCACGCTCAGATCATGTTCGTGACGCAGGCGCGAGATCAGTTGCATCGCCAGCAGCGAGTGGCCGCCGAGTTCGAAGAAGTGATCGTTACGTCCCACCGCCTCGATGCCCAGCAGCGGCTGCCACAACGCAGCCAGTTGCTGTTCCAGCGCGGTTTGCGGCGCTTGATAGTCGCTGGAACTGACCTGCGGATCGGGCAGCGCGTTGCGATCGAGTTTGCCATTTGGCAGTTGCGGCAGACGCTCCATGACGACGATGTGCGCCGGGATCATGTATTCCGGCAAGGTCACCTGGAGTTGCTGCTTGATCTGCTCTTCGTTCAGCTCGTGACCGCCGACGTAGCCCAAAAGACGCTTGCCACTCGGACCATCACGAACAATGACCAAGGCTTCGCGAACGCCCTCACAGCCTTTCAGCGCTGCCTCGATCTCCCCGGCTTCGATGCGGAAGCCGCGGATCTTGATCTGGTGGTCGATGCGGCCCAAATATTCCAGCAAGCCTTGGCTGTTCAACCGCACGCGGTCGCCACTGCGATAGATCCGCTCGCCCGGTCGGAACGGATGCGGCAGGAAACGCTCGGCTGTGGCGCCCGGACGGTCCAGATAACCCCGCGCCACGGCGCCACCAAGGTACAGCTCACCGGCGATGCCTTGCGGCAGCGGATTGAGGTCGGCGTCCATCACGTAACCCTGACGATCCCCGACCAGATCACCAATTGGCGCGTAGGCCGTGGTGAAGTCCGCGGTTTCCGAGGACGCCAGCCACAGGGTCGGCGTGACCACGGTTTCGGTCGGGCCGTAGCCGTTGATGATCCACAGCGGCTGCAGATTTCGAATCACGTCGTGCAGCATTTCGCGGCTGAAGGCCTCGCCCGCGAAGCAGTAGGTTTTCACTCCCGGTCCTTTGCCTTGAACACCGGCCCAGTCCGACAGCTGACGCAGGTAACTCGGCGGGAACGACGCCACCGTAATGCCTTCGCGAATCAGTGTGTCGTAGGTCTGCTCGACGCTCCACAGTTCCTGATCGCGCAAAACGACTCGAGCGCCGTAACACATCGGCATCATCCAGCCTTCGTGGGCGCCGTCGAAGCTGATCGAGAGGAAGTGGAATTTCCGGTCCTCCGGTGTGAAGCCGTAACGCTCGCCGATGGTCTGGATATGCATCGAGATATCGCCGTGGGCGATGGCCGCGCCCTTCGGCTTGCCGGTCGAACCCGAGGTGTAGATCAGGTACGCCAGTTGCTGGGGATGAATCACCACGTCCGGCGCGGTTTCCGGTTCAGCCGAGACATCCAGCTGATCCAGATTGAGCAGCGGCACGTCACCGACCGGCACTCGATCCAGCGCGGCATCGTGGCTGATCAGCAGCTTCACGCCACCGTCCTCCAGCATGTAGCGCAGGCGTTCGGCCGGGTAATCCGGATCCAGCGGGATGTAGGCCCCGCCCGCTTTCAGAACGGCGAAGAACGACAGCCACAGATCGATCCCGCGCTCCATGGCAATCGCAACCCGCACTTCGGTGCCGATGCCGCGCGCGCGCAGGGCGTGGGCCAACTGATTGGCACGGCGGTCGAACTCGGCAAACGTCAGGCGTCGGTCGCCATGCACCAACGCAATGGCGTCAGGACGTAGGCGCGCATGGTCGGCGATCAACTCGTGAATCGGGCGATCGACGTAGGGCGAGAACGGCGGTTGGTTCCAGGCGCGCATCTCGCTGACATCCCGCTCGGTGAGCATCGACAGCTCGCCAACGCTCGCTTCTGGGAAGCGGCAGAGGCCGCCCAGCAATGTCTGAAAATGCCCGCACAGACGGTCGATCTGTTCGGCGCTGAATACGTTGCTGTGGTAGTTGACGTGAATGTGGGCCTGCTCGCCCGCCACCACCGCCAGGCTCAGCGGGTAGTGGGTCTTGTCGCTGAGTTCCACCGAACCGAGGTTTACACCTCCGGCCTGTTTGTCTCGCAGTACGGCGTCCACCGGGTAGTTTTCGAACACCACCAGGCTGTCGAACAGGTCACGTCCGGCGTGCCCGGCGTAGCGCTGGGCTTCGAACAGCGGCGTGTGTTCGTGCTCGCGCAGTTCCAGGTTGTGCGCTTGCAGCTCGTTGAGCCAGTCGCCGACCTTCTGCTGCGATTCCGGCGCCTGCACCAGCGGCAGGGTGTTGATGAACAGGCCAAGCATGCGTTCGATGCCCGGCACCTGGGCCGAACGGCCGGACACCGTAGCGCCGAACGCCACGCGCTTTTGCCCGGTGTAACGCTGCAACAGCAGCACCCAGACGGCTTGGATCAGCGTGTTGACGGTCACCCGTTGACGGCGCGCCGTGTTATGCAGCAACTGACTGTCCAGGTCCATCGACGTCACCCTCACCTGCGTCGGCAGCGGTTCGCCGTTGGCAGACGTGGGTGGGGTCAAGGCGGTCGCCATCAGCGTCGGTTGCTCGAAACCGGCCAGGTGCTGCTGCCAGAACCTAGCGCTCTCCTGCGCGTCCCGGCTCAGCAACCATTGAACGTAATCGCCGTAATGACCGGCCGCTGTCGGCGCGACATCGGACATTGCGGTCTGAATCACTTCGCCCAGCACCGCCGCGCTGCTCCAGCCGTCGAGCAGAATGTGGTGGAAAGTCCACACCAGCTTCCACAGCGTCTCGCTCTGGTGCACCAGCAACACGCGCATCAGCGGCGCTTCGTGCAACTGGAACGGAGTTTCACGCTCAGCAGCCAGCACGTCACTGAGCGCCTGTTGACCGGTACGCAGGTCCAGTTCGCGGACCACCAGCGCTGCGTCGCGACGGATCAATTGCACCGGTTGCTGGCTGCCGTTCAGACGCAGGAAGGAGGCACGCAAAACCGGATGGCGCTGCACCGCCCCTGCCCACGCCGACTTGAAGCGCGCCAGCGGCAGGTGCTCGACGTCCAGCGCCACCTGATTGATGTAAAGATCGCGGGCATCATCAGCGCTTTGGGTTTCTCCCAGTTCGCTGTGGAACAACAGACCCTGCTGCATTGGCGTCAGCGGGTGCAGCTGCTCGATGTCACGGGCGGCGACCGGCAATGCATCGAGTTGCGCCTGAGTCAGGTCCAGTGCCGGGAAGTCCGACGGCGTGACCGCCGAATGCGTACGGCAATGCTCAATCACTTCGTCCAGCGCGTTGGCGTAAGCGTCGAGCAGGCGTTGAATCGAGGCCGCTTCATGTCGCTCGGCGCTGTAGCTGCACGTCAGGCTGAACTGTCCGTTGCGGACCTGCGCATCCATCGACAACTCGCAGGCTAACGGCGCATCGGCGTCACGTTGCGCCCCGCTGCGTTCTTCGGCCAGCGTGAACAGGCCACTGCTGTTTTGCGGGCGGCCCGTCGGATGGCCGACACGGCCCATATAATTGAACAACACGCAGCCTTCCAGCGACGGCAACGCTTCGCCGCGCAAATGACGCAGCAAGCCGTAACCCACGCCGCCATTGGGTACGGCGCGCAGGGTTTCCTTGGTGTGTTTGAGTGCAGCATCGAGGCAGTCCTGAGCCTGCAAGCTGACCGGGTAAAGACTGGTAAACCAGCCCACGGTACGTGAGGGATCAAGGCCCTCGAACAGATCCTCACGGCCATGCCCCTCTAGCGCAATCAGGGCGCGGGATTCACCACTCCATTGCGCAATCGCGCGGGTAAGCGCGGTCAAAAGCAGGTCATTGATTTGGGTGCGATAGGCCGCTGGCGCCTGGCTGAGCAATGCCTGACTGCGGGCCGTGTCCAGTTGCAAATGGAGCTGTTGAACCGAGGCTTGCAGTGCCTTTCCATCGGGACGGGCAACCGGCAGTGGCGGAGCACTCGGCAGGTTGCGCCAGTAGTGAGCCTCGGCCAGCAGTGCATCGCTGTAGGCGAAGTCCAGCAGGCGATGGGCCCAACGCTGAAACGGCAAGCCTTTCTCGCCAAGATCGACCGACAGGCCAGCCTGAGCCTGGGCGTACGCGTTGTGCAGGTCTTCCAGCAGGATGCGCCACGAAACGCCGTCCACCACCAAGTGATGCACCACCAACAACAGTCGCTCGCCGCCGTCGGCCAGCGTGAAATGCACGGCGCGCAGCAACGGACCGTCTTTCAGATCAAGACTGGCCTGTGCTTGATCGCACGCCGCAGCCAGCTCCCCGACTCGTACCTTGCGCTCCCACAACAGGTCTCCGGCAAGGTCAGCGGGATGGCCTTCGGCACGATAACGCTGCTGCCATTGACCATTGTCCTGCTGCACGAACGTCATGCGCAGAGCGTCATGCTGATTGATCAGCGCGTGCAGTGCCCGGGTGAGTGCCGGTGTTTCCAGTGCTTCATCGGGCGTCAGCAGCAACGACTGGTTCCAGTGGCTGCGACGGCGCATCGGTTGCTCGAAGAACCCGTGCTGAATCGGCGTCAGCGGGATGTCGCGGTTGAATTCGATGCGCGCAACGGTCGCGGCTTCATCACGGTTGAGCACCTGGGCAACCTGCGCCAGGTCGGCGATGGTCTGGCGCTCGAACATCTGCCGAGGCGTGAGTTGAATGCCGCGCTTCTTGGCGCGGGAGACGATTTGCAGGCTGAGAATCGAATCGCCGCCCAGTTCGAAGAAGTTGTCCTGACGACCGACCTGCTTCACGCCAAGCAAGTCTTGCCACAGCTCGGCCAGTTCGCTTTCCACGCCGTCCAGCGGCGCTTCATAAGAGCGCTGTTGCAGTTGCGGCTCAGGCAGCGCCTTGCGGTCGAGTTTGCCATTGGCCGACAGCGGGAATTTTTCCAGCGTCACCAGATGCGCCGGGACCATGTAGTCCGGCAAGCGTTGTTTCAGCTGGTTGCGCAGTTGTTCTTCGTCGAAGGACTCGGCAACGAGGTAGCCCACCAGTTGCAGGCCAGTGCTGAGTTGACGCGCGACGACGACGGCTTCGCTGACCGCCGGATGATCCAGCAGCGCCGATTCAATCTCGCCGATCTCGACCCGCAGGCCGCGCAGTTTGATCTGGTGATCGAGACGACCGAGGTACTCAATGGCCCCGTCAGCACGCCAGCGGGCCAGATCGCCCGTGCGGTACAGCCGCTCGCCCTTGCCGAACGGGCTGGCGACGAAGCGTTCTGCGGTGAGGCCGGGACGCTGATGGTAACCACGGGCAAGACCGGCGCCGCCGATGTACAACTCGCCCGGCACGCCGATGGGCTGACGGTTCAGGCGGCTGTCGAGGATGTGGATCTGCAGGTTGGCAATCGGGCGACCGATGGGCACGGACGCGCCCGGTTCATCGCGGCAAGTCCAGTGGGTGACGTCGATGGCCGCTTCGGTCGGGCCGTAGAGGTTGAACAGCCCGGCGTTGGGCAGGCGTTGCAGGGTTTCTCGGGCAAGATCGGCAGGCAGCGCTTCACCGCTGCACACGATGCGTTTCAGCGAGGCACACCCGGTCAGGTCGTCTTGCGCCATGAACGCTGCGAGCATCGAAGGCACGAAGTGCAGCGTGGTGATCTGGTTCTTTTCGATCAGTGCCGTCAGCAAGGCAGGATCGCGATGATCGCCCGGTTGGGCCATGACCAGACGTGCCCCGACCATCAACGGCCAGAAAAACTCCCAGACCGACACGTCGAAACTGAACGGCGTCTTTTGCAGCACGGCATCGGACGCGTCGAGGTTATAAGCCTCCTGCATCCAAGCCAAACGGTTAAACAGCGCAGCGTGTGTGTTGCCCGCGCCTTTGGGTTTCCCGGTCGAACCCGAGGTGTAGATCATGTACGCCAGCTGTTCGGGATGAATCTCGACTACCGGAGCGGAAACAGGCTGACCTGCGAGTTCCAAACGATCCAGATTCAAGACTTGCAAGCCGTCAATAACGGGCAGATCGTCGATCACGGCGTCATGGCTCAGCAGCAAACCGATCCCCGCGTCTTCCAGCATGTAGCGCAGGCGATCCACCGGGTATTCCGGGTCCAGCGGCACATACGCAGCACCGGCTTTCACCACGGCATACAACGCGACGACCATCTCAACCGAACGCAATGCCGCGACACCGACCAGCGATTCACGCCCCACGCCCTGCTCGCGCAGAAAATGCGCCAGCTGGTTGGCCCGCTGATCCAGTTGCTGATACGTCAGCACTTGATCGCCACAGCGCAAGGCTTCACGCTGAGGATGCACCTGCGCCAGACGCTCGAAGCAACGATGGACGACGCTTTCATCCGCGCCCTCAAAAACGCCAGCCCAATCCCGCGCCGTGTCGTTCAACTGAATCAGCTGCGCGCGATCCTGCGCATCGAGCAGTTCAACATCGCCAATCGACGCTTCCGGCTGTGCCAGCAACTGCGCAAACAGCTGCACGAATCGTTCATGCAGGCGTTCAATGCTGCCGTGATCGAACAAGTCAGTGGCGTAATTCCAGTTGCCCGCCAGTTCCCCCGCCGCGTTTTCCCAGGTGTGCAACGCCAGGTCGAACTGCGCGCTGCCGCTGTCCAGCGGCATCAGCGTGGCGTTCAGGCCGGGCATCAATTGCAGGGCTTCGTCCTGACGCTGCTGGTGGTTGTACAGCACCTGAAACAGCGGGTTGTGGCTCAGGCTGCGCTCCGGCGCCAGCGCGTCGACCAACTGTTCGAACGGCAAGTCCTGATGGGCCTGCGCGCCTTGGGAGGCAAGACGCACGTTGTCGATGATCTGGTTGAAACTGGCCTCGGCCGTGACCTCGCCGCGGAGGATCTGGGTGTTGACGAAAAAGCCGATCAGGCCTTCGGTTTCAGCGCGCTGACGCCCGGCAATCGGCACGCCGATACGCAGGTCGTTCTGCCCGCTAAGGCGCTGCAGCAGCACTTGATAGGCCGCCAGCATCACAGTGAACAACGTCACGCCACGCTGCTTCGCCAGTGCACGCATGCGATCGGACAAGACCGCGTCGAAGCTGAACGGCAGGCGCGCGCCCCGGAAACTCTGGCGCGCCGGACGCGGACGGTCGGCAGGCAGTTCCAGCACCGGCGGCTCGTCCCCCAACTGCTGTTTCCAGTATTCAAGCTGGCGGTCGCCCTCACCCGCTTCCAGACAGGCGCGCTGCCACAGGGCAACGTCGGCGTAGTTCAGCGGCAGTTCCGCAAGGGTCGAATCAGTGTTCTCCAGCGCCGCACGGTAGGCCTGCACGAAGTCCAGCAACAGCACCTGGATCGACCAGCCATCGGCGATGATGTGGTGCAGACAGACCAGCAATACATGCTCGTCGTCAGCGCGTTTGACCAGTGCCACGCGCCAGAGCGGACCTTGAGCCAGATCGAACGGACGGCGCGCAAACGCCTCGGCCACCCCGTGCAATTCAATCTCGTCGGCGGCATCCAGTTGCTCGAACGGTAACGCCCGTGGCGGCTGGATCACTTGCTCCGGCGTGCCGTCTTCGGCGGTGTCGAACACCGTGCGCAGGCTGGCATGACGCTCGGCGACACGCTCGAAGGCCGACTGCACGGCGGCGACGTCCAGCGTGCCTTTCAGGCGCAGGGCGCCGGGCAGGTGGTAGGTGCTGTTGCCCGGTTCCAGTTGTTCGAGGAACCACAGGCGCTGCTGGGAAAACGATGTCGGGCTGCGCTCGCCCGCCACGCCGGACGGAATCGGCAGCGCCGACGCATCCAGCCCCTGTTCGCGCAGCTTGCCCAGGAACACCCGCCGCTGTGCGGCGCCCAGGCTGAGGAAGCGCGTGGCCAGGGCCAGCAGCTTGCTTTGCGAAGTCATGCTCGGTTGCGACATCAGTTGCTTTCCTCCAGCTCATTCATTAACTCGTCCAGGGCATCGAGCCGGTCGAGCGTCAGGGTCTGCCCCTGCAAGGTGTCGATCAGGGCGGCCTGTGCGGCGACGGTGGTGGCTTCGAAGGCCTGCGCCAGCGGAATGCTCACCCCCAGGCGCTCGCGAATGCGCGACAACAGACGTGTCGCCAGCAACGAGTGCCCGCCCAGTTCGAAGAAGTTGTCGTCGCGCCCAACCCGCTCAACGTTCAGCAGGTTCCGCCAGAGTTCGGCGAGGACCTCTTCACGCTCGCCTTGCGGCGCCTCAAAGGTCCTTTCCTGCACGCTGAGCGCCGGCAATGCTTTGCGGTCGAGCTTGCCGTTGGCGTTGCGCGGCAGGCGCTCAAGCTGCACCACATGGGCGGGCACCATGAACGCCGGCAGCGCCTGGGCCAGTGCAGTCTTGAGGACGTCGGCGGACAGTGCCTGCTGCGCCTCGGCGACCACGTACGCCACCAGTTGCGGACCGTGGGGCGTCGGTTGCGCACTGACCACGGCGTCATGAACCGCCGGTTGAGCCAGCAGCACGTTTTCGATTTCGCCCAGTTCGATGCGCTGGCCACGGATCTTCACCTGGAAGTCCGCACGGCCGACGTACTCCAGCGCGCCGTCGGCGTTCCAGCGCGCCAGGTCGCCGCTGCGGTACAGCCGCGCACCGGCCTCACCGAACGGGTCCGGCAGGAAGCGTTCGGCAGTCAGCGCAGGACGTGCGGCATAACCGCGGCCCACGCCAACGCCGCCGATGTACAGCTCGCCGACGACGCCCGGCGCCGCCAGTTGCAGGCTGGAATCCAGTACATACAAACGGTTGTTGTCGGTCGGTCGGCCAATCGGCATGTTGGCCTTGGCGGCGGGGGCTGCGGTCAGGGTATGCAAGGCCACGTCGTCGGCGCATTCGGCCGGGCCATAAGCGTTGACCAACGGCACGTTCGGGTATCGATTGAACCAGCGCGTCGCCAGGTCCACGGTCAGCGCTTCCCCGGTCGGCAACAACCAGCGCAAGGCATCGAGTTTATGCGGCGACACGTCGAGCATGCCGTCGATCACCGCCGGTACACACTCCAGCACGCTGACCTGATTGGCAACGACCTCCTCCAGCAGACGCTGCGGGTCGTGAACCACCGCGTCCGGCAGAATCTCCACCCGACCACCGAACAGCGGCGCCGTGAGGAACTGCCAGACGGAAATGTCGAAACCGGTGGCGGCGGTCTGGGCGATGACATCGCCCTCGCCCAGACGCAGGTAAGGCAGCTTGGACATCTGGTTGTTGAGCATCCCGCGCTGGTTGACCATCACCCCTTTCGGCTCGCCCGTAGAACCCGACGTGTAGATCACGTAGGCCAGTTGCTCGGCGCTGGCGTAGCGGCCGGGATTACCCTCGGCGTCGTTGCTGAGCAGGTCCTCCAGGATCAGCAGACGCGGTTTGACCTCGGTCAGTGCAAGAATCGCCTCGACCTGCGCCAGACAGTCACGTGGCGTCAGCAACACAGGGGCAGCGCTGCTCACCAGCATGCGGGCACTGCGCCCTGCCGGATGACGATCATCCAGCGCCAGGTAGGCAGCGCCGGCCTTGAACGCGCCAATGATCATGCTCAGCAGCGGCAAGCCGCGCGGCGCGAACAACGCCACCACGTCATCGCCCTGCACGCCTGCTTCGATCAGGCCATGACCGATGCGATTGGCGTCGCGGTTGAGTTCGTCGTAGGTCAGGCTCTGGCCCTGGCAGCGCGCCACTTCCAGGTTCGGATGCGCCTGCACGCGGGACTCGAAACGCTCCAGGTAGCTGATGTCATACCAGTGCGGCTGCAAGGGCCCCTTGCCTTGCTCCAGCAGTTGCTCGCGCTCGGCTTGCTCCAGCACCTGCAACTGGCTCAGGGTCTGTTGCGGGTTGTCGATCAATTGCGTCAGCAGTCGACGGAAATGCCCGACCAGCAAGGTCATGTCGGTACCGTCGAAGTGACGGGTGTCGTAGGTCAGCTGCAATTGCAGCGACTCGCCCGGCAGCAGCACCACGGTCAACGGGTAGTTGGTGTGGGTACGGTTTGCCAGCGGGTTGATCCGGTATTCGTTCACGGCCTGCTGAACCTCGGCGCCCAACGGAACGTTTTCAAAGACGAACAGGCTGTCGAACAACGGCTGACCGCGCGGCGTGTCGGCCAACAGTTGAATGTCCGCCAGGGACAGGTGCTCGTGCTGACGCATCTCGGCGTTCTGCGCTTGCAGCGCGTTGAGCAGGTCCAGCGCCGGAGCGGCGACGCCGGGACGCTTGATGCGCAGCGGCAAGGTGTTGATGAACAGCCCCAGCGCGCCCTCAATGCCTTCGAGTTCGGTTGGACGACCTGCCACCGTGACGCCGAACAGCACGTCGTCGCGGTCCGCATGGCGCATCAGCAACAAGGCCCAAGCGGCCTGCACGAAGGTGTTGGCAGTCAGACGGTACTGACGCGCCTGATCGGCCAGTTTCACGGTCTGCTCGGTGCCCAGCGCCAGGATCACGTCACGCATCTGCGGCTCGCCTTGTGGGCTGTGGCGATACGGCAACGGCGTGACGTCGGTGAAGCCGGTCAGTGCGTTGCGCCAGTAATCGCGGCTGACGGATTCATCCTGCTCGGCCAGCCAGGCGAGGAAGTCACGATACGGTCGGGCAGCCGGCAGGCTGACGTGGCGACCGTCGAGGAATGCGCGGTAGTGGGCGAAGAACTCGGTGAGCATCAGGCCCCGGCACCAGGCGTCGATCAGGGCGTGGTGGTGGCTTTGCACGATGCGGAAATCCGCCTCGCCAAACTTGACCAGCCGCAGGCGCAGCAACGGCGCACGGGCGAAATCAAAGCCCTGTTCGCGCTCGGCGCCGAGCAGTGCCTCCAGCTCGGCTTCGGCGGCCTCGCGGGACAGGTGACTGAGGTCGATCAGCTGAGCCGGGGATGGCACGCGACGCATCACCACCTGACGCTGCACACCACTTTCCAGACCGTGGAAGGCCGTGCGCAGGGCGGGATGTCGCTGCACCACGTGCTGCCATGCGAACTTGAAAGCCTCGAAATCGACGTCGCTGCCGATGGCGTATTGATCCTGCATCAAGTAGATGCCGTTGCCTTGCTCCAGCAGGCTGTGCAGCAGAATCCCCTGCTGCATGGGCGCCAGCGGCAGGATGTCTTCGATCTCCCGGGCGGGAATCGCCAAGGAATCCAGTTGCGCCTGGCTGAGCCCTGCCAGCGGGAAATCGGACGGTGTCAGACCGGCGTTACGTTCATCGCTGCAGTGGGCGATCAGGTGCAGCAGTTGCTCACGGTACAGCGCCACCAGTTGCTCGATGCTGTCGCGGCTGAAACGCACGCGACTGAAGGTCCAGTCCAGATGCAACCGGCCTTCGCGCACCTGGCCGTCAATCGCCAGTGCATTGGCCAGCGGGCCTTGCGGGTCACGCAGATGGGCGGGAACCATGCTCGACAGCGAGAACAGGGTGCCTTCGGTGTCATCAAAACGGCCGAGGTAGTTGAACGTCACGCCCTGCCCCACCAGCTCTGGCAAATCGGCGCCAGCCAGATGCTTGAGCACGCCATAACCCAAGCCTTTTTCCGGCACGGCGCGTACCGCTTCCTTGACCGTTTTTAATGTGGCAACCGCATCGTCATCGGCCTCCAGCGCCAGCGGATACAGGCTGGTAAACCAACCGACACTGCGGCTCAAATCCAACGCGCCGCTGGCGTCTTCGCGGCCATGGCCTTCGAGGCTGATCACGTGACGACGACGCCCGGTCCATTGATGCAGCGCCTGGGACAACGCCGCCAGCAACAGATCGTCGATGCGCGTGCGGTAGGCCGCCGGGGCTTCACTGAGCAGACGGCGGGTGTCGTCCGCTTCCAGCGTCAGGCCGATGGTTTCACCGTCGCCGACCTTGCTTTGAATCGAGGTGTCGCCCGGCAGGCAGGCGTCTGCTGCACTCAGCGCCTGCCAGTGCGGTAACTGAGCTGCCAGTTCAGGACTGTGAGCCAGGGTTTGCAGCGACTGCGACCAGGCCTGGAAGCTGGCGGTTTTCTCCGCCAGCGTTATGTTCTGCCCGACAGCCAGACGGCTGTAAGCGTGTTGCAGGTCCTCCAGCAGCACGCGCCACGACACGCCATCGACGGCCAGGTGATGGATCGCCAGCAGCAGACGGCCTTCGCCCGAGGGCAATCGCGCATGGACAACGCGCAACAACGGCCCGGTCTCGATGTTCAGGCTGCGCTGAGCTTCGTCGCTCAGCGAGGCCAGGTCTTCTTCGCGGGTCAATTCGCAGGTCCACAGCACGCGCTCGGCGTTTTCACTGTCGCGGTAGCGCTGTTGCCATTGACCGTCGTCGCCCTGATGGAAACTCAGGCGCAGGCTGTCGTGCTGCGCCAGCAACAAGGCGAGCGCTTGTTGCAGCACAGCGACGTCAAGGGCCTGAGGCAGATTGAGCAGCAGCGACTGGTTCCAGTGCGAACGCTGAGCCACGGGCAAGGCGAAGAAGCGGGCTTGAATCGGCGTCAACGCGAAGTCACGGGGGGCAACCGCCGCGACGATTGGGGCAGCGGCAGGCTTGGCTTCGGACAACACGGCGACCTGCGCCAGTTCGGCGATGGTCTGTTTTTCAAAAAGCTGCTTGGGTGTCAGGCGAATCCCCTGACGACGGGCACGCGCGATGATCTGCAGGCTGAGAATCGAGTCGCCGCCCAAGGTAAAGAAGTTATCGTGACGGCCGACCGCTTCAACGTTGAGGGCCTTTTCCCAAAGCGCTGCAAGACTCGCCTCCACGCCTTCATGGGGCGCTTCGAACTGCTGAGAAATCACCTGCGGCGTGGGCAAGGCGCTGTGATCGAGCTTGCCGTTGGCGGTCAGCGGGAAGGCATCCAGCGTCAACACATGGCTCGGTACCATGTAATCCGGCAGGCTCTCGCCGAGCTGCGCACGCAGGCTTTCGCCATCGATCTGCACACCCTTGGCGATCAGTGCGTAGGCGGTCAACTGGCCGCGCTCATCCACCCGGACATGCGCATCGCGCAGCCCTTCCAGCTGACGCAGACGCTGGGCGATCTCTCCCAGCGCTACGCGATAGCCACGCACCTTGACCTGATCGTCGGCGCGACCCAGGAACTGGATCTGCCCGTTAGCCAACAACCGCGCACGGTCGCCGCTGCGGTACAGGCGACGGCCTGCGCCGTTCGGATCCGGAATAAACACCGCAGCGGTCATGCCCGGACGGTCGTGATACCCGCGGGCGAGGCCAGGCCCGCCGATGTACAGCTCGCCGATGTCACCCTGCACCACCGGCTCCAGCTGATCATTGAGAATCAGCGCCACGGCGTTCGGCAGCGGACGACCGACAGGCGCCGTTTCTGACGTCGCTTGTGCGTCCGCCACCTCGTTGCTCAACACGCCGACGGTAGTTTCGGTCGGGCCGTAATGGTTGATGACGCGGCAGTTCGGTTTCAGGCGTTTGACCTGAGCCAGCAGCTCCCATGGCAATGCATCACCGCCCAGAATCAGCGCCCGTTCCGGCAGCACATCGGCGGCATTGGCCGCTTGCAGCAGACCGCTCAGGTGGGTCGGGACGATCTTCAAAACACCCACGTTGTGGTCGGCCATGTAGGCCGCAAAACGGTCGGCGTCGTTGGTCCGATCCGGGTTGATCAGGTGCAGCGTGCGCGCCGAGCACAGGGCGCCGAACAGCACGGTATGACCCAGGTCGGCACCGACGGTGGAGACCATCGCCATGCTCGCATCCGGTGCAAGTTCAAGACGCTTGAGCAGGCCCTGAACGTAATCGGCCAGCGCGCCATGACTGATCACCACGCCCTTTGGTGTGCCACTGGTGCCTGAGGTGTAGATCAGATACGCCGCTTGCTCGGGATGCAGGCGAATGTTCGACGCCGCGGCAGGAAGCGAGCGCCAAGGGTCATCGGCGTCCACCTTGATGATTTCACCCGTGTAGTCGGCAGGCGCGGCTGCATCGCTGATCAACCAGCGCGCGCCGCTGTCGGCAAGCACGAACGCCTGACGTTCAGCGGGCCATTTCGGGTCCAGTGGCACGTAGGCTGCGCCCGCCTTGAGCACCGCCAGCAGGCCGACGACAAATTCCACCGAGCGCTCCAGCACCAGGCCCACACGGCTTTCAGACCCCACGCCGAGTTGGCGCAGGTGCCGGGCCAGACGGTTGGCCTGGGCATCGACGGAGGCGAAATTCTCTCTCTTTTGTTCGCTCTGCAACGCCAGACGCTCAGGGTGCGCGTTGACGCTGACGTCCCAGAGGGTCAGCACGTCTGTGGCCGGGAACGCGACCGTTTCGGCATCGAGGCGCGAAGGCACGGCCGATAGCTGCAGCTCGTTCAAACGGGTTTGCGGCTGCGCGACCCCTTGCGCGCAAATGCGCAACAGGTCCGCGGCCAGCCCGGCGATACGCGCTTCGTCGAACAGGTCGCAGGCGTAGGTGAACACGGCCTGAATGCCGTCTGCGCTGTCAGTAATATCCAGCCCCAGATCGAAGTGCGCGGCGTAGTCATCCAGCTGATTGACGTCCATGCGCATACCGGCCGTTTCCACGTTCTGCGGCAGCGGGAACTGCTGGGTGAATTTCACCTGACACAGCGGGTTGTGGCTGAGGTTGCGCGACACACCCAAGGCCTCGACGAGTTGCTCGAACGGCAGGTCCTGGTGGTTCTGCGCGCCCAGCGCGGTGTGTTTGACCGCCTCGATCAGCGCGCTGAAAGACTGCTGCGGCGACACCTCCGTGCGCAGCACCAGCGTGTTGACGAACAAGCCGATCAGGCCTTCCGCCTCGGTGCAGGTACGCCCTGCCACTGGCACGCCGACGCGCAGGTCGGTCTGGCTGCTGTAGCGCTGCAACAGGGTTTTGTAGGCCGCGAGCATGACCATGAACAGCGTGGCACCCTGGTTCGCGGCCAGTTCACGAAGCCCCTGACTGAGCGTGCGGTCGAAGGCAATGGCATAGCGTGCGCCGCGATGGCTCTGCTGCGCCGGGCGTGGACGATCGGCTGGCAGCGTCAACACCGGCTCCGTGTCGCCGAGGCGCTCACGCCAGTACCTCAGTTGACGTTCAGCCTCGCCCCCGGCCAGTCGCTCGCGCTGCCAGACGGCGAAGTCGGCGTACTGGATCGGCAACGGCGTCAGCGTTGGCGTCAGCCCTTGAACATGAGCGCTGTAGAGCGCAGCGAAGTCCTTGAGCATGACTTGCACCGACCAGCCGTCCGCAATGATGTGGTGCAACACCAGCACCAGTTGCTGCTGATCCGGTGACAGTCGTACCTTGAGCACGCGCCACAGCGGCCCGGTCTGCAGGTCCATCGGTTGCTCGACGGCGGCCTTGGCCAACGCCGCCAAGGCTTCCAGCGGCTGCGCGTGCAGACTGAGGTCGTGCTGTTCGAGGAGCACCGGCTGCGCGGCGTGAATGCGTTGCACCAGCGTGTCGTGCGTGTCGATGGCGAAGGTGGTGCGCAGGCTTTCGTGGCGCACGGCCAGGTCATCGAAGCTGCGTTGCAGCGCAAGGTCATCGATGGCGCCGCTCAGGCTTAACTGGCCACAGAGATGATAGGCGCTGCTGTCGGGTTCCAGTTGAGCGAGGAACCACAGGCGTTGCTGCGCGAAGGATTGCTCCGGTGGCGTCTCTCGGGAAACACGGGCGACCGATTTTGGCGCCTGGTCACTGCGGGTCTGACGAGCGACGTGAGCATTGAAGGCGCCCAGCGTCGGGTGCTCAAAAAGGTGCGCGGGCTCAAGGGCGAGGCCCAGCTCGGTGTTCAGGCGCGCCAACACCTGCACGACGCCGACCGAATCGCCGCCTCGGGCAAAGAAATGGTCGTGAGCGGCGAGGTCCTGCTTGCCGAGCACTTCGGCCCAGGCCGCGGCGACGGGCGCCAGCAAAGGTGCGGCGGCGCCATTTTCCTGATTGTCTTGAGTGTCGAGCAGACGGCCGTCCTGCCAGATCGCAAAACTGTCCAGGCTGCCGTTCTGCCAGCCCGCACGGCACGCTGAACGTTGCAGCTTGCCGCTGGTGGTCCGCGGTAACGCGCCGGGTTCCAGCAACACGATGACCTTGGGCGCCACCAGAAACAGCTCGGACACCGCGTCACGAACGGCTTCGCAGATCATCTGCGGATTCAGCAAGCGGCGCACATTGCGGCTGATTTCCAGCGCCAGACCAACGCCTTCGGCGCCCTGTTCATCGATGACCTGCTCGTCGATAACCGGAAAGGCCGCAATACGTCCGCGGCGCAGCAACTCGACCTTCTTCTCCAGCGATTGCTCGATGTCCTGCGGATAGAGGTTCTGGCCATTGAGAATGATCAGGTCCTTGAGGCGGCCGGTGATGAACAGCTCACCGTCGCTGGCGATCCCCAGGTCGCCACTGCGCAACCAGCGTTGGCCGTCTTGCTCGACGAAGGTGTTCGCGGTGGCTTCCGGGTTCTGCCAGTAGCCCTGGGCGACGCTTGCCCCAGCGATCCAGATTTCACCGACTTGCCCGGACGGCAGCACCTGCTGACTCGCAGGATCGACAATGCGCAGGTCGTGGTCGTCGCGACACCAGCCGCACCCCGGTAAGCGGCTGGTGGAACGCTGGTTGGCAAACAATGCTTCGCCCCCCTCGCCCGCAGCCAATTGACTGCCATCGAAACGCTTGATGCCGAACGGCACCTCACGGTGGGCGGCGCTGACGAACAACGTGGCTTCGGCCAGACCGTAGCTCGGGGTCAGCGCACGACGGTCAAAACCGGCGGGGGCGAAATGCTCGCTGAACGCGTCCAGGGTTGCGATGCGAATCGGCTCGGAACCGGAAAACGCCAGGCTCCAGGGGTCCAGTTTGAGGTGCTTCACGGCGCTCGGCTTGATGCGCTCCACGCACAGGCGATAAGCGAAATCCGGGCCGCCGGAGAAGGTCCCGTTGTATTGGCTCATCACCTCAAGCCAGCGCGCCGGGCGCCCGAGGAAGTAATTGGGCGACATCAGGTTCAACGTGCCGCCGTAGTACAGCGGCAACAGCAGGCCGCACATCAGGCCCATGTCGTGGTAAAGCGGCAGCCAGCTGACCCAGCTTTCGGTCGACGCGTCGGTGACGAAGTGCCGCGCCATGGCCACTTCGTTGGCCATGAGGTTGTCGTGGGAAACCATCACGCCCTTGGGCGCGCTGGTCGAGCCCGAGGTGTACTGCAGAAACGCCAGCGATGAGGTGTCGATCAACGAAGGCTGGAACGCACCCTGCCAGCCGTGAACTTCTTCAATGGCGACGAACCGTCCGTGTGCCGGCATGAAAGGCTGCAGCAGGTGCTGGAATTTATCCAGATCCTCACGACGCCCCAGCACCACGCCCGGCGCGGCGTCCTGGAGAATGCCGGTCAGTCGGTCCAGATGGGTCTGCCGGTTGTATTCCGGGGCGAACGCCGGGACCGCGATGACGTTGGCGTACAGGCAACCAAGAAACGCCGCGGCGTAATCGGCGCCGGTCGGCAGCATGAGCACGCAACGTTCAGCGCCTTGTGGACCGAGATGATGCTGCAACAGACCCGCGATCGAGCGCGCGTGCAGATCCAGCTGCGCGTAGGTGGTCAGCCACGGGGCCTGTTCTTCGTGATGGATGTGTCGAAGGGCAATCCGGTCCGGCTGGCTCTGCGCATAATGGCCCACCAGTTCGGGAAAATGCGCGGCCTGATCTCGTATGGATTTCATGCTTTCACCTATTTGTTTCGGCAAGGCTCAACCCACGGACGGCCAAATCGGCCTCATCCGCAACGTTGTGAGAAAGATTGGGTGGCCGCGAACGGCCACCGGTGCGACGCGTGGGCGTGCAGGTCCGGCTTAGCGCATGTGAATCAACGCGCCAGTTTCAGCGCCACACGCTCATGGCTCTGCGCCGGTCGGTTTGAACAGGGCTGTTCGTACTCGGCGAAGATTGACTCCACCACTTCCTGCGAGCGCACGGCCAGTACCGACAGCAGCGTGTCGCTCAGGCCATGGCTGTCTTCGCAGCAGCCCTGCAGGAAGATGCCGGCCTCGCTTCCCGCACTCAGTGGCAGGCGATAGTGGCGATCGACGTTTGCCCCTTGAATGTAAGGCTGTACGCCAGCCAGCAGCTCCAGGTGATAGTCGCGACGGTAACCGGTGGCCAGCACCACGATGTCGAAGGTCTCGCTGTGCATCTGGTCATGAGGCGCATCGCGCAGGAACAGTTCGATGCCGCCCGCGCCGACTTCGGCGTGGGCCACTTCCCGGTTGGTCAGCAACTGGTGACGCTGCTCGCCGCGCACTTTCTGCTGGTACATGCGCTGGAAAATGGTCTCGATCAGGTCAGTGTCGACCACCGAGTAATTGGTGTTGCGGAACTCGTTGAACAATGCGCCGCGACGCTCTTCGCTGTGATTGAAGATCGTGTCGGTGAACGACGGGTTGAAGATCTGATTGACGAACGGGCTGTCATCGGACGGCTTCAACGCGCTGCCGCGAATCACCAGGCTGGCCTCGACGTTGTCGAACCGGCTGGCGAGGTCTTCGAAAATTTCCGCCGCGCTCTGACCGCCACCGACCACCGCGACACGCACGGGGCCCGGGCGGTTGGTCAGCAGGCGTTCGATGCCGCCGCGATACCCCGCCGAGTGCAGAACGCGGGGGTCGTCGATGCCGTCGAACGCCTCAGGCGCCTGCGGGATGCCGCCAATCCCGAACACCAGATTGCGCGCGCGGCGACGGGAAACACCCCCGCCCGCCCCACGAGACAGCACGTCCACCGCAACGAAACGGCCGTCCTGGAAATGCGGCTCGACCGCAATCACTTCCTCACCGTAATGCGCCTGTTCGTTAAAGTGCGAAGCGGCCCAGCTCAGGTAATCGGTGTACTCCTCGCGGGTGGGGAAGAACGTCTTGAGGTTGATGAAATCCTGCAGACGGCCGCGTTCCTTCAGGTAATTGACGAAGGTGAAACGGCTGGCCGGATTGCGCAGCGTGACCAGATCCTTGAGGAAGGAAATCTGCATGGTCGACCCGTCGATCAGCATGCCTTCATGCCAGTTGAAAGCCGGTTTCTTTTCGAGGAAACACACCTGGGGCGCCAGACCGTTGCGCAAGGCATGCTCCTGGGTGGCGATGGCCAGCGCCAGGTTCGACGGGCCGAAACCAATGCCGATGTAGTCGTAGACGAGTTCCATGCTTCCCTCTCGTTAGGAGCGATGCGCCGTGAGCTCCAGCGGCTGTGCAGGCGTTGCCACACAGGTTTGGGACCGCTCACGGGGCATCAAGAATGAGTAAGAGTGATTATCATTACAAAGACGCCTGAGCCTTCCGGCTGTTTAGTCTTCGCCGATGAAAAACTTACAAAGCCTTGACGGTTTTCATTGTGTAAGCGCCGCCAATCTCTTCCACCGCATCACGGCTGGCGTTGTCGCGACGATCACCCTGTAATTCGCTGAGCTGACCGGACTCCATCTTCACCAGCCGGTCGGCGAGGTCGAAGTACTGGTCATCGTGGCTGATGGCGAACACGGTGATGCCGGCCTTCTTGAACATCGGCAGCAGCTCGCGGTAGAAGAACCGACGGAACAGCGGGTCCTGGTCAGCGGCCCACTCGTCCAGCAGCAGGATGTCGCGCTGCTCAAGCAACGCCAGCAGCAGCGCCAGGCGTTTGCGTTGACCTTGGGAGAAACGCGTGTCGAGCAGGTGACCATCGCCGATCTGCACCTTGTGCTTCATGTGCAGCTGATCGAGCCAATGGTCGATGTGCACAGCCTCGGCGTCCTGGCCGTCGTTGCCCAGCAACTGCGAAAACAGATGGAAATCGGTGAACACGCTGGCGAACAGGTGACGATAAGCCAGCCAGTCGCCCGAGCCGATGACCTGGCCGTCGATCAGGATCGAGCCGGCCGAAGGTCGGTATAACCCGCTGAGCAGGCGCGCGAGGCTGGACTTGCCGCTGCCGTTGCCGCCCATCAGAAACACGGTTTCACCGCGACGCAGGGTCAGGTTGACCGGGCCGACATCGAAACCGGGTTCATCACCCTGCGCCGGATAGTGGTATTCAACGCCGCGCAATTCCAGGGTCTGCCAATGGCCGACGATGTGGCTGGGGGCGACCTCGAAACTGTCGTGATGCTCGGCGAGCGCCAGCGATTCGACCTTGTCCAGCGCCACGCGGCCGGAGATCTGCGCCGGTATGGCGGCCACCGCAAGCACCAGCGGCGTGCGCATGAACAGCACCGTCAGCGCGTAAGTGGCCGCCACTTCGGTCGGCGCCCAGCCCAGGCCGTTGGCAAGGTAGAACGCCAGGCCGATGGTGCCCAGTACCATGATGTTCGCCCAGTTGCTGGCCAGCCCGTGATACCGGTCGGCGAGCGTGAAGTGTTCGCGATAACGCTGCGCTGCCACGTCGAAGGTTTCTTCGTACAGACGACGGGCGCGGTCGCGGTTGAGCGTCAGTTCCTTGCGCCCGTCGATCACGGCCTGATAACTCTGGTAGAGCTTGTCCTCCGACTCACGCAATGCGCGGATGTGCGCGTTGAGTTTGCCCACCAGCAACCAGCCGACGCCCAGCGTGAAGGCCATCCAGCACAGCGTGGTGATGAACAGCGACGGCGACAGCCACGCCAGATAACTGAACGACGCGACGCTGAGCACGCTGCCATAAATCAAGTCAGGCAACTGCACGAACGCCATGGTCACGGCACGAATGTCGCTCGACAGGCTGGCGAAGATTTTCGCGCCGCCGATGGACTCGATGCGTTCGATGTGGGTGTCCAGCAGGCGTTTGACCATCACCCGGCGCAGGCCGTAGACAAAGCGATGGCCCAGAGCCGTTAACGACAGCGACGCGCCGGATGCCAGCGCCAGCAGCACCACCAGCATCAGGCCGAACTGCCACAACGCGGTGCCCAGGCCGTCGTGTGTGCTGATCATGCGCTGGTTGACGAAGGCAATCACGCCCACGCTCAACAGGCCGCTGCTGATGCTCAGCAGCAGGACCATCGCGAGTGGCCAGCGGTATTGCTGGAAGACCAGACGAACTAATTTCATGGATGACTCCGGGCAGTGGAAGCAGAAAACAAAGAAATGAATCGACGACGCCTAGATCTCGCCCAGCCGCGCACGACAGTGAGACAGGGTGTCGCGCAGGAGGAAGTTGACCATCGTCGGAGACGTGCCGATGACCTTGGCAACGTCGCGCTGGGTGTAGCCCTGAATCTGGCTGAGGTTGAACACGATGCGCATGCGCTTGGGCAGTTCGTTGAGGGCACCGACCAGTTGGCTGAGGGACTCGCGTCCAGCCAACACACGCTCGGGCGAGACCTCGAAACGTGGCTGATCGTCGTGTTCGATCTCGGTGCCATGGCTGCGCTCAAGCCGTTGGCGACGCAGGCGGTCGATGGCGAGGTTACGCACCACCCGAAACATGTAGCGCGCCGGTTCGGTGGATGCCAGATCGCTTTCGAGCATTTTCACGAAAGCGTCCTGCACCACATCCTCGGCGCGGGCGCGACAGCCCAGGAATTTTGCCGCCAGACGCAGCAGCCCTTCCCGATGGGTGTTGTAGGTGCCCATCAGCGCATCCAGACGAGGATCAATCGATACGCAAGACCCGTTCACACAGGTGGAGCGCAACCGTGTCGGCTGGCTCATTGCAGGATGAAAATCCATCTTGTTTGACATCCCTGGTTACGAAAGAACGCGAAGGATAACGCAAACAATTCTCATTGCAATGTAAGAAATTTTACCAATTGGTGAAACTTTCGGTATATCGGAGGGGTCGTTTGTGGCGGCGTCAGATAGCGGCTAACTGATAGCCAGCGGGCTGTAGCCCGCTGATTTAATGGATTTAAATGGAGTGACGCAATGTCAGGCCCAGTGGACGTTGGGACCTGGCGAGCACGATCCTCGGCAGAAAAATAAGTCGCCGCCGCGGATGGTCGTCTACGCGGCGTGTGACGTGCTTCGCATGCCGGGTCCGATTCGAAGGCCCGTGTTGCCCCGCTCAACGCAGGGGTTATCACATCAAACGCAGCTCCAGGTACTGCAGCAACATGATGGTCTTGCCATCTGCGATCTCGCCGGTTTCCACCATGGCGATGGCGGTGTCGAAACTCAGTTCCAGCACCTCGATGTCCTCGCCCTCCTCCTCCAGGCCACCCCCATCGCTGACACGGTCGGCGGGTTGATATTCACCGATAAAGAAGTGAATGCGCTCGGTGACCGAACCGGGACTCATGAACGCGTCGAAGATTTTCTTTACTGAGCGGACCACGTACCCGGTCTCCTCCTCGGCCTCCATCCGGATACGCTCTTCCGGGCTTGCGTTATCGAGCAAACCGGCCGCGGCCTCGATCAGGTAACCGCTGTGGCCATTGACGAACGCCGGCATTCGAAACTGCCGCGTGAGCACGACGGTACGGCGCTCCAGGTTGTACAGCAGAATGGTTGCCCCGTTGCCACGGTCGTACACCTCACGGGTCTGCGACTGCCAACTGCCGTCGCGGCGCTGTAGGTCGAAGCTGTATTTCTTCAGCAGGTACCAGTTGTCCGAGAGGGTGTGTTCGTCGGTGATGCGGATCGGTGTGGAGGGCATGGAGGTCCTTGTGGGCAGGTTCGGTGCGGCGGGTAATCGCAAATACCCTATCAGCCCCGGCCTTGTCGGGCGAGCGTGTGATGCGGCAGACCAGACACACCGCTTTCCGCGAGTTTGGCGAATACATTGGGCCGCTCGCCCAGCGTCATCACGTCACGCTTGAAATCAGCCCATTGCCCGGCTGGCACCGCAGCACTCGGCAGGTGATCGACGACGATCCGCAGCGTTGGCACCGCGTCGCTCAACCTGATCAACCCTTTGATAAGACGCGGGTCCGGGTTGGCACTGTCCAGCGTTCGACCGGTCGCCGCCAGACGCTGCATTGCGTCGATAAAGCCGGGCCGGGTCTGGTCGTCAAGCAGGTCACGCTGCCACAAATTGCCTAACGCAAACCGAGGAACAGCGGCTCGCGTTCCAGCTGACTCAGGTCATCGTGAAACGCTGCGTCGAAGGGCGACAGGTTGCCGACAAACCCAGCATGTGCGGGCTTCGTCGCACCGTTTCGAGCAGCCAGAAATTGTCGAGCCGCCAATGACTGGCTTCGACCACGATGGCGCCCGTGATGCCGTGTTTTTCAGCGTGAGGCCAATAATCAGCCGCCAGCGCGACCCCATGCAGCGGGTGGCCGGGCTCGGGCCAGGGAATGCCCTCAGCGCGGGAGGCATCGAAGAGATGGATGTGGCTGTCAATGATGGGGCCGGTGTATCGGTCAACTGCCGTCATGCCCGATTCCATTCAAAATTTGTTGTTATTGGTGACGGACTGTAGGTCGGGCTGCGATGCATGACTAATCGAATTTGGGTTAGCAGTGATACCCGCAAGGTATTGGACCTCTGATCAACGCTTGAGGCCAGCGTTGCGCATAGCACATCTTCCGCAACGCGATCAAAGCTTCGGACTATTGATTGTGTCGATAGCCAACATACTGAAGAACGCCGTTCTTTTTCCCAGCGCGGATTGGGATCATGCCGACATTGATTACCCGAACAAGGATTTCCCCAATGTCCATCAACATGTCCATTCTGCTCATGCTGATCGTTTCGTTCTGTATCGCCTTGTCGGGCGTTGGCCAGTTCTGATCCGGCGTTAACGCCTGAATCTGCGCTTCATTCCTTCTGCTGACCGTCCTTCGTCTCCCTCTGTATCGCATGGGTTGGACAAGACGCGTATCAAAAGCTAAACCTCATGGGCTGTCGAGCAATCGCCGTCCGTGACGCTATGGGCATTTAGCTGCCTCGTCCTCCCTGTACGCCTGCTGTCCGGGCCACTGCTCAGAATGGTTTCCCGACACCTGAACAGCTAGGACACCCCTCTATGGACAGCTTCATTCTCAGCACCCGCAGCAAAGCCAATGGCACGTTCGGCCAGGACGTCGGCCCGGCTTCCTACCTGCAAGTGCCTGCCAGCGACAGCGACCCTCTGCCAAGCCACAACATCAACTCCGCCAAACAATGGATGGCCGCGATCCTCCAGCAGGCCGATCCTGCCGGACAAGCATTGGACGTGATCTTCTTCGTGCACGGCTATAACACGACCTCGAGGGAAGCGCTGACCCGTCAACGCTTGATTGAAAAGGAACTGAGGGCCCGAAATTACCCGTGCATGGTCGTCGGCTTCGACTGGCCGTCGGAAAGCAAAACACTGCTGTACCTGGCGGACCGCAGCAAGGCACAGGATTCGGCGGCGCAACTGGTCAAGCGCGGCATTGTCCCTTTCATGATGTATTCCCAGCCCGACTGCCCGATCAACGTACATGTCATGGCGCACTCCATGGGCGCATTCGTCGTGCGCGAGGCCTTTCGTTCGGTGGACAAGATGCGCGACTCAGGACTGGCCAACGACTGGCGAATCGGGCAGATGGTGCTGTTTGCAGCCGATATTTCCTCGGCGTGCTTTGCGCTGGGCAACTCGGACATGATTCCGACGTTCGCCCACTGCGGGCGATTGACCAACTACTTCAGCGGCTACGATGAAGCGCTGGCCGTCTCCAACGCCAAGAACCTCGACACCAGCTCGCGGGTCGGCCGTGTCGGCATGCCGGTGGACACCCCCGCCGACGACAAGGCACTGGATGTCGACTGCGGCCCCCGCTACCTGGCCGTGCCCAAACGGACGTTCAAGGTCATCGACGGCCTGGTCTCGCACTCCTGGTACCTGGAAGACAGCAACTGGTACGACGATCTGGCGTACACCTTGAAAGGCAGCATTGATCGCAACTCGATACCGAGCCGGACACTGTTGAACAAAAATGACTTTGTATTGAATTGATCGGTTCAAACGGTCATGGAGCAGCGGCTGATCGCCCAATAGGTGACCCACCTCGGACCTGTGGGAGTCAGCTTGCGGACGAATGCGGTGAATCATTCACCAAGAATGTATCTGACCCACTGCATTCGCGAGCAAGCTCGCTCCCACAGGGTTTAATCGAGCCCCCAGGTCGAGGCGTTGGCCCGTCTACAGGTCACGCAGCGATTGACGCTGCTCCTCGGTCCGCACACGGACATTTCCACGCAACGCGTGGGAAACGATGCGCCCAACAACAGGCTGACCGCGGACCTGTGAGAGCAGTCGGAGGTTACGACGGCCGCGAATGCGGTGTGTCATTCACCGTTTATGTCTCTGAATGACTGCATTCGCGAGCAAGCTCGCTCCCACAGGGTTTAATCGAGCCCCCAGGTCGAGGCGTTCGCCCGTCTGCGGGTCACACAGCGATTGACGCTGCGCCCCGGTCCGGACGCAGAGCATCCTGACGGGCATTCCCAAGCAGCGCGTGGGGAACGATGCGCCCAACAGCAGCCCGACCGCGGACCTGTGGGAGCAGTCGGAGGTTACGACGGCCGCGAATGCGGTGTGTCATTCACCGTTTATGTCTCTGAATGACTGTATTCGCGAGCAAGCTCGCTCCCACAGGGTTTAATCGAGCCCCCAGGTCGAGGCGTTGGCCCGTCTACGGGTCACGCAGCGATTGACGCTGCTGCTCGGTCCGGACGCAGAGCAGCCTGACGGGCATTCCCACGCAGCGCAAGGGGAAAGATCATGAATCAACGATGCGCATAACAGCAGGCTAACCGCGTACCTGTGGGAGCAGTCGGAGGTTACGACGGCCGCAAATGCGGTGTGTCATTCACCGTTTATGTCTCTGAATGACTGCATTCGCGCGCAAGCTCGCTCCCACAGGGTTTAATCGAGCCCCCAGGTCGTGGCGTTGGCCCGTCTACGGGTCACGCAGCGATTGACGCTGCTCCTCGGTCCGGACGCAGAGCAGCATGACGGGCATTCCCACGCAGCGCATGGGGAAAGATCATGAATCAACGATGCGCCCAACAACAGGCTGACCGCGGACCTGTGGGAGCAGTCGGAGGTTACGACGGCCGCGAATGCGGTGTGTCATTCACCGTTTATGTCTCTGAATGACTGTATTCGCGAGCAAGCTCGCTCCCACAGGGTTTAATCGAGCCCCCAGGTCGAGGCGTTGGCCCGTCTACAGGTCACACAGCGATTGACGCTGCTCCCCGGTCCGCACACGGACATTTCCACGCAACGCGTGAGGAACGATGCGCCCAACAACAGGCTGACCGCGGACCTGTGGGAGCAGTCGGAGGTTACGACGGCCGCGAATGCGGTGTGTCAGATACACCGAGGGTGAATGACACACCGCATTCGTCAGCAAGCTAACTCCTACAGGTTTTGTGTTCGGCCGGCAGTTATGCGGCGAACCTACCAAAGCGCAGGTCGCGCTTCGCTTTTGATCTTGATCTTCATACCGCAGCAGTCCAGACACCACAAAACGCGACTTGGGTGCAGGCTGAACGGAGGTGGCGCGCAGTGGGTCGAGCGGCATGGATGCCGCGAGAGCGTCGTAAGGACATGGATGTCCGTTCAGCGCGGGCCCACGGAGCGTCTGCAGAATCTCATTCACCGTCAATGTCGCTGGCCGACCGCATTCGGGAGCCAACAACCAATCCCCACCGCTTATGCACGGCCTCAGCCCACCGCTTTACTCATGAAACGCCGCCACCGTCTCTTTGCTGCCAACAAAAAAACTGTCCGCCACGATGCGCAACGGCTGCAAGTCCAGGTCGCTCCGCCGGTCGGCGATCAATTGCGCGAAATGCCGGTACATCGCCGGGTATTCCCCCTCCTCCGACACGCTCTGCGGCACGCCATCGATGCTGACCTGAGCACCGCCCGAATCCAGACGCATCATGCCTTCGTCGCTGTGCAGCTCGATGCGCCACAGTTCGTTGTCGCTGTGGTCGAAATCGAACTCGGCCAGAACTTCCACCTGGCCCTGGCTCCGGATGCTCAGGTTCGCGTTAATCGGTGACTGGCAGTTGTCCGGCACGCTCAACGCGGCAGACGTGACGAACAGCGAACCCGGGAGCAGATCGGTGACGATCGACAGCGCGTTGATGCCCGGGTCGAACACCCCCAAACCACCTGCCTGCCAGATCCAGGCCTGACCGGGGTGCCATTTGCGCACCTGTTCTTTCCACTCGACCCGCACCTGCGTCAGGGCTTTACCCTTCAGCCACTCTTTCGCGTTCGCCACACCCGGCGCGAAACGGGAGTGCCAGGCGAACAAACCACTGACGCCCGCCTGTTTCACTTCATCGATCAGCGACATTGCTTCGCCGAGGGTCGAGCACGGCGGCTTTTCCACCAGCACATGCTTGCCGGCGTCGAGCGCCTGCTGAACCAGCGCGAAACGGCCTTGTGGCGGCGTGCAGAAAGCAATCGCGTCCACCTGCGGACCGTGCGCAAGCAGGTCGGCGAGCGAGCTGAAGTTGTCGACGCCGGGGCAAGGCTGACCCAGGGTGGCGACGGCCACCAGCTCGAACTGCGGGTTGGCGCGGATCGCCGGCACGTGCTGGTCTTGCGCGATCTTGCCGTAACCCACCAGCCCTAAACGAATCGGATGCATCGATGACTCCTGTGATGTTGTCGTTGTTATGGTCAGGCACGCCCGGCAGGTCGTGCCTCAAAAGCAAATCAATGCGCGACGTCCTGTTGATACTCGCGCGGCGTGCAGCCGAATTCTCGGCGAAACACGGTATGCAGGTATTGCGCGGATTTGAAGCCGCAATGCTGCGCAATGTCGGCGATGGCGGAATCGGTTTTTTCCAGTCGCGAAGCCGCCGCAGCCAGTTTGAAGCGAAGGATTTCGTCATGCACGCTGCAACCGCGCGCTTTGCGAAAGTGCGATTCCAGTGAAGAGCGCGAGATCCCGACATACCCCGCGACCTGCGCGGTCTTGATGCCCTGGCAGGCGTACTGACGAATGAAGTGCAACGCCTGCATGACGTAAGGGTTGCCCAACGGTTGATGCAGGCTGGAGGCTTGCACATTGATGGCCTCCGGCGGCACCAGAATCTGACTCGTCGTGGAGGGCATGCCGTGCAGCATCTGGTGCAGCAAGGCCGCCGCCGTGCGGCCCATGCTTTGCGTGCCCTGAATCACCGAGCTCAGCGGCACACGAGTCAAGGTGCGGGTCAGCGGGTCGTTGTCGATGCCAATCAGCGCCACCTGCTCCGGCACCGCGATTCCCGCAGTCAGACAGGCCTGCAGCAACTGACGGGCGCGCGCGTCGCTGACGGCAATGATGCCGATGGGTTTGGGCAGACTCTGCAACCAGGCGATCTGCTGTTCCACGGCGCTGTCCCAGAGCGGTGCGCTGGTGCTCAGGCCTCGATAGACCTCGCCGCGCAAACCGTCGCGTTGCAGCAGGCGGCGGAACGCCTTTTCCCGCTCCTGCGCCCAGCGATTGCTCTGGGCTTCCGGCAGACTGAAACAGGCAAAACGCGTCAGACCGGCCTCGATCAGATGCTCATACGCCAGTTTGATCAGCGCAAAGTTGTCGGTCGCCACGTAAGGAATGTGCTTCGGGTACGCGCGTTCGTCTTCGTACGAGCCGCCGACCGCGACCACGGGCAACTTGCTTCCGGCCAGCGCCTCGCCAATCAGCGGATCGTCGAAGTCAGCAATGATCCCGTCGCCTTGCCAGCGCTCGATGCCTTTCAAACGGCAGAGAAAATCCTCCTCAAGGAACAGATCCCAGGATGCGCGCGTGCTGCTCAGGTAATTGCCGATGCCAGTGATGATGCCGCGATCGTAGATCTTGCCGCCGTTGAACAGCAGGGCAATACGGTGAACGGGCGGGACGGTTTTCATTGTTTTTCCCCCGAGCCTGTGAAACAGGTCGGCACAGACTAGGCCTGCACGCAGCGAATCTCAATACTCAAAATCGAACACCGAGTTGGTGATTTTCATAATTTTGAGGGCCGGGCCCGTTGTTAGTATCGGGACAGTCGCCGATCAACCAGAACAACAAGGAAATGACCGATGCCCTGCTTCCCCGAGATCGACAGGATTCGCTACGAAGGTCCCGACAGCGATTCTCCCCTTGCCTTCCGCCATTACAACGCCGACAAAATCATCCTCGGCAAGCCGATGCGCGAGCACCTGCGCATGGCGGCCTGCTACTGGCACACCTTCGTCTGGCCAGGCGCCGATATGTTCGGCGTCGGCACCTTCAAGCGTCCCTGGATCAAGCCGGGCGACGCCATGGAGCTTGCGCGCTTCAAGGCCGAAGCCGCGTTCGAGTTCTTCTCCAAACTGGGCATCGATTACTACAGTTTCCACGACACCGACGTCGCGCCTGAAGGTGCCAGCCTCAAGGAATACCGCCACAACTTCGCGCACATGGTTGACGAGCTCGAACGTCATCAGGAAAGCAGTGGCATCCAGTTGCTGTGGGGCACGGCCAACTGCTTCAGCAACCCGCGCTTTGCTGCGGGCGCTGCGAGCAACCCGGACCCGGAAGTCTTCGCCTACGCCGCCACTCAGGTGTTCAGCGCCATGAACGCCACGCAGCGCTTGAAAGGCTCCAACTACGTGCTGTGGGGCGGTCGTGAAGGTTACGAGACGCTGCTCAATACCGACCTCAAGCGCGAGCGCGAACAACTGGGGCGCTTCATGCGCATGGTGGTCGAGCACAAGCACAAGATCGGCTTCAAGGGCGACTTGCTGATCGAGCCCAAGCCGCAGGAACCGACCAAACACCAATACGATTACGACAGCGCCACTGTGTTCGGCTTTCTGCAGCAGTACGGCCTGGAGAAGGAGATCAAGGTCAACATCGAAGCGAACCACGCGACCCTCGCGGGCCACAGTTTCCATCACGAAATCGCCACGGCAGCTTCGCTGGGCATATTCGGTAGCATCGACGCCAACCGGGGCGACCCACAGAACGGCTGGGACACTGACCAGTTCCCTAACAGTGTTGAAGAGATGACCCTGGCGACCTACGAGATCCTCAAGGCCGGCGGCTTCAAGAACGGCGGCTTCAACTTCGATTCCAAGGTGCGCCGTCAGAGCCTCGATGAAGTCGACCTGTTCTACGGCCATGTCGCGGCGATGGATGTGCTTGCCCTGGCGCTTGAGCGCGCGGCAGCCATGATCGAAAACGATTTGCTCCAGCAGTTCAAGGACACCCGCTACGCCGGTTGGGATCAACCGTTTGGCCGCGCCGTCCTGTCCGGGGATTTCAGCCTGGAGTCGCTCGCCCAACATGCGTTCGACCATGAACTCAACCCACAGGCGGTCAGTGGCCGTCAGGAGATGCTCGAAGGCGTGGTGAACAGATTCATCTATCGCTAACGAGTAGGTAGGAGCGCACTTGCCCGCGAACACGGCTTTCAACTGCCGCTGAGTCGTCTGACACCCCGCATGCGGCGGTTACATTCTCGCGACAATTCGTTGCTCGCGGGCGCTGGCGACTTACTACAGTTTCACCCGGAAACACGTACACGCTCAGGAAGTGCCCCCCAAACAACAATAAAAGGACGCACCACAATGAAAAACCTGAAACGCACCCTGCTCGCCAGCGCACTGGCACTGCTCAGTCTGCCGGTCATGGCCGACGCGGCCCATCCGAAAATCGGTTTCTCCATCGACGACCTGCGGCTGGAGCGCTGGTCCCGCGATCGTGACTACTTCGTCGCGGCGGCCGAGAAGATGGACGCCAAAGTCTTCGTTCAATCGGCGGATGCCAACGAACAGAAGCAGATTTCCCAGATCGAAAACCTGATTTCTCGCGGCGTCGATGTGATCGTCATCGTGCCGTTCAACGCCACCGTGCTCACCAATGCGGTGGCCGAGGCCAAGAAAGCCGGGATCAAGGTGGTGTCTTACGATCGCCTGATCCTGAACGCCGACATCGATGCCTACATCTCCTTCGATAACGAGAAAGTCGGCGAGATGCAGGCCGCCGGCGTGTTGAAGGCACAGCCGAAGGGCAACTACTTCCTGCTGGGCGGCGCCCCGACCGACAACAACGCCAAAGTGCTGCGCGAAGGCCAGATGAAAGTGCTGCAGCCAGCCATCGACAAGGGCGACATCAAGGTTGTCGGCCAGCAATGGGTCAAGGAGTGGAACCCGACCGAAGCGCTGAGCATCGTTGAAAACGCCCTGACCAAGAACGGCAACAAGATCGACGGCATCGTCGCCTCCAACGATGCCACGGCCGGTGGCGCGATTCAGGCCCTGGCCGCACAGAAGCTGGCGGGCAAGGTGCCCATCTCCGGTCAGGACGCCGACCTCGCGGCGGTCAAGCGCGTAATCGACGGCACCCAGACCATGACCGTCTACAAACCGCTGAAGCTGATCGCCTCGGAAGCCGCCAAGCTTTCGGTGCAACTGGCGCGCAATGAAAAACCGGCGTTCAGCTCCCAATACGACAACGGGACGAAAAAGGTCGACACCATCCTCCTGACCCCGACGCCGTTGACCAAGGACAACATTGACCTGCTGGAGAAAGACGGGTTCTACACCAAGGATCAGATCGCCGGGAAGTGATCGCCCCTTGCAGGGTGTCATAGCTGTAGTGTGAGCCCTGCACCGACACCTGTAGGAGCGTGGCTTGTCCCGCGATCGGCGGGGAACCCGTCGTAAAACCTGACACTGTGGTTTGCCTGACACAACGCGTCTGCTGAATTTACGACTGCTTCGCAGCCGATCGCGGGACAAGCCACGCTCCTACACGAGAACTCCGGCCTGTCCTGGAATACCACGCAATGTCCGACTACCTGCTGCAAATGAACGGCATCGTCAAATCCTTCGGCGGTGTCAAAGCCCTGAACGGCATCGACATCAAGGTCCGGCCCGGCGAGTGCGTCGGCCTGTGCGGCGAGAACGGCGCCGGGAAATCGACCCTGATGAAAGTGCTGTCAGCGGTCTATCCCCATGGCACCTGGGACGGCGAAATCGTCTGGGACGGCCAACCGCTCAAAGCCCAATCCATCAGCGAAACCGAGGCCGCCGGGATCGTCATCATCCACCAGGAGCTGACGCTGGTCCCCGATCTGTCGGTTGCAGAAAACATCTTCATGGGCCACGAACTGACCTTGCCGGGCGGCCGCATGAATTACCCGGCGATGATCCACCGTGCCGAAGCCCTGATGCGCGAGCTGAAAGTGCCCGACATGAACGTCGCGCTGCCGGTGTCCCAGTACGGCGGTGGCTACCAGCAACTGGTCGAGATCGCCAAGGCACTGAACAAGAAAGCCCGTCTGCTGATCCTCGATGAACCTTCATCGGCCCTGACCCGCTCGGAAATCGACGTGTTGCTGGACATCATCCGCGACCTCAAGGCCAAGGGTGTGGCCTGCGTTTACATCTCGCACAAGCTCGATGAAGTCGCCGCCGTGTGCGACACGATTTCGGTCATCCGCGACGGCAAACACATCGCAACCACCGCCATGGCCGACATGGACATCCCGAAGATCATCACCCAGATGGTCGGACGCGAGATGAGCAACCTCTACCCCACAGACCCCCACGCCGTCGGCGAGGTGATTTTCGAAGCGCGGCACTTCACCTGCTACGACGTCGACAACCCCAGACGCAAACGCGTCGACGACATCTCTTTCACCCTCAAACGCGGCGAGATCCTCGGCATTGCCGGGCTGGTCGGCGCCGGTCGCACGGAACTGGTGTCCGCGCTGTTCGGCTCTTATCCCGGCCGCTATGAAGGCGAGGTCTGGCTGGAGGGCCAGAAGATCGACACCCGTACGCCGCTGAAATCGATTCGCGCAGGGCTGTGCATGGTTCCTGAAGACCGCAAGCGTCAGGGCATCATTCCCGACCTCGGCGTCGGTCAGAACATCACCCTGGCGGTACTCGACAGTTTTTCGCACCTGACGCGCATCGACGCCGAGCAGGAACTGGGGAGCATCGACAAGGAAATCGCGCGCATGCACCTCAAGACGGCGAGCCCGTTTCTGCCGATCACCAGCCTCTCGGGCGGCAATCAGCAAAAAGCGGTGCTGGCGAAAATGCTCCTGACCCAACCGCGGGTGCTGATCCTCGACGAGCCCACGCGCGGTGTCGACGTGGGCGCCAAGTACGAGATCTACAAACTGATGGGCGCACTGGCCGCCACCGGCGTGTCGATCATCATGGTGTCGTCGGAACTCGCCGAAGTGCTCGGCGTCTCCGACCGCGTACTGGTGATCGGCGAAGGCCAGTTGCGCGGGGACTTCATCAACCAGGACCTGACCCAGGAACAGGTGCTCGCCGCCGCGCTCAGCCAGCCCGACGGACATAACAATAATGATCGACCAGCTGCTGTGGGGAGCTCCGCGTAAATGAACCAGGTCAAACAACTCTTCACCCGCTACAAAATGCTCGCGCTGGTCATCGCCATCGCCGTGATCTGGCTGTTTTTCAGCTGGCAGACCGAAGGCGGCTTTCTGACGCCGCGCAACCTCTCCAACCTGCTTCGCCAAATGTCGATCACCGGCATCCTGGCCTGCGGCATGGTGCTGGTGATCATCAGCGGCGAAATCGACCTGTCAGTCGGTTCATTGCTCGGCTTGCTCGGCGGCGTGGCGGCGATTCTTGACGTGGTCTATCACGTGCCGCTGCCAGTGAACCTGGGCATCGTCGCGCTGTGTGGGCTGCTGATCGGGCTGGCCAACGGCGCCATGACGGCGTACCTGCGTATCCCTTCCTTTATTGTCGGCCTGGGCGGCATGCTGGCGTTTCGCGGGATTCTGCTGGGCATCACCGGCGGCACGACCATTGCGCCGGTGTCGCCGCAACTGGTCTATGTCGGCCAAGGCTATTTGCCGCCGCTGGTCGGCGTGACGCTGGGCGTCCTGTTGTTCGCCCTGACTGTGTTCCTGACCTGGCGCCAGCGCCGCAACCGCGCACTGCATGGTCTGGCGCCGCACGCACTGCTGCGCGATGTCCTGCGGGTCGTTTTGATCGGCGCGGTGTTGGCGGGCTTCGTCTATACGCTCAACAGCTATGACGGCATTCCGGTACCGGTGTTGCTGCTGTTGGTCTTGCTCGGTGTCTTCAGCTACATCACCAGCCAGACCGTGTTCGGCCGCCGCATCTATTCGGTGGGCAGCAACATGGAAGCCACGCGGCTGTCGGGCATCAACGTGCAAGCGGTTAAGTTGTGGATCTTCGGCATCATGGGCGTCATGTGCGCCCTCGCCGGGCTGGTGAACACGGCACGTCTGGCGGCAGGTTCTCCGTCTGCGGGCAACATGGGTGAACTCGACGCCATCGCCGCCTGCTTCATCGGCGGCACGTCCATGCGCGGAGGATCGGGCACCGTGTACGGCGCGCTGCTTGGCGCGCTGGTGATCACCAGCCTGGACAACGGCATGTCCATGCTCGACGTCGACAGCTACTGGCAGATGATCGTCAAGGGCAGCATTCTGGTACTCGCGGTCTGGGTGGATGTGAGCACGCGCACCGGCCGGCGTTGAGCCGGACTACAGAAAATGCTGGCGAGCAGCTAGGCTAAGCGCACTTCCGTTCCGGACACATTCATGCGCAACGCCCTGCTCGCCCTGCTTCTCTCCTGCCTCACTGCAAGCGCCCTCGCCGACCCTATGTCCTGTCCGGCCGGGGAAAAACTCATCTGCCTCAACGGCTGCATCTGCCTGCCCGATCTGGGTCAGATCCTCGGCAGCGGCATGCCCACCGAGGTGACCCAGGTCGCAGGCCCCGCGCTCGCCCTCTGGCTCAGCCAGTCCCGCGCCGACGCCGCCGTGAGCGGTACCCAGCCCATTCCCGACGCGATCCGCGAGCACCTGCTGCGCTGGTACCCGCCCAGTGTGCTGGATGCAGCCCTCTATAAGGTCGGCGACAACGGCGAATTCAGCGCCGCCGGCGCCATGATGCAGAACCCTGACATTGGCGCCGTCACCTTGATCGACATCATCGTCTTCCGCACGGCCGAGTCCGCTGAGCACGACGTTGCCCTGTGGGCTCACGAACTCAAACACGTGCAGCAGTACCAGGAATGGGGCGTCGACGGGTTCGCACAGCGATACACCCAGGATTTCAATGCTGTGGAAGCCCCGGCGTATCAAATTCAGACCGAGGTCGGGCGCGTGTTGCGCGGGCTCGATCCATGAGTCAGGCGTGGTTCAGGCTGAAATCATGCCCGATACCAGCAGTGGCATCCTGGAACACCCCATTACCCGTGGGAGACGTCGGAGGTTACGACGGCAGCGAATTCGGCAGGTCGTTCTCTGTCGAAGTGCCTGACCCACCGCATTCGTCTGAACGTAGCCTGCAGAAGGCCGGCTATCACAAGATTTACGAACATCGCCCATGACGGATCGGGCCGACCGACACTTTCAGCGAGCCACTCACCGCCCTTCCAGCAACTCCCCGGCCTTGTCCAGCAAACCCAGCGGGTCGTCAGTCTTGTGAATGTCCACCGACAACAGCTGGCGAAATTTGCGGGCGCCGGGGAAACCCGTGCCCAGCCCCAGCACGTGGCGGGTGATGTGATGCATCGAGCCGCCATCACGCAGGTGGGCTTCGACGTAAGGGCGCAGTTGCGCCAGCGCTTCGGCACGGGTGATGGGCGGTTCACTGCTGCCGAACAGTTCGCGGTCGACGTGCGCCAGCAGGTACGGGTTGTGGTACGCCTCGCGGCCCAGCATCACCCCGTCGAATGTTTTCAGGTGTTCCTGGCATTGCTCCAGCGTCTTGATGCCGCCGTTGAGGATGAATTCAAGGTCGGGGAAATCCTGCTTGAGCTGAGCGGCGACCTCGTAGCGCAACGGCGGGATGTCACGATTTTCCTTCGGCGACAGGCCCTCAAGGATCGCAATGCGGGCATGCACGGTGAAACTGGTGCAGCCGGCATCGCGCACGGTGCCGACGAATTCACAGAGCTGCTCGTAGCTGTCCCGGCCGTTGATGCCGATGCGATGCTTGACGGTCACCGGGATCGACACGGCGTCGCGCATCGCCTTGACGCAGTCGGCGACCAATTGCGGGTGGCCCATCAACACCGCGCCAATCATGTTGTTCTGCACCCGGTCGCTCGGGCAGCCCACGTTAAGGTTGACCTCGTCGTAACCCGCCGCCTGTGCCAGACGTGCGCTGGCGGCGAGGTCTGCCGGGTTGCTCCCGCCCAGTTGCAGCGCCAGCGGATGTTCGCTCTGATCGTGGCGCAGGAAACGTTCGCTGTCGCCGTGCAGCAAGGCGCCGGTGGTGACCATTTCGGTGTACAGCAGTGCGTTCTTCGACAGCAGGCGCAGGAAGAACCGGCAATGGCGATCGGTCCAGTCCATCATCGGCGCCACGGAGAAGCGGCGTGAAGGTTCGTGGCGGGCACTGGCGGTGCGTGAAGCGGTCATTGGCAGCATGGGGCGGTCGGAAGGGTCAGGCGTAATGGGCGCGCAGTTTAACAGTTAGAAGGATCAAGCTGTAGGCGCCTGGCAATGTTCCGGATAGCGTGGGATGCACCCAATCCGTTTCCAGCGTCCAGGACCGAGCCGCAATGACCGGACAAACAGACGGGCGTCGCGCAGGACGGCACCGACAACAGGGCGAACGTGGTGCAGACCGGCACCTATAATCAGGCATTCGTCGGCCAATACGGGCAGTCCAACCAGGCGACCGTGAACCAGGCCGGATTCGGCGGTACGGTGTCCGTGACCCAGTACGGCGATAACATGAAAGCCAGCGCGACACAGAGGTAGACCTGATGATGGACGTTTCCCAACTGGCGGTATCGATCGATACCCAGCGCCATGGCGCGATGGTGGTCATTCGCCCGCACATCGAAAACCCGGTGCCGCTGACGCTGCAATACCGCATGACGGTCAGCCAGAAAAGCGTGAACGGGACGTCGAGCATCAACCAGCAAGGCGACGTGCAGAGCGGTGTTCCGGCCAACAGCGTGAGTTTGAACCTGCCTGCGGGCGGGACCTGTCAGGTGCACCTGCAGGTGTTTCAAGAGAACACGCTGGTGAAAGAAGTTGATAGTGCGTGTGAAGGTGCGGGTAGTCAGTGACTGCGAAATGCGGGCGTGTGCCTGCGATCTGCTGATTACTGAATACCTTGTGGGAGCAGTCGGAGGTTACGACGGCCGCGAACGCGATGTGCCGTAAAACAGTGATTTTACTGACCCACCGCACACCGTGTGGGAGCAGTCGGAGGTTACGACGGCCGCGAATGCGATATGCCATAAAACAGTGACTTCGCTGACCCACCGCACACCTTGTGGGAGCAGTCGGAGGTTACGACGGCCGCGAACGCGATGTGCCGTAAAACAGTGATTTCACTGACCCACCGCACACCGTGTGGGAGCAGTCGGAGGTTACGACGGCCGCGAATGCGGTGTGCCATAAAACGGTGATTTTACTGACCCACCGCACACCTTGTGGGAGCAGTCGGAGGTTACGACGGCCGCGAATGCGATGTGCCATAAAACGGTGATTTCGCTGACCTACCGCACACCTTGTGGGAGCAGTCGGAGGTTACGACGGCCGCGAATGCGATGTGCCATAAAACGGTGATTTCGCTGACCCACCGCCTACAGCAGTAAAAAATTCGACAAAACCCTTAAAAATCGCGGCCATAAAAAAACCCGCCGAAGCGGGTCGTTTTTCAGTTCAAGACCATTCCAACATCCTGTCGGCAGCGCTCCGCGCCATGGCTGATCATCCGTGATCTCCGAAGCGGTTCCTTCGCTTCAGTTGATGGATCCAATGTAACCCTCAAATGTTTCAGTTCATAGGGCGAGTTCGCCCCAGCTCGTGTAAGCCTTTGGCTATAGCCTGAGTCACTGACAGGCCAAAGGGTCCGCTCCCATCACCCCGCGTCACTTGCCCAAGGCCGAAGCAACCGCACGCATCCACAGCGCCACCGCGTAAGCCCCTGGATCCACGTGCCCCAGCGCCCGCTCACCGATGTAGGAAGAGCGCCCTTTGCTCGGCAGCATCGTGCGCGTCGCCTCAGCCCCGATCTCTGCGGCAATGGCCATTCGCGACGCCGCATCGGCCGCGGTCACACCCTTCGCTTGGGACGAAAGCGCAGCCGCAGCAGGAATCAGCGCATCCAGCATCGTTCTGTCACCCGCACTGGCACCGCCGAGCCTCACCATCGCGTCGCACCCCGCTTGCAAGGCCTCGGCCCATGCCCCCACAGAACCTGGCTCGGCGTGCTCGGAAAGCGCCACACCTGCGCGCAACACGAAAACGGCATACAACGGCCCCGACGTACCGCCCAACACCCGTCGGAGAATGGCTGAAAGCTGTTGCAACGCGACCCCTGGCCGATCTAGCGCAAAGGATTCCAACGCGGCATCGATCGCGCGCGCACCTCGCGCCAGACTGATGCCGATATCGCCGTCCCCCACCACCGAATCGAGTTCCGTCAGCACCTGTTCGTTTTGCTGAAATGCCTGGCTGACCGCCTGCAGCACCTTCCTCATGGCCTCAGCGCGGTCCGACGACCAGGACGCGCCTGTGAACGCATGCTGCTCGGTCACGTTCACCACCGGCACACGAGATACAACAGCACTGGGCGTCGTCATGCCCCGCCATGCGGTCGCGTCAGTCGCCGCCTTGAGTCGCGTCAGCAGCGGATCATCGACACGCAGGATTGAAAGAGAACACCCTGCCATCTCGAGTGCTGTCAGGAACGTACCCACCATGACGGCCTCCACCCGCAGTCCCTGCGCCACGCACGCCAACAATGCCCGACGCGCCACGATGTCCAGTTCCTGAACCGCGGTGCCGCCCAGGTTATTGACCATCAGTGCGATACGCTCACCGGCCTTCAGCTCACCTTGGTCGACGATGCGTGCCAACAGCACATCGACCATCTCGTCCGCCGTCAGAATCCGGCCACGGCGCACGCCGCTTTCCCCATGAATGCCCAGGCCGTACTCGACCTCATCGTCGCCGAGGTGAAACCCCGGTTTTCCGGCTGCAGGCACCGTGCAGGCGCTGAGCGCCAGGCCCATGCTGAACAACCCCGCGGCCGCATGCTCCGCTTCGGCCTTGACCTGCGACAGCGTGAGTCCTGCCTGCGCTGCAGCACCGGCGACCTTGTGAATGAACACGGTTCCGGCAATGCCCCGCCGCCCGACTTGCCCGCCCTGGTTATCCAGCGCGACATCATCACCGACGACCAGCATGTCAACCTCGACGCCCGCCGCCCTGGCGATTTCCGCAGCAAGCCCGAAGTTCAGGCGATCACCGGTGTAGTTCTTGACGATCAGCAAGACACCCGCCGGTCCGGCAATGGTCATGATCGCCTTCAACACCGCGTCGACGCTTGGCGACGTGAACACGGGCCCGGCGACAGCGGCCGTTAGCATGCCGCTGCCGACATAGCCCCCGTGTGCGGGTTCATGACCAGCGCCGCCGCCCGAGAGGATGCTGACTTTCCCGCTATTGGCCAGCGCCTGAAAATCCCGGCGGGCAATGATGTTTTCCCCTTCCAGCAACACTAGCCGCTGATCGGCCAGCACGGCGCCTTCCAGCATGTCATCGACGACACCCAGTGGGTCGTTGATCAGTTTCTTCATGGTGATGATCCCTTTCGCCCGAATCGGTCAGAGCACAATAGACGACAGTGCGGGGAACAACCTGCCGCCTCCAGGCTCAAACCAGTCTGGATCGAGTATCCGCCCTCCTCGGGAACCGATAACCACGCCCCTGACTGACGGCTTCAACGTCATGTATTTTCAGGATCGTGGCTGAAGCACAGGTCTGCTGTTTGCGCAAATGCAGGCCTCTAGATCAGCGTGTTTGTTGCGGTTTACGCCCTTGAGTGACCGGCGGCGCTCGGGTAATGTCATCACACCCACAGGACAGAGCACGCTCATGACTTCCAAGCTGGAACAACTCAAAAAAATCACCACCGTCGTCGCCGATACTGGCGATTTCGCTGCCATTGAAAAGCTCAAGCCGGTTGATGCCACCACCAACCCTTCCCTGTTGCTCAAAGCCGCCTCCAGCGACAGCAACGCCGACCGCCTGAAAGAAGCCTTCAGCGGTGCGAAGAATGACATCGGCCTGGCCAGCGACCGTTTCGCCGTGGCGATCGGCCAGGAAATTCTGAAAGTGGTGCCGGGCCGTGTTTCCACCGAAGTGGACGCCCGCATCTCTTTCGACACCAACGCCTGCATCGAGCGCGCAGAACGTCTGGTCGAGCTGTACGACCAGGCCGGTATCGGCCGTGATCGCATCCTGATCAAGCTGGCCTCGACCTGGGAAGGTATCCGCGCTGCCGAACAGCTGGAAAAGAAAGGCATCCAGTGCAACCTGACGCTGCTGTTTTCCTTCGCTCAGGCACAGGCTTGCGCTGACGCAGGCGTGTTTCTGATTTCGCCGTTCGTGGGTCGCATCTACGACTGGTACAAGAAAGCCGAAGGCAAGGATTACGTCGGTGCCGAGGACCCGGGCGTCAAGTCGGTCACTCGCATCTACAACTACTACAAGGCCAATGACTACAAGACCGTGGTCATGGGTGCCAGCTTCCGCAACCTGAGCCAGATCGAAGAGCTGGCCGGCTGCGACCGCTTGACCATCAGTCCGGATCTGTTGCAAAAGCTGGCTGAAGACACCGGCACGCTGGTGCAGAAGCTCAAGCCGGGTAACGGTGGTGAGCCACGTCAGACCTTGAACGAAAGCCAGTTCCGCTGGGCGTCGAACGAGGATGCGATGGCGACCGAGAAGCTGGCCGAGGGCATTCGTCAGTTTGCTCGCGATCAGGAGAAACTCGAGGCGTTGTTGCGCGCCAAGGCGTAATACGTCGGGCTTATTTAAAAAGGGCGGCATCCGTGGGGATGCTGCCCTTTTTTATGTCTGGGGAATGGTGTCAGTCGGGCTTGGGCTTTTGTGAATGCCTGATGGATTGAAGGTGACTGTTCCAGGTTCTGCCTAACGGCAGAAGCGTTCCGCCTTCGGCGGGTTACTTGATGACCCCAAGTAACCAAGGGTCCGGCGCCTGGTTTGGCTTCTCCTTCGTCGAAGTACCTTCACTCCGGCGACGCTCCGTGGGCCCGCGCCGAACGGACATCCATGTCCTGACGGCGCTCTCGCGGCATCCATGCCGCTCGACCCACGGAGCGCCGCCTGCGTTCAGCCTGCACCCAAGTCGCACTTGGTGGTGTCTGGACTGCAGCGGTATGAAGATCAACAACAAAGCGCGCTTACGCGCTTGATCGTTCCCACACTCCGCGTGGTAGAGCAGCGCCTGACGCTCTGGGACATGGGGGGCACGAAGCGTACTGACGGGCATTCAAACGCAGAGTTTGGACCTGCGCACTGTCTTGCTTCTGCCCGGAGGGCGTAGGAGTTTGGCTTGCCGACGATCTGCCGGGAACCGGCAGCAAATCCTGCATACTCGGTCTGTCTGACACTGTCAGTGAGAACGATCAAAAATAAGGGCAAGCGACATCGGTGACTTCTGGTAGGTCCGCTTCCCGGCTTTTAAAAGTCACTTGCTGAAGCGAAACCGATCTGGCCTCAGCCAGAGCCAGAAGAGGAGCTCTACTGATGCTCCAGCGCATTCACCAGATCGCGAAAGGCTTCGCGATTGGAGTCGTTGAGGCCCATCAGGATCTTGTGCGCTTCTAGGACCTTGGCCTTTACCACGTCTTCACACTGATCCTGCGACGGCAGGTCGCTCAGCGTCTCGGGACGAGGGATCGGGCGACCCACGATGTTGAACACCTGATCGAAGCCCATCGATTGCAACAGGCGCGTGATGTCTTCGTGAGTGGTCACGACAGTGGGCAGCAGGCCCGCTTTCTGCCGCGACAGAATGGACAACTTGGCCAACAGGCCGAGCGTTGTGCTGTCAATGCTGCGGGTTTCGGTCAGATCGATCACCACGGTCGAAAAATTCATCGAGGTGAAGATCCGCTCAATCGTCGCATCCAACGCCGAGCAGAGAGTCAAACGCACTTCACCCACAAACTTCAGGACAAAGGTGCCATCTTGCTCGGCAAACTGGATTCTACCGGTACTCATTAAAGGTTCCTGCTCAACACTAACAAGGCGATATCATCCGGCATCTCCCCGAGTGTGGCCAATCCAAACTTACGACGCAGGCCATCCAGGCTGCCGCCCGCCGACTTCACCAATTCAGGTAAGTTGGCTTCTTTCTCTTTGAGTGTATCACCTGGCAAAAGATCCAGAATGCCATCAGACAGCAGGGTCAGACTAAAGGACTCAGGCAGATCCAGCACATGGTCTGAATACGTCGCCTCGTTGAACAACCCCACCGGCAGACCACGCCCTTCGAGATAACGCGTCTCGGTCGGCGTGTACAGCACCGGAAGCGGCAAATGGCCGCCCACGCTGTAGGTCAATTGCCCGGTTTCTTCGTCGATCACGCCACCGACCATCGTCACGTGTTTGCCCAGCTTACAGCTGATCAGACCGCGGTTGATATGGCCGAGGACCTCGGAAGGCTTGAATTTCGGTAACGTGCCACCGCGCTTGGACTCGAACAGCAAGCGCGTGGTCATGAATTTCAGCAGCACGGTGATGAAGGCCGAGGAAGCACCATGGCCCGACACATCGGCCAGGTAGAACGCCACACGACGGTCGTCGACCCGGAAGTAATCGACGAAATCGCCGGAGAGGTACAGCGACGGAATGATTTCGTGTTCGAATTCGAACGAGTCGATGGCCCAGGGACTCGTCGGCAGCATGTTCATCTGAACCTGACGGCCCGCATCCTGATCTTCCTGCAGCAAGTGCAGGCTGGCTTCGAGCTCGCGGTTGGCGGTCTCGAGCTTCTGACGATACAGCTTGTTCTCCTGCAGCAAGCGCGCCCGATCCAGCGCCCGTCGGACCGAGTGCTCAAGCACTGCAAGGTCTTCGAGGGGCTTGATCAGGTAATCGGCCGCGCCCAGGCGCAACGCTTCGACGGCATCGCTCATCACGCCCGCACCCGACACCACGATGACCGGGGTTTCCGGAGCGAGACTGGTCACCTGGCGAATCAGCTCAAGGCCGCCCACTTGAGGCATGCGCAAATCGCAGATCACGAGATCAGGCTTTTTTTGCTCGAAGGTCTGTAGACCCTGCATGCCGTTGCTGGCTTGCAGGACGCTGAACCCACTGTCTTCCAAATAGGCCGCGAGGCTCGCGCGCACTACTTCGTCGTCATCGATAATCAGCAGCGTGGCACTGGTTTTTTGCATGTGGGCAAACGGCGCCAGATTAGGTTGGCGTACGCGGTCGGATTCTGTCAGGCCGCATACTGGATTCGCTTCTAGCCTCTCTGGAGTCAGGGAGCGGACTTTTGGTCAAACGCTTCACGTGTCAGAGGTGCCCTTCAAGGCGCAGACGGTACTCCCATCCGCCGGGCGTTTCAAGCTCGCTCCAGCGGTCGGCCAGCGTCTTTACATCGCAAATCGCCGGGAGTTATAAGAACCTTTAAATCAGCAACGAAAACGAAGGATGCGCCATGGGCCAGATTGATCGCGACTATGCAGAGAAACGAGATTACATCCGCATGCGTGTCGACGCGGACATCAGCCTGATCTATGCGGGTCAGATCATCCCTGCGGTGTGCGTGGATTTATCCAGCTCAGGCATGCAGATACAGGCCCCGCGCTCGTTCAAGGTCGGTGACAGGATCAGCGTTCGCATCGAGTCCGATCATGCAGCGCTCAAGGGCCTGGAAGCCGACACGGAGGTTGTCTGGATCGCCGACATCGACGGTGGCGAGCAAAAACTGGGACTGACCATCCTGACCATGAAGTGATGGCACTCCGGAACTACTTCACATTTTCGAAAAATTCCGAAAAAGAAAAGGCGACCCGAAGGTCGCCTTTTTTGCATCTTCACGCGAATTGCAGGGCGATTAAAAATCGTCGACGACCTTGCCGTCTTTCACCTTGAACTCACGGTTCTGCAGGTAGGCGTTACGAATGAAGATGTATTTGTCGCCGTTGATCAGCTTCTCGGCCGACAACAGGCTGGCGCGGGTATCTACAACGCTCACGCCAAACGCCGTGTTGCGGGTTGGCACGTGGTCGATGTAGCGATACGGCTGGGTGTAGGTGTCAGGGTACTTGGCGAATGCGTCACGCACGGTGCTCGGGCCGAAGAATGGCAGCATGACGAACGGGCCGCTTTCAACACCCCAGTGACCGAGGGTCTGACCGAAATCTTCGTCGTTGCGTTGCAGGCCCATCTTGGTGCCCACGTCGAAGAAGCCAAGCAGGCCGAAAGTGGTGTTGAGGATCAGGCGCGCGGTGTCGACACCGGCGGCTTCAGGCTTGGCCTGCAGAACATCGTTGGCGAAGTTGGTCACTTCACCGATGTTCTTGAACATGTTGTGGATGCCGTCTTCGAGAAACTGCGGGGTAATGAACTCATACCCTTGGGCGATGGGTTTCAACGCGTAGGTGTCGACGGTGTCGTTGAAGCGGAAGATCGCGCGGTTAACGCCTTCCCATGGATCGTCTTCTGCAGCGTGAGCTGCCATGGGCACCAAGGCCAGACCGGCCCAGAAACACGTTCGAGCCAGACGATTGATAAAGCCTGCACCGGTCACGGGCATAGCTGAGACTCCCAGTCAAAGTAATGAAGCGGGCGCTACGCCCCAAGCCAAAGAGGGGGAGTATAAAGCGTTCCGCGACGTTTTACGTCGTCGAAAACTGAAGGAATGCCGTAGGCCTTTAAACATCCGCTCACAATGTCATGCGTCGGTCACAGGACTGTCATGCAAATCCCTTAGCGTCATTGCCATTTGAGAGGGAATTTCATGCTCGCCCCGGTCGCAGTGCCCGCCCCGTCTTTCACCGCCGTGCTATTTGGTCTGAGCGGTTGCCTGGTTGATTTCGGTGCACAGGCACGGACACTCCGCAGCAGTGACGGGCTTTCGTTCCATTCTCAGGATGCCCGCCCGTTCGCCGCCCCCACGCCCGGCGCACTGGCAGCGCTCAAGAGCCTCAAGCAGCAACAGATTCCCTGTGCGTGGATCGATGAATACCCAGCCAGCATCGCCGAACAACTGGCTGCGCCGCTTGAGGGATTGATCCAGTCCACACCCCGCCCGAACAACCACTGGCCCGCGCCGGATGCATGCTGGCAAGCATTGATGGGACTTAATGCCAGCCAGCTCGACGGCTGCGTGCTGGTCAGTGGCGACCCACGGCTGCTGATGGCCGGTTTGAACGCCGGACTGTGGACGGTGGGTCTGGCGTCGTGCGGCCCTCTGTGCGGATTGTCTCCTGCACAGTGGGAGGCGTTGAGCGATCTGGACCGCGAACGCCGGCGTGGCCGAGCAACGCTGGAACTGTACGCAGCGGGCGCGCATTCGGTAATCGATCACTTGGGTGAACTGGAGTCCTGTCTCGCCGATATCACGCTTAGACGCCTCAAGTCGGAAAAGCCCTGACACGCGTTTGATCGGCGTCATGCAAGGTGGCGCAGACTGGATTAGTCTTAGCTGCAAAGGACCTTTGCCGACGCATTGCGGTCCATGCTGAGACTATTCATGAAGGGAGCACCCTATGCCTGCCCGCGAACTGCAAGCACAACTCGATACCCTGCGCGAGCAACTGGATCAGAATCCGCCGATGACTGAAGAAGAACGCGCTGACCTGAACGCGCTGATGGCGCAGATTCAAGCAGAGATCGCCGTCGAAACCGCGACCCCGGACAATAACCTGGCCGACGGCGTGAACCTAGCGGTCGAGCGATTCGAGCTGGAACACCCAGGAATTGCAGGGACCCTGCGCAACATCGTGCTGACCCTGGGCAATATCGGGATCTGACGTTTTCGTTGCTGTGAAATGCAAAGCCCGTCTTGATGACGGGCTTTGCATTTTCCAGCAACGTAAGGCGCTCTTACAAAGCGGCCCGACAGTTACTGACGCGCCAGACGCCCGTTTTCCAGTGTGAGTGTTTCGGTGCTGCGGTACGGGTTGATGTCCAGCCCGCCGCGACGCACATAACGCGCAGACACGGTAAGTTTCTCGGGCTTGAGCAGCCGCTGCAGGTCCATGAAGATTCGCTCTACGCACTGCTCGTGGAAGTCCGAATGCTGGCGGAAACTGACGATGTAAGCCAGAAAGCTCCCGTGATCCAGCGCCGCACCCCGATATTCCACCGCAACGCTGCCCCAGTCCGGCTGGCTGGTGACCGGGCAATTGGATTTGAGCAGATGGCTGTGCAGCGACTCCTCCACCACACGGGATTCATCGCACTGCAGCAGTTCAGGCTGGGGCCGGTCATAACTGCTGATGGTGACGTCCAGGTCGTCGACGCACACCCCTGGCACCGGCACGATGCCCTCGGCCTCAATATCCTTCAGCGAACGAATGCGTACACCCACCGGCTTGCCCGCAGCGCCCGACAGGTCTTTCTCAAGCGTGCTCACTAACTCAGCCTGCGAAGCGAACGGTGTCTGGTTCAGCGAGTTCAGGTAAAGCTTGAAGGACTTGGACTCGATGATGTTGGGCGAGTCCGCCGGAATGCAGAACTCGCCGATCGCAACCACCGGCTTGCCCGAAGGCAGCAGCCAGGACAGCTCGTAGCAGTTCCAGAAGTCGACGCCCTGATACGGCAGCGTCTCGGCCGTCAGCCCCAGCTCCGCCCATTTGGCGGCACGGGGAATCGGAAACAGCAAAGACGGCGTGTAAGTGGCGATGTATTCACTGGACTTGCCCAGCGGCGAGTGTTCGGCTGCGGGATGCATGGCGGGACCTGAACCTGAAAGCGGATGTGAGGGACTGATATGAAAATCCTGACCGCGAAGTTTATAGGTTTTGTCCCGCGCTTTCAGCGATTAGTCGGCAATCGCGATTTTTCCGACCATGCCGGCCTGATAATGGCCGGGAATATTGCAGGCAAACTCAAGGTCGGTGGCTTTGGTGAAGGTCCAGGTCAGTTCGGCGGTTTTGCCAGGTTCGACCAGCACACTGTTCGGATCGTCGTGCTTCATGCCCATGTCCCCATGATCCATGCCCGCCATGCCGTCGTGTTTCATGCCGGTCGACGTCAGCATGCCGCTGGCGACCATCTTGAGCATCTCCTGTTGATGCGCCGCATGCATGGCCGCGTCCCCCAGGTTGAACTCGTGCAGCAATTGCCCCTTGTTGACCAGCACGAAGCGCACGGTTTCCCCTTCCTTGACGGCCAGGGACTTGGGCTCGAAGTACATGTCGCCCAGCGTCAGCTCAATGGTGCGGGTTGCCTGGTCGGCTTTGGCCGAATGGCCAAAAGCAAAATGCTCACCGGGGGACGCCAGTGACGACAGGCTCACACCCAGTAACACTGCAGCAGCGGTCAAACGAGCAAACATGTGAATCTCCAGTCAGCGACAATCGATGAGCCAAGGTAGGCCGACGCCACTGGCAATCAGCTGACCGCAAGATTACAACTTTGTAAGCTTGAACACCGTTCGCCTTGGTCGCGCTATAAAGCGTCACCGCGAAACGCCACTGTCCAGCGTCATGACGACCGATGAGTGACCCATGAAATTACTGATCGTCGAAGATCAAGCAAAAACGGGCCAGTACCTGCGCCAGGGCCTGACCGAAGCCGGCTTCACTACCGAATGGGTGGCCGACGGCGCCAACGGCCAGCATCTGGCGCTGACCGGCGACTACGCGTTGCTGATTCTGGATGTGATGCTGCCCGGTCGTGACGGCTGGCAGATTCTGCAAGCGGTACGAGGCGCGGGGCTCGACACGCCCGTGCTGTTTCTGACTGCACGCGACGCGGTAGAAGACCGTGTACGCGGCCTGGAGCTGGGCGCCGATGATTATCTGATCAAGCCCTTCGCATTCTCCGAACTGCTGGCACGCGTGCGCAGCCTGTTGCGCCGTGGCAGCAGCGCCAGCCAGGAAACCCATCTGCAATTGGCTGACCTGCGGCTGGACCTGCTGCGTCGTCGCGTCGAACGCAACGGTCAGCGCATCGACCTGACCGCGAAGGAGTTCGCGCTGTTGGAATTGATGCTTCGCCGTCAGGGAGAAGTCCTGCCCAAATCGCTGATCGCCTCGCAGGTCTGGGACATGAACTTCGACAGCGACACCAATGTCATCGAGGTGGCCATCCGACGCTTGCGCCTCAAGGTCGACGACGACTATCCGAACAAGCTGATTCATACGGTGCGCGGCATGGGCTACGTCCTCGAAGAGCGAAGCCTCTGATGCTCCGACGCATTTCCCTTGGCAGCCGACTTGCCTTGCTGTTCGCCGGCTGCACCGCCGTGGTGTCGCTGACGGCAGGCGTGTTGTTCAACCGCGCCAGCGAAGCGCACTTCCTGGAGCTGGATCAGCAACTGCTCGACAGCAAGCTGCCGACGCTGCGCGATGCCTTGAAGGACGTGGTCACCTTTGAACAGCTCGAGGCCAGAAAACCGGCGCTGCTGAATGAACTTGGGCATTCGCCGGATCTGGCCTTGCAGGTCCGCAGCCAGGCGGGCGCACTGTGGTTCGACAGCCTGGCCTCGTCATTACCGCGGCCTGGCGTCCACGCAGGCTTGCACACCCTGACCGACAGCGGCGTTGCCTATCGCACCTACACGGTTGCGCTGAATCCGGAGAAACAGGACTCGCCACAGCTGACCCTGTTGCTGGACATCACCCACCATCAACACTTTCTGGAGCGCATGCAGCACCTGATCTGGCTGACCGTGGGTTTGTCGGCGCTGGCCACCGCATTACTCGGCGCATGGGCCGCCCGCAGCGGCTTGCGTCCGTTGCGCAAGATGAGCGAAATCGCCGCCAGCGTGTCGGCCAGTTCGCTGACCACGCGCTTGCCGCTCAACGAAATGCCGGTGGAGCTGGCAGAACTCACTCAGGCGTTCAACGCCATGCTGGGGCGCCTGGATGATGCATTTCAGCGATTGTCGGCTTTTTCCGCAGACATTGCCCATGAACTCCGTACACCGCTGTCGAACCTGCTCACGCATACCCAAGTCACCCTCACCCGCCCACGGGACCTTGAAGCGTACCGCGAGGCGCTGCTGGGCAACCTGGAAGAACTGCAGGGGATGGCGCAGATGGTCAACGACATGTTGTATCTGGCCAAGGCCGAGCATGGCCTGCTGAGTCCGAATCGGGAGCGCTTGCATCTGGCGGAAGAAACTGACGCGCTGCTGGAGTTTTTCCTGCCGCTGGCGGAGGAAGCCCACGTGCAACTCCGTCGTCAGGGAGACGCCGAACTGGCGGGCGATCGCCATATGCTCCGTCGGGCGCTGTCGAACCTGCTGGGCAACGCCCTGCGATTTACCCCGCCCCACGGCCAGGTTGCCGTGAAGCTCGAATCCGCGACCCGACGCGTGCGGATCACCGTTGAAAACACCGGCCAGACCATCCCGGCCGAAGTATTGCCCAGACTGTTCGACCGGTTCTACCGCGCGGATCCTGCCCGCCATGAAGGCAGCAGTGAGCACGCGGGGTTGGGACTGGCGATTACCCAATCGATCATCCACGCCCACGGCGGGACGATCAGCTGTGAGTCACAGGAAGGGATGACGCGGTTCTTGATCGAGTTGCCGACCGCGAGCCAGTGATGTTTCTTGTGGGAGCGAATTCGTTCGCGATGCAAGCGTCCAGGCGACATAGGTGTATCGACTGTACCGGCCTCTCGCGAATGAATTCGCTCCCACAGATGTCATGCAGCGTCAGAAAATTCGGCGCTTACTCATACCGCAACGCATGCGCCGGCTGAATCTGTGCCGCGCGGTAGGCCGGGTAAATCGTCGCCAGAAAGCTGAGAATGAAGCCCGCACTGCAAATCAGCGCCACGTCACTGCCTTCCAGATGCGACGGCAGGTTACTGATGAAGTACACGTCCGAGGTGAAGATGTGCTGGCCTGTCACCCGCTCCACCCAGCCGACCAACTGACTGACATTGATGGCCGCGATCACGCCCAGTACACCCCCGATGACGGTGCCAACAACGCCGATCACGGTGCCCTGCACCATGAAGATGGTCATGATCTGCCGAGGTGTGGCGCCGATCGTCCGCAAAATGGCGATGTCCGCGCCTTTGTCGTTCACCACCATGATCAATGTGGCGATGATGTTGAATGCAGCAACGGCCACGATCATCAGCAGCAGCAGGCCGATCATGGTTTTTTCCATTTTCATCGCACTGAACAGACTGCCTTGGGTGTGCGTCCAGTCATCAGCCTTGTAGTCAGCGCCCAACCCGCCGGCGATGGCCGCCGAGACTTGCGGTGCAGCGTACAGGTCTGTCAGAGCAAGGCGTACGCCCTGCACTTGATTGGGCTGCCAGCGTTGAATGGTCGCGGCATCGGCCACGTTCACCAGCGCCATCGATCCGTCCAGTTCGGCACCGACCTTGAACACACCGACCACGGTCAGGCGCTGCAGGCGCGGCGTAATGCCGCCCGGGTCGCTGCTGATTTCCGGCACGATCAGGGTGATCTTGTCACCGACGTTCAGGCGAAAACGCCGCGCGGTGATCTCACCGATCACCACGCCGAACTCACCGGGCTTCAGGTCCTGAAGGCGGCCCTGGACGATGTGCTGGGTGACGATGGAGACCTTCGACTCTAGCGCCGGATCAACCCCGTTGATCTCGATTGGCTGCATGGTGCCCTTGTACGACAGCATGCCGTCCATTTGCGTGAAGGGTACGGCAGCCGTGACCTGCGGGTTCTTCATCGCAGCGTCGGCGGCCGGCTTCCAGTCATCCAGCGGCTTGACCCCGTCGATCACCGCGTGCGGGACCATGCCGAGGATGCGCGAGCTCATTTCCTGCTGGAAGCCGTTCATCACGGACAGCACCACGATCATCGCCAGGACGCCCAACGCCAGGCCGATCATCGACGTCATCGAGATGAACGAGATGAAGTGGTTGCGTCGCTTGGCCCGGGTGTAGCGCGTGCCGATAAAAATGGATAACGGTCTGAACATTCGTGGAGCACCGTAGCTAAAAGCAGCTAAAAGTAAAAAACCACCGCTGCCGGAAGGACCGGCAGCGGGTTGTTGGCATCACGCCTCGACCAGACGGCCTTCTTCCAGGCGCCATACGCGGTCCATCTGACGGGCCAGCGCCATGTCGTGAGTCACCACCAGGAACGCGGTCCGCGACGACGTGCTCAGTTCCAGCATCAGGTCCTGAATGCCCTGTGCGGTATGAGAGTCGAGGTTACCGGTCGGCTCGTCGAGCATCACCAGCCCCGGCTGATTGACCAGCGCGCGGGCAATGGCCACACGCTGACGCTCACCACCCGACAGCTCCGAAGGCTTGTGCGCCAGACGGTGCTTGAGCCCTACCCGCTCCAGCAACGCCGTCGCGCGTTGGCGCGCTTCCGGAATCGGGGTCTTGCCGATCAGCAGCGGCATGCAGACGTTTTCCAGTGCGGTGAACTCAGGCAGCAGGTGGTGGAACTGGTACACGAAACCCAGTGCGCGGTTGCGCAGCAGGCCACGGGCCTTTTCGTTGAGTGCGGACAGTTCTTCACCGGCCAGCCAGACACTGCCCTCGGTAGGCGTGTCCAGTCCGCCCAACAGGTTGAGCAAGGTACTTTTGCCCGACCCCGAACTGCCGACGATCGCCACGCGCTCGCCCGGGTGCAGCTCCAACTGCAGGCCCGACAGCACCACTACGGATTCCGGGCCTTCCTCGTAGGATTTGCCCAGGTTGCGGCAACTCAGTACAGCTTTATCACTCATGCCCGACTCACTCATAACGTAGCGCCTCTGCCGGCTGGGTGCGCGCAGCACGCCAGGCTGGATACAGGGTGGCGAGGAAACTCAGGACCAAGGCCGCGCCGCAGACCAGCAGCACGTCCTCAGCCATCAATTGCGAAGGCAGATAGTCGATGAAGTAGACATCCGCGTTGAGAAACTTGTGACCGATCAAACCTTCGAGCGCCGAAATCGCCGAGCTGACGTTGAGCGCGGCCAGAATGCCGACACCGGCGCCTACCAGCGTGCCGACGACGCCGATCACCGTGCCTTGAACCATGAAGATGCGCATGATCTGGCCCGGCGTGGCACCCAGCGTGCGCAGGATCGCGATGTCACCGCGCTTGTCGTTGACCACCATCACCAGCGTGGAAATGATGTTGAACGCCGCCACTGCCACGATCAGCAACAGGAGAAGGCCAATGATGGATTTCTCCATGCCGATGGCCTGATACAGATTGCCGTGGGTACGGGTCCAGTCACGGGAGTAATACTGGTGCTCGCCCAGGGTCTGGGCAATCTCGTAAGCCGTGCGCGGTGCCTTGAACAGATCGGTGAACTTCAGGCGCAACCCTTGCACCTGATCAGGCTTCCAGCGGTGCAGACGCGCCAGATCCTGCAGGTTGGTCACACCGAGATAACCGTCCAGTTCACCAGCGCCGACGTGGAAGATGCCGACCACGGTGAAGCGCTTCATGCGCGGGAACATGCCGGCTGGCGTGACCATCACTTCAGGCGACACGAACGTCACCTTATCGCCCAGGCCCACGCCCAGCTTGGTCGCGGCCTTGTCGCCGATGACCACGCCAAAGCCGCCTGACACCAGATCGTCAAGACTGCCCTGTTTCATGAAGCCGTCGATGATCGAAACTTTGCGCTCCTGGACCGGGTCGATGGCATTGAGCAGGATTTTCTGCACATTGCCATTGTTGGTCAGCAAACCCTGCATCTGCGTGAACGGCGCGACCGCCTCCACCTGGGGGTTCTGTTTGACCTTGGCTGCCAGGCTTTGCCAGTCGCTGATCGGCTCACCGGATTCGATGGTCGCGTGCGGGACCATGCCGAGGACGCGGGTGCGCATCTCATGATCGAAACCGTTCATGACCGATAACACGACTATCATCACCACGACGCCGAGGGCGAGACCGATCATCGACGTCAGGGAAATGAAGGAGACAAAATGATTACGGCGTTTTGCACGGGTGTAACGCGTGCCGATGAATACAAAAAGAGGTCTGAACATGTAGGGGCTTGTTCGGAGGAATGGGAACGTCCTTGTGGCGGGCCTTGGCCGGCAGCTTTACACTCAAATCGCTGAGTAACGATTGCGAGCAATCACTCTGACAACCGCCGCTACCCTGGGTTCGCCATGTCGACATTAGATGAAGAAGAACGCCGCGAATACTACCGTATCGAGGACAGCGTCGCACTGGAAATTCAACGCATTCCAGCCGCCGGAACGCTCGATGAACATCCCCATGACACCAGCTCGACACTCTTCGACCTGCTGAGCGAGCTGCACGTTGCCGAGTTCGAATCCCAGCACCTGCTGCGCCAGCTGGATGATCGCGATCGCACGACCAACAGCTTCCTGCGGGCCATGAGCAAGCGCATCGACCTGCTCGGCCAGGTGGTCGCGCAAACCGTGCTGGGCAAGCTGGGCGCCCCGCAAAAGGTGATCATGTCCGAAGGCGGCTTGCAATTCGAGTCCCACCAGCCCTTCCCTGTCGGCACTCTGCTGTCGGTCAAAATGGTGCTGATGCCGCAAGCGTCCGGCATGATGCTGCGGGCCAAAGTAACGCAGAGCCACGCGTTGACCATCGGCGATTTCGAGATCGGTACCGAGTGGATCGACCTCAGTGACGCCCAGCGCCAGTTGCTCGCCCGACACATCCTGCAACGACAAGCCGCGCAACGGCGGCTGGCGCGTGAGCAAAACGACCCTGATGTGAAATGAACCGATTACAGCCTTAGCGCGCTTTCGAGGAACAATTGTGACCTTAATTTACGGCCACCGCGGCGCCAAGGGCGAAGCACCGGAAAACACCCTGACCAGCTTTCAGGAATGCCTCAAACACGGGGTCAAACGTTGCGAACTGGACCTGCACCTGTCTCGCGACGGCGAACTGATGGTGATTCACGACCCGACCCTGAAACGCACCACTGACCGGCGCGGCAAGGTTGTCGAACATGACGCCGCCGACCTGGTGACCTACGACGCCCGCAAGGGCGGTCCGGGCTGGGTGCAACCCTGTCCGATCCCGCGACTCGAAGAACTGTTCGAGAAGTGCGCGTTCGATCACTGGCAACTGGAAGTCAAAAGCGCTTCGCGTACCCGCGCAGCGACCACCGTGCTGGCGATTCGTGAAATGGCTCAGCGTCACGGCCTGCTGGACAAAGTCACCATCACGTCAAGCTCCCGGGAAGTTCTGCGCGCGGCACTGGAGCTCGCGCCCGATTTGTCCCGTGGACTGGTGGCGGAATACGCATGGCTGGATCCGCTGAAGGTCGCGGTGGGTTATGGCTGCGAGATACTGGCGTTGAACTGGACGCTGTGCACGCCGGAACGCCTGAAGAAAGCTCAGGCGCTGGGCCTGCATGTGTCGGTGTGGACCGTCAACGAGCCTGCGCTAATGCGCAGACTCGCCGACTTCGGCGTTGACAGCCTGATTACAGACTTGCCCGGTTTGGCCAGCGCCACCCTTGGGAAGTACTGAAATCGGTCTCCCCGGCCGGCTCAGGCCACCGGCCGGAGCCGCTCAAAAAAGCCGGTTGAGGCCGTCGTACGCCGCGACCCGATAGGCTTCGGCCATGGTCGGGTAGTTGAACGTGGTGTTGACGAAATACTTGAGGCTGTTCGCTTCACCGGGCTGGTTCATGATCGCCTGACCGATGTGCACGATCTCCGACGCCTGGTCGCCGAAGCAATGCACGCCGAGGATCTGCAGTGTCTCGCGATGGAACAGGATCTTCAGCATGCCGACCGGCTCGTTGGAGATCTGCGCTCGGGCCATGCTCTTGAAAAACGCCTTGCCCACTTCGTACGGCACCTTGGCCACGGTCAGGTCGTGTTCGTTCTGGCCGATCGAACTGATTTCCGGAATGGTGTAGATGCCGGTCGGCACGTCGTTGACGAAACGCCATGCGCCGTTGTCGACCGCGCTGCCCGACGCCGAACGACCCTGGTCGTAGGCGGCGCTTGCCAGACTCGGCCAGCCGATCACGTCGCCCGCGCCATAGATATTCGGCTGACTGGTGCGATACGCCTCATCGACTTCGATCTGGCCACGACCGTTGGCCTTGATGCCGACGTTTTCCAGGCCCAGTTTGTCGGTGTTGCCGGTACGGCCGTTACACCACAGCAACGCGTCGGCTTTGACCTTCTTGCCCGACTTGAGGTGCAGGACGACGCCGTTTTCCAGGCCTTCGACGCGCTCGTACTCTTCGTTGTGGCGAACCATCACGTTGTTGTTGCTGAAGTGATAGCTCAAGCCTTGGGAAATTTCCGAGTCGAGGAAGCTCAGCAGTTGATCGCGGTTGTCGATCAGCTCGATGTCCACGCCCAGACCACTGAAGATCGACGCGTATTCGCAGCCGATCACGCCGGCACCGTAGATGATCAGTTTGCGCGGGGTGTGGTTGAGGCTGAGGATGGTGTCGCTGTCATAGATACGTTTGTGGGAAAAGTCGATATCGGCCGGGCGATAAGGACGCGAGCCCGTGGCGATGATGATCTGGTTGGCCACCAGTTTTTCCATGACACCGGTGTTGCACACCACGTCGACGGTACGCTCGTCAGCGAAACTGCCGGTTCCGAAGAATACGTCAACGCGATTGCGCGCGTAGTAACCGGTGCGCGACGCCACCTGCTTGTTGATGACTTTTTCGGCGTTCTTCAACACATCCGGGAACGAGAACCAGCGCGGCTCGCCAATGGCCCGGAACATCGGGTTGGTGTTGAACTGAATGATCTGCTTGACCGAGTGACGCAACGCCTTGGACGGGATCGTGCCCAAGTGAGTGCAGTTGCCGCCGACCTGCCGACGGCTGTCGACCATGGCTACCTTGCGCCCAGCCTTGGCGGCGTTCATTGCCGCGCCTTCCCCAGCTGGGCCGGAACCCAGTACCACTACGTCGTAGTTGTAGACAGCCATGCGTACTCCTTAGAACAGGCCGAGGCGCCACTCTGGCGTCTCTGGCTAAATCACGCCGCGGCCGGCGGCATGAGAATCGAAACTCGCGGCGCAGTCTAATCGTCCAGCGTCGCGGCGAACATTAACCCTTGGTCGCGTCACAGGCCAAATTTTGTCTGCGGTAAGGGTGACCTGATCGCCGCAAAAAGCCGGTCGGGTGCCCGATTGCTGCGGATGATAAATCCCTTGGCGTTACGAATCCTAAAAAAACCTGCAATTTTGTGGGTTTCTACCGAATTCCGAGGTTTATTCACCTGCGGCCACTGAATCGCCGTCGCCGCACCACGCAGAAAGTGTCATACCCTTACGTGGGATCTTTCGATAAAAGGGCGCGATCATGCGACACCGCTTCATTCACTGGATGCTGTTACTGGGACTGCTTTGCAGCGCGCAGGCGATGGCCTCTCAGGCGGACCTGCTCAAGCAGGCGGATTTTCCGGCTCGCCTTGATGGGCAAACCCCGGCGCTGGAGCGCAAGAACCAGGCCATTCTCACCTACCTGTGGACCGATGTTTACGCGGCCGCGTTTTACGCGGAACCGTCGATCACTGCCAGGCAGGCGGTCTTCACCCAGACACCGCAAAAACTGGAGCTGTTCTACTTTCGCGATATCGATCGCGAGGACGTGATCAAGGCCGCCAACGCCACGCTTGAACGTCAACAGACCAAGGAGACGCTGGGACGGCTGAGGCCCGAACTGGACCGACTCCACAAAAGCTTTCAGAACATCAAGCCAGGCGACCGGTATGACCTGAGCTGGGACCGTAACGATGGCCTCAACCTCACTCGCAACGGCAAAGTGATCTTCGCCAGCCCCGACCCCGAACTGGCCAAGGCCTATTTCGCGATCTGGCTCGCGCCGGACGGTTTAACGTCCGATTTGCGTGAAGCCTTACTGAAGTAAAAAACCGCCCCCGGCATTCGTCGGGGGCTTCAGGCGAATCCTCTGCCTGCGCGCGACATAAAACCGCATTGCATTTCATCGCGACGGCCTGCCGCTGAGGCCTGCGGCCGCCCGAATTAATTGCCATTCGCCACTTTTACACATATCGTTACAAATCTGCATCTATCGAGACCAAGCTCGAACGGCGCAGGAGAGGACGCATAAATACAACGGATCCCCAGCTATACAGCCTAAGTGAGTAATTCCAAATGGCCTCGAACACAGGCAAAGGCAAGGCGATCTTTCGCGTTGTCAGCGGCAACTTCCTTGAAATGTTTGACTTCATGGTCTACGGCTTCTACGCCACGGCCATCGCCAAGACCTTCTTCCCTGCCGACAGTGAATTCGCATCCCTGATGCTTTCGCTGGCGACCTTCGGTGCCGGCTTCCTGATGCGCCCGCTGGGTGCGATATTCCTCGGCGCCTACATCGACCACCACGGCCGTAAAAAAGGCTTGATCATCACCCTCGCCATGATGGCCATGGGCACGATCCTGATTGCCTGCGTGCCAGGTTACGCGACCTTGGGTGTCGCGGCGCCTCTGCTGGTGTTGGTCGGCCGTCTGCTGCAAGGCTTTTCCGCCGGTGTGGAACTGGGCGGTGTGTCGGTCTACCTGGCCGAAATCTCGACCCCGGGCCGCAAGGGCTTCTTCGTCAGCTGGCAGTCCGCGAGTCAGCAAGCGGCTGTGGTGTTCGCCGGTTTGCTGGGCGTGGGCCTGAACCACTGGCTGAGCCCGGAAGAGATGGGGCAATGGGGCTGGCGCGTTCCGTTCCTGGTCGGCTGCATGATCGTTCCGGCGATCTTCATCATCCGTCGCTCGCTGGAAGAAACACCTGAGTTCGAAGCCCGCGCCCGCAAACATCGCCCGACCATGGGTGAAGTGATGAAGTCGATCGGCCAAAACTTCGGGCTGGTGATCGCTGGTATGGCGCTGGTGGTCATGACCACTGTGTCGTTCTATCTGATCACGGCGTACACGCCGACCTTCGGCAAAAACGAACTGCACCTGTCTGACCTGGACAGCCTGCTGGTCACCGTGTGCGTGGGTATTTCGAACTTCATCTGGCTGCCGGTCATGGGCTCGCTGTCGGACAAGATCGGCCGCAAGCCGCTGCTGCTGGCTGCGACCATTCTGGCCATCGTCACCGCCTACCCTGCACTGTCCTGGCTGACCTCGAATCCGAGTTTCGCCAACCTGCTGATGGTCGAGCTGTGGCTGTCGTTCCTGTACGGTTCGTACAACGGCGCGATGGTGGTTTCGCTGACCGAGATCATGCCGGTGGAAGTGCGTACCACGGGCTTCTCGCTGGCGTATAGCCTGGCGACGGCGACCTTCGGTGGCTTCACACCGGCGGCCTGTACGTATCTGATTCATGTGCTGGATAACAAAGCTGCACCGGGCATCTGGCTGAGTGGTGCTGCGGTGTTGGGTCTGATTGCGACGTTGGTGCTGTTCCGTAAGGGTCAGACGCGTATTCAAGGTGCGCCAGCGGCGGGTTGAACCTGATTCGTTGTGACGCTGAAAAGAAAACGCCCCGACTGGTTCGGGGCTTTTTTTGGTGCTGATTTTGAGTGCAAATCTGTCGTTTGTGGTGACGCTTATTTATGGTGCTGCCTAACGGCAGAAGCGTTCCGCCTTCGGCGGGTTACTTGAAAACCCCAAGTAACCAAGGGTTGACTCCTGGTTGGGCGACTCCTTCGTCGTCGTTCCTTCTCCGGCGACGCTCCGTGGGCACGCCTGCGTTCAGCCTGCACCCAAGTCGCGTTGGGTGGTGTCTGGGCTTTCGCAGTATGAAAAGCACGTCAAGAGCCAGGCAGAGCGAGAGCTAGCAGGCGACTTCAATGTTGTTTTTGACTCTGCCGAAGGCGTAGGAGCGCGGCTTGTCCCGCGATCTGCCGGGAACCGGCAGCAAATCCGGCGCATGCGGTGTATCAGGCACAACCGAGCTGCCTGATTTTGCTACCGCTGCGCGGCAGATCGCGGGACAAGCCACGCTCCTACAGGATTCGCGCTATCCGATGCTTTTGCTCTTGATCTTCCTGCCTCGCCAGGCCAGACACCACAAAACGCGACTTGAGTGAAGGCCTCGACGAAGTCGAGGCCAAACCGGGAGCCTGACCCTTGGCTGCCTCTTGAAACAAAGAGGAGGGGCTTTTCAAGTAACCCGCCGAAGGCGGAACGCTTCTGCCCTTGGGCAGAACCAAACAAGAGCCACATATGTATCGGACACACCGAAAGCCAAGCGAAAAAAAACAGTCAAAAAAAACGCCCCGAACCAGTCGGGGCGTTTTAATGTGGCTTCAACGTGCAGCGTGAAACTCGCCGCTCAAGGCCGCTTTTACTTCGGGAACGCCGGCGGATTAACGCCCGCCATGTCTTCCATTACGCGAACCACCTGGCAGCTGTAACCGAATTCGTTGTCGTACCAAACGTACAGAACAACACGGTTATCCATGCAGATAGTCGCTTCGGCATCCACCACACCCGCGTGACGCGAACCGACGAAGTCTGTGGAAACCACTTCCTGCGAATTCACGAAATCGATCTGCTTGTGCAGGTCCGAATACAACGCGGTGTGGCGCAGGTATTCGTTCATTTCTTCGCGCGTGGTCGCGGTGCCCAGGTTCAGGTTCAGGATCGCCATCGACACGTTCGGCGTCGGAACGCGGATCGCGTTACCGGTCAGCTTGCCAGCCAGCTCAGGCAACGCCTTGGCAGCCGCCGTCGCAGCACCGGTCTCGGTGATGACCATGTTCAACGCCGCGCTACGGCCACGGCGGTCGCCCTTGTGGAAGTTGTCGATCAGGTTCTGGTCGTTGGTGTACGAGTGAACCGTTTCAACGTGACCATTGACGATACCGAACTTGTCGTTCACGGCCTTGAGAACCGGAACGATGGCGTTGGTGGTGCAAGAGGCCGCGGAGATGATCTTGTCATCGGCGGTGATCTGCTGGTGGTTGATGCCGTGAACGATGTTCTTCAGCTTGCCTTTGCCCGGTGCGGTCAGCACCACGCGGTCGATGCCAGGGCACTGCAGGTGCTGGCCCAGGCCGTCGGCATCACGCCACACGCCGGTGTTGTCGACCAGCAAAGCGTCCTTGATGCCGTACTGGGTGTAATCCACCTCGGTCGGGCTCTTGGCGTAGATCACCTGGATCAGGTTGCCATTGGCGCTGATGGTGTTGTTGGCTTCGTCGATGGTGATGGTGCCGTCGAACGGACCGTGTACCGAGTCACGACGCAGCAGGCTTGCGCGCTTGACCAGATCGTTCTCGGCGCCTTTGCGCACGACGATGGCACGCAGACGCAGGCCGTCGCCACCACCGGTTTTTTCGATCAGGATACGCGCCAGCAGACGACCGATACGGCCGAAACCGTACAGCACGACGTCAGTGCCTTTGCGGGCGCCGGAATTCTGTTGACCTACGATCTCGGCCATTTCTTCACGAACGAACTGCTCGGCAGTGCGACCGTTGGCTTCAGCCTTGTATTTGACGGCCAGCTTGCCCAGATCCACCGAAGCGGCACCCAGTTTGAGCTCGCTCATCGCTTTGATGAGCGGGAAAGTCTCGTGTACGGACAACTCGGTTGCGTCTGCCTGGCGGTGACGCGCAAAGCGGTGAGCTTTGAGAATCGCGATGACTGAACGGTTGATCAGGGTGCGGCCATAGATCGAACTCACCACATTGTTATTGCGGTAGAGCTGACCGATAAGCGGGATCATCGCCTCGGCGAGCGCTTCACGATCAATCCATTCACCAAGACACTGGTCGGGCTTCTGAGTCACGGGAACCTTCCACATGTAGGGGCTGAAAAAAGGGACTACATTATGCCCAAGCCTTTGTTTATGAGCAATCCAGTGTTTTGAGATCTCGGAGCACTACATAAATCGGCGAGCACAAAACTGACAGCAGATTCCCGATTTAGTTACAATCCCCGGCTTTGCCGCAACGCCTGGAGCTTTATCTTCCGTGCCCGTTCTGCGCCTACCGATTCTCCCTGCTGCCGCAGGCAAACAACATTGGGGCAACCTGCCCGGTGCCGCTCAAAGCCTGGCCATCGCCGAGGCCGCCAGCGCTGCGAAACGCTTCACCCTGCTTTTGACCGCCGACAGCCAAAGTGCCGAGCGACTCGAGCAGGAACTGAAGTTTTTCGCCCCCCAGCTCCCGGTGCTGCATTTCCCTGACTGGGAAACCCTGCCCTACGACCTGTTCTCGCCGCACCAGGACATCATCTCCCAGCGCATCGCCAGCCTGTATCGACTGCCCGAGCTGGAACATGGCGTACTGGTCGTGCCGATTACCACGGCCCTGCACCGCCTGGCGCCGACCAAATTCCTGCTCGGCAGCAGTCTGGTGCTCGACGTCGGCCAGAAACTCGATGTCGAGGCCATGCGCACGCGGCTCGAAGCCAGCGGTTACCGCTACGTTGACACAGTGTACGAACACGGCGAGTTCACGGTGCGCGGCGCCCTGATCGACCTGTTCCCGATGGGCAGCAAACTGCCCTACCGGATTGACCTGTTCGACGACGAAATCGAAACCCTGCGCACCTTCGAGCCGGAAACCCAGCGCTCCATCGACAAGGTCGATTCGGTGCGCCTGTTGCCGGCCAAGGAATTCCCGCTGCAGAAGGAAGCCGTCACGCGCTTCAAGGCGCGGTTCCGCGAGCGGTTCGACGTCGATTTCCGTCGCAGCCCGATCTTTCAGGATTTGAACAGCGGTATTACCCCGGCCGGTATCGAGTACTACATCCCGCTGTTCTTCGAAGAAACGTCCACCCTGTTCGACTACCTGCCCCAGGACACCCAGGTGTTCTCGCTGCCGGGCATCGAACAGGCGGCGGAAACGTTCTGGAAGGATGTGCGCAACCGTTACGAAGAGCGCCGCGTCGACCCTGATCGACCATTGTTGCCGCCCGCCGAGCTGTTCCTGCCGGTGGAAGACTGTTTCGCGCGCCTCAAGAGCTGGCCACGGGTGGTCACCAGTCAGGACGACGTCGAGACAGGCGTCGGCCGCGAGCGCTTCCCGGCCCAGGTGTTACCGAATCTGGCGATTGAAGCCAAGGCCAACGAGCCGTTGGCGGCGCTGTCCAACTTTCTCAACGACTTCCCCGGCCGCGTGCTGTTCACCGCCGAATCGGCCGGGCGCCGCGAAGTGCTGCTTGAACTGCTCGAGCGTCTGAAGCTGCGCCCGAAAACCCTCGACAGCTGGCAGGAATTCGTCGACAGCAAAGAGCGGCTGGCGATCACCATCGCACCGCTGGACGATGGCCTGGTACTGGACCAGCCCGCACTGGCGTTGATCGCGGAAAGCCCGTTGTTCGGTCAGCGCGTGATGCAGCGTCGACGCCGCGAGAAGCGTGCCGACGGCCACTCCAGCGATGCGGTCATCAAGAACCTTGCCGAGTTGCGCGAAGGCGCGCCGGTCGTGCACATCGACCACGGAGTGGGGCGCTATCTGGGCCTTGCCACGCTGGAAGTGGAAAACCAGGTCGCAGAGTTCCTGATGCTGGCCTACGCCGAGGACGCCAAGCTGTATGTCCCGGTGGCCAACCTGCATTTGATCGCACGCTACACCGGCAGCGATGACGAGCTGGCGCCGCTGCACCGCCTGGGTTCCGAAGCCTGGCAGAAAGCCAAGCGCAAGGCCGCCGAACAGGTGCGCGACGTGGCGGCCGAGCTGCTGGATATCTATGCCCGCCGCGCCGCGCGCGAAGGCTACGCGTTCGCCGATCCGAAGCTCGATTACGAAACCTTCAGCGCCGGCTTCCCGTTCGAGGAAACCCCGGACCAGCAGACCACCATCGAAGCGGTGCGGGCCGACATGCTGGCGCCCAAGCCGATGGACCGTCTGGTCTGTGGCGACGTCGGTTTCGGCAAGACCGAAGTGGCGATGCGCGCCGCGTTCATCGCGGTGCACGGCGGCAAGCAGGTCGCGATCCTGGTACCGACCACCCTGCTCGCCCAACAGCACTACAACAGCTTCCGCGACCGTTTCGCTGACTGGCCGGTGACCGTTGAAGTCATGAGCCGATTCAAGTCGGCCAAAGAAATCAACGCTGCCGTGGCCGATCTCGCCGAGGGCAAGATCGACATCGTCATCGGCACCCACAAGCTGTTGCAGGACGACGTCAAGATCAAGAACCTGGGCCTGGTGATCATCGACGAAGAACACCGCTTCGGTGTCCGTCAGAAAGAACAGCTCAAGGCGCTGCGCAGCGAAGTCGACATCCTGACCCTGACCGCCACGCCGATCCCGCGGACCCTGAACATGGCCGTGGCCGGGATGCGCGATCTGTCGATCATCGCCACACCGCCTGCGCGTCGCCTGTCGGTGCGCACCTTCGTCATGGAGCAGAACAAACCGACCGTCAAAGAGGCGCTACTGCGTGAGCTGTTGCGCGGCGGTCAGGTCTACTACCTGCACAACGATGTGAAGACGATCGAGAAGTGTGCTGCCGACCTCGCTGAGCTGGTGCCCGAAGCGCGGATCGGTATCGGTCACGGCCAGATGCATGAACGCGACCTCGAACAGGTGATGAGCGACTTCTACCACAAGCGCTTCAACGTGCTGATCGCCTCGACCATCATCGAGACCGGGATCGACGTGCCAAGCGCCAACACCATCATCATCGAGCGTGCCGACAAGTTCGGTCTGGCCCAGCTGCACCAGCTGCGCGGCCGGGTCGGACGCAGTCACCACCAGGCGTATGCCTACCTGCTGACACCGCCGCGCAAACAGATCACACCCGACGCCGAGAAGCGCCTGGAAGCGATCGCCAACACTCAGGATCTGGGTGCGGGCTTCGTGCTGGCGACCAACGACCTGGAAATCCGTGGCGCGGGCGAACTGCTGGGCGAAGGCCAGAGCGGGCAGATTCAGGCCGTGGGCTTTACCCTTTATATGGAAATGCTCGAACGCGCGGTGAAGTCGATCCGCAAGGGCGAGCAGCCCAATCTGGACCAGCCGCTCAGTGGCGGGCCGGAAATCAACCTGCGCGTGCCGGGGCTGATTCCCGAGGACTACCTGCCGGACGTCCACGCCCGCCTGATCCTGTACAAACGCATCGCCAACGCCGCCGACGAGGACGGTCTGAAAGACCTGCAAGTGGAAATGATCGACCGCTTCGGCCTGCTGCCGGAACCGACCAAGAACCTGGTGCGCATGACTTCGCTCAAACTCAAGGCCGAGCAACTGGGCATTAAAAAGGTGGATGCAGGTCCGCAGGGTGGACGAATCGAATTCGGTGCCGATACTTCAGTAGATCCACTGACACTGATCAAGCTGATTCAGGGGCAACCCAAACGCTACAAATTCGAAGGCGCCACGCTGTTCAAGTTCATGGTGCCGATGGAGCGCCCTGAAGAGCGTTTCAATACGATTGAAGCGTTGTTCGAGCGCCTGACCCCGCTGCCCACCACGAAATCGGCTTAAGGATTCACCATGCGTCTGCTTCGCTCGCTCACCCTGCTGCTGGTGCTGTTCGCCCCTGCAGCCTTCGCCGATGGTACGTATCAGGTGGAACTGATCCTGTTCCGCCAAAACGGTGAACCGGCGGCGACCAACCAGCCAGCGCCGGAAGACTGGGACGCCGGCGCTCGAAAACTGGGGCCCGACAACCAGGCGTCCACCTCGCTGGACACGTTGGTGGGCAAGCTAGAATCCAGCGAAAACTACAAAGTGTTGCTGCACCGCGCCTGGCAACAGGACCTGAGCGCGACGCCGAGCAAGGTGGCGATCAGCAGCGGCCAGAAACAGTTTGGCCACTACCCCATCGAGGGCACGGTGAGCCTGGGTCTGGCGCGCTTTACCGACATCGACGCCAATTTCTGGGTCAATCAGCTCGATGACCATGGCGTACTGGTCACCAGCGAACGCATGCGTCAGGCGACCCGCGTCAGAAACGGCGAATTGACCTACCTGGACAACGGGAGTCTGGCGATGTTGATCAAGGTTTCTCCTCTTCAAGCACCGCGTTGACGTAGGGCAAGACGTGTCATCCTCATTGGAAAAAGCCCTGGCGCTGCCATGGGAACCGTTATTCAAGGCGCAAAGCGTGGAACGCGGGCTCGACTATGCCCGGCAGAAACGCGTCACCCTGGATCACATCAGCGCCGACCTGGTGCGCACCGTGTGCCGAGGATCGAGCCTTGAAACCTACACCCAGACCCTGCTGTTCAAAGACCCCGACCGCACCCGCAATTTTATCGTCGGCAAATGCACCTGCCCGGTCAGAAACAACTGCAAGCACTGCGCGGCCGCGTTGTTTTTCCTTCAGGACCCGGAAAACAGGCCAGCGATCTCGGCGGCTGCGGGCAATCTGAATGGCGCGCGCAAGCCGGTGATCGAGAAAAAACCCGCTTTGCCGGTCAAGCTGTTGAAGGGCGTCGAGCCGGAGCCCCGCCTGATCCTGGCCAGCTTTGAGTTCAGTGCCTATGAGCCCCGCAACGGCAAGATGCAGCGACACATCCAGCATCGTGCTGCCCTGGCGTTCCGCTACCGCGAGATGTTTGTCTCGGGCGTGCCCAGCCCCGGCCGCTCCAGTGACATTCTCTGGCACCTGAAAGCAGAAACCATCCGCATGCGCCGGGTGCTGGATCGCGAGGCGCAGTACCGCAAGCAGCTACAGGACATGGGCTTTCGCATCGCCACCCGGCAGAGCAAGGCCTTGCCCGACAGCGCCGGGGAAATGTTCGAGCTGCCGACCGACAAGGCCTGGCTGAGCTTCATGCTCGACGAGCTGCCCGCGTTGCGCGAGCAGGGCTGGCAAATCGAAATGAACGCCGATTTCGGCTTTGACGTGACACCCGTAGACGACTGGTACGCCACGGTCGATGAAGAACCGGAGCGCGACTGGTTCGACCTGGAGCTGGGCATCATCGTCAATGGCGAGCGTCTGAGCCTGTTGCCGATCCTGATCAACCTGCTGCGTACACACCCCGAATTGATGACACTGAACGGCATCGCCAAACGGCGTGATGATGAACAGCTTCTGGTGCAGCTCAATCACTTCACCCAGCGTGGTGGTGTGCCGATTCAGGTCGCCCTGCCCTACGGTCGCTTGAAGACCGTGCTCGCCACGCTGGGCGACTTCTACTGGCGTGAAGACGGCAACACCGCGATTCGCCTGAGCACCGCCGACGCGGCGCGGCTCAAGCCGCTCGACGCCATGCCGTTGCTGTGGCAAGGCGGCGACCGGGTCCGTCAGTTTTCCGAACGGCTCGTCAACATCAAGGACACCCAGGTCACGGTTCCGGAAGGTCTCAACGCCACGTTGCGGCCTTATCAGCTGGAAGGGTTGAGCTGGATGCAGGCCCTGCGCGAGCTGGAAGTCGGCGGCGTGCTGGCCGACGACATGGGCCTGGGCAAGACCCTGCAGACCCTGGCGCATCTGCTGCTGGAAAAACAGGCCGGGCGACTGGATTGTCCGGCGCTGGCGGTCATGCCGACCAGCCTGATCCCCAACTGGATGGACGAAGCGAAACACTTCACGCCGCAGCTCAACGTGCTGGCGTTGTATGGCGCGAACCGTCATCAGGACTACGAAAGCCTTCAGGATTACGACCTGATCCTCACCACCTACGCCCTGCTGCCACGGGACGTTGAGCTGTTGAGCAAACAGCTGCTGCACGTGCTGGTGCTCGACGAAGCGCAGTACATCAAGAACCCCAACAGCAAGGCCGCGCAGGCCGCTCGCCAGCTTAACGCCCGCCAGCGCCTGTGCCTGAGCGGCACACCGCTGGAAAATCACCTGGGCGAGCTGTGGTCGCTGTTTCACTTCCTGATGCCCGGCTGGCTGGGCGACGTGAAGCAGTTCACCCTCAATTACCGCACGCCCATTGAGAAGCTGGGCAATGAGGAACGTCTTCAACACCTGAACGCGCGAATCAAGCCCTTCCTCTTGCGCCGCACCAAAGAACAGGTGGCCACCGAGCTGCCGCCCAAGACCGAAATCGTGCACTGGGTCGAACTCAACGATGCTCAGCGCGACGTCTACGAGACCATGCGCCTGGCCATGGACAAAAAAGTCCGCGACGAGATCACCCAGAAAGGCGTGGCGCGCAGCCAGATCATCATTCTGGAAGCGTTGCTCAAGCTGCGGCAGGTCTGCTGCGACCTGCGTCTGGTCAACAGCGTGCCGGCCAACCCTCGCCACTCCACCTCGGCGAAGCTGCAGAGCCTGATGGAAATGGTGGAAGAACTGCTGGCGGAAGATCGCAAGATTCTGCTGTTTTCACAGTTTACGTCGATGCTTGAGTTGATCGAAACGGAGCTGGAACAACGCGGGATCGAGTACGCCTTGCTGACCGGCAGGACCAAGGACCGTCGAACGCCGGTACAAGACTTCCAGAGCGGCAAACGCTCGATTTTCCTGATCAGCCTCAAGGCTGGGGGCACGGGGTTGAACCTGACGGCGGCCGATACGGTGATCCACTACGACCCCTGGTGGAACCCGGCCGCTGAAAATCAGGCCACCGACCGCGCTTACCGCATTGGCCAGGAAAAGCCGGTCTTCGTCTACAAGATGATCGCCCGAGGCACCGTGGAGGAGAAAATCCAGCACCTGCAGCAAGAGAAGCGCGCCTTGGCATCCGGCGTGCTGGACGGTCGTGCGGCGGGAGACTGGAAGCTGCAGGACGACGACATCGAAGCGCTGTTCGCGCCCTTGCCTCTGCCGCCCAAAAAAGTGAAGCGCTAGCGGCCGCATTGAAAGGCACATTTCCAGCTCTGCCCTGTGGGAGCAAGCTTGCTCGCGAAGAGGCCAGTCCATCCGGTACAGAGGTACAAGCTCAACAGCAGTCTTCCGATGGATGCGGTCCAGACCAAGCTCACTCCCGCTGGAAAAACACTGCTATTGAAGTGCCGTCTGAGCGAGGGATTCCTCGGCCCACTGGACGTAACACACCACCACCGGCATCTCGTGTTCGGCGCAGAAATCCAGCCAGCGCAGCTGGTTGTCCTGTAACCGGTCACCCGGGCCTTTGACTTCGATCATTCGATAGCTGCGCTGCTCGGGGTAGAACTGGATCAGGTCGGGCATGCCGGTGCGGTTGGCCTTGATGTCTTGCAGCAGACGGCGGAACCAGCGTTTGAGGTGGTGCGCCGGCAGGCAATGCAGCGCTTGCTCGAGGAGTTCCGGCGTGAGCGTGCCCCAGAAGACGAAGGGTGATTGCAGGCCGAACTTGTCGAGGTAGTTCTGCCGGATGGCCGCCTGATACCGCCCATCGTCCAGTTGCGCCAGACACGCGTCGAACAACGTCGCGCGACGCGGGTAGAAGTCGGGGCTGTGCAGGTCGCTGGGCGCGCTGTGAAACGGGTGGAAGAACGCCCCCGGCAGCGGCGCGAAGATCGCGGACCAGCACAGCAGCCCGAACAACGAGTTGATCAGCGCATTCTCGACGTAATGCACCTCACTGCCCTCTTCGGCCAGGTGCAGTTGAATCAGTCGCTCGACGCTGTATTCCGGCAACGGCACCACACTCAGGTCCAGTCGAGTGACCGTACGAGTGGTCCGCCGTCGTACGCCGCCCTGCCCCAACTTGCGTTGCAGGCGCGGTTGAATGCGCAGCAGGTGCTGGGTTTCTTCATCGTTTTCGGGGGCCGACTGAGCCTGCAGCAGGAGTGCCATGGCTTCGGCATAGTGCTCGATGCGCTCCAGCACGCGAATCCTGCGAACCCGGGCACCGGGATAGCTGGAGTGCGTGTACACGCTCAACGCCAGCGGCCAGTCCTGCTCGCGCTCGGCCTGATAGCCGATCTGGAACAGCAGCTTGGCCCGGCGCATCGCCAGCCACGGATTTGCCGTGTTGACGCTCATCGCCTGGTCCGCCAGTTCGTGCAGCACCGCGCCTTCGTCCAGCGCTTGGCGGCAGGCGTGCAGATGCAGGCAGGTGTCGATGTCTTCCCGTCGGCCTATCCCGCGCGACTCGACGGAAAATTCGACTTTTTCATAGCGATAAATGCCCAGATCCGCCAGCACGAATTCAGACCACTCTTGATACAGATTGCCGAAATACAACAGCCGCAGGCGATCGCACAGCGGCATGACCTCCAGTCCGAAGACCACGTCATCAAGGCCTGAGAACCATTGGTCCAACGGTTGCGCCTGCGCGTACAGCGGCAGGAGTCGTTCCAGCAGATCCGACTTTTTCTCCGTGCTCCTGAACCCGTGATCCCTGAAACAGAGCCCCAGTTCATCCTTGCGTAGCAGCGCAAATAACGCATGAAGATCCAGATGAGGCTGCGCATCGACCCATCCACACTCCAGGAGCGCCGCGGCAGCCAGCCGCACGTCACCGATCTCGGCATAATTGAGCTTGCTGGCGCGAAACAAGGTGCCCTTGCGCATGACCATCCGCACCAGCAACGCTTGTGAAGGCTGCGACAGACGCGCAAAGTGCTCGATAAACCGACGCTCGTCATCATCGAGCAGATCATCGTAGCGCTGACCAATCCAGCCCAGCACCTGGCGAAAGTTCTCCAGGTAGTAGAACGGGTTGTCGAGGGGAGAAGTGCTCACGGCGCGGTCACGTACGGCAGCTGGAAAGGCGTCAGGATACTGTTTATCCGTACAGATTCCAGCCCCTTTTTGCCATCAGTCGGTGCCGGGCTGATCAACGGCAGCTCATCACCGAAACCGCTAGAATCGGTGCCTTTGTCTTCCAGGGAAATGGCCATGCGTTCCTCTCGCACACCTCGGGTTTATCTGGCGGGCTTCGACGTCTTCCGAAGCGACGCCATCGAGCACGGGCGCTATTTGAAAGCGCTGTGCGAAGCCCACGGCCTTGAAGGGCTGTACCCGTTCGATAACGAAGTGGTGCAAGGTCTGCCGCCGCAGGAAACCGCCGCGCTGATCTGCAATGCCAATATCACGATGATCAGAAGCTGCGATGCCGTGCTGGCGAATTTGAATGTGTTTCGCGGTGCCGAGCCGGATTCCGGGACAGCATTTGAAGTCGGCATGGCCGTGGCGCTGGGCAAACCGGTGTGGGCGTATTTCGAAGACCTGGGATCGTTGCGCGAACAGATCGAGCACGATGCTGCCGGGTTCGATGCGCAGGGGTTTCAGGTCGAAGACTTTCACCTGCCGAAAAACCTGATGCTGGCGTGCACATGGGCAGGCAGCAGCGAAACGGCCGAGGGCGCGATCGAGGCGCTGGCGCGGTATCTGGTATCAGCGCTTGCGACGTAAATCACGCCCTCGAAGCTTTGCGTGCCGGAGAACCGTGGGAAATTCTTTGGTTCTCACACCAGTGGTGTCAGACCGTTTCTTGAGGATCGCAACGCCTGACAGCATGCGCCACATCCCGGACGCAGAGCGTCATTGAGCGCGTTACCAAAACCTGTGGGAGCGAGCTTGCTCGCGAATGCAGTGGGTCAGCGACATCATTGCTGAATGACCCACCGCATTCGTCCGAAGTGCGGCCCATACCCTCGTAACCTCGGACGTCTCCTACAGGGATCGAGTTAAGGCGCACATCGAGCGGTAGTCCAATCTGTAGGAGTGAGCTTGGTCTGGGCAGCATTCCGACGAATGCGGCGGGCCAGCGACATCAACGGTGAATGACACGCCGCGGTCGTCAGCGTGCTGACTCCCACAGATAACTGATCGGTGCCTATAACGCGCTCAACCCAGCGTCGAGGACCCGATGTCCAGCTTGTCCGAGTCCTCAAACTCGTCCAGCCGCAGATCACCCAGGTCCAGCTCACCTTCCGGATCGCTGTCTTCATCGGCGTCGGCATCGTTGAGCGGCGACTGGTCGCCCCCGAAGTGCTGATCTTCGCTGTTCATAAAATACGGCGTCAGATGATGCTTGCCGCGTGTGTGTGGCTGTACGTGCATCGCAGGATTCTCCTAACGGCTCTTCATATTCACGTTCAAGGCTACTCCTCATCCCTTCCCGATCACACCCAGCTGAAAAACGAGCCGCCGTCCTCGCGCAGCATTTTCGCCATGGCGTGAGCGGCCGGAGACAGGTAGCCCTCGCGGCGCAGGATCACGCAGATGGTCCGCGCCATGGTGGTATTTTTCAGGGGCACTTCCCGCAGATATTGCATGTTCTTGCCATATTCGAGGGTTTCCCTGGCAATGAAGCTCAACAGGCGGGTCTGAGCGATCAGCCTGGGCAGCAGGGAAATGGAGTTGGCTTCGATCTGCACCACTGGCAAAGGCAGGTTATGCCGGGCGAACGCCTCATCGACCCAGATCCGCGAGGACACGCCCGGCGGCGGCAACACCCATCGGTAATTGCACAAGTCACTCATCTGGAACGGCGCGTTGAAGATCGGATGATTGCGGCTGGCGATCACGACCGCTTCGTCCGTGAGGATCGGATGGGCCGTGAACTCGTCTTCGATGCTGCGTTGCGCGCAGATGATCATGTCCAGGTGCCCCGACCGCAGCTGTTCGCGCAGCATGTCGTCCTGCCCGATCACCAGTTTCAGCGTGATTTCCGGCGCGCGCTTGAGTAAGGCGTTGGTCAATTCCGGCAGCAGGTATTCGGCCATCGTCGACGCACACCCCAAGCGAATCTCGCCCACCGCCCCGCTGGCGAAGTCACGGACCTCTCGCTGGGTCTGGGCAATGCTTTGCTGGAGCATCTTGCCCCGAGCCTGCAACAGCTCGCCGACCGGCGTGAGCTTGATTCGCCGACCGTCACGCTGGAACAGCTTGGTGCCAAACGATTCTTCCAGACGCTGAATGCTTTTGGTCAGCGCAGGCTGGCTGCGATTGAGTTTTTCTGCCGCACGCCCCAAATGACCAAGCTCGGCGATGGTTTCGAAATACGTCAGGTCACGCAGGTCCATATATCAACCAAAGTTATCAATTCATGATTATTAGAAAATAGACTTGATCGATTCAGCTGTCGATACTTCCCGGCATTGGACACCTTTCCACCAGGAACCTGCCAATGCTCTGGAGATCCTCGTTGTCACGCTCTGCACCCTTCTCCCTCGACTCCCTGCATCCGTTCTTGCAATGGTCGTTGCTCATTGTCCTGGCGGGCAGCGCTGGTCAGGCCTTCAAATGCTTTCACGTTCCCGCTGCGTTGTTTCTCGGCCCGATGCTGATCGCCATTGGCTTTGGGGTTTGCGGCGCGAATATCCGGCTGCACAAACATGTGTTCCGCCTGGGCCAGGGCAGCGTCGGCGTGCTGGTCGCGCACTCGATGACCATGGGCGTCTTGCTCACGGCCCTGCATTCCTGGCATGTGATGGTGTTCGCCACCCTGCTGACCGTGGCCCTGAGCGCCGTGGTCGGCATCGGTCTGGCACGCTGGGGCGGCATTCAAGGCAGCACGGCCGCCTGGGGCACTTCGCCAGGGGCCGCGTCGGCGATGGTGGCGATGTCCGAAGATTACGGCGCCGATTCGCGCGTGGTCGCGACGATGCAGTATGTGCGGGTGGTCTGCGTGGTGATGGTGGGCGCGCTGGTGAGCCGCCTGATTGGCGCTGACGTTGGCGGCACCGATGCGCACAGCAGCGATGTCCTGTTGCAAGGTGCCAACCTGCTGAATCTCGGCCTGAGCCTGCTGGTGATCGTGGTCGGTGTGACGCTCGGATCGAAGGTCCCGGCTGGCGCGTTGCTGGTGCCGCTGTTGCTGGGGGGCGCTTTGCAATTGAGCGGCGTGCTGCAAATCGTCATGCCGACCTGGTTGCTGGCAATCGCTTACGGGGCCATCGGCAGTTACATCGGCCTGCGGTTTGACCGGGCGACCATCCATTATGTCTGGCGGCGGCTGCCGGCGATGATTTTCGGCGCGCTGCTGTTGATCCTGCTCTGCGCGATGTCGGCTTGGGTGATCGCCGAAATGATGGGCAAGGACTTCCTCTCGGTGTACCTGGCGACCAGCCCCGGTGGCCTGGACGCCATGGCGATCATCGCCATCGACACCCACTCCGACGTTGGCTTCGTGCTGGCGATGCAGACGCTGCGCCTGTTCGGGGTGATCGTGACCGGTGCCTACATTGCACGGCAGGTGATTCGGGTCACGCAGCGGCTGGCCTGACTTGTCAGCGGCAGGATAAGAGCCCGGCTTCCGTACGCGAGCCCTGTGGGAGCGAATTCATTCGCGATGAGTCAGCTGAATCGACACATCCCTGCCGCCAGGACTATTATCGCGACTGAAATCGCCCCCCCCACAGTAAGTTCCGCGAGAAGTTCCGCGAGGTCAGGCCTTCACCGCCTCGGCATCGAACACTTCTCCCCGTCGTATGATCGACGCCTTGGCCAGTAACGCGCCAGGCGCCAGCACCGCGTTGGCGCCGATCCGCGAGCGATCACCGATCAACGCACCGAACTTGTCACAGCCGGTGGCGCGCAGACGACCGTCGATGCGCACACGCACTTCCTTGTCGTCGCGCTCATTGCGGTAATTGCAGACGATGCTGCCGGCCTCCAGATTGACTCCCGCACCCAACACCGAATCGCCCACGAAATTGAAGTGCGCGAGTTTGGAACCGTCGAACACGAACGAGGTTTTCAACTCGGCACCTGGCCCGAAGATGCAGCGCTCACCCACCCAGCAACCGCCGCGCAGGTATGCGCCGCTGGCAATAAAGCAATGCGGCTCGACGATCAGCGGCCCTTTGAGCACCGCGCCCTGCTCGACCACGGCGGTCTTGTGCACCGCGATGTCGCCGCGGATTTCATAGTCATCGCCCAGCGTCATAAGTATCTCGCGAACGATTTCCGGCGCGCGGGTGATCATGTCCCAAGGCGTCAGCGACGCCCAGCGGGACAAGGCCGAGGTGTCCATCGATTCGATGAAGTCACCGATGCGGATCACTGCAGATGCTCCAGCGCGGTCGCCAGGCTTTGCGCCAGCGGCAGGACCGGCAGCAGGGTCGCCTGATAGGCGTGATAGAGGTCCGGCTTGCCTGGCCAGATATCGGCGCTGGGTTGATTCTGCGGGTTCAGCTCATGACGCCAGCTGCCGTGCTCGCGATCAATGAACAGGGTTTCGTTGAATTCCCAGAACGTGCGGTACCAGGTTTCGTATTGCTGCTCACCCGTGCGTTGCAGCAGCGCCGCCGAGGCCGCGGCGGCTTCAGCGTGGGTCCAGTGCAAACGATGGCGAACCACTGGGCGATTCTCCCAGTCGAGCGTATAGACAATGCCCGGCGCGCCGTCGACATCCCAGCCGAACCGGCAGGCATTTTCGAACAGCAACCGCGCGTCTTCCACGAGCCAGGACGGCGTCTCCAGCTTGGCTTTCTGTCTCGCGGCCTCAAGGTGCAGCACCAGCCGCGCCCACTCGAAGGCATGGCCCGGCGTGGTGCCGTAAGGGCGAAAGCCGTCATCCGGCTTGTCGGCGTTGTACTCGGGGACCGGCTGCCATTGCAGCGTGAAGTGTTCGATGACTTGATGATGGTTGGCGGCGGCGTGCTCATGAATCACCCGCTCGACGATGCGCAGCGCGCGGTCCAGCCAGCGTGCATCCCCCGTCACGTCCGCCAGCGCCAGAAAGGCTTCGGTGCTGTGCATGTTGCTGTTCGCGCCACGGTAGGCTTCTTCGTTGCTCCAGTCGCGATCGAACGACTCGCGCATGGCGCCTTCTTCTTCGCTCCAGAAACGCTGACTGATCACCTGAATCGCCTGTTCCAGCAGCGCCTTGGCCCCCGGCCGTTGCGCGACCACGGCAGAACTCGCCGCGAGGGCGACGAAGGCATGCAGGTAGGCGGCTTTGCCGGTGTCGGTACTGTGTTCGAGCGGTTTGGCGAACCAGCCGCCATGCTCGGCGTCGCGCAAAGGGCCGGCCAGTGCGGCAACGCCGTGATCGACCAGTTCGGCGCAACCCGGGATGCCGTTGATGTGGGCCATGGCAAAACTGTGGGTCATGCGCGCGGTGTTCATGGTTTCGGCGATGGCGTCGGCGGGGAGACGCCCCTGCTCATCCAGATTGCCAAAACCCTGGGGCATCTTCGACGCCTTGGCGAACGCCAGCAGCCGGTTGCCTTCTTGCGCCAGCCACGCTTTGTGTCCGGGGGAGCGCAGCCAGCTGCTGAAACCGCGATTCACATCATCCATTGCCTTTCACCTATCTGCTCGGCAGGTTCAGCCCGCCAGGAATTATTAGTCGGGGAGAATCATGCAAGCCAACCGCTGGTGCAGGCAAGTGAATGAGGTGAAACGTTTATGCAAGACGCAGTGCAACACCTGAAACCTGTGGGAGCGAATTCATTCGCGAAGCGGCATGGCCAGCGACAGTTGCCTGTCGGCTGTACCGGCCAATCGCGAATGAATTCGCTCCCACACGTGTTGCTTCAGTCTCTGGAAAAAGCGCCGTGAGCGGGGTTAAACCCGGAAACGCGTGACCACTTGATTCAGCTCACCCGCCAGACGCGACAGCTCATTGCTGGACGCGCTGATCTGGTTGGCACCCGATGAAGACTGCAGCGAAAGGTCACGAATGTTGACGATGTTGCGGTCCACTTCCCGCGCCACCTGCGCCTGCTCTTCGGCCGCGCTGGCGATCACCAGGTTGCGCTCGGAAATCTGGTTGATCGACGAGGTAATGCGGGTCAGCGACTCGCCCGCGCCCTGCGCCAGCTCCAGCGTTTCGGTCGCCCTGGAACGGCTGACCAGCATCGACTCCAGCGCTTCGCTGGAACCGCTGCGCATGGTCGAAACCATCTTGTCGATTTCCAGCGTGGACTGCTGGGTGCGATGCGCCAGCGCCCTTACCTCATCCGCCACCACCGCAAAACCACGGCCCGACTCACCCGCGCGCGCTGCTTCGATGGCCGCGTTCAGCGCCAGCAAGTTGGTTTGCTCGGCAATGGAACGGATCACATCCAGCACCTTGCCAATGTCCTGGGACTGATCGGCCAGGCTCTGCACCAGCACCGAGGTGTGTTGCACATTACTGGACAGGTTCTGGATCGAGGTCACGGTCTCGATGACGCGTGCCTGGCCATCCTGCGCGGCAGTGTTGGACTCGCTCGACGCCTGAGAGGTGGACACGGCATTGCGCGCCACCTCCTCGACTGCCGAGGTCATCTCGTTGACAGCTGTCGCAGCCTGCTCAATTTCGGCGTTCTGTTGATGCAGGCCACGGTGACTGTCTTCGGTCACCGAGTTCAGCTCGGTCGCGGCGGACGCCAGCTGGCTGGCGGAGCTGCCAATCAGGCTCAAGGTGCTGCGCAAGTTGTTCTGCATTTGCTGCAAGGCGTGCAGCAAACGGGTCACTTCGTCTTTGCCTTCGACGCGGATGTCGTGGGTCAGATCGCCCTTGGCGACGAATTCGGCCGCAGTGACCGCCTCTTCCAGCGGCAAAATGATGCTGCGGGTTAACCACAGCGCGAGAATCACCGTCGCCAGCGCCGCGATCAGCACGAACACCAGGACCACCGTGCGCGACTGACCGTACTGCGATTGCGCGGCCACCCCCTCAAGTTCAACCTGATGCGTGTAGAAGTCGGCCAGATCGCCCAGTTGCGAGCCGGAGTTGTCGACGGCGGTTTTCATGTCGACCAGCAACAGCGTGTTCAACGCTTTCAGATCGCCGCTTTCGGCCAGCGCGAACGACCGGGCCAGCCCGCGCTGATAATCAGCCAGCGTGCCGCGAAACTTGTCGTACAGGACTTTTTCCTCGGGGGTATCGATGAACGCGTCGAGGCTGCTCAGCTTGTCGGTCAGGACTTTAGCGCGGGCATCCATTTGCCCTTTGTAGACGCTGACGTTCTTGGGGTCGGTGTCCAGCGCCATGCGCAGCGAGATGGTACGGATTCGCAGCATGGCCTCGCGGATGTCGTTGACCAGTCGCATGCTCGGCATCCAGTTGCTCTCGACCGCCACTTCGCTCTGGCGAATGTTGGACATCTGGGTCAGGGCAAACCAGCCCAACAGGGCCACCAGCAGGGAAATCAGGGTGAATCCAAGGCCCGCACGGCGGGCGATGGTCAAATTGCGTAGGTTCATGACCGTTGGCTCTTTGTTATAAGTGGCAGTGGTCGCACAACTTGTCGTACGACTATCGCTTATCGACGTTCGCCGCCGCTTCTTGAGGGCCTGGCACATGAAGAATACGAACGGCTGTTCGAGAAAAACTTCGAACCTCAAGCGCCGGCGCGGTCTAGACATAACAGTCCCTGATCAACGGCGAGGAGAGAAGCCATGCACCTGGAAGGTTCCTGCCATTGCGGCGCGGTCGAGTTCAGCCTGACGAGCGCTCATCCCTACCCCTATCAACGTTGCTACTGCTCGATCTGCCGCAAGACCCAAGGCGGTGGCGGCTACTCGATCAACCTGGGTGGCGACGCGAAAAGTCTCAAGGTCAAAGGCAAAAACAGCATTGCGATCTACCACGCGAAGATGCGCGACGAACACCACCATCACGTTCACACCAGCAGCGCAGAGCGACACTTCTGCAAGCAGTGTGGCAGCGGCTTGTGGTTGTTCAGCCCGGAATGGCCGGAGCTGATCCATCCTTTTGCCTCGGCCATCGACACACCGTTACCAACGCCGCCGGAGCACACGCATTTGTTGCTCGATTCAAAGGCGTCGTGGGTCGAAGTCCAGGCCGGGCCCAAGGATCAGCAGTTCGAACAATATCCCGATGAGTCGATCGCCGACTGGCATGAACGCTTGGGATTGGTGCGCTGACGCACTCGATTGCTGCGTCGCGCAAATTCGCTGAACCTCTTCATGCGCGGCCCACTCCCAACAGAAAGCCTGAGAGGAAAGTCACATGCCTATGCATCGGGTCGCTAGCCTGGCCGATCTTCGTCAAGATCGGGGTCTTCAGGTTGAAGTTGGCGAGAAAAAAATCGTGTTGGTCCGCGACGGCGAAGCGGTGCGCGCATATCAGGGCGAATGCCCGCATGCGGGCGCACCGCTCGCCGATGGCGCAGTGTGCAACGGCCATTTGATTTGCCCCTGGCACAAGGCCGAGTTCGCTGTCCATGACGGGCACTTATGCGAGCCGCCTGCACTGAATGCCCTGACGCGTTATGCGACGCAGGTGATCGGCGATCAGATTCATGTCGATGATCAGCCCGTTCAGATCGAGCCTGAACTAAACGCCGACGATGATCGCTGCTTCGTCATCATCGGCGCTGGCGCCGCAGGAACCGCCGCTGCCTGCGCGTTGAGGGAAAAGGGCTTCAACGGCCAGTTGCTGCTGATCGACCGTGAGGAAAAACCCGGCTACGACCGCACGGCATTGAGCAAATTTGTCTTGGCTGCTGACATGCGCCCCGACGAAACGCCGCCCCTGCGCGAGGACAGCTTCTACGACGATAACCACATCGAACGCATCCAGGGCGAGGTGATGAAGCTCGACGTCATCAACAAGCGCGTGACGCTTGTAGACGGGCGACGCGTCGCCTATGACGCCGCATTGATCGCCACGGGAGGTGAGCCTCGCGCTCTGCCACTGATCGGCGCCGATCTGCCGCAAGTGCTGACCCTGCGTTGCCGTGACGACGCGAAAAAGATCCTGGCTGTGGCAGAACCTGGGCGCCACGCATTGATTGTCGGCGACAGTTTCATCGGCTTGGAGGCGGCGTCTGCATTGCGTAAGCACGGCGTGAAAGTGACGGTCATCGCCCGCCACGAGGTGCCGTTCGTGAAACAGCTTGGCGAGCGAATCGGCAAGGCGATCCGTGCGTTGCATGAAAAGAACGGGGTGTTATTCCGCACCCATGTCGAGGTCAGCCGTTTCGAAGGTGACGTGGACAAAGGCAAAAAACGCCTGAACGTGGCAGTGTTGAACAACGGAGAGCGGATGCCGGTCGATCTTGCCTTGATCGGCATCGGCGTAGCGCCGGCGACTCAGTTTATCGACGGCATCGAGCTCGAAGAGGACGGATCACTGTTGGTGGATGCCGGAATGCAGGCAGGCAAGGGTTTGTGGGCGGCCGGCGACATCGCGACCTTTCCGGTCAACGACGCCCCGCAGCGCATCGAACACTGGCGTCTGGCACAACAACAGGCGCGTGTCGCCGCGAGCAATATGCTCGGCGGCGACGTGCACTATTGCGATGTGCCCTACTTCTGGACGTATCACTTCGGCAAACGTCTGGACTGTCTGGGACATGCCCAAGACTGGGACGACATCGTCTATCTCGGCGAACCCGAAACGTTCTCTTTCCTGGCGCTGATCTGTAAACAGGGCGTGGTAGAGAGCGTCGTGGGGTGCGACCGCGAACGTGAAGTCGCGCTTTTGGCTGAGCGTATGAAACAACCCTTGTTCAGGGACGAAGCGCTGATGCTGATCAAACAGCTAAGCCAGTGAACGGCGCAGGCCACAGCCACTGGGGCCGCGCGCTTTCAGCTCAACTGTTAATGGAGAACACATGATGCCCAAAGAATCCAGCCGTGAAGACCTGGACCACCAGCCGGAAAATGCCGGGAAAGTGGGCGAGCAGCACAAGCAGGCCAACCAGCAGGGTGAACAGCCCCGCCACCCGGCCCAGCCAGATGGCAGCGAACAGGATCGGGATCAGAATCGCAACAAACCCTGATCCCGGCCATTAACCTCGACTGGTGGCCTGCTGCCGATCGCAGCGACGACCGCGGCGACGTGGCGCCTCGGATTCAACGGCCTTCTCGACCTTCATCCACCATGCCTCGCCGCGGCTGGGGTACTGGAGGTAGAACGGCTGGCCCATTTCCGGCGTGGTGATCGAGATACTGCGATCCCAGGCCAGCGCCAGGATACGGTCGAATGGCTCGTGCCAGGCGTGCATCGCCAGGTCGAACGTTCCGTTGTGGATCGGCAGCAGCCATTTACCGCGAACGTCGATGTGCGCCTGCAAGGTTTCTTCCGGCTGCATATGCACATCCGGCCAGTCAACGTTGTAGGCGCCGGTTTCCATCAGCGTCAGGTCGAAGGGGCCGTATTGCTCGCCGATCAGTTTGAAACGGCTGTGATAACCGGTGTCCCCGCTGAAAAAAATCCGTTGGGCACCGTCGATCATCACCCACGAACACCACAGCGTTTGATTACCGTCGCTGAAGCTGCGTCCTGAGAAGTGCTGCGCGGGCGTTGCGACAAAGCGAATGCCATGAATTTCGGTCGACTCCCACCAGTTCAACTGCTGGACCTTCTTCGCGTCCACACCCCACTTGATCAACGTATCGCCCACACCCAGTGGCGCGATGAAGTGCTCGGCTTTGTCCTTGAGCACCTGAATGGTCATGTGATCGAGGTGGTCGTAATGATTGTGCGACAGGATCACAGCCTTAAGGGGCGGCAAGTCTTGCAGGCTGATCGGCGGCTGATGGAAACGCTGGGGGCCGGCCCATTGAATCGGCGACGCCCGTTCGGCGAAGACTGGATCAGTCAGGAAATACTGATTGCGCAGCTTCAGCAACACCGTTGAGTGGCCCAGGCGATACACCGTGTTGTTCGGGGCCGCGAGCAATTGCTGACGCGACAGCGGTTGAACCGGAATCTCACCCACAGGACGGGTGTGGCGGGGCTTGTTGACCATCGCGTTCCAGAAGATACGCACTGTCTTGAGAAACCCGGAGCGCTTCATCGGCTTGTGATTGAGATAGCGGCCCTCTTGCCGGGACAGAACGGGCAACGAGGAAGCGTTATCGAGGTTTTTTTCGATCGAGGCCATGAGGTGCTGACTCCATGAAACGGGTGGAGGTTTCTGCAAGGGCGGACGCATTGCAGAATGTTGCATACGACGGAAAGAAGTAAGCGGCAAGTTGTAACAGTGTTTTACACTACACAGTGTAGTTTCAAGCTTGCACGATCGTCAAAGAGAAGTAAACTGCCCGGTGTAATTTTCTTCTCGGGATTTCCCCGGCCTGCGTAAACCTTTAGAAGCGATGCCATGACTGCTCCCCTGCGACTGACCGACCGAAAACGTGAAGCCATTGTGATGGCGGCGATTGCCGAATTCCGCGACAACGGTTTCGAGGTCACCAGCATGGACCGCATCGCGGCACGGGCCGAAGTCTCCAAGCGCACGGTGTACAACCATTTCCCGAGCAAGGAAGAGCTTTTTGCCGAGATGCTGCAGCGCCTGTGGGCCAGCGCCACCGCACAGCCCGAGGCGATCTACCGCCCCGCCCTGCCGTTGCGCGACCAGTTGCGCGACTTGCTCGACGCCAAGATGAAGACCCTCGGCGACAGCAATTTCATCGACCTGGCGCGCGTCGCCATCGGCGCGACCATTCACTCCCCGGAGCGCGCTCAGGCGTGGGTCAACCGTCTGAACGAGCGAGAGGAGACGTTCACGGTCTGGGTCCGCGGCGCCCAGCAGGACGGCCGCCTCAAGGCCGTCGAACCCGGTTTTGCCGCGTCACAGATTCACGCGCTGCTCAAGGCCTTCGCCTTCTGGCCGCAAGTCACCCTCAATAAACCGCTGCTGACACCCGAAGAGCAGGTGTCTGTGGTGGAATCGGCACTGGACCTGTTCTTGTGCTGGTACGAAATCCCCGCCGCGTGCTCGCAGGCTTAACGACGGCCCGCTGTCACCCGCTCGACAATCTGCCGACGTGCCACCAATCCCGGCGTTGCCCGCTCCGTGGCAATCGCCAGCACGCGGGCAGGCGCTGTGTCCGGGCGACCGGCATCGAACGGTGGCGCGGGGGCGTATTCCAGCTGCAGTTGAATGGTCTGGGATGTGTCTGCGTCGAAGATTTCGCTGATCAACGTCAAGGCGAAATCAATGCCCGCGGTCACGCCGCCGCCGGTCATCAGGTTACCGTCGCGAACGACCCGTTCCTGGACCGGGATCGCCCCGAACTTTTCCAGCAAACCATGGGACGCCCAGTGAGTCGTTGCGCGCTTGCCTTCCAGCAACCCCGCAGCGCCAAGGACCAACGCGCCGGTACAGACCGACGTAACGTACTGGGCATTCGCGGCCTGCTGCCGGATGAAGGCCAGCGTTTCGGCGTCTTCCATCAGGGCGTCCACGCCGACACCACCCGGCACACAGATCACGTCGAAGTCAGGGCTGTCGTCGAACGTGCAGGTCGGCGTCAATGTCAGGTTGCTGCTGGACTGCAGAGGGTCGAGGTTTTTCCAGACCAGATGCACCGCGACACCGGGCATGGTGGCGAAAACGTCGTAGGGACCGGTCAGGTCCAGTTGCTGAACCTTGGGAAATACCAGCAAGCCGATATGCAGAGTCATGGGGTGCTCCTGAGTGAGGTCAATTGGACGAATCCACTGTAGCCAGATACGCTCTGGCGGATACGCCATAACACCCACAATTTCCGCCAACCCTTTCCGTCGAGGCGCGCCATGTCCGACCAGCCCAGACCCATCCACATTCTGGCGTTCCCCAACGTGCAATTGCTCGACGTCAGCGGCCCGTTGCAAGTCTTCGCGTCAGCGAACGTGCAGATGCTGGAGAACAATCTGCCAGCGCCTTACTCACCCATGGTCATCGCCAGGGAAGCCGGCAGCGTGGTCTCGTCGGCGGGCCTGGGTCTGCACACCCATCCATTGCCGGATACAGCGTCGGATACGTTGATCATCGCCGGCGGCCGGGGCGTACACACCGCGTTGCTCGATCAAGGTTTGCTGCACTGGGTGCGTGCACAGGCCTCGAGCGCGAGACGGGTGGCATCGGTCTGCACGGGCGCGTTCCTGCTGGCCGAAGCGGGTGTGCTCGACGGGCATCGGGTGGTGACCCACTGGGACAGCTGCGACGAACTGGCCCGGCGTTATCCAGCACTGCAGGTCGATCCGGAACCGATCTTCATCAATGAGGAAGCGCTGTGGACCTCGGCCGGTGTCACGGCCGGTATCGACCTGGCGCTGGCGATGGTCGAAGCCGACCTTGGCCGAAACATCGCCCTCGCCGTGGCGCGCGACCTGGTGGTGTTTCTCAAGCGGCCCGGTGGCCAGTCCCAGTTCAGCACCGCGCTGTCGATGCAACAGGCCACGCGTGGACAGGACAGCCGCTTTGGCGACCTTCACGCCTGGATTCTCGACAACCTTGCAAGCGACCTTTCCGTTGCGACCCTCGCCGCTCAGGTGGGTATGAGCGAGCGTAGCTTCGTCCGGCATTACCGCGCGCATACGGGAAACACGCCAGCACGCGCCATCGAACAGTTACGCGTTGAAGCCGCCCGGCGCTTGTTGGGCGACAGTGCGTTACCAATCAAACGGATCGCCGACCGGTGCGGCTTTGGCACGGAGGAAACGTTGCGCCGAAGCTTTCTGCGCGCGGTGTCGGTGACGCCACAGGCGTACCGCGAGCGGTTCAGCGCGGGGTGACCCCTGCGCTAATCACGCAAGAAATTAATTTTCATAAATTGATATTTCTATACGTTTTCGTGTAATTTTATTTTCATCACGAAATCAGAGATAACAATAATGCCTGCCTGTGATCGTCGTTTTTCGACCCCCGCTTTGCCGTGCGCGCCTTCTGCAACACCCACTGCCGAGATTGTTTTCACCGCTTGCCTGCGCAGGGAATGACCTCCTTTCGCCAAGCCTGACCTCCCTCTTTCTCTGCAAGGAACTGTTGCATGCCACCGTCTACCGGTCTTTCTCTTCTGGTCTACGCCGCCATCGCGATCATCGCCCTGATCGTCCTGATTGCGCGTTTTCGCCTTAACCCGTTCGTCGTCATCACCCTCGTTTCAGTGGGCCTGGCCTTGGTGGCCGGAATGCCCGCCACTTCGGTGGTCAGTTCCTATGAAGGTGGCGTCGGCAAGACACTGGGTCACATCGCGTTGGTCGTGGCGTTGGGCACCATGCTCGGCAAAATGATGGCCGAGTCCGGCGGCGCCGAGCAGGTGGCGCGCACGCTGATCGACCGCTTCGGCGAGCGCAACGCCCACTGGGCGATGGTCTGCATCGCGTTCCTGGTGGGACTGCCGCTGTTTTTCGAAGTCGGCTTCGTTCTCCTCGTGCCCATCGCCTTTACGGTCGCACGCCGGGTGGGTGTCTCGATCCTGATGGTCGGCCTGCCGATGGTCGCCGGTTTGTCGGTAGTGCACGCACTGGTTCCGCCGCACCCTGCGGCGATGCTGGCAGTGCAGGCCTATCAGGCCTCAGTCGGCCAGACGCTGTTCTACGCCATCCTCATCGGTATTCCGACCGCAATCATTGCCGGTCCGCTTTACGCGAAGTTCATCGTGCCGCACATTCAGCTGCCCGACGAAAACCCGCTGGCCAAGCAGTTTCTGGACCGCGAGCCGCGCAAGCAATTGCCGGGCTTCGCCATCACCATGGCGACCATTCTGCTGCCGGTGTTGCTGATGCTGCTCGGTGGCTGGGCCAACTTGATTTCCACGCCCGGCAGCGCGTTCAACAGCTTCCTGTTGTTTGTCGGCAATTCGGTGATCGCCCTGTTGCTGGCGACCTTGCTAAGCTTCTGGACCCTGGGCATCGCACAGGGCTTCAACCGTGACGCGATCCTCAAATTCACCCAGGAATGCCTCGCACCAACGGCGAGCATCACCTTGCTGGTCGGCGCGGGCGGAGGCTTGAACCGGATTCTGGTGGACAGTGGCGTGACCAACGAGATCGTCAGCCTGGCCCAGGACTTCCACCTGTCGCCGCTGCTGATGGGCTGGCTGTTCGCTGCATTGATGCGCGTGGCGACGGGTTCGGCGACCGTGGCCATGACCACCGCTTCAGGCATCGTCGCCCCTGTCGCGATGGGGCTGGGCTATCCGCATCCGGAACTGCTGGTGCTGGCCACCGGCGCGGGCTCGGTGATCTTTTCTCACGTCAACGACGGCGGCTTCTGGCTGATCAAGGAATACTTCAACATGACCGTGGCGCAAACCTTCAAGACCTGGACCGTGCTGGAAACGCTGATTTCCGTCATCGCGTTCATTTTTACCCTCGGCCTAGCCCAGGTGATCTGAGTGGACATCCTTTACCAGATCCGCGCTCGCCAGGATTCGTTCAGCGCGGGTGAAGGCCGCATCGCCCGACTGATTCTCAGTGACGTTGCGTTCTGCGCCAGCGCCAGCCTCGACGAGCTGGCCGCGCGGGCCGAGGTCAGCAGCGCCACGCTGTCGCGGTTCGCCCGCTCGATTGGCTGCAAGGATCTGCGGGATTTGCGCCTGCAATTGGCGCAAGCCAGCGGCGTTGGCACACGTTTTCTCAATCCGGAACAGGCGCCCGAGCAATCGGCATTTTTCACCCAGATCGTCGGCGATATCGAGTCGACGCTGCGCCAGCATCTGGCCGGGTTCGACGACGCACGCTTCAAGGCGGCCGTCGCCCTGCTGACCCCGGCACGCATGATTCACAGCTTCGGCATGGGCGGCTGTTCCAGTCTGTGCAGTGAGGAATTGCAGACCCGCCTGGTGCGCCTCGGCTACCCCATCGCCGCCAGCCGCGATCCGGTGATGATGCGCCTGATCGCCGCCACCCTCGGCCCGGATCACAGCCTGATTGTCTGTTCATTGAGCGGTCGCACGCCCGAACTGCTCGATGCCGTGACCCTGGCGCGCAGTTACGGCGCGAAGACCGTGGCGATCACCCTGCCCGACTCTCCGCTGGCCGGCCTCGCCGACGTGGTGCTGCCGTTGCAGATCGCCGAAACCAATTTCATCTATAAACCCACGGCAGCGCGCTACGGCATGCTGCTGACCATCGACGTGCTCGCCACCGAGCTTGCGCTGATCGCTCCGGATGACAATCAGGAGCGGCTGCGGCGCATCAAGCTGGCCCTCGATGATTACCGCGGTGGCGACGACGGCCTGCCGCTTGGAGACTGAACCATGCTTTACGACCTGATCATTCGCGACGCGCTGGTGATCGACGGCAGCGACACCCCGGGCTACCGCGCCGACGTGGCCCTGCGCGACGGGCGCATTCAGCGCATCGGCGACCTGAGCGGCGTCTCGGCCAAGGAAGACATAAACGCCGCCGGTCGGGTGTTGGCGCCAGGATTCATCGACGTACACACCCACGACGACACGGTGGTCATTCGTCACCCGGACATGCTGCCGAAGATCACTCAAGGTGTGACCACGGTGATCGTCGGCAACTGCGGGATCAGCGCCTCGCCGGTCACCCTGGCCGGTGATCCGCCTGACCCGATGAACCTGTTGGGTCCTGCCAAAGCCTTTGCCTATCCGCGTTTCATGGACTATCGCAACGCCGTGGACAAGGCGCGTCCGGCGGTTAACGTCGCGGCCCTGGTCGGCCACACGGCGTTACGCAGCAACCACCTGAACGACCTGTTCCGCACGGCCACGCCCGACGAGATCAGCGCCATGCGCAACCAGCTGCGCGAGAGCCTGCAAGACGGCGCACTGGGGCTTTCCACCGGACTTGCCTACGCCTCGGCCTACTCGGCCGACACGGACGAGGTCAAGCAACTGGCCGAGGAACTCACCGACTTCGGCGCGGTGTACACCACGCACCTGCGCAGTGAGTTTGAGCCGGTGCTGGAAGCGATGGACGAGGCGTTTGCGATCGGCCGTCATGCCCGGTCGCCGGTGGTGATCTCCCACCTTAAATGCGCCGGCGCCGGCAACTGGGGGCGCAGTCCGCAATTATTGGCATCTCTGGAAAAGGCCGCGCTGACGCACCCGGTCGGCTGTGACTGCTACCCGTACGCCGCCAGTTCCTCGACGCTGGATTTGAAGCAGGTCACCGACGCACACCGCATCACCATCACCTGGTCGACGCCGCACCCGGATCAGGGCGGCCGTGATCTGACCGAGATCGCCGCCGACTGGAATTTGTCGCTGGAGGACGCCGCACGCAGGCTGCAACCGGCCGGCGCGGTGTATTACGGCATGGACGAGCAGGACGTGCAGCGCATCATGAAACACCCGCTGTCGATGATCGGTTCGGACGGCCTGCCGGAAGACCCGTTCCCGCACCCGCGCCTGTGGGGCGCTTTCCCACGCGTGTTGGGGCATTTCAGTCGCGACGTGGGACTGTTCCCGCTGCACACCGCCGTGCACAAGATGACGGGCCTGACCGCCACCCGCTTTGGCCTGCATGAGCGCGGGTTCGTGCGTGAGGGTTATTGGGCGGATCTGGTGCTGTTCAACGCCGAGACGGTTCGTGATGTCGCCGATTTCAAAGAACCGAAGCGCGCCGCCGAAGGCATCGATGGGGTGTGGGTCAATGGGCATTTGAGCTATGCCGGCGGCAAACCGCAGGGTGAAAGACAAGGCAGGTTCCTGCCTCGCGAAGGTTCGTTGGTTTCAGGGTTCAATTGATACGCAAGGTCAGGGCAAGCACGCGATACCTGCGCAGGTTTGCTCGCGAATGCGTTGGGTCAGCTGCATCATCGGGTGAACGACCCTCCGCGTTCGCGGCCCTCGTAACCTCGGACGTCTCCCACAGGGACCGCGTCGCTGCATACGCTCTGTGAAATCACGCGAAACCTGTGGGTGTGAGCTAGGTCTGGGCGGAATTCCGATGAATGCGGTGGGTCAGCGACATCGTTGCTGAATGACCCACCGCGTTCGCGGCCCTCGTAACCTCGGACTGCTCCTGCAGGGACCGCGTCTCTGCAAAAAGCCGTGTGAAATCACGCGAAACCTGTGGGTGTGAGCTCGGTCTGGGCGGAATTCCGATGAATGCGGTGGGTCAGCGACATCGTTGCTGAATGACCCACCGCGTTCGCGGCCCTCGTAACCTCGGACTGCTCCTACAGGGACCGCGTCTCTGCAAAAAGCCGTGTGAAATCACGCGAAACCTGTGGGAGCGGGCTTGGTCTGGGCGGTATTCCGACGAACGCGGTGATCTGCCAGGCGCCTACGCAACGGCGCTGAGCTTAAGTCCTGTGCGACTTAACCCACCACCACCCCACGGCATTCACCAAAGCCGATACTCACCTCGCCATCCTTGCGGCAGCGCGCTTTGAAGATCACTTCGTCGCCGGCTTGCAGAAAGGTCCGCGTCTCGCCGCTCGCCAGTTCAATGGCCTGTTTTCCCCCCTCGGTCATCTCCAGCAAACTGCCAAACTGCCCGGCGTGCGGACCGGACAATGTGCCGGTGCCGAACAGGTCGCCCGGCTGCAATTTGCAGCCATTGACGCTGTGATGGGTGACCATCTGCGCCACGGTCCAGTACATGTTCAGCGTATTACTCAGCGCCAGTCGTTGTGGGGCAAGACCTTGCTGTTTCATGTGCGCGGTGAGCAGCAACACTTCCAGTTCGATGTCCAGTGCACCCTGCCGTTGATCCTGTTCATCGAACAGGTAATCCAGCGGTTTTGGGTCACCTTCCGGCCGCGCGGGTTGTGCGCTGCGGAACGGTACCAACGCCTCAGCGGTCACCACCCACGGTGAAATGCTGGTGGCGAAGCTCTTCGACAAAAAGGGCCCTAACGGCTGGTATTCCCAGGCTTGCAGATCGCGCGCCGACCAGTCGTTAAGCAGGCAGAAGCCGGCAATGTGTTGACTGGCCTGCGCGATCGGAATCGGCTCGCCCGCTTCGTTGCCCTGCCCCATCCAGACGCCCACTTCCAGCTCGTAATCAAGCCGCTTGCTCGGCCCGAACGCCGGCACTTCGGCGCCCGGTGCGAGTGTCTGACCCTGGGGACGTTTGACCGGTGTCCCCGACACGCACAGCGTCGATGCCCGGCCGTGGTAGGCAATAGGCACGTACTTGTAATTGGGCAGCAGCGGGTTATCAGGACGGAACAGCTTGCCGACGTTCATCGCGTGATGGATGCCGACGTAGAAGTCGGTGTAATCGCCGACCTGCGCCGGGAGGTGCATCTGGCAGTCGCTCATCGGTTGCAATAGGTCGCCGAGTGCCTGCAGTTGCGCGCGCTGCGGGCTGTGTTCATCCAGCAACTGCAGCAAGCGGGTACGCAAAGCCTGGCGAGAAGCAGCGCCCAGCGCGAAAAACTCATTGAACTGACCACGACTGGCGCCCTCTGCGGCGACTTGCGCGGCGCCACTGAACAATCCTGACTCCAGTGCAATCTGCAGATCGAAAATGAAGTCACCGATGGCCACCCCGCCACGTTTGCCAAGGCCCGGACGGCTGAACACGCCAAATGGCAGGTTCTGCAGCGGGAAATCAGGGTGGTCGTTGGCGCTGGTCACCCAGCTGCGCGGGTGTCGGGAAGTGCTCATCGTTGGCTGTCCGTATCGAAGGGTTTGAACGTTCTGGCGATGCCGTTCCAGCAGGCATCGTAGTCGCTTTGCAATTGTGGGCATTCCAGCGCATGACGGCTGGGCCGCAGGACCTTTCCGGTCTCGAACATGAACGCCATGGTCTGTTCGATCTTGTGCGGTTTGAGGTCCACCGCCATGGCCTTTTCGGCCGTGGCGTTGTCCGGGCCGTGGGCACTCATGCAGTTGTGCAACGAGGCACCGCCGGGCATGAAACCCTCGGCCTTGGCGTCGTAGGCGCCGTCGATGAGGCCCATGAACTCGTTCATGAGGTTGCGGTGGAACCACGGCGGACGGAAGGTGTTTTCCGCCACCATCCAGCGTGGCGGGAAGATCACGAAGTCGACGTTGGCTTGCCCGTGAACCGCGCCGGGCGAGGTCAGCACCGTGAAGATCGACGGGTCGGGATGGTCGTAACTGACCGTGCCCAGGGTGTTGAACAGGCGCAGGTCATATTTGTACGGCACGTTGTTGCCGTGCCAGGCCACGACGTCGAAAGGCGTGTGGTCGAGTTGCGTGCTCCACAGTTCGCCAAGAAACTTCTGCACCAGTTCGGTGGGTTGCTCGCTGTTCTCGAAGTGCGCAACCGGCGCCTGAAAGTCGCGGGGATTGGCCAGCCCGTTGCTGCCAATCGGCCCGAGGTCTGGCAGGCGCAAGGCACAGCCGTGGTTCTCGCAGATGTAACCGCGCGCGTTGCCGTCGAGCAGCTGCACGCTGAACTTCAGGCCACGGGGCATCACCGCGATTTCCTGAGGCTCGATGTCCAGCAGGCCGAGCTCGGTGACAATGCGCAAGCGACCCTGCTGCGGAACGATCAACCATTCGCCATCGGCATTGAAGAACGCGCGCTGCATGGAGCGGTTGGCGGCGTAGACATACACGCTGACGCCGTCTGCCTGATCCGCCGCCGACGTGCTCGCCAGGGCGATCAGGCCGTCGACGAAATCGGTGGGTTCGGTGGGTACGTCAAACGCATTCCAGCGCAGGCGATTGGGGGTGATCGGACCTTGCTGCTGGCCGGTGATCTGCCGTGCCAGACGTTGGTACTGAGGGTGCGCGGCCGAGGGCTGGATGCGGTACAGCCAGGTACGCCGGGCTTCGGCGCGGGGGACGGTGAACGCAGTGCCCGAGAATTGTTCAGCGTAGAGACCGAGGGGATGGCGTTGCGGCGAGTTCTGTCCCACCGGCAAACCGCCCGGCACGGCCTCGCTGCTGAATTGATTGCCGAAGCCGGATTGATACCTCAAAGCCTCGGATGCAGGTGCTGTGAACATCTCGACCTCTTGTTTTTATTTTACGTAAACAGATTACGCATAACGTAATTTGAGTTTGCAGGTCGGTCAAGCTATAAAGCAGCCTTTCCAGACCGGCGCACGCCCCGCTCATGACCGAAGAATCCACAATCCCCGCAGGCTCGCGCCAACAGAAAGTGCAGTCCGCCGAAGTCGGCGTCGGCATTCTCAAAGCGCTGGCCGAACTCGCGCCCGCCACCTCGCTGTCGAAGCTCGCCGAATACGTCGGCATGCCCGCCAGCAAGGTGCATCGTTACTTACAGGCGTTGGTGGACAGCGGCTTCGCCGAGCAGGACCCGGTGACCAACCACTACCGGCTGGGACGCTCGGCCTTGCAGGTCGGTCTTGCGGCGCTGAGTCAACTGGATGTGCTGAAGACCTCGGCCCCCGAACTGGTTACGCTGCGCGACGAGCTCAATGAAACCTGCTTCCTCGCGGTGTGGGGCAACAAAGGCCCCACCGTGGTGTATGTCGAGCAATCCCTGGGCGCAGTGACGCTGGTCACGCAGATCGGCTCGGTCTTGCCGCTGCTCAGTTCCTCGACAGGGCTGGTGTTCGACACCTTCCTCTCGTCCGCCGAGACGGCGGCGTTGAGACAGTCGGAGGCGGCTTCCCTGAACGCGAAACAGCTGAAGGAGATCGACCGCCATATTCAGGAAATCCGCAGCACCGGCGTGCATCAGATACATGGCCTGCTGATGGCGGGCGTCAATGCCGTGTCATCACCGGTGTTCGCGATGGGCAACAAGCTGGTGGGCGTGGTGACCGTGGTGGGCTCAGCATCGGTGCTCACCAATGAACGCCAGGCGCTGGCGGCCCAGAAGCTGCTAAACACAGCCAAAGCGATCAGCGCACGGATGGGCGGAGAGATGCCGGCAGTCTGAGCCAAAGCCTGTCGCGGACCCTGTGGGAGTGAGCTTGCTCACGAAGGCGTCCGGTCAGGCGCTGTGATGTTGCCGGCTCAACCGCATTCGCGAGCAAGCTCGCTCCCACAGAAAAACCGGCGTCCAGCCCGATTTCGGTGTGATGCACCCAGAAACATCAAGGGCAGCAGTGACAGGTGTCAGGCGACAAATGCGGCGAAATCAATCCGCCGTCAACACCCCACGCCGCAACTGGTCGCGCTCGATGGATTCGAACAGCGCCTTGAAGTTGCCCTCGCCGAAGCCGTCGTCGCCCTTTCGCTGGATGAACTCGAAAAACACCGGTCCCATCAGCGTTTCCGAGAAGATCTGCAGCAGCAGGCGCTTGTTGCCGCCTTCTGAGGTGCCGTCCAGCAGAATGCCGCGCGCCTTGAGTTCGCTTTCGGGCTCGCCGTGGTTCGGCAGGCGCCCTTCGAGCATTTCGTAATAGGTGTCCGGCGGGGCCGTCATGAAGCGCATGCCCAGTGCCTTGAGTCGGTCCCAGGTGTCGATCAGGTCTTCGGTAAAGAACGCGACGTGCTGAATGCCTTCGCCGTTGAACTGCATCAGGAACTCTTCGATCTGGCCGGCGCCTTTGGAAGACTCTTCGTTGAGCGGGATGCGGATCATGCCGTCCGGCGCGGTCATCGCCTTGGAGGTCAGGCCGGTGTATTCGCCCTTGATATCGAAGTAGCGAATCTCGCGGAAGTTGAACAGCTTCTCGTAGAAGTTCGCCCAGTACGCCATGCGCCCGCGGTAGACGTTGTGGGTCAGGTGATCAATGAATTGAAGGCCCGCGCCTTCCGGGTGACGGTCCACGCCTTCGATGAATACAAAGTCGATGTCATAGATCGAAGTGCCTTCACCAAAGCGGTCGATCAGGTACAGCGGCGCCCCGCCGATGCCCTTGATCGCAGGCAAACGCAGCTCCATCGGCCCCGTCCCGATCTCGATGGGTTGAGCCCCCAGTTCCAGCGCGCGTTTGTAGGCCTGCTGCGAATCCTTGACCCGGAATGCCATGCCGCACACGGAAGGACCGTGCTCGGCCGCGAAGTAGGAGGCTTCGCTGTGAGGCTCGTTATTGAGGATGATGTTGATGGCGCCCTGACGGTACAGCGCCACGTTCTTGGAACGATGGTTGGCCACCTTGGTGAAGCCCATCATCTGGAACACCGGCTCCAGCGTGTTGGGGGTCGGCGAGGCGAATTCGATGAATTCGAAGCCCATCAGGCCCATCGGGTTTTCGTAAAGATCAGTCACGGTCTTGCTCCTGCTAAATAGTGAGATGCACAGCGGCGAGGATCACAGTTCAGCGGGTGGCGCACAGGGAATGCCCCGTACGCTGCGGGCGAGGAAGTCGCCGAAGATCAATTGCAGACCGAGGATTTTCATGGGGGAAAGGTTACTCCGGCTTGTCGGATTGCGCATCAGGGTGCGCAGACTGAAAGGCCGGATGCTGCAACGCCAGCGCCTCGACCCGGCCAATGCGCGGGAACGCGGTCAGGTCGACATTGAAGCGGCGTGCGGCGTAGAGCTGGGGCAAGAGATAAACATCGGCCAGGCCCACTTCGCCAAAACAGAAGCCTTCGTCGCCAATCAACGCTTCAACAGCGGCGAAGCCCTCAGTAATCCAGTGTCCGATCCACGCCGTCACGTTGCCTTCGTCATGCCCCAGACCGCGCAAGCGATTGAGCACCGCGACGTTGTGCAGCGGATGGATATCGCAGCCGATCAACGCGGCCACTGCTCGATGTCGGGCTCGCTGAATCAAATCCTTGGGCAGCAACGCCGGCAGGGGTGCGCGTTCGTCCAGGTATTCGATGATCGCCATCGACTGGGTGATCACCTCGCCCGTGTCGAGCCGAAGTGCGGGCACGCGACCCTGAGGATTGATCGCCAGATAGTCGGGTTTGCGATGCTCGCCGCCGTCACGAATCAGATTGACGGGGATGGCATTGACCTCCAGCCCTTTCAACGCGAGGGCAATCCGCACCCGGTAGCTGGAGGTTGATCGGTAGTAGGTGTAAAGATCCACGGGCAGGCCTTCGCGTTGCTTTCTTGTTTTATTCGTAAACGGTTTACGCAATGCGTAAATTGCGGCAATACCCGGCAGCTGTCAAGGTCAGGTCCACCCCTCCAGCCGCAAGGTGGCCCGCACCAGTCGCTGCTCTTCGTTCTCGATCTCGCGCAGGCTCTCGCAGATGCTTTGAATGTGCGCCACGGCCGCCTTGCGCGCCTGTTCCGGCAGACGCCCGGTGACGGCGTTGTACAGCCGCGCATGATGGCGGTCGATCTGGCGTTTTTGCGCCTCGCGGTGGTACAGGTTGTTGACTGACGCAAACACCGTGTTGAGCAGCAGGTCGGTCAGCGAGCGCAAGGTCTGGACCAATACCGGGTTGTGCGAGGCCTCGCAGATCGCCAGGTGGAAGGCGTGATCGAGGCGCGCGTGTTCAGAGGCCGACAGTTCATGGTCGTGAGCCGCGACCAGCGCGTCGTAGGCCCGGGTGATGAGCACGAAATCAGCGTCGGTGCCACGCAAGGCCGCCAGGCGAGCGGACTCCCCTTCCAACAGGCTGCGCACCTCGAACAGGTCGTACAGCGTGCGAGGCTGCGAGGCGAACAGGTGCATCAAGGGCGAGGCAGCGGTCAGCCCCAGCCCACCCATCTGGGCGACGAACGAGCCCTTGCCTTGTCGCGTCTCGATGATGCCTCTGGCACGTAACAGTTTGAGCCCCTCACGCAGCGCCGTGCGCGATACGCCGAGCTTCTCGGTCAGGCGTCGCTCGGAGGGCAACAACTGCCCGACCTTGAGCACACCGTCGACGATCAGCCGTTCGATACGCTCGCTGACGACATCGGCAACTTGAGGCGTGAGCTTGTTTGCAGGCGTTTCCATTGATCCAGCGTCCGCGATAGGGGTGAATCCTGTGCATGCCTGCAGGACCCGGCGTGATGGCGAACGCAGAGGGTCAGCTAGCCTTTAGCTTTGTGCCTGACCGCATTCGCCAGCCAGCCGGCTCCTACAAAACAGCGTTATTTGATCCAGCATTGGAAAAGCAGTATCCATTTACGCCGGCCCCACTGGTATGACCAGTGATAAATATCAAGATATCGTTGGAAAAACACGATACCAAGACCTTGATAAGCATCGTTTTTTTTAACATCCATTGTGCAAATGACAAAAAAAACTGGTTCGACCAGTGCTTTAAGACATGGACAGTAAGGCCCCCGCACCCAATGATGCAAGTCAGCGGTAGAACGTTCCGTCAAAGAACGGGCCCTACATAAAACCGCTTTATATAAAAACAACAGGGTTGCGAACCCATCATGAATATTCTGTACGACGAACGCGTCGATGGCGCGTTGCCTGCCATCGACAAGGCTCAGCTGTTACAGGCCTTGCAAGCGCGACTGCCCGATCTGGACATCCTCCATCGCGAGGAAGAATTGCGTCCCTACGAATGCGACGGCCTCTCCGCCTATCGCACCACCCCGATGCTGGTGGTGCTGCCGGAACGGGTCGAACAGGTCCAGACCCTGCTCAAGGTCTGCCACGAGCGCGGTGTGCCGGTCGTGGCGCGCGGCGCGGGTACCGGCCTGTCCGGTGGCGCCCTGCCGCTGGAAAAAGGCGTGCTGCTGGTGATGGCGCGCTTCAACAAGATCCTGCACATCGACCCCGCCGGACGTTTCGCCCGTGTTCAACCCGGCGTGCGCAATCTGGCGATTTCCCAGGCTGCCGCGCCTTACGACCTTTATTACGCACCGGACCCTTCGTCGCAGATCGCCTGCTCCATCGGCGGCAACGTCGCGGAAAACGCGGGTGGCGTGCACTGCCTCAAGTACGGCTTGACCGTGCATAACCTCCTCAAGGTCGACATCCTGACCGTTGAAGGCGAACGCATGGTGCTGGGCTCGGACGCGCTGGACACGCCCGGCTTCGATCTGTTGGCGCTGTTCACCGGTTCCGAAGGCATGCTCGGCATCATCACCGAAGTCACTGTCAAGCTGCTGCCCAAACCCCAGGTCGCGCGGGTGCTGCTGGCGGCGTTCGACTCCGTGGAGAAAGCCGGACGTGCCGTGGGCGACATCATCGCTGAGGGGATCATTCCTGGCGGGCTGGAGATGATGGACAACCTGGCGATCCGGGCCGCCGAAGATTTTATCCACGCCGGTTACCCGGTCGACGCCGAAGCGATTCTGTTGTGCGAGCTGGATGGCGTCGAAGCCGACGTTCACGACGACTGCGACCGGGTTCGCGCCGTGCTTGAAAAAGCCGGCGCCACCGAAGTACGCCAAGCCAAAGATGAAGCCGAACGCGTGCGTTTCTGGGCCGGTCGCAAAAATGCGTTTCCTGCCGTGGGTCGGCTGTCGCCGGACTACTACTGCATGGACGGCACCATTCCGCGCCGTGAGTTGCCGGGCGTGCTGAAAGGCATCACGGCGCTGTTGGAAGAATACGGGCTGCGCGTGGCCAACGTGTTCCATGCCGGCGACGGCAACATGCACCCCTTGATTCTGTTCGATGCCAACCAACCGGGCGAGCTGGACAGGGCTGAAGCGCTGGGCGGCAAGATTCTCGAGCTGTGCGTGAAAGTCGGCGGCAGCATCACCGGCGAGCACGGCGTTGGCCGCGAGAAGATCAATCAGATGTGCGCGCAGTTCAACAGCGACGAACTGACGTTGTTCCATGCAGTGAAAGCGGCATTCGACCCCAGCGGCATGCTCAACCCCGGCAAGAACATCCCGACGCTGCATCGTTGCGCCGAATTCGGTGCGATGCATGTGCACATGGGCAAGCTGCCCTTCCCTGAACTGGAGCGTTTCTGATGGGTGCCGAACGTCAACCCCACTTCACCGCGCAGGACCGCGACGCCAGCGACATGCTGCAGGAACAGGTCAACCAAGCTATCCAAAGCGGCATGCCGCTGCGCATTCAGGGGGCCAACAGCAAGGCCTTTCTCGGCCGGGAAGTCGCCGGGGAAGTGCTCGACACGCGGACGCATCGCGGCATCGTGACGTACGACCCCACCGAACTGGTGATCACCGCGCGCGCCGGAACCCCGCTCAGCGAATTGAATGCAGCGCTGGACGCTGCCGGGCAGATGCTGCCGTGCGAGCCACCCACCTTCAGTGACGGTGGCGTGGGCGATGCGACGGTTGGCGGCATGATTGCAGCGGGCTTGTCCGGTCCGCGCCGGCCATGGTCAGGTTCGGTGCGCGATTTTGTCCTCGGTACACGCGTCATTACCGGCTTGGGCAAACACCTGAAGTTCGGCGGCGAAGTGATGAAAAACGTCGCCGGTTATGACCTGTCGCGCTTGATGGCAGGCAGTTTTGGCTGCCTGGGACTGATCACCGAAGTCTCGCTGAAAGTGCTGCCCAAACCACGCCTGTGCACCAGCATCGCGTTGGAGATGGACAGCCCCCGCGCCCTCGCCCGGTTGGCCGAATGGGGCCAGCAGCCGTTGCCGATCAGTGCGGCCAGTCACGATGGCCGTGTGCTGAGGCTGCGTCTGGAAGGTGGCGAAGGCTCGGTGGCGGCGGCCCATGATCGTTTGGGCGGTGAATCCATCGACCCGGCGTACTGGCGAGCGCTGAATGAGCATCGGCTGGATTTCTTTACCGATGGCCGGCCGCTGTGGCGACTGTCACTGCCGACCAATACCGCTGTGCTCGACCTGCCGGGCGATCAGTTGATCGACTGGGGCGGCGCGCAACGCTGGCTCAAATCCGAGGCCAGTGGCAGCGAGATTCGCGCCATCGTTGGCGCCGTCGGCGGACATGCGCTCTCTTACAGCCACGGCTTGGACGACAGCCCGTTCCAGCCCTTGGCCGAGCCGCTCCTGCGCTATCACCGCCAGCTCAAGGCGCAACTCGATCCGCACGGAATCTTCAATCCGGGCCGAATGTACGCAGAGATCTGAACCATGCAGACCACCCTGAGCGAACAGGCGAAAAACCTGCCCCGCGGCGAAGAAGCCGAAAGCATTTTGCGCAGTTGCGTGCATTGCGGATTCTGCAACGCCACCTGCCCGACCTACCAGCTGCTTGGTGATGAGCTGGACGGCCCGCGCGGGCGGATTTACCTGATCAAGCAAGTCCTGGAAGGCAAAGAAGTCACCGAAAAAACCCAGTTGCACCTGGACCGTTGCCTGTCCTGCCGCAACTGCGAAACCACCTGCCCTTCCGGCGTGAATTATCACAACCTGCTGGACATCGGCAGGGCTGTGGTCGACGCCGCCGTGCCGCGACCGTTAAGCCAGCGCATGTTGCGCGAGAGCCTGCGCGCCGTGGTGCCGAATGCCGGCCTGTTCAAGACGCTCACGCAGATGGGGAATTCGTTTCGTCCGCTGCTGCCGGGCTCACTCAAGGACAAGTTGCCCGGCAACATTCGTCCGGCCAAAGCCCGCCCCACACAACACCATGCCCGGCAGGTGCTGATTCTTGAGGGCTGCGTGCAACCGGGCCTGTCACCCAACACCAACGCCGCGACCGCTCGCGTGCTGGATCGCCTGGGGATCAGCGTGAAATCGATTGCGCAGGCCGGTTGCTGCGGCGCGGTGGATTACCACCTGAACGCACAGGAACAAGGCCTGGACCGCGCCCGGCGCAACATCGATGCCTGGTGGCCGAGCGTGCAAGCCGGTGCCGAAGCCATTGTGCAAACGGCCAGCGGTTGTGGTGCGTTCGTCAAGGATTACGGCCATATGCTGCGCGACGATGCGGCGTACGCCGACAAGGCAGCCACAGTCAGCGCACTGACCAAAGACCTGGTGGAAGTCCTGCGCGCCGAACCTCTGGAAAAACTCGGGGCCTGCACCAGCGCAAAACTGGCGTTTCATTGCCCTTGCACCCTGCAGCACGCGCAGAAACTTGGCGGCGCGGTGGAAGCGGTGTTGACCCGCCTGGGGTTCAACCTGACCGCGGTTCCTGACAGTCACCTATGCTGTGGCTCGGCGGGTACTTACTCGATCACCCAGCCGGTGCTGTCGAAGCAACTGCGCGACAACAAAATGAATGCGCTGGAAAGCGGTCAACCGGACGTCATCGCCACCGCCAACATCGGTTGTCAGACGCACCTGGCCAGCGCTGGGCGCACACCGGTAAAGCACTGGATCGAACTCATCGAGGACGCGCTGCATCCAAGCTGATCGCAGCCGTCTTCTCCCTTTCGTCACCCTCTTCTTCAGGAGAACTTCATGAAAACCAAATCCGTTCTGACCCAGACCGAAGTCACCCAGATCCTCGCTGCCGCGCGCGCCGACGCTCAGGCCAACGGTTGGGCCGTGTCCATTGCCGTGACCGACGACGGCGGTCATCTGCTGGGCTTTGAGCGCCTGGACGGCTGCGCCCCGATTGGTGGCTATATCGCCATCGAAAAAGCCCGCACTTCAGCGTTGGGTCGTCGCGAGTCCAAGGGCTACGAAGAGATGGTCAATGGCGGTCGCACCGCGTTCGTGACCGCGCCACTGCTGACCTCGCTGGAAGGCGGCGTGCCGGTGATCGTGGGCGGCGAAACCATCGGTGCGGTGGGTGTGTCCGGTGTTAAAGCCGACCAGGATGCACAAGTCGCCAAGGCCGGTGTCGCGGCAGTGAATGCGGGATAACCAGACGCACGCGGCAGAAGATGCACAGACATTTTTTATGATGGAGAACCCGAGATGACCGAATTCGTCAACAGCCACAACCTCAAGGTCGCGGCCAACCTGAAACGCTTTGTCGACGAGGACGTGCTTCCCGGAACGGGGTTGGACCCGGACGTCTTCTGGGCTGACTTCGACTCGCTGGTCCACGATCTGGCACCGATCAACCGTGAGCTGCTGGCCGAGCGCGACCGGATTCAGGTGCAGATGGACAAATGGCACAAGTCCAATCCGGGCCCTGTCACCGACATGCCTGCCTACATCGCCTTCCTCGATTCCATCGGTTATCTGCAACCGGTGCCGGCGGAGGTTCAGGCAACCACCAGTAAAGTCGACATCGAAGTCAGCGAACAGGCCGGTCCGCAGCTCGTCGTGCCCGCCGCCAACGCGCGTTACGCGCTCAACGCCGCCAATGCCCGCTGGGGCTCGCTGTATGACGCGCTGTACGGCACCGATGCGATTTCCAACGACAACGGCGCAGAGATCAAAGCCGGCTACAATCCACTGCGTGGCAAAAAAGTCATCGACTTCGCCCGTGCCCTGCTCGACGAAGCCGTGCCGTTGGCGTCCGGCTCTCATGTCGATGCCAAAGCTTACACGGTGGACAGCGGCGAATTGCGGGTGACCCTGGGCGACGGTAGCCAGTCGCGCCTCGCACAACCGGAAAAATACGTCGGCTACCAGGGTGAACCCCAGCAACCCACCGCGATATTGGTGAAGAACCACGGCCTGCACATCGAAATCCAGATCGACCCGACCAGCCCGATCGGCAGCAGCGATCCAGCGGGCATCAAAGACCTGCTGATGGAAGCGGCTCTGTCGACCATCATCGACTGCGAAGACTCCGTGGCGGCCGTTGACGCCGACGACAAGCTGGTGATCTACCGCAACTGGCTGGGCCTGATGAAGGGCGACCTGACCGAAGCGCTGGTCAAGGGCGGCAAGACCATCACCCGCCGACTCAACCCCGACCGCGAATACACCGCCGCCGACGGCAGCCACATCACCCTGCACGGTCGGTCACTGCTGTTCATCCGCAACGTCGGCCATCTGATGACCAACCCGGCGATCCTCTACGACGGCAACAAGGAAATCCCGGAAGGTGTTCTCGACGGCGTGATCACCAGCCTGATCGCACTGCATGACCTGCACAATCGCGGCAACTCGCGCGCCGGCAGTGTCTACATCGTCAAACCGAAGATGCACGGCCCGGCCGAAGTGGCCTTCGCCGACCAGCTGTTCAGTCGCATCGAAGACGCCCTGAAGATCCCGCGCAACACGCTGAAAATGGGGATCATGGACGAAGAGCGGCGCACCAGCGTCAACCTCAAGGCCTGCATTAACGCAGCGTCCGCACGGGTGGCGTTCATCAACACCGGCTTCCTCGACCGCACCGGCGACGAGATGCACACCTCGATGGAAGCCGGCCCGATGCTGCGCAAGGGCGACATGAAAGCCACGCCGTGGATCAAGGCCTACGAGCGCAGCAACGTGCTGGTCGGTCTGGCGTGTGGCCTGCGCGGCCGCGCACAGATCGGCAAGGGCATGTGGGCCATGCCGGACCAGATGGCCGACATGCTGGAGCAGAAGATCGGCCATCCGAAATCCGGTGCCTCCACGGCCTGGGTGCCTTCACCGACGGCCGCCACCCTGCACGCCCTGCACTATCACAAGGTCGATGTGAAAGCGGTGCAACTGGAGCTGGAACAGGTCGATCTGGACAGCGTCAGCGAATCCATTCTGCTCGACCTGTTGAGCATCCCGGTGGTGGCCGAAGCGAAGTGGACCGAGGACCAGATTCGCGAAGAGGTCGAGAACAATGCGCAAGGGCTTCTGGGCTATGTCGTGCGTTGGGTCGAGCAAGGCGTCGGCTGTTCGAAAGTGCCGGACATCCATAACGTCGGCTTGATGGAGGACCGCGCCACTTTGCGCATTTCCAGTCAGCACATTGCCAACTGGCTGCGTCACAAGGTGATCGACGATCACTACGCAATGGAAACCCTCAAGCGCATGGCGAAGGTCGTGGACAAACAGAACGCGGGCGATTCGGCCTACAAGCCGATGGCGGAAAACTTCGACAAATCGGTTGCGTTCCAGGCGGCGTGCGCGCTGGTGTTCAAAGGCCGTGAACAGCCGAGCGGGTACACCGAACCGCTGCTGCACGAGTTCCGGTTGGCGTACAAGCAAGAAGACAAATAAAGCCGTCCCAGCAAGACTGCAGCACCTGTGGGAGCTGCAGGAGGTTACGACGGTGGCGAAAGCGGTTTACCTGACACACTGCATTCGCCACCGTCGTTACCTGCTGCAGCTCCTAAAACGAGATGTGTCAGCCAGAAATCCCGGTCCGCACACCCTCGTGATCAGGTGCTTTCCCGCACCACCAGTTCAAACCCCAGATCGACCTGCGCCTGCTGGACATTGCCGTCCAGCAAGCCGAGCAGCAATTGCGCGGCGCGCTGGCCGACTTCTTCACGGGGGGTACGAATGGAGGTCAGACGCGGCACCATATGGGCCGAGCCTGGCAGGTCGTTGAAGCCGATCAGCGACACTTGCTCGGGGATTTTGATCCCGCGACGCAATGCCTCCAGCGCGGCTCCTTGCGCCAGGTCGTCGTTACAGAAAAAGACCCCGTCCACGTCCGGATGCTCTGCCAGCAGGCGCGCGAACAATTCGCCGCCCAGCCCGATCGAGGACGGCAGCGGCGAAGCCATCTGCAGGGTTTCGTCATACAGCCCCTGCGCTTCCAGTGCGCCGCGAAATCCCGTGCCGCGCTGAATCACCCGTGGGTCGAGTTGCGCCGACACGTAAGCCAGACGCCGACGCCCACGGCTCAACAAATGTCGCGCCGCTTCGGCGCCCGCCTGCTGCTGGGAAAACCCCACACAAGGCTCCGCGCGTGCAGGGTCGAGCTCCATCATGTGCACGCACGGCACGCCGCTGGCCGCCAGCAGCTGTTGCGCAGCCTGACTGCGATCGAAGCCGGTCAGCAAAATGCCGCGCGGTCGGTTCGCCAGATGGCTGCGCAAAAGGTTCTCTTCTTCTATAGGCGAGTAGTGATAGTTACCGATCACCACTTCCAACCCGCGCGGGCGCAAGACGGTTTGAATGGCTTCCAGTGTCTCGATGAACAACTGGTTGGACAGGGACGGCACCAGCACCACGACCGACTGACTTTGCGAGGAAGCCAGTGCGCGGGCAGCAGGGTTGGCGACATAGCCTAGACTTTGCGCAGCGGCACGGACTTTTTCCACCAGTTCCGGCGCCACCGTGGCCACGCCGCGCAACGCTCTGGAAGCGGTAATCGGGGAAACGGCGGCCAGTTTCGCGACTTCATTGAGCGTGGGACGACCGGTGGAGCGGGAACCAATGCGTGTCATGCGTTGCCAACTGATTGGAAGGAAAAGCTGAAGGGGTTGCGATTGTCTCGGATGGGCTCTAAGGTAGCGCTATCTCACGGAGGCCCGCAACTTTCTTCGATCGTACTCACGAACGGAACCGATGCATCTCATGGATCAGCGAGATACCCATAACAATGACTACACCCGGAAACAGTCTTGCCGGTCTTGCACACCATCCGGCAAAGACAGCGCTGTCTCCGGGACGAGGTTTTTATGACTACTGCTCCACATGCAATATCCGCCGTTGTGGTAATGGGTGTTTCCGGCTGCGGCAAAAGCGCCGTCGGTGCTGAAATTGCCAAGAACTGCGGCGGTCGCCTCATCGAAGGCGATGCGTTCCATCCTCAAGCGAACATCGACAAGATGAGCGCTGGCCATCCTCTCAATGACGAAGACCGCGCAGGCTGGTTGACCCGCCTGGGCGAAGAAGTGGCCAACGCGCTGAAAAATGGCGAAAAGCCGGTTCTGACCTGTTCCTCCCTCAAGCTCATTTACCGTGACCGTCTGCGTGCAGCCGTGCCTGGGCTTGGCTTCGTGTTTCTGGAGTTGACCAAGGAACTGGCGACCGAGCGATGCTCCCACCGCCCGGGGCATTTCATGCCGGCCAGTCTGGTGGACAGCCAGTTCGCGACCCTTGAGCCGCCCTACGGTGAAGACCGTACGCTGGTCGTGGATGCGACCAAAACCATCGAGACCATCGGTGCCGAAGCGGCGACCTGGTGGACCGCCTCGCAAACCCAATCTGCCAACGCTCTCACCGGCTCCTGATCCTCGATCCGGCGTGAGCGACAAAGATAGCGCTGTCTTTTTGTGTGCACACGGCAGTGAACAACAGCGCTGAGCAGTAGCTCCAAAAAAACAAAATACAACGGAGAGACACCCCATGTTCGGTATGACTCAAGACACGTATCTACTCGTCGATGCGTTGGTGACCATCATTGGCCTCGTGCTATTGATCACCAAGTTCAAAGTCCACCCTTTTATTGCACTGACCATCGCAGCAGGTTTTCTCGGGCTGACCTCCGGGATGCCAGTAGACAAAGTCATGAAATCGTTCCAGGACGGTTTTGGCGGCGTTCTGGGTTTCGTCGGCATCATCCTTGGCCTCGGCACCATGCTTGGCAAACTGATGGCCGACTCCGGCGGTGCCGACCAGATCGCCCAGACGTTGATTCGTCGCTTCGGCAAGGATCGTGTTCACTGGGCCATGATGTTCTCGGCCTTTCTGGTCGGTATCCCGCTGTTCTTCGAAATCGGCTTCGTGCTGCTGATCCCGCTGGTGTTCATCGTTGCCCGTCGCAGCGGCGTCTCCATCGTCAAGATCGGTATCCCGCTGCTCGCCGGCCTGTCCGCAGTACACGGCCTGGTGCCACCGCACCCGGGCCCGCTGCTGGCCATCGGCATTTTCAACGCTGACATCGGCAAGACCATTTTTTACGGCCTGATCGTCGCCTTCCCGACGGCAATCATCGCAGGCCCGATCTTTGGTAAATGGATCGCCAAACGCATTCCTGGCAACCCGTCCAAAGAGTTGATGGACCAGATTGCCAAGGAATCGACCAACGAGAACCTGCCGAGCTTTGGCATCACGCTGGTCACGATTCTGCTGCCGGTGTTCCTGATGCTGCTGAAGACCTTCGCCGACGTCGCGCTGCCGGCAGGCCATATCTTCCGCATCTGGATGGACTTCATCGGTCACCCGATCGCCGCCCTGCTCTTCGCGTTGCTGCTGGCGTTCTACACCTTTGGTTCGGCACGCGGCTTCAGCCGTGACCAGATCATCAAGCTGCTGGACCAGAGCCTGGCGCCAGTCGCCGCGATCGTGCTGATCGTGGGCGCGGGCGGTGGTTTCAAACAAATGCTGGTGGACAGCGGCGTCGGTAACCTGATCGGTCACATGGCCGTCCAGGCGCAGATTTCGCCAATCCTGCTGGCGTGGCTGGTCGCTGCAGTGATCCGTGTCGCCACCGGCTCTGCAACCGTTGCCACCATCACCGGCGCGGGTATCGTGGCGCCTGTCGTTGCCATGGTGCCGGGCGTCAACCGCGAACTGCTGGTGCTGGCCACCGGCGCGGGCTCGCTGATCCTGTCCCACGTCAACGATGCCGGTTTCTGGCTGGTGAAGCAGTACTTCAACATGACCGTGGTTGAAACCCTGAAGACCTGGACCGTGATGGAAACCATCCTCTCCGTGGTCGGCATCATCCTGATCATGCTGCTGTCGCTGGTGGTCTGATTCCCTGACCGCTGCACCCATGCCCACCCTCGCGGTGGGCATGTTGTTTCTGCCCCCCGCCAGTGTCTGCCCGCACCCACGCCACACGAACTCAGGCAGCCTGTCGCTGATTTGCTTAAACTCATCTCACTTTGCCGCCACGCAATTAGGAACTCTCCTACACTGCTCTAGGAGATCACGTACAAGCAGGCTAATGAAAATTTCATCGCCGTCTGGCACGAGTTCTTTGCAATAAATGCGAAAGGAGTGTGCAATAGGCGCCGCCCCGGATCTGGCTATCAGGGTTATAGCCAATCCTTTAGGGGATTTACTGCCAAAAACAGGCAAAATTCGCATGCCGTCTGGCCTCAGGAGCACCCATACCAATGACAAGAATCGGGTCCTGGGGAATTAAAACCGTACCCATGGCGTCATACTGACGGACGCATTTGGATGCACTCGGCATTACCACCACCCAAAAGGCTAACGCCAGCCTCCTGGTAGAGGCGCTTCAAGAGGCCATCAAGGAAAAGATTATGTTGATACTCACCCGCAAAGTCGGCGAAAGCATAAACATCGGTGACGAAATCACTGTCACCATTCTGGGCGTACAAGGCCTTCAAGTAAGGCTCGGCATCAACGCACCGAAGAATGTTTCAGTACACCGTGAAGAAATCTACAAACGCATTCAGGCCGAAATCGCCCCCAACCAAGAGCCCCAATGATCCACCCGGTGCAGCTGACTTGCCCACCCACGCGCAACGTTAGTCACCCGGGTTCACTGTTTTAGTCACGCGTCTGCTGCTGCCCGGCGGCAGACCCATTAAACGGCGTATGCCCGACGCCGTTTATGTCGGAAATATGTTTGGATCCATAACAGCCGCACTTCCCCTGGACGTTGGCTAACTAACCCATCCGCTCGCTAGTTCACTGACGGGTTCAACGCAAACTGCTCTGGCACGCACTTTTCCGACTGATCCGCGGCATCATTGCCCGGTTCTTTCACCTGAGCGCTCAATAAAAAACGGCCGGTTTCCCCAATGAAAACCAGCCGCTTGTGATTCAGGAATCAGGACGACTCAGTCCGGATGCGGCAAGTGCTGAACAATGCTGTCCTTTGCCAGCAAGCGTTTTTCCTTAAGCTTCTTGAGTTGATCGTCCGAGATATCGCCAGCCGATCCGGCCTCCGCCTTGACGATGTCGGCGTCGATCATGTCGTAATGTTCGACCAGTTGATTGAGCTTGGCATCCTTGCTGCGAAGCTTGCCCAACTCGTCTTTGCTGACACTTAAATCCGCGTACAAATCGTGCTTGACCGGCATGGTGCGCCTCTCCTCTGATTACAGATGTTGAATGATTGAGGGTAGCTCACCCCAAAGGTTCGGCATTTTTGCAATGCAATCGACCGATGCGTGCTCGCCGCTAACCGACATGGGCATACCCGTTCAACGCCAAAGCCAGCGTGCGCGCGGCGGTGCCGGAAGCGTTTGATCGCTCAAACCAACAGGTAATGCGCGTGGCCGCTCAGTCCGCTTCCCTTGCCCGCCGCGCTTCATAGGATTTGAGGTTGACGTAAACAGCCTCCAGCATCGACAGCTGTCCTTTCGCGGACTGATCGGTGCTGGAACGGCGGGCGACCATATCGCCGATCACGTGCTCGACCTCGATCGGCGCGCCCCGCTCGATATCCCGCAGCATGGACGCCGTCATCTTCGAGCCTTGAGTGGTCAGCATGGTTTGAAAGCGCTGCCTGACGTCGCGGCGAATGGCATACCCGGCATCCTCCGCAACCTGGGCGCATTCCGCCAGCAACTTGAGAATCATCACCTCTCCTCCACTGGCGATCACATCACCGATGCTGGCGCGCATCGAGCCGGTGATCCCTGCGCCCGTGGCGATGAAACACCATTTCTCCCACATTTCCTGAATGATCTGCTGACTCAGGTTGGCATCGAAGCCTGCATCTGCCAGCGCCTCGGCGACCTTGAGAATGCGCGGCGTCAACGCACCGCTGCGTTCGCCAAAGGCCAACTGGTTGGTGTCGTTCAGATGCAGGATGGCGCCGGAAGCATCACGATCAAGGGAAATCAGGCACTGCCCGCCCAGGACGTTCTCAGGCTCAAAGCGCTCGGCCAGTCGGTCCAGATGCGCCATCCCGTTGAGTAGCGGCAGGATCACCGTCTGTGGGCCGACCGCCGCGGAAAAGGACTCCATGGCCGCGTCTAGGTCGTAAGCCTTGCAACTGAGCAGGATCAGATCGAAAGTCTGATCCAGCATCGGCGTCATCACATGCGGGGGCGACGGATACTGAATATTGCCCAGCGGGCTGCGCACGATCAGGCCGCTGCGGTCCAGCTCCTCGGCGCGCCCAGGGCGAACCAGAAACGTGACGTCGCGCCCGGCTTCCAGTAACCGGCCGCCGAAATAGCCACCTATCGCCCCTGCACCCACGATCAAGATACGCATGTGTTTCGATTCCTTTTGGAGTCAGCCTGAGAGGGTTCGGACAACCCAGAATAGATGAATGCGCTCACTCTATCCAACCGTGGAATGATGGCCAACATATTGTTTTTCAATGCATCGAGACGCCGGGCGCAGACGCGCCGGCAAAAAAAATCCCGGAGCGCGCAGGCGGTCCGGGATAGGTGTTGCAAGGAGAGTCAGGATTGCGCGTTGGCCAGTACAGGCCAGAGGAACGGTTGGCGCTGTTCTTCGCGGTTGACGACCAGCCGACGACTGAGGCTGACGGGCTGGATCACCGGCTGTTGCAGACGCGCAAGCACCGCATCGATGACGGCGCCACTGGCGTCATTGTGGAACTGCCACACGCCGTAGATACGACCGTCAAACGATGCCTCGCTGCCCAGTCGCGGATCGACGCCGAGTCCGGCGCCCAGACCGAACAGGTGCAGCCCGTAGAGGCGCTGACCGTTACTGTCGAGCGGGCAGCCGGAAGGATCGGAATCCAGACCGCCCTTGACCTCCATCAGGCTGACGGCGGCCCCACCCGCATAGGTCAGCGTCGGCAACAGGGGCTGATACCCGGTGCATTGCACCACGACCTCGGATTCAGCCAAGGCCTGCCGCGCACTTTCGAATTGCCCTTCAGGGCCGTTCTGGGTCTGCAGCAGATGCACACGCACCCCGGTCTTGCCAATATGGCCGCGTGACAGTGCCTCACGCCCTACATCCAGCGCACGGTAACGCAACCCGCCCGAGCGGTTGACGCGCCCCGAGACCGGGCACACGTCTTTCAGCGGATCGAATGCATACCCGGCTTCGGTTGCCGCCTCAGCGGTTTCGTAGAACAAGCGGATGGGCGAACGGTGCACGAGGGTCACTTCACGCAGGCCCGCAAATTCCAGCGCATCGGCGAGATTCTCCAACACCGAGAACGCGCTGTGAGACCCCCCGACCACACTCACCCGGCCGTTACGCGCCAGGGTCGGCGCGAAGAAATCGCGCAATTGCACGCCGTTCATGCGCAGCAACTCATCGGCACTTTGCACTGTGGCAGAGGGGGGTACCGCCAACCCTTGATCGGCCAGACTGTTCAGCAAATGCCGTGGGTCCTGGCGGCCGCCCAGATTGAGGACGACAGCCCGGCAGCGGATACGGCGACTGCGCCCTTCCGATTCAACCCAGACCTGATATTCGTCGTCTTCATGCACAACCTCGGTAATCGTCGTGCTGGTCCACAGCTTCACACCGTAGTGTTCGACAATGAAGTTCAGCACCAGCGTGGACGCCTCGGCCAGCAACTCCGCAACATCCGAAAGCTGCGGCGCACTTTGCGCCTGACGGCGGATGCGCCAGTAGGCAGGTGAGTGCTCAAGGGGTTCGAACACGTCTCGCAACGCGGGGTCGCGCAGACAATCGAGGAAGACATCGCCCACCGAGTTGGCGGTAATCCTGTAATCACCCAACCGACCCGTGCCGGGGTTGGGGCTCGCATCGACAATAATCAAGCCTTCCTTGGCCAATTCAGGCATGGCGCCGCTTTTCAACGCATTGAAAAGCAACCCCATCCCGGCGGGTCCGGCTCCCCCTACTACGCAACCACAAACGGTTTCCAGATGATCTCCGTACATAATCGTAACTCCGAACTTAGTCGATGCATTGAGCGCGCCCATACAGGCGTGGACCCTGAAATAACAGGCACAACCAACCGCCCGTTCTGACCTGACTTCTTTTTATATCGAACTGGATACATACAACGTGCAACGGGCAAAATGTGGGCATGACTACCGCGACAACTGGCAGCAATGTCAGTCGCGATTCAAACGAAAGGATCACCTGTATTTCTTGTTCTTCAGGCGCATTGAAAACGCGGTGCAGTGCCAGCGTCCGGCCTGGACATGACGAACAGCAAAGGAGAGGAAATAGAGTGACGATTGGGCAGGCTTTCTAGAACACTGACGGACGCTACCGCCCTCTCGCCAGGCGCTCTGAATCGAGAGTTTCATGCACGCCGTGAAAGCAGCCGAGAATCTATTACAAACTATTACAAGAGAAAAACCGTAAGGTGATAGTTTCAAAAATCCCCTCAAGTGTCAAATTTTCGAGAATTTATCAAAATATCCATTTTGCATTCGCAAGCCATTGATTTTTAATTTATTTATTTTTTGACGCCGGTATTTTGTGACAAGCGCGATGCTCAATGCATTTTTAACATTAAAATAATCGGTATTTAGAACAAACCAAGTAAGACACGGTATTTCCCCGCCTGCCTACGCGACACACTTGCCGGAATTTTGTCGCGCCATAAAGTGCTATTTACAGCAGATTACGGATGGCGCTCTTTATTTATGCTTTTTTATCAAAATGCGCTTTTTATGGCGCCGGATTTCATCACTGCGGCAGGCACCGATGCGCCAGGCTTTGAGGCATGCCGATGAGTGGTCGCACCAGCGAGAAAAAAAGCAGAACTATTCCGGACCAATTCGTCTCCATTATCAGGCTCTTGCCCGCTTTTGAACTGACATAGAGGTCGCTGACATGAATGCTGAGAAAAACCGTCGGTCCAGCATTGCCGAGATCGATTATTCCCGGGACACCCTTTTCGGGCCAATCCCGATGCAGGCCACCTGCCGAGTGAGGCTGGCGACGGTCGAGCAAGACGGGCATACCTTGAGGGAGTTGACCATTATCGGCGACGTACCGGATTACCTGCCCAAGTCCGCCATCATTCGCATCGCACTGGATGGCAGGATAGAAGCAGGACCGATTCGCGAGCAGTACGCCACCGACGAAGAGGGCGAGGAACGGTTTAAAGTGCTGTTCGAAAATGAGCACCGCCGTCGGGTGCATTGATCGTGCGAGGCGAAGGCTTTTTCAGTTTTGACTGGCAGGTTGCAGGCCATGCTGAACGTTGGCGTGCAGATCGGTTTCATGAAGCATGAGCGCCTGACCGAGCGGCACATCGCGACCCTGCACTTCGACTTCCTTGACCGAATAGTGAGCAGGGTCTGACCCCGCTTCTTCTCCGTACCGTAGCCCATCGAGCTTGGGCGCCGCATCAAGAACCGGGTCTTTGGGCAGCAGGCGCTGGCGCTCCAGTGCGGTCATCGGTGGCTGGAAATTGGCGGTTCTCGCCTCGAGCCGTTGCAACATCACGACAACGACGGCGACACAGACCACCACGACACCCAGAAGTGAGCCGACACCCCACAGTACTCGGCGCCGGCGAATCATTCTTCTCGAATTGTCACGGTCTGGCAGACCTAGGTCATTGGGCTGGTGATGCGCCATGCATTCCCCTCGAGATTTAAAGTCGGCGCTCATCCGCCGTAGCCGGCCTTAAGATAAAAGGTAAATGCCCGGTTTGCCAGAGTCATTTGAGCCATCGTCCGTGCGCTTGTCCGAGGGTGACCGTCTTAACGCGCCATGCTGCGATACAGTGCGTTTGTGCGCTGTCCCCTCTTTCATATATCAGGAAGGGATAAAGACTAATAAAACTTTTCAGAACAACCACGCATTCGGCAACTGCGCTTTTAAACTTCCATGCTTTTGAAGGTATCTGCCGGACAGGCTAATAAAGAAGGGATACAACAACGCCCATGATAACCACTGCACCATGGGCGTACGGGAGTGACGCGATAAAACAACGATTAACTCGCCAACGCATGCCTGTGGATGTGTCGGCTGTTGTGGAGCTCTGCGTGCAGCTCGGAAATCAGCTCGCACAACGCCCGGCTGGTGTCCAGTCGGTCCAGCGCAATGCCGCTGACCAGCAGCTCTACGTGCTCGGTTGTGGGGTCGATGACCTCAACCGTCATGGTGTCGTCCAGAACGGTACAATTGCACCGCATGGGCAGAAACGCACTTTCAATTATGCTGCGCAATTCAAGGTTGGAGAGTGTGCATGCAATCATTAGCGATATCCTCCCGAGGCGGTCCCTGTCACCACATGTACAGTCGCTCGCCTGACACATTTTATTAATGGCTTCCTTGTGTTTGAACGTGGATCTTTATTCAACGCCTCGACTAAATGAAGGGTGAATACCCAATTTATACGCCTCGCCCTAACTTGAAGCAAATAAGCGACTCCGCGTGCTTCAAATCAGGGAATACGCAAGTGATCTCTTAGAAAAAACGTTTCATCAGGAATAACGTGCGGATAAAAGGAGGAATTTTTTCGGATGAGAGGGCCTGGCGCTGTCGGATGTGAAACGCGGAAGCGAGTTTTTGGGGCGTCCACTCGTCGGCCACTGTAACGTTAACCGACGAATGACGTGCCTGGCTTACTCCCGAGGGAGGCGCAAATGGATGAGCGCAACGCGAGCGCCCTTCTTGTCCTGACGCTCCTCTATCGCGAAGGGCTTGAAGCCCAGCTTGGGGTAAAACAGCAGGCCGGGCACGTTGTGGTTAAAGCAGGAAGCCGTCAGCTCTTTCGCCTCATGCTTGCCGAACGCGAGCTCCATCATGCAGCCGATCATATAGCGACCGACCCCCTTGGCGCGGGCGTGTGGCGCAATAATGACGTTGCCCATTGAACAGCGTCCGCGAAAGTCGTAGCGCGAAAAGTTGGCAAAACCCACCACCTCGCCATCCAGCTCGATCACCGTGTTATCGGAACGCTGTTCGATTGAATCGCGCAGCTGCGCGGGCGTGAGCGGGAAAACCGCCTTGGGGAACATGTAGAACAACTCATCGACACTCTGGGGCATGTCGCATATAGCCGGGATGTCTTTTTCTTCCAGGGGACGATGTAGAAACATGACGATTAACCTCTCGAAGAAACGGGCGCTGAGCGGAAACTATAGGTCAAACACTGGCCCGAGGACATGATCTGATCCGCTCTGGAGCACATATATATGTCAGAGCGGCTATCACACGCTGTCAGTGCTGATCCCATAGGACAATTTTTTTAAAAAATAGTCCCAAGGTGTTTCAATCTCGTTCCACCGAGCGCTAAAAACCCGTCGCAAGCCCCTGAAGAGATTGAACTTATACGAACCGGGCATAACGCATGCGCCTGCTGGGCCATTCATGCAATTTGCATGAACCAGACGTTACATTACAAAAATAACGTATTGATATTTAACAGATTTTTCAATATATCGATCTGGCACAGGCACTGCACCTATCCCTGCGAAGTCACACCCTTATTCGCATGGAGCAGCACAACAATGAATGTCTCGCCTGATTCTTATCCTGCCGCTGTAGAAGAACCCTCCTCTGTCTCGGGCGTGTCCTGGGGCGCTATCTTCGCCGGTGCCGCGGGCGCCGCAGCTTTATCCTTGATACTCGTCCTGCTGGGCTCGGGTCTTGGTTTCTCGGCGATGTCGCCTTGGGCCAACGAAGGCGCCAGCGCGAAAACCATTGGTATTTCCACAGTGGTCTGGCTTGCGTTGACGCAAATCATTGCCTCTGGCCTGGGCGGCTACCTGGCAGGTCGCTTGCGGGTGAAATGGTCGAACATGCATGGCGATGAAGTGTATTTCCGTGACACCGCTCACGGCTTCCTGTCGTGGGCTATTGCGACCCTGGTCGCCGCCGTGCTGATCGTCGGGTCCGTCAGTGGGCTGGTAGGCAGTGGCGTCAAGGCGGGTGCCAGTGCGGTGGCAGGCGTAGCCGGCACAGCCGCTGTCGCTGCAGGCAGCGCTGCCAGCAACACCAGTGGCGATCAATATGGTTATTTCGTCGACACCTTGTTCCGCGACGACCGTCCGGCTGCCGTCAGCGACGACGCAGCACGCGGCGTGGTGGTGCGGATCTTCACCAGGACACTGGCCAACGATGGTCAATTGGCGCCGGAAGACCGCAACTACCTGGCTCAACTGGTCGCTCAGCGCACCAACCTCAGCCAGGCCGACGCACAGGCCCGTGTCGATCAAGTGTACGGCCAGGCTAAGCAAGCGGTCGCCGATGCGAAGCTGAAAGCTCAACAGGCCGCTGAAACCGCTGCGAAAGTGGCTGCGATGAGCGCGCTCTGGACCTTCGTTGCCCTGCTCTGCGGCGCCTTCGTTGCCAGCCTTGCAGCCATCTGGGGTGGCCGTCGTCGCGATGCCGTGACGTACGTCGAAACCCGTGCCTACACCACCACTTCCAACATTCGCTGAGTATCAAGGAGAAACGCTATGCGCTCATTACTGCTGTGGTTCCTGGGTGTGCCAATTCCCGTAATCATCCTGATCGCACTGTTCATGCATTGACAGAGTCGTAGACGATCCGCGTGGCGCCCTGACTATCTGGCAGGCCCACGCGGATTTTTACTGTCCGGGATCCGGCGCGTGACCGGTCAGTTCGCGGTCATCTCCTCCTTCATGTACGTCACCAGCGTGCGCTGCACGTCCGTCAGCAAACGGTTCCCCGCAATCAACGCCAACTCACTTGCAGGCACCGACGCGAACCCCTCCTCCGCGCTCAACAGACGATGGTCCGCCCGCATCGCCGACGCTGGCAGCAGACTGATCCCCAATCCTGCCGACACCGCCGCCTGAATGCCCACCAGGCTCTGACTGGCAAACGCCACGCGCCATCGCCGGCCAGACGACTCCAAGGCATGCACGATGCGGTTGCGATAGATACAGCCCTGCGGATAAACCACCAGTGGCACCGGGTCTTCGATGATCCGCACCTCCCGACCGGCGACCCAGTTCACTTGCTCAGGCCAGCTCGCCAGTGCTGGTTCGTCTCGCTGCGCCTGACGAGAAGGAAGGTCCCGCTTCACCAGCGCCAGATCGATCTCCTTGGCCTCAAGCCGTGCATGCAGGTCGACACTCAGGCCATTGACGGTGTCCAGACGAATGCGCGGGTATTGCCGCGCGAACCCCGAGAGCAAGGTCATCAGTCGCTGCACATCGAAATCCTCGGGTACGCCGAGTTTGACCACGCCCGTGTCGTCGCTGCGACACAGCACGCTGTGCGCTTCCAGAGACAACGCCACCAGACGACGGGCATAGCCCATCAGGCGCTCGCCATCTTCGGTCAGCTCAATGTGTTTACTCGCGCGTTGACGCAACAACAGCGGCCGTCCCAGCTGTTCCTCGAGCTTGCGTATCTGCTGGCTGACCGTGGATTGCGTGCGATTGACCCGTTCCCCTGCCTTGGTGAAACCGCCAGCATCGACCACGGAGACGAAGGTGTGGAGCAGTTCAAGATCAAACATGGCTGGGCCTTTCATTCGAGTATCGAATTATTTTTTCAATCTAATTTAATTTTACGATCCACTCCACAGGTTTCTAAAGTTGGGCACACACCTGAACACGGAGCTGACCATGAACCTTTCCCCTACCCGGCCGTGCTGGCTGACCTTCGATTGCTACGGCACCTTGATTCAATGGGACGAAGGCCTGCTCGATTGCGTCCGTGACCTGTTGCAGCGCAAAGGCAGGACGGACCTGGACGTTGACCGTTTCATCACCGTCTATGACCGCCACGAACATCGGCTGGAGCAAACACCTCCCCACCGCTCGTTCGCCGAGATTTCCAGACTGTCGATGTCCCTGACACTGGAGGAACTGGGCATGCCGTTCGAGCCCGAAGATGGCGAACGCCTGATCCGGCGTATCGGCCAGATGCCGCCCTTTCCCGAGGTCGTCGCTACGCTCCAATGGCTGAAAACGCAGGGCTTCATGCTGTGCATCGTCTCCAACACCGACGACGACATAATCGCGGGCAACGTCGCTCAACTGGGCGGTTGCATTGACCGGGTGATCACGGCTCAACAGGCGCAGGCGTACAAGCCGAACCATCAGCTGTTCCAGCATGCTCACGCGCAATTGGGTGTTGGTATCGATGACGTGCTGCACATTTGTGCCAGCCCGCATCTGGACCTCGAAGCCGCCAAGGGCATGGGGTTCCGGTGTGTCTGGATCGACCGGGGAACCCAACGCAAGCCGCTCCCGGACTACACTCCTGACGCGACACTGCCGGACTTGGCGAAAGTGCCGGATTACCTTCGCAGCCGAGGCTGGGTGAACGAGTAAGGAGAGACTTATGGCGCACGATCTGCGTGTTTCCGGTGATCATCTGCATGATCGTCACGACAGGCGTTATCCCCATCTGACTGCCCCACAGGTCCAGGCCGCCCGCGTCGATCTGGCGGCCAGCTTTCGCATGGCGGCGCGACTGGGTTTGAGCGAGGGCATCTGCAATCACTTTTCAGCGCTGGTACCGGGTTATCCGGAGCTGTTTCTGGTGAATCCCTATGGCCTGGCCTTCGCAGAGATCACGGCGTCGAGCCTGCTGGTCTGTGATTTCGACGGCAACGTGATCTTGGGGGATGGCAAGCCTGAGGCGACAGCCTTTTATATCCATGCGCGGCTGCACCTGCACAAGCCACGGGCAGCGGCGGCGTTTCATACGCATATGCCCCATGCGACGGCGCTGGCGATGCTGGAAGGTGAGCCCTTGGCCTGGGCGGGTCAGACCGCGTTGAAGTTTTATGGGCGTGTGGCGGTGGATGAGGATTACAACGGCCTGGCGCTGGACAATCACGAAGGCGACCGGATCGCGGCGTCGATGGGTCAGGCGGACATTGTGTTTTTGAAGAATCACGGGGTGATGGTGACGGCACCGAGCATCGCGCAGGCCTGGGATGATTTGTATTACCTGGAGCGGGCGGCTGAGGTGCAGCTCAAGGCGATGAGTGCCGGGCGTCCGTTGAAGGTGATCGATCAGGAGGTCCTGCTGCGTACGGCGCGGCAGATGAGTGAGGAGGATGCTGAGAGTGCGCGGTTGCATCTGGAGAGTGTGAAGCGGGTATTGGCGAGGACTGAGCCGGATTTTGCTGACTGAGTCTGGGGGTTTGGCGCTGAGTTTTTGTGTCTATCCATGGTATGTGGGGGCGCTGGTATTTCTGGTTCTGCCTAACGGCAAAAGCGTTCCGCCTTCGGCGGGTTACTTGAAAAGATGAATTTAGAGAATTAAAACTGTCGCGGAAGGGTCCCGTTTTTTGCGGCCTACAGCGTCTTGTAGAGGAAACGCAAAACTGTCGCAACCGCCCAAAAGCTCGGTTCGTGCACATGTTCTAGAGATTAAAACTGTCGCAGCCAGAGACGACGCGGCTTTAACGTACATTCAAGAGCCCCGGCGGCTGGTCAGCCGCCGGGGCGTAGAATCATCGACGAGGGATGAAGTAGGCAACGAGACCGATGGTCATCAACCAGACATGGGTTGAACTGTCGACCGGGGTGTCATTTGGGAAAAGAGTCATGGTGTACATGGGCCGATTCTCCGGCCAGGGGAAGAGTCAAAGCCGGAATTGACTAGTGACTGTCCTGACTTCGTATTTAGTAGTGAAGGTCGTCAAGTTGACGAATTCAGACGTAAAAAATCGTTTCGCAGTCGGCTGAGTCTCAGATGCGCCAGCCCATCGAAGCTCTTGAGCTGTCGGCGCCGAGGCCGAGGTGACCCAGTTTCTGAGATTTCACTGCCCCAGCCTGACTTTTCGTAAGTAATTGTCTGTGCTGGATTTTTACAGGTTTGGAGATGGGGAAGTCTTGCGTCGGCAACTGGATCAATCCAGGGGCAGCGCCAACAAGAAGCTCGCCAATTAGCATCCTGCCCATCGGATAATCAAGCCCGATTCATGAAGGCCGCTGTTACGAACGGACGCGAGCTGGAGCCGAGCGGGAAGCTTGCAAGGTAGTTAAAGAGTAACTCTGCATTTCTATGATGAGTGCGCTCCTGATGATGGATGTATATGACCTGAGCCTTCCAACTGTTACTCCTCTCAAATCAGGCGCAGACCATCATATCCGGTGGAGTCCGGTGGAGTCCGGAGACCCCGATAGCCTGTAATGCGATCGTTCCCACGCTCCGGCGTGGAAATGCAGCCCGTGACGCTCTGTGTCACAAAGAGTAGATGCATAGCGTCCGGTGAAAAGCTACCACCCTGGAGCGTAGGAGCGATCAAACCGAAATTCCCACGATACAAAACTATAGATTAGAAGACATCCATAAAAAACTACTCTCTGACCTGAGAAAAAGTAACCACTGGGCCATATTCCTGATCGGACACTATCGCTTGCACACAAAATTTCTTTTCTGGAAATTTACTCAGCAACACCATCCTCCATGACTGAGCAACAATCCTGCACAGCTGTTCATAAACACCCTCGTCTACCCTTTCCCTACAGCCTCCAAAAACATCATACAGATGCATATGATTCAAAACCTTTTCAACCGCCACCACATCATTATTGCAAGTGTCCATCCAACTAGAAAATGCTTCAATAGTAAATCTGCTTTCCAGAAACACTCCTGATTGGTGAAAAACAAAATCTGGAAACAAAACTTTGCAAAACATCAAAGCATCTTCAGGATTTACAACATCACTAATATAAGAAAACTCATCCAGCTCAGACTGATCCTCCCATTGGCTTTTCCAATGCTCGTATTTTGGAGAACTGATAGAGCCTGTAATCTTAATTATTTTCATGGAATTTCTCCTGCGCTGATGCCCCTTGGAGGTTTCTTGCTCGATGGAGATCGTACTCTGATCGATCCATCTGGCAACTTGTTGCGACCATAGTCAATAGCATGAGGCGTGGGAATCCCTGCATGTGAATCGCCCGTCACATCGACCCGTTTGAGAATCATACCTTTATCATCATAAACGGCATAACTTGTTATATTCCCTCTATTATCAGCACGATAAAGAGTTCCATTGGCAGGACCTCCCTTCAGCATAAAATGCCCACTAAACTTGTCGGCTTTCTCCAGAGTGTTGAGGCCGATGCGGAATTGCCCCATGTGCCGACGCAAAACTGATCCACCTCCAAATCGGCACAAACCCACCATAGGCAATGGTTCGCGAGGAATCAGACTAGGTCAGTGGCATCTCGGCAACTGGGTCAATTCGACATCGGCGCCAACAGTCTGTCCGTTGATCCGTTCACGCCTAACCGTGCAGGTAGGCTGAGACGTGTTTATGTGGCGCCTACGTCACGCGGGCAACAGGTCGGGCGGAGACTTGGTAAGCGCGCTGCTTTCCAACGCCGCATTGCATTTTGAAATGCGTGCGTCTCTACACCGACACCTCCAAGGGGAGCAACGTTACCTGCGCTGCGGCTTCATTCTAACAGAAGATGCTTACGCGCCCCATATCGTGCAGATCAGAAACCTCTGAATCTGTAGGCTACGGCCATGAGCATCGACTCAGCACACGGTGGCTTGCGACCAGAAGCACCAGCTTAACTCCAACTGGTTAGCGGCTAAGCGATCAATTCCCTGTCGACACGAAACGTCTATAGGACATCTGCCTTATGTTTACATAGTTCCTAAAAACGCAATGGATACCGTTGATTATCCTATCTATATGGCGCGACGATGCTTCCAAGCCGTTTCTATGCACCTTTCGTCGCCTCATTGCTTGAGTGAGGCCATAGTAGGAGAAAGCTAGCTATAGTCAATCAGCCTCTCTGCTTGGTTCGGATTTACAATCTGCAATTCTTTTGATATGTCGCTTAAGCATCGGGGTAGTGGAAGGGAATAAAATCCATTGCAATAGCTATTAGTTATATCAATTCTGATCGAGGAAGTGGCTATGAAGGTTAGAGATATGGCTGTACAGGACGATGCTGAATTAGATGCTCTATTGAATATGGAGATAAGTGCAGCATCTTCAGACTTTTGCGCGAAGTGGGATAAATGGAAGCCAACCGCAAAAACTGCGGCTAGCATTCTTAGCGTACTATTTCCACCGGGCGCAAAGGTAATACTGCTGTTGATTTCTATCGCAGACTCGTACTGTCCAAAACCTTAGACTAATTGGCGCCACCCGTGGCGCCTTTTTATCGCTGAAACGAAATTGGCACTACTCTTAATGGCATAACAAAACAATCAGCTCGTTGTCAATTTATTTAATAGTAATGAAACCTTCAAGCACAATAGAGCAACATTAAACGGGCTTGGCAAAGACACCAAAATAAGTGATCGTCTTTCCGATGCTGTTGCCTATCAAGGAAAAGCCCAACGTGACGACCTGTGGAGGCGGACATGAAGCATGTTCACAACATCGTACGGACTGGTGGCATCGTATTTGCGATGACGCTTGTAGGAAGCCCTGCGGCTTGGTCTGGGGTTGATTGTAGATTGAACACCGGCATCAGCGAGAAACAGGAACGTGCTGGTCTTTGCAAGTTCGACGTACAGAAGAAATCATTTGAGGGTTCGCCGATCCAGCAAGCAACCTGCTTGACGCGAGAGGTAAAACGGGTTGGTAAGATCGGCGATGAAACGATCACACCGTTTCTCAAGAGTATTGTCGGCAAGACTGCGCCCGCAACGCCGTCGGTCCGAACCCTGCTCAATGCACAAAATATCAGCGCGAAGGATATAGGTGGTCCGATCGACAAGTCCATCTCAGCCAACTACTTCATCATTCACGACACCAGTACACCGAACTGCTCAGATCCTGGGCCTGTGGATGGATGCCAGGTGCAAGGCGAATTACCGAAAAACCGGGACGATGCGAGCTGGCTTTTCAACAGCACATTTGGTGGGCACCCGCGGCCCGCTCCCAAGCGAGCGGCACACGCCATGACCAACCGCGTCGGAGCATCAATCACCGAGGGAGATTTTGCTGAATCGATCCCGACGACAAAATTCGAGACATGCATCGACAAGAGTGCGAAGACGAAACTTTTCGTTGGCGTAGAGAACATCCAGCCACGGATCGGCGATCCGAAAATACCCAGCCCCGGCGAGGAGGCAAACGACCGTGACGCGCCGATTCCCGGTTTTACGGAAAAGCAATACGAACGCCTTGCATTGCTCTATCTCGTCGCGAGCGCGCGGCGTGGTCAGTGGATGGTCCCGGCCTTCCATGGAGTGATCGATAATTTCTACGAGAACGGGCATGACGATCCTCAGAATTTCGATATGGCGGCATTCAGCGCTGCGGTACAAAGACATGCCCAGGCCATTAACACGGCAGCCTCAGCGCCGAAGCTGAGCGGCTTGACGGTGCAGACGCGAAATATTGGAGCCACAAACGAGTAAGAAACAGGTCGATTGCAGCCTTTCCTAAAAAGCTGAAATCAGCCAAATAATCCCGACACTAAGTTTCAGCGCCACTGATGACTAACTGCATTTGGTCAATAGCGGCCAGTGATATTACAGATCTAGGTCATGCCAGTCAGTTGCTAGGACATACCGTCAAGCGTATTACCGGTATGGCGTATGGCTGCATCAACGAGAGTGTGCCGCCAACTTGATAGGGGAGGAACGGCTTTTCAGGCACTGCCTACGTGTACGACTCGGGGTCTTCATTCAACCGGAGCATGGGCGGCAGGTGTGGCACAGAATCGCGATCGGAGGCTTGGTTACTCGTCTGGCAAATTGCAATTCGTCGACTATGCTGCCAAGAGGTCTTAAGACGCCAAGGCGGCAAAAAGTTCATGAGTTTGGTCTCGGCAACCCCGACAAAATGGAGAGCAAAATTATGACTGTGAGAAATAACGTAACTCCTAATGAAATACTAGACTTGCACACTCATTTGTTCAATGCGCGATATTTGCCGCTAGGGCGGATCATTGCGGACAGAATGGGGAAAGATGAAAGCAAGCTGGCAGACTTGGTAGCCGCCTTGTTGTGGCAAGTGACGGGCTCAACTAGTGGTTTGATTACTGAGGAGGCTTCGTCAGAAAAATTGGCCTCAAGAGATACCGAGTCATACATTGATCTCATCTGGCGCGTCACGAAATTTGAATTGACGGCGCTGGCTCCTACTGAGCTGCCAGAAAATAAGAGTCTTACTCAGAAGGACTGGCGCGCGAAAGCTGTAATTGAGTCAACACTAGGCACGATAATTGACGCACTGGACGAAATAGACTACGCCGATGAAGGAATAGCTAGTAAAGAACTGATCGACGCCCCCCTGTTAGCCAAACAAAAAATGACTGAAAACTCATTGAGTTTAAAATTTAATCTCTGGGAAAAAGCGGTAAAACGAGCGCTTCACGCCATCTCTAAACTTTGCAAAGATATTGAAGATGGAAGCAACTTTATCGAGTTTCTCTGGACGATGCTGCACTCTGAAGAAGCACTCTTTAAAAAACTTGAAAACAGCTATGGTAAGTACAAGGCCAAAATGCATTTTGTCCATTATATGATGGACATGGAGAACGCTTACAAGCAACCCGCTAAGGTTTATTACTCGTTTCTCCCTCGACAACTCGAAGAGATGGCGAAACTGAAGCGAAGCAACTCTGAAAAAATTGTTGGCTTTTCTGCATTCGATCCCCGTCGAGAGAACTGGAAAGATATCGCTGATACTTCTTTGGCGTCAGGTTTTTCAGGGTTTAAATTCTATCCCGCAATGGGTTATTTACCTTTTGGCGATAAACAGCCCTATGTTCAAAATCGCATAAATGATTTCTTTCAATATTGCATTGATCGAAACAAGCCGATATTTGTCCACTGTACGCCTGTAGGATTTGAAACCAAGGAGCAGTACGGACTTAATACACACCCTAAGCTCTGGGGTAATGTGCTCCAGAAGTTTCCAGAACTGCGCCTGTGTTTTGGACACGCAGGAGGCGGAAAGGCCGAGCGAACATCCTCATCTGGAAAAAAGGAGTATTATGGGTGGACTGCTCAAACGAAAGCACAATGGGACGATCCGGACAACTTCGCAAGAATAGTCGCATCGTTGTGCGCGCAGTATAAAAACGTGTATTGCGAAGTGGCTTACATTACTGAACTTCTAGAGGGCGAGAAGCGGATAAGTTACTTCTTAGCAAACATAGAAAGGGCCAGGGGCGAAAACTCGACATATGACTTGATGCATAAAATGGCTTATGGCTCAGATTGGGACATGCCCTCAATGGTTGATAATACACTGCGCTATCTTGAAGTTTTCTTGGATATTTTCAATCGACCTGAATATGCATCGTATAGAGATCGATTCTTTTCAGAAACCGCCTATGAGTTTTTAGGTCGATAGTATTGAAGTCGCGACAAATTTCACATCGAAGCAAAAAAATCACACCTGTGTAATCGTGCAACAATATCGTCATGCCTCTCAGACGATTAGAAAATGAGCGCCCTTCGTGGCCATTAGCGACTGGCTGCAAAGGGCCCGAAGTCGGTCACCACGACCGGCCGCTATCGACCCAGGCTGTGTGAAAACGCCTGCAATTGTCTAATCTTCTGATCGTCGAGATCGTAGCGGGGGCGATCATGAAGCGATTTATTTAGGGTGAGGTTCGGACGCAAGTCACCTTACTGCCGGAGTGTCTGGACGATTACGTAGCCGAAGAAAATCCAGTCCGGGTGGTCGACGTTTTCGTCGATGAACTCGACCTGGGCGCACGTGGTTTTGAGGGCGTTGATCCTACTGCAACGGGTCGTCCGGCCTACCATCCAGCGGAGTTGCTGAAGATCTATATCTACGGCTATCTCAATCGGATTCAGTCCAGCCGCCGGCTTTACGACGGGCAAGTAGCGCCGCGTGAAGCGCTGGGTGTTGAGGCCGATGCGAATTGCCCCATGTGCCGACGCAAGACTGATCCACCTCCAAATCGGCACAAACCCACCATAGGCGACGGTTCGCAAGGAATCAGACTAGGTCAGTGACATCTCGGCAACTGGGTCAATTCGACATCGGCGCTAACACAGCAACATCAGGAGGCTCGACAAGGTAGCGCGAAGGTCGTGGCAGGAGGGGCCGGGGCGACTGGTCTCACCGGCTCCTGCGACAGGTTTAATTCTCTTGCGACAGCTTTAATTCTCTAAAATCAAAGACACCAAGTAACCAAGTGTCTGCTCCCGGTTGGGCCCGACTTCGTCGGGTTCCCGCACTCCGACGACGCTCCGTGGGCCCGCGCCGAACGGACATCCATGTCCTGACGGCGCTCTCGCGGCATCCATGCCGCTCGGCCCACTCCGCGTCGTCTACGTTTGGCCTGCACCCAAGTCGCGTTTGGCAGTGTCTGGTCTGTCGCGTACACGAGCAACGCGGGCTGGAGCTAACGCTCCTCGCTTTCTTGGTTAGTGCATCTTGCCACGCCCTGTAGGAGCGCGCTTGCCCGCGATCTGCCGGGAACCGGCAGCAAGACCTGTGTATGCGGTGTGTCAGGCATGATCGAGTCGCATGGTTTTGCTACCGCTGCGCGGCAGATCGCGGGACAAGCCACGCTCCTACAGGATTCGCGTGATCCGACGCTTTTGTTTTTGCTTTTCTAACGCGATAGCCCAGACACCACCAAACGCGACTTGGGTGCAGGCTGAACGCAGGTGGCGCGCAGTGGGCCGAGCGGCATGGATGCCGCGAGAGCGCCGCAAGGACATGGATGTCCGTTCGGCGCGGGCCCACGGAGCGTCGCCGGAGTGAGCAACCGTGTCGACGAAGTCGAGGCCAAACCAGGAGCAAGGCGCTTTTGGTTACTTTTGGCGCCTTTTCAAAAGTGACTCGCCGAGGGGCGAAAAGGTGAATCCGTGTCGCCCGGAACAACGGATATACACACAAAAACCAGCACCACCAGACATCCAGAACGCCTCGAATCCTGAACACCTCAAATCGAACCCATGAAAAAAGCCCCCGAAGACTCAACGTCAACGAGGGCCAAGGCACTGCGCTCACAGTTCTATTTCAAGGCTCGAACAGCCCTCAAGGCATCCCCAGCCAGTTCGGCAGCGCCAGCGAAATAAACGGCACGTATGTCACCAGCAACAGGAACACCAGCAGGATCGACAACCATGGCAACGCCGCGCGAATGGTCTGTCCGAGCGTCAGACCGGTCACCGCCGAGGTCACGAACAGGTTCAGACCCACCGGTGGATGCACCAGCCCGATCTCCATGTTCACCACCATCACGATACCGAGGTGAATGGGGTCGATTCCGAGTTTCATGGCGATCGGGAAGAAGATCGGTGCAAGGATCAGGATAATTGCCGAAGGCTCCATGAAACTGCCCGCCACCAGCAACACGATGTTAACCATGATCAAAAAGCCGATGGGCGTCAGGCCTTCGGAAATAACCCAAGCGGTAATCTGCTGCGGAATCTGTTCAGTCGTCAGCACATGCGCAAAGAGCATCGCGTTGGCAATGATGAACATCAGCATGATGGTCAACCGCCCGGACTCCAGCAGGACCTTCGGGCAATCTTTCAAACGCATGTCTTTGTAGACGAACAGCGCGATGAACGCTGAATACACCGCCGCGACAGCCGCTGCCTCGGTGGGAGTGAACATGCCGCTGTAGATGCCACCCAGGATGATCACCAGCAACAGCAGACCCCAGAACGCCCGCTGCGCGGTATGCAGCCATTGACGGAACGACACCCGAGGCTGGGCGGGCAGCTTTTTGACCCGGGCGACGATGTAGATCACCACCATCAACGCCACGCCGAGCAAGATCCCCGGCACCACACCGGCGATGAAGAGCTTGCCAACCGAGGTCTCCGTCGCTGCCGCATACACCACCATGACAATGGAGGGAGGGATCAGAATGCCCAGCGTACCGGCGTTGCAGATGATCCCGGCGCCGAATTCCTTCGGGTAACCGGAACGCACCATGCCCGCCACGGCAATCGAACCCACGGCCGCCACCGTCGCCGGGGATGACCCGGACAACGCCGCGAACAGCATGCACGCCAGCACCGCCGCGATCGCCAGACCGCCGCGAATGTGGCCGACGCAGGCATTGGCGAAGTCGATCAGCCGTTGCGCCACGCCGCCGGTGGTCATGAACGCACCGGACAGCAGGAAGAACGGAATCGCCAGAAAGGTGTAGCTGTCGGACGTCTCGAACAGCTTGATCGCCAGCGAACTCAGGGAGTCCGGGCTGAACAGCAGAATCGAGGTGGCACCGGCCAGCCCGAGCGAGATGGCGATAGGCACGCCAAGGAACATGAACACGAACAGCAGCAGGAACAAACAGATAACCGTCATCAGTGTTGCTCCTCACCAGGGTTGGCCAGTTTGCTCGCTTCCGCCGCTTCGTCAGCCAGGCCCAGACCGGTCTGCCGGTGGGTCCAGATGCGGTAGAGGATTTCCAGGTAACGGGCAATCACCAGCGTGAAGCCGATCGGAACGATCAGCGTGATGTAGGAGACTTTGATGCCAAAACGGTCCAGGTCTTCAGCCCCGATACCCGCCACCCACAAAGCGGACACCCACTTGTAACTCGCGACCAGAAACAGTCCGGCATAGGCCAGGCAGCAAGCACAGGCCAGCATCGCCAGAATGCGTTGCACCGGCTTGCTGGTTTTCTTGACCAGCACGTCGACCCCCAGGTGCCCGGCGGTGCGCACGCCGTAGGAAATCCCGAAAAAGATCAGCCATCCGAAGAGGGCCTTGGTCAGCGCCACGCTCCAGGTCATGCTCTGCGCGTAGCCCATCAAGTGGTCGCCAATCCCTGCGAAAAAGTCGCTGCTGACCGCCCACTGATCGCTGAGGGTATAAAACAGCGTGTAGATGTTGTTCAGCGCCACGTAGACGAATGTCACCAGCGTCATGGCAGCCAGCAGGAAGGCGATGAAGCCCTCCTCCAGATGCTCCCAGAGTCGCGTCAGCGATTGCATAAGAATTCTCCGAACGTAGAGGGTGACCACCCCTTGCCCGGGTGGTCACGCAGACATCACTGCCTGTGTCGATCAGACGGCCTTGAGAATCAAGGTGCCTTGTTCGAGTCGTCCGCGGCCTTGATCAGATCCGCGCCGATTTCGTCGGAGAACTTGTCCCAGACCGGCTTCATGACTTCGCGCCATTTGGCACGTTGCTCAGGGGTGAGCGTGTCAATTTCGCTGGTTTTGGAATCGATGATTTTCTGTTTGGCGGTCTGGTTCAGGGCTTCAGCCTGTTTGTTCACTTCGACCGTCACCTGGTCCATGATTTTCTGCAGTTCGTCACGCACATCGGCGGGCAGACCGTTCCAGAACTTGGAGTTGGTGATCACCATGTAGTCGATCAGGCCATGGTTGGTTTCGGTGAAGAACGGCTGTACTTCGTTGACCTTCTGGCTTTCGTAGTTCGACCAGGTGTTCTCGGTGCCGTTGACGGTGCCGGTCTGCAGACCCTGATACACCTCGGCGAAGCTCATCTTGCGCGGGTTGGCGTGCAAGGCGACGAACTGGGCTTCCAGGACACTGGAGGCCTGTACGCGAAATTTCAGGCCGCGGGCGTCTTTAGGCTCGATCATTTTCTTGTTCGCGGACAGTTGCTTCAGGCCGTTGTGCCAGTAGGCCAGGCCATGAATGCCCTTGTCGTCCATGGAGGTCAGCAGCGCCTTGCCCTGAGGACCCTGCTGGAAGCGGTCGACAGCGGCGAGGTCATTGAACAGGAACGGGAGGTCGAAGATCTGCACCTTCTTGGTGTATTGCTCGAACTTGGCCAGCGACGGCGCAAGCATCTGCACATCCCCCAGCAACAGCGCTTCCATTTCCTTGCCGTCACCGAACAGCGAGGAGTTCGGGTAGACCTCGACCTTGACCTTGTCTTTCAAGGCCGGATCGGCGGCAACCATCTTTTGGAACATCAAGGCGCCCTGACCTTTCGGGGTGTTTTCGGCCACCACGTGGGCAAACTTGATGACGATTGGGTCAGCGCACGCCATGCCGGCCATGGACACTGCAGCGGCGCAGAAAAGCGCCTTGGTCAGCTTCAACATCGATATCACCTTTTTATTGTTGTAGGAGCTTATTTTTGTAGGAGCAGTCGTTGGTGCTTGAGCGTTGTGCTATCTAACGATGCCGAACACAAGGTGTTTAGAGAATCAGCTTTTTTGTAAGCCAGCGTTCGTCAGAGCTGAACGCCAGTCTTTCTCCATGAAATCCCCCACCCGCGATCCAGACACCGACCTCGAGAAAGTTAGCACGCTAATTAAGAAGTGCCACCAGTCCACGCACCTTGGGGCTATCACAGCCTCCGCCTCTGGGAGCGAATTCATTTGCGAAAAATCTGCCAGGCGATAGAGATCCATCGCGCTTGCTGGCCAATCGCGAATGAATTCACTCCCACAGGGAATGTGACGGGATCAGAGGTTTTTACTGATTCGCCAACGCCAGCAGCCGCTGCGCACGCAACAAAACCGGCGCATCGACCATTTGTCCGTCGAGTTGAAACGCCCCGGCCCCTTTCGCAGCCAGACTCGCGTCCACCACCCGTCGTGCCCAGCCCAGATCGTCTGCACTCGGCGCGAGCGCGGCATGGATGACCGGCACCTGTTTGGGATGAATGCACAGCGCACCGCCATAGCCCATGTCATAGGCATGTCGAATCGCGCGGTGCAGGCCGTCGGGGTCGCCGATGGCGGGATGCACGCCGTCCAGTGGCGGCAACAGCCCCGCGCCTCGGGAATGCAACTGCACCGACATCCGCGCCTGATCGAGAAACATCTGCGCAGCGGGCGTGCCGCTGTTGAGGTTCAGGTCAAGCGCCAGGTCCAGTCCGCCGAACGACAGGCGCTCCACGCCCGGTGCATGCGCGATGGCTTCCAGCGCCAGTAAGCCTTTGGCGCTTTCGATGATCGGCCAGACCGGTTTACCGGTTTGCCACACGGCAGCCACGTGCGCGGCACTTTCGACTTTGGGCAGCAACACGCCGGTGACCCCGCTGTGCTGCTTGCAGAACGCCAGATCCGCAGCGTGCTCGGCGTGATCGGGAGCGTTGACACGGACCCAGAGCGACACCTGCGGATTAGCCTGGAGAAACGCCGCCAGATGATCCCGGGCCTGACGTTTGAGCGGTTCTTCGACGGCATCTTCGAAGTCGACGATCACCGCATCGGCGCCAGCCGCCAGGGCTTTGGCGAAGCGTTCGGGTCGACTGCCAGGCACGAACAGTGCGGAGCGGACGGTGGATGGGGGCATGGTGAAGCGCTCCTGAAAATGAAATTCAACTAGCAATGACCTGCGAATGGAAATTCTGTGAGAGCGAGCTTGCTCGCGAAGAGGCCCGTACATCCGACACTGATTGCGTCAACTGCCCGAGTGCTTTCGTCGGAATGCCGTCCAGAACAAGCTCGCTCTTACAGGTACGGCGGTTGGCCGGAGTTTGAGGTCATTCAAACCACCCCGGCCGCCAGCATCCGCGCCTGCTCCTCGGCACTGAACCCCAGCTCGCCAAGGATGCTGCCCGTGTGCTGCCCCAATCCCGGCACGCCATCCATGCGCGGGGTGAACGCTGTGTTGCGTCCTGGAGGCAACAACGAAGGCAACGGACCAGACGGGCTGTCCACTTCGCGCCAGCTGTCGCGGGCCTTGAGCTGAGGGTGATTCCAGACGCCTTGCATGTCATTGACGCGCGCATTGGCGATCTGCGCGTCTTCAAGCCGCGCGACCACTTCGTCGACGCTCAACGAGGCAAAGCCATCGACAATGATCTGCCGCAGCACCTCACGGTTTTCCGAGCGTTTGAAATTGGCCGAGAAACGCTCGTCGGTGGCCAATGCCTTGTCCAGCAGCACCTTTTCGCAGAACAGCGCCCACTCGCGCTCGTTCTGCAGCCCCAGCATGATCGTGCCGCCACCCCCCGTCGGGAACGGCCCGTAAGGGTAGATGGTCGAGTGTGAAGCGCCCGCCCGTGGAGGCTGAGGCGCGCCGTTGTAGGCGTAGTACATCGGATAGCCCATCCACTCCACCAGGCTTTCCAGCATGCTGACGTCGATGCGGCTGCCCTCCCCGGTCTTGTCGCGCAGCAACAACGCCGACAGGATCCCGGTGTACGCGTACATGCCGGCGGCGATGTCAGCAATAGAGCATCCAGCCTTGGCCATTTCGTTTTCGCCTGGGCCGCCGGTCACCGAGAGAAAGCCGCCTTCGCTCTGAATCAGCAAGTCGTAGGCTTTCTTCTTTTCATAAGGGCCGCCTTCGCCGTAGCCGGAAATATCGCAAACGATCAGCCGTGGAAAACGCGCATGCAGCGCCTCGAACGACAGGCCCATGCGCGCCGCCGCACCCGGCGCCAGGTTCTGCACCAGCACGTCGGCGTTACCGAGCAAGGACTCGAGAATGTCGCCCGCTTGGTCCTGCTTGAGGTCCAGGGTCAGGCTTTCCTTGGAGCGGTTGGTCCAGACGAAATGCGAGGCCAGGCCATCGACACGCTGGTCATAGCCACGGGCGAAATCGCCGACGCCCGGACGCTCCACCTTGATCACGCGTGCGCCCAGATCGGCCAGTTGCCGCGTGCAGAACGGCGCCGCGATCGCGTGCTCCAGACTGACGACGGTGATGCCGTCCAGTGGACGGGGGTTTTGTTGAGTCATGTGTGGAAACCTCTCATACGCTTCGTTGTAGGAGCGTGGCTTGTCCCGCGATCTGCCGGGAACCGGCAGTAAAACCAGACACCTCGGTATGCCAGACACTCCGGGACTCTGAATTTGCTGCCACTACGCGGCAGATCGCGGGACAAGCCACGCTCCTACAAAGGTTGGCGTTCGCTTTAAACCAAATCAGCCAAATCCCGCGCATCGCGCAGGTGCCAGACGCGCTCGATCAAGGCCTTGCCCTGCTCCGGCGTACGGGCTCCGGAAAACGCCAGCAGACGCTGAACCTTGTCCTCCAGCTCCGGCCGCGACAGGGTGTTACCCGGATCGCCTTTCGGATCGTCAATCGCCGCGGTGAAGGTCTGCCCGGACGTCGTGGTCACGACCACGCGGCCCAGCCAGCGGGCCGGATAGGCGCCATCGACTTCAGGGTCGAGCTCCATCGTCACTTTTTCACGGAAGGCCGCCACGTCAGCATCGGTCAGCGCCAGATCACGGAATTCGATCAGCTGCGCACTGCCATGCACGGCGATCAGGCCCAGCACGGCGCCCATCGAGAACTTGGCCTGATGCACGGTCTGCGGCACATCGACCCGCCCCAGCACATCGATTGCCCCTTGGTGAACACGGGTGACGACCTTGGCGATCTGGTCATGGCGCAGGTGCTCGCGCTGCATCAGGTGCAACAGCGCATCAGCCGCCGGATGCGTGTGACGGCACGAGGCGTGGAACTTGAACGAGGTTTCCACCAGCGCCCAACGCGAGCCAAGCCGGTCGGACAATTTGCCCGGATCGCTGTCGGTCGACATGCCGGCCGCCATGCCCTGATCCCCTTCGAGGATGTTGCGCGCGCCGGTCAGACCGTCCTGGGTCATGTACGCGGCGAGCAAGCCGTCCGCCGCCGCTTTGGCGGTGTGCAGCTGTTTCGAATCAGCGGCGTCGCGCAGAAACTCCCATAAACCGGCCGCCTGCGTCCCGGCGCTGCCCAGCAGGTTGATGAACTGCTCTTTGTCGAAATCCAGCAACTTGCCTACTGCAACTGCGGCGGCAAGGGTGCCGACCGTGGCCGTGGTGTGGAAGATGCGGTAGTGCGAACGGCCCATGAACTCGCCGATGCGAATTCCGGCTTCGTAGCCGGCCACCGAAGCCAGCAACAGGTCTTGACCGGACTTGTTCAGGTCCTGCGCGGCGGCCAGCGCCGCAGAGAACACCACGGTCGCCGGGTGCAACACCGAACTGTTGTGCAGGTCATCCTGCTCGACCAGATGCGAAGACGCGCCGTTGACCAGCGCCGCGAAGTACGCCGAGGTGCCGCGTCCGTTGACCAGAATCTTCGACTTGCCGTCTGCCGGTCCCATGCGCTCGGCATATCGTTCGAAGATTGGAATCGGCCGCGCGCCCTGACTGGCGAGGCCGGAGCCGATCCAGTCCAGAAACAGGTCTTCGGTCCGGTCCAGCACGTGGCCTGGAATCTGCTCGTATCTCAGGTCGGCGAGAAAGGCCGCCAACGCCTGGGTATGACTCATCTGGGTGTCCTCAGAAGCTGCGTGGCAGTTCGAGCAAGTGCTCGGCGACGTAGGAAAGAATCAGGTTGGTGGAGATCGGCGCGACCTGGTACAGACGGGTCTCGCGGAATTTGCGCTCCACGTCGTATTCGCAGGCAAAGCCAAATCCGCCGTGGGTCTGCAGGCAGGCGTTGGCCGCTTCCCATGACGCTTTGGCCGCGAGGTACTTGGCCATGTTGGCGCTGGCACCGGCGTTCTTGCCGCTGTCGTATTCCTCGCAGGCACGCCAGCGCATCAGGTCGGCGGCTTCGATCTCGATGTGCGCTTCGGCAATCGGGAACTGCACGCCCTGGTTCTGGCCGATCGGGCGGCCAAACACCACGCGGTCGCGGGCATAGGCCGCGGACTTTTCGATGAACCAGCGACCGTCGCCAATGCACTCGGCGGCGATCAGGGTGCGCTCGGCGTTCAGGCCATCGAGGATGTACTTGAAGCCCTTGCCCTCTTCGCCAATCAGACTGTCGGCTGGAAGCTCTAGGTTGTCGAAGAACAATTCGTTGGTTTCGTGGTTGACCATGTTGGCGATCGGCTGAACGGTCAGGCCTTTGCCAATGGCTTCGCGCAGGTCGACCAGGAAGATCGACATGCCTTCGGATTTCTTTTTCACCTCGGCCAGCGGTGTGGTGCGCGCCAGCAGGATCATCAGGTCGGAATGCTGAACGCGCGAGATCCAGACCTTCTGGCCGTTGATCACGTATTTGTCGCCCTGCTTCACCGCCGTGGTCTTGATCTTGGTGGTGTCGGTGCCGGTGGTGGGCTCGGTGACACCCATCGATTGCAGCCGCAGTTCGCCACTGGCGAGCTTGGGCAAGTAAAAGCGCTTCTGCTCCTCACTGCCATGCCGCAACAGGGTGAACATGTTGTACATCTGGCCGTGCACGGTGCCGGAGTTGCCGCCGCAGGCGTTCACTTCTTCGAGAATGACCGAGGCTTCCGCCAGGCCCAGGCCCGAACCGCCGTATTCTTCCGGGATCATCGCCGACAGCCAGCCCGCGTCGGTCAGCGCCTTGACGAAGGCTTCGGGGAAACCCTTTTCTTCGTCGATCTTGCGCCAGTATTCAGCCGGGAACTCGGCACACAGGGCGCGCACGCCTTCACGGATGGCATTCAGGTCTTCGTTTTCGTATGGGTTCATCATGCTTGCTCGCGTCTGCCAGCCGCCCGTGAATAGCCGGGCCTGGCGATCTATAAGAAGGGTTCAGTCGAAGCTGACTTCAGCGCTCTGGGCGACACCGGCTTCATTGCCCGCCCACAACTGCGCTTTGCCCGGCTCGACGATGCGACCGCCGACGCTAAACGCATCCGGGACGTTCAGCGGCCGGACGCCGCGATAAGCGAAATGACGCACGCGCTTGCCCGGGTTGCCACGGATAAAGGCACGCAGATTGAACGTGGCGATCATCGGTCCATGAACCACCAGGCCTGGATAGCCTTCGGTCTCGGTCACGTAGGGGTAGTCGTAGTGAATGCGATGTCCGTTGAAGGTCACGGCCGAGTAGCGGAACAACAAAGTTGGGGTTGGCTCGATGGTCTCGCTCCAGTCACCCTGGGCTGGCGGCTCGCCGCTGTTGAGCTTGGGCGGATTGGGTTCGCGGTACACGATGTCCTGTTCTTCGCGCACGCACAGTTCGCCGTGCTGTGAATAGTCGTGACGCACCGTCACGAACAGCAGCGAACCCGTGCGACCGTGCTTTTCTTCAATGTGCAGAATGGTCGACAGACGATGAGCATCCGCGCCGACTTTCAGCGGCCGGACGAATTCGACGCGGCCACCGGCCCACATGCGGTTACGGTTGTCGGCAGGAGGAAGAAAGCCGCCGCGCGCCGGATGGCCGTCACCGCCCAGTTGCGCTTCGAACACCGGCTCCTGAAAAAAACACCACTGCCACAGCGGCGGCAGTGCGTCGCCATCGGCAGGCGTGGGCTCGCCAAACGTAGCGGCAATCCGTTTGATCAGGTTATGGCTCAAGTGATCCTGCGCTTCCTCGGTCCGTCCGATCCAGGCACTGAAATCCACAGGCGACTCTGAAGCACTCATGGCAAGGAACCCTCTGCGTTTGTTGTTATTCGCAGATCATGGGAGCTGTCCGGCATTCTGTGAATTTGCATTTGCATATACCGGCGTTCATGTATGCTGAACGCCATTGCAATGTCCGGACACAAACCATGCACTTCGACCTGGCTGACTTGCGCCTCTTCATTCACATCGGTGAATCCCCCAGCCTGACCCAGGGCGCCCGCCGTGCCTTTCTCTCGCCCGCTGCCGCCAGTGCGCGCATCAAGGCGCTTGAGGGTCAGCTGGATACGCGCCTGCTCTATCGCGACAGCCGGGGTGTCGAACTGACCCCGGCCGGGCAACGTTTGCTCAAGCACGCGCGGCTGATCATGAGTCAGGTGGATTACCTGAAGAGTGAGTTCACCCATTACGGGACCGACTCGGCCGGCCACATCCGCATCTTTGCCAACACCACCGCCGTCACCGAGTTTTTGCCTGAAGTGCTGGCCGGGTTTCTTGCCAAACGGCCAGGGGTGACGGTGGATCTGCAGGAGCGGTTATCGCGGGACATCGTGCGCGGTGTGCTCGACGGCAGCACCGACATGGGCATCATTGCCGGCCCCGTCGAAGCTGCAGGCCTGCAGGTCATCCACTTCAGCACCGACCGCCTGGTGCTGACGGTGCCCGAGGGACACGAACTGGCGAAGCAGAAGACCGTCACGCTCAAACAGACCCTGGCGTTTCAGCACATCGGTTTGCACGAAGGCAGCACGTTGTTGAGTTTTCTGCGCGATCACGTCGAGCGACTGGGGCAAAATCTTTCGTTGCGGATTCAGGTGTCGAGCTTCGAAGCGATCTGCCGGATGGTCGAAGCGGGCGTGGGGATCGGCATCATTCCCGAGTCAGCGGCACTTCGGCACAGCAAGACCATGAAGCTGGTGACCATTGCGCTGGACGAGCCATGGGCCGTGCGCGAGCGCAGCATTCTGGTCCGGGAACTGGATGCCCTGCCGGGGGTGGTCAGGGCGTTGATTGCGGTGTTGATGCCGAGTTAGCAAATGCCTTGCCGAGACTGAAGGCCCCTGACGACAAAGAACCTGTGGGAGTGAGCTTGCTCACGAAGAGGCCCGTAAGGCTGTTCCTTCTGCAGCGTCAAAAAATCAGTCTTCGTCCGGATGCGGTGGGTCAGACGCCTCAACACTCAGATCCATACATCGTTCTGTGCCGTGCGCTCGTTGGTGTCGTCACCGGTATTGATCACGCCGGTCGGCTCGATCAGCATCAGCTTCACTTCCTTTTCGGCATAGGGTTTGTGCTCCACGCCCTTTGGCACGACGTATAACTCGCCCGCGTTGAGCTCGACAAAGCCATCACGAAAATCGATGCGCAGGCAGCCTTCGAGCACGATGAAGGTTTCGTCGGTGTCGGCGTGGCTATGCCACAGAAAATCCCCTTCCAGACGCGCCAGTTTGAACTGGTAGTCGTTCATTTGAGCAACGACCTTGGGCTGCCATTGCTCAGTGAACAGGCTGTATTTCTGGGCGAAGTTGACGGGGTGATGGGCGTTTGAAGCAATAGACATGAGAGGGCTCCGAGAGGTCTGGTGGAGCGGTCAATCTAAGGGGCACCCGCCTGGAACGTCTTGTACGTTATTGCACGGGCGAGGCCATTATCTGTGACGTACGTTCACAGCAGGTGTGCCCGCGAGGGGCTTTTTCCTCTTTCAGGAAGGGCATAGGCTGCTCTCAACCCTGGACACTTGAGCATCCCGGGATTCAGATCATCTACCGTGAGCAGACGCCAATGAGCACACCCGCCAAGCCAGACGAACTCGCCATCCCCTATCAATTGCCACAAGTGCCGTTCATGACGCCGGACATGGTGCACGCTGGCGTACTCACCACCTGGCTCGACGACGATAACCTCTGGGTGCCGGTGACCAGTTCCGTTTCGTTCAAGCCGTTGCTGCTCAGCACCACCGGGGGCTATTACATCAACCTGCTGCGCGTCCGCCAGAGTGGCGTGCTGTCCCGTCATCGTCACAGCGGCGGTGTCCACGCGATCGTGTTGAAAGGTCGCTGGTATTACCTGGAACACGACTGGGTCGCCGAAGAAGGCTCCTTTGCCTACGAGCCGCCAGGTGAAACCCACACCTTGTTCGTGCCGGAAGACGTCGAGGAAATGATCACCTGGTTTCACGTCCAGGGCGGCTACACCTATGTCGATCCGCAGGGTGTCGCGGTCGGTTACGAAGACGTGTTCACCAAGCTTGAAGCCGCACGTAAACATTACAAATCCCTGGGCCTGCCGGACGACTACATCAAGCAGTTCATCCGCTGAGTCCCGCCGCAAGACACGACAGGCGCGCCGTGGGCGCGTTTGTTGTTCAAGGGTCGAAATACTGGCAGGCTGCGTAGCAAATCGTAAGCGGTCGCGAGAGAGCAGATGGATAACTACTCACAGATGCTGGCGTTCATGTGGGCGACCGAACACGGCAGCTTCTCTGCCGCAGGGCGCGCGCACGGGCTGACCCCGTCAGCGGTGAGCAAGCTGATCACTCGCCTGGAAAATCGCTTGCAGGCCCGGCTTTTCCAGCGTGGCACACGCAGCCTCACCCTGACCGAAGAAGGCTCGGCGTACCTGCTCAGCGCGCGCGAAGTCATCAATGCCATGGCAGAAGCGGACTCGTTGGCCGAAGCCTTCCCGAACCGGGTCAGCGGATCGCTGCGCATTCACACCATGACCACGTTCGCCAAACACCAGATTCTGCCCTGGCTGCCGGAATTCCTGTCCAACTACCCCGGGCTCACCGTCGACATTCAGGTGGGTGCGCAGTACGTGGACACCTTCGATCAAGGGCTGGACATCGCGATTCACAGCGGCGTGTTGCCTGATTCGTCCCGAGTGGCGAAAAAGATAGGCGAAAGCGCGTGGATCACCTGCGCGTCGCCCGCTTACCTGGCCCGACGAGGCACACCGTCGCGGCCGCAGGACTTGCTCGGTCATGACTGCTTCAACTTCGGCTTCGCCAGCGCCTGGAACAACTGGCGTTTCTCGACACCGGAGGGCGTGGTGACGATCCCCATCGCGCCCAAGGCGGCGTTCGCTCAAGGGGACCTGCTACGCGAGATGGCGCTGGGCGGCGCAGGAATCGTGCGCCTGGCGCAGTTTCACATCGGCGAAGACCTCCGCGCCGGGCGACTCGTCCCGCTGCTGACCGACTTCGACTTGCCGGAAAAAGAGCCGCTGTATCTGATCTATTCGAACAGAAAGCACCTGAGCCCGAGAATCCGCGTGTTTCGCGACTTCCTGGAAAACAGGCTGCGGGAGTCGCCTTGGGATTGACGCTTCATAGCCACGCGCCTGAGCGCCGGCGCAGACATCAAAACGTCGGCGGCGAAACCGCGCTGACCACCACGCACACTTCATCGAAGGGGTTTCGCATCCGGTGCGGCAGACGGCTGTCGAAGTAGTACGCGTCCCCGACTGACAGGACGCGCACCTCATCGCCGACGGTCATTTCCAGCCGGCCTTCAATGATGATGCCGCCCTCCTCGGCTTCGTGGGAGTAAAGCTCTTCGCCTTCCTGGCCGGTGTCGGCGCCGGGTTCGTAGCGTTCGTGAAGGATCATCATCGAACTGTTGGCCAGGTTGGCGCCGACCTGCCGGTACGACAGCATTTTGCCGTCGGCCAGTTCGACCAGTTCACTGGCCTTGTAAAACACCGCGCGATCAACCACCGCGGAGTCTGAAAAAAACACGCTGAGGGTCACGTTGAGGGGCTTGAGCAAGCGCTTGAGGATACTGACCGAGGGGCTGGATTTGTCCCGCTCGATGATCGACAGCGTGGCGTGAGGCACGCCTGCCAGTTCGGCGAGGCCGCGTATGGACAAGCCCCGGCTTTGTCGAAGGGCCTTGAGCCGCGCACCGACGGAGGCGGTTTCTTCGCCCGCGATCTCGTCTTCAGGCGGCTCTTCCGGCGCGTGGGGGTTGCGGCTGATCGCCGGCGTATCGGTCACGGTGTATTCCTCGAATGTACGCGACACATCACGGCGACGCCGTGCTGTGGTTTGCGCGCGCGCAATGCCAAGGGAATCGCGGCGCACCATGTTGGGTATTTCGCACCAACACGCTTCACCTGACAAGCGCAAAAGTAACAGGCGCACATTGTGTTCGGTCTGGCATGACGCTGGCGGCGAGCCTGCAGGCGGCAGCGGGTACGGAAATTCCCGTGACCGAATATCAAATTTCAGGCATGAAAAATCAATCGCTTACCGGTCATCCGGGCAATTTCAATTTTCGGAGGCGCAGGAAAATAAAACTTGCGTCGCGGATTTCGCAGTGGTAAAAATTTTTACCACCACAACACACACCATCTGCGTCGAGGTTCCAAATGCACAAGAAGCACAAGCCGTGCCACGCGTTAGCCGCTCTCGCGTTTGCCGTCGCCGGGCTGGCAGCCGCACAGACTGCAAGCGCCCGTGACCTGACCATCGTTTCCTGGGGAGGAAACTTTCAGGACGCCCAACGGGAAATTTTCTTCACGCCGTTCGGTCAGCAAACCGGCAAGAAGGTCCTGGACCAAAGCTGGGACGGTGGCGTGGGTGTCCTCGACGCCAAGGTGAAAGTCGGCAACCCGAACTGGGACGTCGTAGAGGTGGAAGCCGAAGACCTGGCGCTGGGTTGTGACTCGGGGCTCTACGAAAAAATCGACTGGGCGAAAGTCGGCAACAAGGCTGACTTCATCCCCGAAGCCGTGAACGACTGCGGGGTCGGCGCGATCGTCTGGAACACTGGTGTGGCGTGGGACGGCGACAAACTGAAAACCGCACCCACCTCGTGGGCCGACTTCTTCGACACGCAGAAATTTCCCGGCAAACGCGGCCTGCGCAAAGGCCCCAAGTACTCGCTGGAATTCGCCCTCATCGCCGACGGCGTGAAGCCGGCCGACGTGTACAAAGTGCTGCGCACACCCGAAGGCGTGGACCGCGCCTTCAACAAGCTCAACAGCATCAAATCCAGCATCGTTTGGTGGGAAGCCGGCGCTCAGCCGCTGCAGATGCTGTCCGCGGGTGACGTGGTCATGAGCTCGGCCTACAACGGCCGCATCACCGGTTTCAACCGTAACGAAGGCAAGCACTTCAAGTTCCTGTGGAACGGCAGCGTGTCGGCGATCGACTCCTGGACCGTGCTCAAGGGCAGCGAAAACAAAGCCGCGGCCATGGATTTCATCGCGTTCGCCAGCAAGCCGGAAAACCTTTCCAAGCTGCCGAAATTCATCGCCTACGGCCTGCCCAACACGAAAGCCAACGACCTGGTGCCGGCAGACCTGAAGGCCGACCTGCCGACCACACCGGACAACCTCGCCGCCGCGCTGCCGCTGGACGTCGAGTTCTGGGTCGACAACACCGAGTCGCTGACCGAGCGTTTCAACGCCTGGATCGCGCAGAAGTAAGACTCACCTTCCCTGCCGCCCGCTTCAGGGCGGCGGTTTCACCCATGAACGATCCCCGCCTCGCGCTGTTCGCGAGGTGCGGTCACTGTTTGCTTCTTCATTTTGCGTGAGCAGGCAGATGAGTAGCGAAAAACGGATTCTGCCTACTCCCTGATGAGGGCTGCGACATGAAACACCTGGTCAGCTTCAAGAACATACAAAAAACCTACGACGGCTTTCGTCCTGTCGTCAAAGACCTGAACCTGGACATCAAGGAAGGCGAATTCGTCACCCTGCTCGGCCCGTCCGGCTCGGGCAAAACCACCAGCCTGATGATGCTGGCCGGTTTTGAAACACCGACCCACGGCGAGATTTTTCTGAAAGACAAACCGCTGCATAACCTGCCGCCGCACAAGCGCGACATCGGCATGGTGTTTCAGAACTACGCGCTGTTCCCGCACATGACCATTGAGGAAAACCTCGCGTTTCCACTGTCCGTGCGCAAGATGAACCGCATCGAGCGTGCCGAGAAAGTCCGGCGCGCGCTGGACATGGTGCGGCTCAACGATTTCGCAAAACGCTACCCGGCGCAGATGTCCGGCGGCCAGCAACAGCGGGTGGCCCTGGCACGCGCGCTGGTGTTCGAGCCCAAGCTGGTGCTGATGGACGAGCCCCTCGGCGCACTCGACAAGCAACTGCGCGAACACATGCAGCTGGAAATCAAACACCTGCACAAGCAACTCGGGCTCACCGTGGTCTACGTGACCCATGATCAGAGCGAAGCCCTGACGATGTCGGATCGCGTCGCTGTGTTCAACGACGGCGTGATCCAGCAGATCGACAGCCCGGCCGCCATTTACGAGACCCCGACCAAAAGCTTCGTGGCGCAATTCATCGGCGAGAACAACACGTTGCTGGGCACCGTGCTTTCCAGAGACGCGACCCACTCCACCGTTCGCCTCAAGGACGGCAGCATCGTGCAGGCGATCACGGTGACCGACGCGCAACCGGGCGAGTCCGTCGCGCTGTGCATCCGCCCTGAGCGCGTCATCGTCAGCGCCGCCGGAACAACGCCTTTGAGCGCGCGTATCCGCGAATACATCTACCTCGGTGACCACGTGCGAATGATCACCGAAATCGCCGGCCAGCCTGACTTCATGATCAAACTGCCGACCGCGCAAATGGACAGCAGCTGGACCGTCGGCAGCTCCATTTCCCTCTCGTGGGCGCCCGAGCATATTCGCGCCCTCGACGTCATTCAGCACTGAGGCGCCGACCATGAGCCAGACCGCCACACTGCTTCAGGGCGACGAAGAAACCTTCGACCTGAGGGCCAAGCTCCGCAAGTCCCAGCGCGCCTACAAACTGAAGTCCCTTGCGCTGATCGCCCCGTTGTTCCTGTTCGTGCTGGTGTGCTTTGCATTCCCCATCGGCACGATGCTCAGCCGCAGCGTCGACAACCCTGAAGTCAACACGGCGATGCCGGCGACGACGGCGGCGTTGAGCACCTGGCAAGGTAACGCACTGCCTGATGAACGCACCTACGTTGCCTTGATCAAGGACTTGGCCGATGCCAAGGAAAACGGCCAGATTCTCGCGCTGAGCAAACGCCTGAGTTACGAAATTCCGGACTACCGCACGGTCATCACCAAGACCTTGCGCAAGTTGCCGGACGACAGCGCAGCATCGAAACGCGACGCGCTGATCGAGGTCGACAAAGCCTGGGGCGATGTCACCTACTGGAAAGCGCTCAAGCAGGCTTCGTCGAAACTGACGCCGTATTACCTGCTGGCCTCGCTGGATCATCGCTTTGACTCCGTGACGGGCAGCATCGTCAAGGCTGAGCCCAATCAGTCGATCTACGTCGATATCTTTGCCCGCACGTTCTACATTGGCGCCATCGTCACGGTGCTCTGCCTGTTGCTCGGGTTTCCCGTGGCGTACTGGCTGGCGATCTTGCCGGAAGGCAAAAGCAACCTGCTGATGATTTGCGTCCTGCTGCCGTTCTGGACCTCGCTCATCGTGCGCACGGCAGCCTGGATCGTGCTGTTGCAATCGGACGGTCTGATCAATCGGACCTTGATGTTCCTCGGTATCGTCGACGCGCCGATTCAACTGGTGTTCAACCGGACCGGCGTGATCATCGCCATGACCCATGTGCTGTTGCCGTTCATGATTCTGCCGCTGTACAGCGTCATGAAAAGCATTCCCTCGAACTACGTGCGTGCCGCCATTTCGCTGGGTGCTCATCCGTTCGTGGCGTTCTGGCGCGTCTATGTCCCGCAAACCTTCGCAGGGCTGGCGGCGGGCGGTTTGCTCACGTTCATCCTTGCCATCGGTTACTACGTGACACCCGCGCTGGTGGGCGGCGCTGCCGATCAGATGGTCAGCTACTTCGTCGCGTTCTACACCAACAAGACCGTGAACTGGGGCATGGCGTCGGCCCTCGGCAGTTTGCTGCTGATCGCGACCCTGCTGCTTTACGTGGTGTACGGCAAGCTCACCAACCCGACTCAGGCGAGGTAATCGACATGTTGCAGCCTTACGCGTCTCCCGCTGAAAAACTCGCCCGGTTCGCACTGGTGTCGGCGTCCATCCTGATCCTGTTGTTCCTGATCGTGCCGATCCTGGTGATCATTCCGCTGTCGTTCAATTCGTCGTCGTTCCTGACGTACCCCATGGACGGTTTTTCCTTCCGTTGGTACGAGGAGTTGATGTCTTCTCAGGACTGGCAGCAGGCGTTCAAGAACAGCTTCATCATCGCGCCCGGCGCCACGTTGCTGGCGATGGTCTTCGGCACCATGGCGTCGGTGGGTCTGTGTCGCGGTAACTTCCGCTTCAAGGGCGTGGTCATGGCGTTCCTGATTTCGCCGATGATCGTGCCGCTGATCATCGTTGCGGTCGGCCTGTACTTCTTCTTCGCCAAGCTGCAATTGCTCAACAGCTACATCGGTCTGGTGCTGGCTCACGCCATGCTCGGTGTGCCCTTCGTCGTCATCACGGTCAACGCAACGCTGCAAGGGTTCAACACCAACCTGAGCCGCGCCGCCGCAAGCCTCGGCGCCCCGCCCTTGACCGTGTTCTTCAGGGTCGTGTTACCGCTGATCGCGCCGGGTGTGATTTCCGGCGGCCTGTTTGCGTTCGCGACCTCCTTCGATGAAGTGGTGGTCACGCTGTTTCTCGCCAGCCCGTCGCAACGCACCCTGCCGCTGCAGATGTTCGCCGGGATCCGGGAGAACATCAGCCCGAACATCGCCGCCGTCGCCACCATCATGGTCGTTCTGTCGGTGTTGATGTTGTTGACGCTGGAGGTCCTGAGGCGGCGCAACGAAAAACTGAAGGTAAAACAAGAATAAGCAGGCGGCGCCGCGCTGTCGGCCGCATTGAACACAACCACGTGACGCCTCCCGAACAGCCTTCGGGACGGCAAACTACTGTCCAGATTCAGAGGTTCAGAATGGCTAACTTAGTTGGCGATGTATCCAGCGCCGCCCGCATCCTCCCGGAATTGAACGGCGAGAAACTGTTCATTCATCACGGCAAGGGCGCGTATCTCTGGGACGACAAGGGCCGCCAGTACATCGACACCGCGCTGGGCTTCGGCGCGGTCTTGCTCGGGCACGCCAATGACTCGGTCAACGCCGCCGTGACCCAGGCCCTGGCAGACAGTGCCGCGCCTTCCTGGGCCCATTTCCGCGAACACGGCGCGGCCACGGCACTGGCGCAGCACACCGGTGCGCTCAGTAAAGTGATGTTCACCAACTCCGGCAGCGAGGCGGTCCACCTGGCCTGCCGCGCGGCGCGGGCGTACACCGGTCGCAGGAAGATTGCCAAGATGGCGGCAGGTTTCGACGGCTGGTTCGATGACGTCAGCTTCGGCAACGTGACCTCCAATGAAGCGAATTTCAGGGATGGCGCCCGCCCCACGACCGAGCGAACCACGCTGCTGCGCTTCAACGATTTCGAGGATGTGGAGCGATTGTTCGCCGAAGACCAAGACATCGCAGCAGTCATTCTGGAACCGATGCTCGCCAACGCCGGCTGCATCATGCCGCTGCCTGGCTATTTGAAACATGTGCAGGACATCGCTCACCAGCACGGCGCACTGGTGATCTGCGACGAGGTGCTGATGGGCTTTCGCTTGTTCCCAAGCCTCGCCGGTTTGCGCGAAGGGCTGGACCCTGATCTGGCCAGCGTCGGCAAAGCCATCGGCAATGGTGTTCCGGTGTCGGCGGTCGTCGGCAAACCCGAGATTCTGGCGGGTTTCGAGGAAGGTCGCGTGGCGCGCGGCGGTACGTTCAGCGGCAACCCGATGGCTTGCGCTGCCGTGACCAGCACCCTGGCGCAGCTGGATGAAAGCGACTTTGAAATGCTGATCAAACGCGGTGACGCGCTGCGTCAGGCAATTGAAGCCGCCTTCAAATCCCAGGGCATCACGGTGGTCACCAGCGGCTATGGAAACGTCTTCGGGATCTGGCTTTCGGCGGATGCGCCGGTGACCTATGAGCAAGCGGCGCACAAGGCCAACCCCGCCTTCACCAACGCGCTACACCTGGCGTTGCGCGAAGCCGGCCTGCTGATGATGCCGTCGCCTTACGGCCGGATTTACATCTCGTTCGAGCACACCGACGAGGTGATTGAAGCGATGAAAACAGCGTTCGAAACCGCTGCTGCGAAACTGAAGCCGGCATTTGCCGACGCTTGAAGCGTGGCCCTGACAGCCGGCTTGGTGTGGGCCGCGTTCGGACGAAGGCAGTGGGTCAGCGACATCCACGCTGAATGACACACCGCGTTCGCTGCCCTCGTAACCTCGGACGTCTCCCACAGGGTAATGTGTCGTCCCGCAGATATTGTGGCGGGCATCGCATCGGTGGCCGGCTTGCTGGCGAATGCGGTGGGTCAGCGACATCCTTGCTGAATGACAGACCGCATTCGCTGCCCTCGTAACCTCGGACGTCTCCCACAGGGTAATGTGTCGTCCCGCAGATATTGTGGCAGGCATTGCATCTGTGGGAGCCGGCTTGCTGGCGAATGCGGTGGGTCAGCGACATCCTTGCTGAATGACACACCGCATTCGCTGCCCTCGTAACCTCGGACGTCTCCCACAGGGTAATGTGTCGTCCCGCAGATATTGTGGCGGGCATCGCATCTGTGGGAGCGAGCTTGCTCGCGAAGGCGGTGGGTCAGTGACATCGCCGGTGACTGACCCACTACCCCGCCCTCAGGCCTGAGCTCGCATTCGAGTGCCCAGCATCTTCAGCCACCGGCCTGGCGGGTAACCATAGGTCTTAACAAAATGCCGCGTCATGTGGCTTTGATCGGAAAATCCGGCCATCACAGACGCGTCACTCAGGGACACACCCAGCGTAATCGAATGCCGCACCAGATCCAGTCTTCGCAGGGTCAGGTAGCGGTGCGGGCTGGTGCCGAACAGCACACGAAAATCCCGCGACAAACGCCAGCGGTCGGTGTCGCTAGCCTGCTCCAGTTGGTCGAGGCTGACGCCCTGCTCCAGGCTCGCCATCAGCAACTCCCGCGCACGCTCGGCAGCCGCATAGTCGACCGATTGTCTTCCCTTGCGCACGCCCGCCGCGTCCTGCAGCGCCATGGCGATGTCGAACACCGCGTCGTCCAGCTCCAGCGGATCGAGCGTGGTCTGCAGATCCTGCAACAGCGCCTGCGTCGCCTTGAACAACCGCGGATCGCTGGACACACCGCCCTTGATGAACGGAAGCGGTTTGCCGCCCAGCACATGCTGAATCATCGCCGGTTCCAGGTAGAACATCCGGTAGCGAAATCCGTCTTCGGTGCCCGCGTGGCCGTCGTGCGGCTCGTCGGGATGCAACACCATGGTCTGGCCCGGCAGGTTATTCACCCGCTCCTTGCCGTATTGGAAGCTTTGCACGCCAGACAGGGTGTGTCCGATGGCGTAGGTGTCGTGCCGATGCATCTCGAAACCATGGCCGTGGAAATACGCCTCGATCCGCTCCATCTGCGGCAACGGTTTGGCACGCATTACCCAGTCCCGCTCGGAATGGGCGAGGTGGGCTTCTCCGTTTGAGTACTTATCCATCGTGGCGGCTCATAGTCGAAAGGATGCAACGCGACACAGATACCATTTGCCAACCTCATTGGGAATGTTCAGGTGCATGAACGGTCCGAGAGCCTGCGTGCGGTTGTTCTGGCGCCTTTCAGACGACTGACGCGTGACCCACCGGTTCTGGTTTACCGGACTGGCCATGAATGTGACACCATCGAGAACCGTTCTCAAATAAAAACAGGCGCGTGGCATCGACTGATTTGGCACACGCAGCCCTTGATACCCTCTTCTTACGCGGACTGCCTCACCATGAATTTTCTGCGCCGTAGCGTGCTTGATCGACAGCTCAAACACTCCCTGTCCCGGAATAAATGCCGACTGGACAGTGGCATCCGAGGCCTTCGCAGGGACATGGAACTGACCTTGGAATACGGCGTGAAACTGCACCAGATCAAGATCAACTCCAGCAAACTGAGCATCGGCGCATACACCGATATCGTCAGTGGTTCCGAGCTGCAAAATGTCTCCAGTATCGGCCGCTACTGCTCCATCGCGCGCAACGTGACCATCGGTCAAAACCGGAAATCGCATCCACTGAGCTGGCTCAGCTCCCACAGTGGTCTGGTCGGCCTGCGTCAGCGCCAAAGCCCCGCCACTTCGACTCACGAGGAGGTCAAGCAGACCGTCATCGGGCATGACGTGTGGATCGGCATGGACGTGTTGATCCTGGAAGGCATCACCATTGGCACCGGCGCGGTGATCGGCGCTCAGTCGCTGATCACCAAGGATGTCCCGCCGTACGCCATCGTGACCGGGTCGCCAGGCAAGGTGCAGCGCTATCGCTTCGAGCCACACATCATCGACGGCTTGCTCGCCAGCCAGTGGTGGAACCTGACCCCGCATCAACTCGCCGAACTGCCGATTGAAGACCCCGAGGCGCTTCTGGAGGCGTTGAAAGGGTTTGTCGTGCCGGACAGTCACCCGGGCAAGGTCGTGGTGCGCAACCAGCCGTTTGCGGTGGACTACCACGCAGCGCAGTGACTAGCCCGACTGTTTCCCGCTGGCCGCTGCGTCGTTGGTGGCGTGCACGGCAGGCATCCTGGCATTGAGCAGCGCCTGAATCGCCTGGTTATAGGCCTGTCGTCCCAGGTTCATGCTGTTGTTGTGATTGCCACCGGGCACCATCAGCAGATCCTTGGGCTCTTGCGCCGCCTGAAACAGCTCCTGGCTGAAGCGCGGCGAGACGAACTGATCGGCGGTGCCATGAACGATCAACACAGGCATATGCACGTCGGCGATTTTGTCGATGGAGTCGAATTTCTGCGACACCAGCCAACGCACTGGCAGCGATGTCCGCGTGCTCGCAACGGACGCCGCCACATCGGCAAGGTTGGTGAACGTCGATTCGATGATCAGGCCGCGCGCCTGAATCGGCTCCGCGCCCTTTTGCGCATCCCGACCCAGCTCGGCGGCAAGGTCAACGGCCACCGCACCACCGAGCGAATGCCCGTAGATCAGGCGCTTCTGTGGATCGGGCTGCACTTGTTTCAACCGCTCCCAGGCGATGCGCGCATCCTCGTACACCGAGGCCTCAGAGGGGAGTTGCCCTTTGCTCTCGCCAAAGCCGCGATAATCGATGGCCAGCACGGAAAAGCCCAGCGCATGCAGTTGTTCGATGCGAAAGAACTGACCGGTGAGGTTCCAGCGCGACCCGTGCAGGTACAGCACGGCGGGCGCATCTTTTTTCTCCGCCAGCCACCACCAGGCGTGGATGTTCTGTGAGACACCAAACGATGGCGCCTTGAGTTCCAGAACCTGAACGTCTGCCGGGATGCCGTGATACCAACTGGCGACGCCGGGCTCGATCATGAACACCAGCTCCCGCTCCTTGTGCTGCAACGCCGCGCACCCGACCGGCAGGCCGACGACGATCAACAGCATGCACAGCCAGAAAAACCAGCGCGCCTTGAGACGGGTCAGGGAGAGTTGCGGCATAAACGATGGGTTCCGGAGATCAGGTGAGCGCTCCGGCAGTTTGCCATTCATTGCGGCGCAAGGTCACTGCCGTTTGCCGGTTGGCCAGGGAACCGCGCACTATTTGCCAGAACACCGTAACCATTGTGGGAGCCAGCTTGCTGGCGAATACGGTGTGTCAGTCGGCCTAAGTATTACTGACCCACCGCTTTCGCCAGCAAGCCGGCTCCCAAAGGTTCGAGCGAGTTCGGACAGTCAGTAACCCGAACCCGACGCCTCAGCGCCGCTGATGATGGCGATACCGGAGCTGGTGCCCAGACGGGTAGCACCCGCTTCGATCATGGCAATCGCCGTCTTGTAGTCGCGCACGCCGCCCGACGCCTTGACGCCGACATCGGCACCCACGACCTTGCGCATCAGGGCAACGTCTTCGAGGGTCGCGCCGCTGCGGCTGAAACCGGTGGAGGTTTTGACGAACGCGACGTCCAGCTCGCGGCAGATTTCGCAGGCTTTGGTTTTCTGTGCGTCGTCGAGCAGACAGGTTTCCAGAATCACTTTCAGCGGCACTTCGCCACAGGCCTGCTTCACAGCGGCAATGTCGTCACTCACCTGATCCAGAAGGCCATCTTTCAAGGCGCCCACGTTCAGCACCATGTCGATTTCGCCCGCTCCAGCCGCAATCGCCTGCTGGGCTTCGAACGCCTTGGTGTCGCTCAGGCCGGCGCCCAGCGGGAAACCGACCACGGCGCAGACCTTGACCCGCCCATCGGTGAGCAACGAGGCGGCGTAAGGCACCTGGCCTGAGTTCACGCACACCGAATAGAATCCATGCTCCTGCGCTTCACGGCACAATGTGGCGATCTGCTCGCGGGTCGCATCGGCGGCCAGCAAGGTGTGGTCGATATACTGCGCGAGTGCTGCGGGTTCGATCTTCATTTCGGTCCTTCTTCCTGTCGGGGAGCGGGTAAGAGAAGCAGTTACCAGCGACACGCTTTAAGCTGCAAGCCTGTGCGCTTCATTTTGTGTTGTATATATAACAGTAAATGTTATTTTTTTACCATATTCAATCGACAGCCGGAATGCCTGTGGACAGTAAAAAATCCGACCGCATCAAACTGATTCAACAAGCCCTGCAGGATCAGAAAGCCATTCACCTGCGTGAAATGGCCGACCTGCTGGACGTCTCGGAGATGACCTTGCGCCGCGACCTGGGCCGTCATCCCGACAAATTCCACCTGCTCGGCGGGCACATCACGCTGGCCTTCGATCCGTCCGATGCCAGCGATTATAAGGTCACCGAGCAAGGCACTCGCCACGTCGAAGAAAAGCGCCGCATCGGCAAGCTGGCGGCTGCGTTCATCAAGCCCGGTGACACGGTGTTCTTCGACTGCGGTACGACGATACCTTTCGTCATCGATTTCATTCCCGACGAGCTGGAGTTCACCGCTGTGTGCAACTCGCTCAACGTGTTGCTCAAATTGCAGCAGAAACCCAACTGCACCATCGTGCTGTGCGGCGGCACGTTTCATCGCAAAAACCAGGTCTTCGAACACCACAGCGAAGCGAGCATCCTGGACGGCATTCGCTTGACCTGGGCCTTTGTCTCCGCTGCAGGTGTCAGCGACGAATTCGGCGTGACCTGCTTCAACTTTAACGAGGTCGAGGTCAAGCAGAAGGTCCTGCGCCAAGCGCGTCACTGCATGCTGCTGGCCGACCACACCAAGTTCGACGCCGTGCGCACCGCGCACTTCGCCGCGCTGGAGAACTTCCATGTGGTGGTCACCGACAAGAAACTGCCCAAGCCGTACCGCGACCTGATTCAGGGGTATGGGGCGCAGTTGGTGATGTGATGGAGCTCGGATCTCCATCGGCTGATACGCCCTCTTCGTAAGCAAGCTCACTCCCACAGGATCGTGTACGGCCGGAAACGTGTGCCGAACGCGAACACCTGTGGGGAGCGAATTCATTCGCGATGGGATCTCAGCGTTTCAAATCACTCTCGATCTGCTGCACTTCCGCAGCCGCCAGATACCCGGTCCTCACCCTGAACGAAGCACTCTCCCCTGCCCCCAGCATCCGCACATTGCCCTTGGCTTTCTCGGCCAGATACCCCTCGGGCTCACAAGTGGCTGGCAAGACGAACGCCGCCACCTGTTGATCGACGTTGTGCAGAATCCAGCGTGCCGCATGGTCGAACTGCGCCGGCGCGTAACGGGTATAAAACGCAGGCCCGTGGGGATGCTTGAGCAGAAAATGGGCATTGCCCCTGGCATCCGCCTGAACGCCGTCGAAGAAACAGACGATCTCCGGGTCATACAGCTCGGGCGTGTTCAAGGTCTGCAGGCGCGATGGATCTTCCGTCAGCTCGGCCATGTACGCCGACCACGCGGGGGTCGGTTTCACATGCGCGGGGACGCTGCTGCGAACCCGCGTACGCTCGACGCTCAGCGGCTCGACGAACTGTCCGTCCGCGACGTAGGCGTAGTTCATGTGTGCCATGTACATCAGCTCCATCGGCTTGCCGGCCAGGTTGCGCACGTCCATGCCAATGTCGAACAGCGCCGAGCCTGCGCGCAACGTCACGCTGGGTCTGGCGCGATAGTGATCGCCAAACCCCATCACATACTCGTACTCGCCGCCGACGCGCAGAAACGCGCCGGCGGCATCCTGCCCTACTTCCAGCCAGGCACTGTCCATCGGCGCGCACGGCATTTCACCGTGCAGTGGATGATCGTCCTGCGGGGTCGGGCAGCCGTTGCGCAGAAGGCCACTGTGGAACATGAAGCAGCCATAGGTACCGATCACGGTCGCATTCGGGCGCGGTTGCTCGAACATGTTGCGCATGGTCAGGTCGCAACCGTCGAATACGGCCGACCAGACCATCTGCCCCTGATACGGCAATACCACGACGCGACCCCGATTGTTCTCCAACGCCAGCGCCTTCACGCCGCTCGGGTAGGTCCACGCCAGCACGCGGAAGTCCGCCGATTCGAGCAGGGTTTTCTCGTCGCCACCGAACAGCTCGGGGTAAAGCGGGATCGTGGTGCGTGTGTCGAGGCCGTTCATGATGCGGTCACCGCACCCACAGGCGCTGTTTCGCTGCGCGGATCACGCATGCACTTGATCGCATAAGCGACGATGACCACGAAGCACAACAGCGGCACGGTGTAGGCGATCTGCATGTTGCCGTGGGTGGCATCGGACAGCAGGCCCTGGAAGATCGGCATGACGCCGCCACCGACGATGCTCATGACCAGCAGCGAACCGCCCACGCCGGTGTCTTCGCCCAGGCCATCGATGGTCAGGCCATAAATCGTCGGCCAGCAAGGACCGAGGAAGATGCTCACGCCCACCGCGGCGTAAACCGCGCTGATGTTTGGCACCAGAATCGTGTAGGCCAGCAGTGCGATGGTCAGCACGCCATAGATCGCCAAGACCTTGGCCGGGTGCATCTTGCGCATCAGCAGGTTGGCAATCATCTTGCCGACGAAGTAAGCAGCGAAGGTGGTCAGCAGGAACCACGAGGCGCTGCGCTCGTTCATGCCCCCCATCTGCATGGCCAGGCGAATGGTGAAGCTCCACACGCCGACTTGCGCCCCGACGTACAGAAATTGCGCGAGCACACCAAAGGTGAAGCGCGGGTTGCGCCACAGACGCGAGAGGCTCTGGCCGATGCTGCTGGATTTAACGCTGGCCTTGACGATGCCTTTGCATGCCGGGAATTTGGTGAAGGCGATCAGCACGAACATCAGAATCAGGACCGCGATCATCCATTTGTACGGCAGCAGGGTCGACTGGATCATTTCCAGTTGCTGGATCGCTGCGTCGGAAGCGCTCATCTGCGTCAGCTGCTCGCGGGTGGCGTCGGTGTCCTTGAACATCACGAAGCTGCCGACGTACACCCCCGCCATCGCTCCGAACGGGTGGAAGGTTTGCGAGATGTTCAGGCGACGGGTGCCGGTTTCACGCGGGCCCATCAGCGTCGAGTAGGTGTTGCACGCGGTTTCGAGAAACGACAGGCCGGCCGCGATGACGAACAGCGCCATCAGGAACATGCCGTACTTGGCCATCGACGCTGCCGGGAAGAACAGCGAGCAACCCACCATGTACAACAACAGGCCGATCAGAATGGTGGTCTTGTAGCTGAAACGCCGGACGACCATGGCCGCCGGAATCGCCACGAAGAAGTACCCCAGATAAAACGCCGACTGCACGAAAGCTGTCTGGAAGTCGCTGAGCAGGAAGGCCTTCTTGAAGTGCGCGATCAGCACATCGTTCATGCTCGCCGCCGCCGCCCACAACGCGAAACAGCAGCACAGCAGCAGAAAGGCGAACCAGGGCGTGCGGTTCAGGTAGAACCCGTCCGGTGATTGTTGGAGCGCGGGTTTTGTCATTGTTGTTCTCCGTGAAGTGCAGGGACTGCTACGCCACGCCGATGCGGTCATCGGACATGGCGCCGCGGCGCGTGGATGACTTACAGCGTGTCGAGGAATTGCCCGAACGTGGCAGCGTCCGGATAGGAACTCTGGGTACCCAGGCCGGTGACGGAACAGGCGGAGTAGGCAACCGCCTGGGTCATGGCATTGCGCATGTCGCCGTCCTCGCTCCAGTGGCGAGCGAAGCAACCGATGAAGGCATCGCCTGCGCCGGTGGTGTCGCGGGCGTTCACCTTGATGCCCTCGACGCGGAATTCGCCCTCCTCGCCCACGTACAGCGCGCCCTTTTCGCCAAGGGTCACGATGACGTGACGAATGCCGTCCTGCACCAGTTGCAAGGCGGCAGCGCGGGCAGCCTCCAGGGAATCAACGACTTGCCCTGTGATTAGCGCCAGTTCGGTCTCGTTGGGAATGAAAAAGTCCAGTTGCGAGAGATGATCGCGGCTCAGGCCTTTGACGGCGGGCGCCGGGTTAAGCAGCACCGGGATGCCGTTGGCCTTGGCAAATTCGATGGCGTAGTAAACCGTTTCCAGCTCGATTTCCAGCTGCAGCATCATCAGCTTGCAGTCGCGCAATGCGGCGTGCGCTGCGTCGATGTCGGCGGGTTTCAGGTGCGCGTTGGCGCCTTTGACGATGAGGATGCTGTTGTGCGAATCGCTCTGCACGAAGATCGGTGCGACGCCGCTGGACACGCCAGGCACGCGTTGCACAAATTGAGTGTCGATGCCGAAGCGCTTGAAGTTGGCCAGGGTGTTGTCGGCAAACATGTCGTCGCCGACCTTGCTCAGCATCAGCACGTCGGCGCCGAGCTTGGCAGCCGCGACGGCCTGGTTGGCACCCTTGCCACCGCAACCCATGGCGAAATTCGGCGCTTCAAGGGTTTCACCCTGTGCCGGCATCCGGTCGATGTAGGTGATCAAATCCACCATGTTGCTGCCGATGACCGCGATCTTGTTCATGTGTGTGATTACCTTGTTCACGCGATGAGGCTCTGAAAAGCGAACCACAGCGCCTTATTATTTTTGTTATTTAAATAACATTTATTGTGACTATTCAACCTATTTTTTACGGCCGGCCATGCTGCGCATACGAAAACGGGCCAGACATCGCTGCCTGACCCGTTAAAACCTTGGATTTAGAGGGGTTGGCGCCGTTGGTCTATACAGACCACCGCCAGTCGCAATCGTTTGCGATTGCCGTTTTTGTCATCTTGGGGGCGCAATTAGCCGCACGCGCCTGCGGCTAAACACGTTCACCGTGCGCCCCACGCTCATCTGACTGAACGCGATTCACTGAAGGAGCGCGCTTGGTCTGGGCCGCAGTCGGACGATCTGCCGGGAACCGGCAGCAAAACAGGCGCATGCAGTGTGTAGGTATATCGGGCAGGACCAAACGCCCTGCGCACTACATCAGGAAATACAGCAGCAGAATATTCGCCACCAGCATCGCCAATGCCGTCGGGATCTGCGCCTTGATCACTGCGTACTTGTCCGGCAACTCCAGCAATGCCGCCGGCACGATGTTGTAGTTCGCCGCCATGGGTGTCATCAGCGTGCCGCAGTAGCCGGAGAACATGCCGATGGCGGCCATCACCGCAGGATTGGCACCGTACATGCCCACCAGCACCGGCACACCGATGCCGCCGGTCATGACGGGAAAAGCCGCAAAACCGTTGCCCATCACAATGGTGAACAGCGCCATGCCCAACACATACACCATCACCGCCACGAGACGAAAATCCAGATTGATGTACGCCGTTGCCAGATGCGCGACCGCCTTGCCCACGCCCGCATCGTTGAACACCAGGCCCAGCATCGCCAGCATCTGCGGCAACACCAGCGCCCAGCCCAAGGCTTCGGTCAAACGACGGGATTCGCGCATGGCTTGCACGGGCGTGTCGCGGGTCAGCCAGCAGGCCAAAGCCAGCGCCACCAGACTGCCGATCCCCAGCGAGACGAACGTGCTGTTGGCCGGATCCAGCAGGAACACGTCGCCAAACTTGATGTTCTTCAGCAACACCGCACCGATGACCGTGACCACTGGAATCGCCAGCGCTGGAATGAACAGCTTGTTCTTCAGCCGCCCTGCACTCTCGCGACGCGCTTTGTCTGGCAGGGTGTCGTGCTGGCCAAAACCGACCCCGCCGAACCCGGCGATTAGCGCCATGACGATGACCCCGACGCCGACCCATACAGGCGGCATGCGATCACCCACCAGAAAAGCTATGGCAAACAGCCCCCAGAATGCCCCGGTGCTCCAGCGCTTGGGATTGCTGCGGTCAGTCAGCGTCATGAACGCAGTGATGGCCAGAATCACACCTGCCAGCCAATAGAGGTATTGAATGGAAATGATCATGGCGCGGTCTCCGTGACGACCGTTGAGGACTGTGGCAACGCTTTCAATTCACGATTGAGTCGCTGATCAAATCGATGCAGACGGATCCCATGAATCACGAACGCACAGATCGCCGTCGGAATGCCCCAGAACGCGATGTGCATCGGGTCGACATCGATGCCTGAGCCCAGCAAAAAGGTATGCATCAAGGCAATGGCGCCAAACGCGACGAAGATGTCCTCACCGAAGAACAGCCCGACGTTGTCGGTCGCGGCGCATAACGACAACAGCTTGATGCGCAGCGCTTCAGGCAATTTGCCGAAGCGGGATTCGGCGGCGCCTTCCGCCATCGGGGCAAGCAACGGGCGAACCATTTGCGGATGCCCGCCCAAGCTGGTCAGTCCCAACGCCGCCGTGGTTTCACGCACGAACAGGTAAGCGATCAGCAGGCGTCCGGCGGTGGCGCCGGTAAACCGTGCAATCCAGTTTTGTGCATGCAGACGCAGGCCATGCCGTTCCAGAAGACCGATGACGGCCAGCGGCAGGAGAATGATCAGCGGCAATGTGCGGGTCTTGATGAACCCGGTCCCGACGGTGGCAAGGAGGGTCTCCAGCGGCATGCTCGCGGCGAGGCCCGTGGCCAAAGCCGCCAGCGCCACCACCAACATCGGGTTGAAGCGCAGGACAAAACCCAGAACGATCACTAGCACGCCGAGCAGCGGCCAGAGGTTGATAGCGGTTTGCATAATCGAGATCTCGTTTTTTGGTGCTCTGATTCGTTGAATGGACACACCGACGTGGGACCGGCCGACTCGGCGCAGGCGTCAACGCTCCTACCACAACGGCACGGTATAGCTGACGATCAGCCTGTTCTCGTCCAGATCGTTGCCGAAGTTCGAACGCACGGTCGCGTTGCGCCATTTCACGCCGAGGTTTTTCAGCGTGCCGCTCTGAATCACATAACCGATGTCCGTATTGCGCTCCCACTCCTTGCCCTCGCCGCCCGCTGCACGCTCGACGTTATCCCCCGACACGTAACGGCTCATGAACGTCAGGCCGGGCACGCCCATCGCAGCGAAGTCATAGTCGTACCGCAGTTGCCAGGAACGCTCCCTGGCGTTGGCGAAATCACCAATCTGAATGAAGTTGACCAGGTACGGGTCGCTGCCCGCGATGTAGGGGAACGGGTCGTCGCCGGTCATGCGTTGATAGCCGACACCGAAGGCGTGGGCCTTGAGCCGGTAGGTGAACATCGAGCCAAATGCCTGATTGTCGAGATCCCGAAAATGGCCGTCTTCGCGACTGCTCGCGTAGCGCAGGTCGCTCTTCAGGCTTTGCCCTGTCGCGATCGGCAACACATGCACCAACCCGCCGTAATACTGCTGATAGACGTTTTCCAGCTGACCGTAATGGGCGCTCAACGCCAATTGCGGGGTGACCTGATAGTCGCCGCCACCGAAGTTGAAACTGTTGCTGGTGCCGCCGATCCGGTTGGCGCTCATCTCGGTGAAGTCGGACGAACTGTTGGCCTTGATCCGGTCGATGTGCCCGCCTGTGAACTTGAAGCTGTCCAGTTCCTGCGACGTCAGCAGGCCGCCGCGAAAGGTCTGCGGCAACAGCCGCGTATCGTTCGAGTTGATGACGGGGTCGCGGAAAAACAGTGAGCCGACCTTGAGCTCGGTCTTCGACACCTTCACCTTGGCGGTCAGCCCGAGCTTGGCGTAGTCATCCTGAGAACCGCCAGAAGACAGGTCGGCAGGCAGCAATCCGGTGCCCGCAGTGCCATCACCTGAGTCCAGTTTCACGCCGACCATCCCCAGCGCGTCCAACCCGAAACCCACCGTGCCTGCGGTATAGCCCGATTGCAGACGCAGCAGAAAACCCTGCGCCCACTCCTCAGCCTTGTCGCGAGCGCCCGCCTGACGAAAGTCGCGATTGAAATAGAAATTTCGCGCTTCCAGTTCGCCTTTGCTGTCCGCCAGAAACTCCGCCTGAGCGGTGATGCCGAATGTCAGAGTGGCGCTGCCGAACAGCAACGCGCAGACGTATTTTTGTTGGTTATGTGTCATTGAAGCCTCTTCCCATGAGCGCGCAGCGGTGTCGACCGACTGCTGGCAGAGCGCAGCTAATTAATGAGGTCGAGCGCCGAAACGCTACGACCCTGAAGGCTGGACGCCCAGCTGATCGTGGAAAACTTCCACCTCGGCGTCGTACCTTTCTCGTGTCGACGGCCATCTTTCGGCAGGCCGGGGCGCTGCGTCCAACGGGAAAAAACCGCTATGCCCGATAAGATTTTCTGTTCAGCGGCGGGTTCGGTTTTTTGACTGGAACACTGCCCGCCTTTAATGAGTCGCAAACTTGCGTCGCAGGAAAAAGTGTCTTGAATGCGCTCGAACGCTTCTTATGACACAACACTGGAAACAGCCGCCTTACTTTCCTGATCAATGAGTCAACAATAATGACCCCCACAACAAGAACAACAGGAGTTCGATAACTTTCCCAATGGAATCGATATGCAAAGTATTTCTCCTGCGTTCGCCCTCGCGCTTATCGACGCAATAGGCAGTGCCGATACACCGATTGATCCGCTCGCAGTAACGCGCACAAAAACAACTGAGCCGCTTACATCTGCGCGGATACCCCTGCATGAACTTTCACGACTCATTGAAGACGTTCAAGTGCGCAGTGGGAATGAGGATCTTGGGCTGCTGGCTTATGAAAAGGCTCACCCCGGTCACTTGGGCGCGCTGGGTTACGCGACCATGTCCAGCGCCACATTGGGTGAAGCCATGACTCGCATGGTGGAGCACCACACCATGATCGGCACCGGCTTCTGCATGTTTCTGGACAGCACCGCGACCACCCTCAGAATGGCCGGACTGTCTGCGAGCCCGCAGAACGCATTGCCCAGGGTATTCGTCGATGCAGTGGTGTCAATCACGCTGGGACTGCTCCACTGGCTTGCTCCGTCGGTGCGAATTACGCCAGTCAGAGCAGAATTCACGTACGAGCAGCCGCGGAATACGGGCCGACTCGAACAACTGTTCGGTACCGACCTGCGCTTTTCTTGTCCAGTCACCGCGTTGACGTTCCGGCGGGTTGACACCGATCAGGCCGTGGCCACCTTCGATCCGTCCCTGCAACAAATCCACGATCAATACCTGAAGCGATGTAAGGACGAGCAGAACAGCGACAGCGTTACCGCAAGGACCACCGGCGCGATACTGCAACACCTCAATCAAGCCCGACCACTTGGCATGGAAGACATCGCCAGGACCCTGGGGCTGTCCACTCATCAATTGATCAGGTCGCTGGACAAAGACGGGCAGCGTTTCCAGAAGTTGGTCGATATCGTCAGGAAGCAACACAGTCATCATTTGTTGATGAACACTTCGCTCAGTCTTAAACAGATTTCATACAGCGTGGGCTTCAAAAATCCCAGCGCGTTTAACAAAGCGTGCGAACGATGGTTCGGTATGTCTCCGGGCACTTATCGCTTGGGCAGACAGGCCTGACGTTATTCGATAGCGGGCATAACGGTTGTTCGTGAACGCGCAGTAAAGAACGGACCGTTATTGTTATCCGCAGCCGGTTTTCATTTGTCCTCCACTGGACAGCCTTACTCATGACGCCACTAACAAGGTGAGAATTCGCAGTAAGACCTGACCTTCACATGGATAAATCGAACGATGCAGCTAAGACGTTTTAATTTCGCGATGCGAATCCGACTGTGTTTTGCCTTGGTGATCGCGTCGTTGATGGGCGTGGGCGCCTTTGCCATGTATCAAGCCAGGGAAATACGTCAGGCAAGCCTGGTGGTCGAACAGGATGCCCTGCCCGGCATCGCGTTAGGTGACGACATCACGCTGGCCTTTACCAAAACCCGCTTCGGCGTGATTCGGTTGCTGACGTCCTCCAACGACAGCGCGCTGGCCAGCAACTATGCGGCGTTTGTCTCCGACACTCGGGAGTTCGTGACGGCTCAGGACACCTATCGGCCGATCATCAGCGGGGATCAGGAGCGGACCCTGTTTAATACCATTGGCACGCTGTTCGAAAGGTACCGGAGCGCTGCCGTCCGCGTTCATGAGCTGCTCAAGCAAGGCGCTTCCAACGAGGCGAATGCGCTGGTCAACGACGAGATGTCGACCATCGCTCAGGCCATGACCAAGACACTGGGGGAGTTGGAGCTGCTCAACGACCAGGCGCAGCAGACCGCGAGCGCGGCCGGGCAGCAGGCGTACCAGACCTCGCTTCGTGTCACCTTGATCGTGATTGTGCTGTCGACCCTGGGCGCGATCGTCATCGCCTATCGCCTGACCGAAAGCATTGCTCGCCCTGTCGCTCAGGCGCTGCACGCTGCCGATACCATCGCGCGGGGTGATCTGCGTGAAACCGCCCTTGACGTCAGCGGCAAGGACGAGGCCGCGCAGTTGCTGCGAGCGGTGGTGACCATGCGTGAAAACCTCAGTCAGACGCTGACCGGTGTACACCAGGCGGCCAGCCAGCTTTCGAGCGCTGCCGAGGAACTCAGCATGCTCGTCAGCACCAGCAACGAAGACCTGCAGCTGCAGAACAGTGAGCTGGAACAAGCGGCCACCGCCATCACCGAGATGAGTCAGGCCGTCGACGAGGTCGCACGCAACGCGAGCAGCACCTGCGATGAGTCGCGGGCCTCCCTGAATTTCGCTCGCGACGGCCAGCAGGAACTGACCTCGACGCTCAACGCGATCACCCGGCTGGACACCAGCGTCAACGGCGCTTCCGAACGCGCAGGCATTCTGGCCGCCAACACCGTCGAAATCAGCAAGGTGCTTGAGGTGATCCGATCGGTCGCCGACCAGACCAACCTGCTGGCGCTCAACGCCGCGATCGAAGCCGCACGCGCCGGGGAAGCAGGACGGGGGTTCGCCGTCGTCGCCGATGAAGTCAGGTCGCTTGCGCACCGCACCAGTACCTCGACCATGGATATCGAACGCATGATCGGCCATATCCAGAACGGCACCCAGGACACCGTGGGCGCGTTGAACGACAGCGCCATTCAGGCCGCGCAGACACGCGCGCAGGCGGCTTCCGCCAACAAGGCGCTGCAAGGCATCACGACCACAGTCAACAGCATTGACGAGCGCAACGCCCTGATCGCCACCGCGTGCGAAGAGCAAGCCCTGGTCGCCAAGGATGTGGACCGTAGCATCATCCGTATTCGCGACCTCTCGGTGCAGTCGTCGGTGCGCTCCGATCAGACCCGAGCCGCGAGCGAAGAACTGGCGCAGATCGCCATCGCGCTGAAACAACGTCTGGACGGATTCACTTTCGGGTGAACGCGCGACGCTGCACGAAAACCGATACAGGAAGGATTGAGCCAGGATAACCCATGGAACCTATCGACGAATTGAGCATGAACCTGACAACGCTGCTGCAGGAAATTGCCGAGAAACGGTGCGACCTGGATCTTGAAGGTCAAAAGATTCTCCTCGATGCCCTGAGAAAGCTCCTCATCGCCACCGAGAAACTAAACGTTCAACTGCACGCCTTAGCCCTGAATCAGCCAGCGACAGCGCCTCAGTCGCTGCCCCAGCGGCCAGCGCTTTACCTCGTCAAATAAGCGCTTTTTAAGGAAACGACAGAACGAGAGAGCGACGTCAAACAAGAAAAATCGCGATTCCCGATAAGAATTTCCATTGATCGGCTGGCATGCAACCTGCTGTTTATCCAAGACATGCAAGGCCAACCAGGGCGATGACGCAAGACGGTTCACCCTGTCGAACGCGCCTCGTCGCACCCCGCTCAAGGAAATCATTCGGTGAACCTCAAGTTTCTGGAAACCTTCGTCTGGGTCGCACGGCTGAAAAGCTTCCGGCTCACGGCGGAAAAACTGTTCAGCACGCAGGCCTCTATTTCCAGCCGGATCGCGGCGCTGGAAGACGAAATGGGCGTGCGGTTGTTCGTGCGGGATTCCAAAGGCGTGTCGCTGACACCCGAGGGCTTGCGGGTGCTCGAGTACGCCGAGCACATCATGGACACGATGCAAAGCATGAAGGCGGCGATCAAGGACCCGAGTCAGGTGCGTGGACGGATTCGCATCGGCGCCATGGATACGGTGATACACACTTGGCTCAGTGCCTTGGTAACACGCCTGATGAAGTGTTACCCGAATCTTGAGATCGAACTGACCGCCGAGACAGCGAGCAACCTATGCTCGCAACTGGAGAAAGGTTATCAGGACATCATTTTCCAGACCGACGTCCTGCGCTTCGACACCGTTCGCAACGCAGTGCTCGCCCGATACCCGCTGCATTGGGTGGTGCCGACAGGCTCTGCATTCGACCGTGCAGACGTGACGCTGGAAGAGATTGCCATGGCGCGCATCGTGACCTTTTCCCGGCATTCACGGCCGCATCAGGACATCCTCAACATGCTGCACAGGGCCGACATCGTTACACCGCGCATCAATTGCGTGAACTCAGCGTCGGCGATCACCCGATTGGTGCGCGACGGCTTCGGCATCGGTGCACTGCCCGCCACATTGGTGCATGGCGAACTCACCCAGGGCGTGCTGACGCGTATCGAAAATGTGCCTCTGCCACCGGTCATGGACATTGTCGCCAGTTGGCGAACCGGCGCGGGCATGGAGCTGGTGGAGGACATCGTCGGCCTGACGCGCGACGTGGTGAACGAGTACGCACAACAAATGCCGACAGGCTTCGTACTGGCGGGCGGTGAGGCGTAACCATTCATACGCCTGAACCATTCAGACGGCACAAAAAACCATCATCATCTGTCTCTGTACAGCCTCGTACCGCGTCCCTAGAGTGGCCGATCCCGCCATCGTCCCAGGAGATAACGCCATGGCCCACACGCTCAAATTCCAGCAGGTCGACGTGTTTTCCAGCGCCGCCACCCAAGGCAATCCGCTGGCCGTGGTCAGTGCCGCCGATGACCTGACCGACGCGCAAATGGCCGCGTTCGCTCGCTGGACCAACCTCAGCGAAACGACTTTCCTGCTGCGCCCTACCCACCCGGAAGCGGACTACCGCGTGCGCATCTTCACCACCACGCGCGAACTGCCGTTTGCCGGTCATCCGACGCTGGGCAGTTGCTTCGTCTGGCTGGACAACGGTGGCGCGGCCAAGGCCGAGGAAGTGGTTCAAGAGTGCGGTGCAGGGCTGGTTCGGATTCGCCGGGACGGCTCACGCCTGGCGTTCTGCGCCCCGCCACTTTTGCGCAGCGGTCCGGTGGAGGACGAGGTGTTGGCCCGTCTGGTGGCCGGACTTGGCGTGCGCCGCGAGCAGATCATTGGCAGTCAGTGGGCGGACAACGGGCCGGGCTGGGTCGCGGTGATGCTGTCGAGCCGTGAAGAAGTCCTGGCGATTCGTCCCGATTACGCAGCACTGAAAGGCCTGAATGTAGGCATCGTCGCCCCCTGGACCGGGCCGGACGCCGAGGCCGACTTCGAGGTGCGGGCGCTGACCGGCGACCTCAACGCCGAAGACCCGGTGACCGGCAGCCTCAACGCCAGCCTTGCACAATGGCTGATCCCGGCCGGCCTCGCGCCGCGCCAGTACACCACGCGCCAAGGTACGGTGCTGGGTCACCGCGGCTGCGTGTCCATCGAACAGGTCGGGAATCAGATCTGGGTCGGCGGTGAGGTGCAAACCTGCATCGCGGGAAATGTCACGCTATAACCCATGAGTGGCGCCGTGGTCGCAAGGATCAGCCGGGCCGGGATGTTCGTCCCGGCGATCAACGGGTAAACGGTCTGAATCGGACTGCCGGATGACGCCAAATCCGGGCAAACCGGCAGTGGTCAATCAGCCGTTTACGCACCCTAGCGCGTCATCCTGCTGCACGTCGCGGGCCTCCTTTGGCAGGCGCAACGTCAACATCGCCAGCAAGACGGCCACCAAGCCGATGGCCACGTAAACACCCACGAACGATCCATTGAAACTGGCCAGCAACCCGCCACAGAAGTTTCCGATCATGCCGCCGACACCTTGCAGGATGTTGGCCACGCCAAAAATCGTCACGGCCAGGGTGGCACTGCCCGCCATCTTCGACACATAGGCCGGGATCAACCCGAAGATCGGGTAAAACGCCACCGCGAACAGAACACCCGCTGCCAACGGCCAGTAACCGACAGGATGGACAACGAAGATCAACGCGGCCGCGCCCACGCAGGCATAAACCAGCAGCATCGCCGCGCGCAGGCCGACGCGATCCGACAGCCAACCGACCGCGAGCCCGGCAAACATGCCGACGAAACCGATGCTCGCCCAAATGTGCGCGGTGTAAGTCACGTCGAAATTCAATTCGCTGCGCAGGTAGGACGACAAGTAATTCTGAAAAGGAAAGGTCGAGAAACCAAGAAGGAAGTTCATCGTCCACACCGTCAGCACCCAAGGCTGCTTCAGCGCGGTCCGGCCAGCCTGTGCGTTCTGTTCAGTCTCGGATGCCGAAACCTTTTCATGGACGAACAACCGCGCCCGCTTGAACGCCACCATCACGCCAACCGCCATCGCCACGGTGATCAACCCAACGATCCACCAGACCATGCGCCATTCACCCTGCGGCGCATACAGCGGCACCAACAGACTGTTGATGAACACGCCATAACTGGTGCCACTGGATACCAAGCCCATTGCCATGCCGCGTGATTTATAGGCAACCGTACGGGAAATCACATCGACCATGGGCACGAATACCGTCGCCGCCGTGCCTGCCAACACCGTCAGCAAAGCGCCGATCAGCAGGATATTGTGCGTCAGCGGGATCAGCAGCAGCGCTACGGCGCACACCACTCCGGAACCGAAAATCACCCAACCGCCGCCCACCCGTGGGGTGATCCACGCCGCCAACAACGCACACAGCAGAAAACCGAACTGCCCGGACGCAGTGATCGTACCGACGTAGGAAATGTCAAAACCGAGGCTGGCGCGCATGTCGGGCACCAGTTGCGCAAATAGGTAGATACCGAAGCCAAACGTCGCTGCTACCAGCCCGGTGAGCAGCAAGACAATCAGTGCATTGATCCGCATGGTCAGCTTCCTTTCTTGAATGTGAAGGAGAGAACAGGGTTAAGCCGGTTTCGCTGCGTCAATCAGCTCTGCGGCCAGCTCTCGCGCCACCAGAAATACGCTGTCGTCGTTTTCCAGAGCGCCCGTGAGAAACGCCCCTTCCAGTAACAGGAACAATCGCCTTACCAACGTCTGCGGGTTGCTCAGCCTCGCCCTTTCGGCGAGGTCCAGCAGGTGTTGCTTCACCCCTTGTTTATGCCGATCCACCGCCAGGCGAACCGGGTGACTGCGGTCCGGAAACTCTGCAGCGGAATTCACGTAAGGGCAGCCGCGCAATCCACCTTCGCGCAGCCATTGGCGGTGCAGGTCGAACAGCCCCAGTAGCTTGTCGGCTGGCGCCTCGCTGGCCGCCAATGTCTGCTCCACCGCGGCTTCCCAGCGCTCATTGCGCTTGTCCAGAAACGCCACGATCAACTCGTCCTTCGACGCGAAGTGGGCGTACAGCGTCATCTTCGACACCCCGGCGAACTCAGCCACGGCGGCAATTCCCGTCGCATTGATCCCGTCACGAAAGAAGAGCGCGGAGGCCGCGTCGATCAGGCGTTGATGATTCACGCTGGCGTCTCGGGTGGTCGGCACGGTCGCCTCATAATTGAACTGTACTGACCGGTAAGGATAGACCTTGAAACAAAAAAAACCAGCACTGTTTACCGGCCGCGACGAGCGGGCTATCAGGACTGGCGTTTGATCAGCGGCAGGGAAACGCGTTTTTCAGCGCGGAGACGACCAACACCGATTCGTTCAGGTGCAGACTCTGGGGATGTGCTTCAAGTGACTGAACCACGACGCGCATGGACTGCACCATCGGAATACCGCCTTCCGGCACACAGACCAGCTTGGGCACGCCGCCGGCTTCGTGAAAGATGTCGAGGGTGTCCATGGTCGCTTGCAACACGCCGACGCAGTGGCCAACCCCCACCGGGTTCTTGGCCACCCCGCCGCTCATGCTATTGATACCGTCCTGGCATTCGAGCAACAACGTGTTGCCGTCGGCCATCGCGGCAGCGCTGAAACACAGGGCGAGCAATGCTGAACACCGCACGACCGAACCGATCGTCAGCGCAACCACAGCTCTTTCACCGAATGATCCGACGCCTTGCGCACCACCAAGCTTGCCCGCTCGCGGGTCGGCAGGATGTTTTCCAGCAGGTTTGGACGGTTGATGTCGCGCCAGATCTTGCGCGCGGCATCCGGGGATTTCTCGGGCGGCAAGTCAGCCAGCTCACGGAAATAAGCGCCCCGGGCACGGAATGCAGTGCGTTGCAGCATGAGGAAGCGCTCGACGTACCAGCGCTCGATGTCCCCTTCGGCTGCGTCCAGGTAGATCGAGAAGTCGAAGAAATCCGACACGATGCTGCCAGGCTTCTGGCCGTCGTTGCCCTCAGTCTGCAACACGTTCAGGCCTTCGAAAATCAGGATGTCCGGCTGGCTGATCTCGATAAATTTCTCCGGCACGATGTCGTAGCTGATGTGCGAATAGACCGGCGCGCTGATCACCGGAATGCCCGCCTTGAGGTCCGAGAGAAACTTGACCATGCGCTTGCGATCGTAGCTTTCCGGAAAGCCCTTGCGGTGCATGATGCCGTCCGCGTCCAGCCTGGCGTTGGGATGCAGAAAGCCGTCGGTGGTCACCAGATCGACCCGAGGATGATCCGGCCAGCGCGCCATCAGCGCCTGCAGGACGCGGGCAAAGGTACTTTTGCCCACCGCCACACTGCCCGCAACTGCCACGACATAGGTCTGTTTTTTCGCCGGACGCCCGAGGAAAGTGTCCTTGATGCTCGCCAGATTGCGCGCAGCGCTGACGTGCAGATTGATCAGGCGCGACAGCGGAAGGTAGATGTTGACGACATCTTCCAGAGAAATATCTTCGTTTACGCCTCGTAACGCCGACAGATCTTCTTCGGACAAGGTCAGTGGCGTACTGGCGCGAAGCCCCGCCCACTCCTTGCTGGTCATTACGAGATAGTCATCAGGCGCCATCTATAGCCTTCCAATCCAGGTGTCCGTATCGACAATGGTGCGAAGACTATCGTATTGCCCCAAAAACGGGGCAGATTTCTTTGATTTGACACGCATTATTGGCGAATCTGGCGTCGATCCAGCGCCCGGAAAAGCGCTGGATACGATTCAGCATGAAGCTGCTCTTCAAGCCGTTCGATACTCGATGGTCAAGTGCGACACCTCGTGCACGACACCAAGCCGCTCACGAATCGCCTCTGCCGTGACCTCGACTTTTGCCAGCACGCTGACAATCGCCGCACGGGCATCCGGGCCGACTTTCCACACATGCAGATCGGTGATCTGCACGTTGCCATCGGCTTCGAGCACTTCGCGGATTTCTTCCGCGACGTGCTCGTCGGTGACGTCCAGCAACACGTTGGCACTCTGCTTGATCAAACCGACAGACCACTTGGCGATGACCACCGCGCCGACCACACCCATCAGCGGATCGAGCCAGACCCAGCCCAGATAACGCCCTGCCAGCAATGCACCGATCGCCAGTACCGACGTCAACGCATCGGCCAGGACGTGAACATAGGCGGAGCGCAGGTTGTTGTCTCCGCCGTGGCCATGATGTTTGTCGTGGTCGTGGTGATCGTGATCATCATGCGAGTGATGCCCATGAGCGTGATGCCCGTGGTGCCCATGGCCGCCGGACAGCATGAAGGCGCTCACAATGTTGACCAACAGACCGACCACCGCGATCAAGGTGGCTTCCCCGAACGCCACCTGCGTCGGTTGGAACAGGCGCATCAGCGACTCGATGCCGATGCCCAGCGCGACCATCATCAGAATGAGCGCCGACGCGAAACCCGCCAGATCGCCCACCTTGCCGGTGCCAAAACTGAAGCGACCGTTATTGGCGTTGCGCCGTGCAAACGAATAGGCCGCCGCCGCGATGCCTAAAGCACCAGCATGGGTTGCCATATGAAAACCGTCCGCCAGCAGCGCCATCGAGCCCGTGACGTAACCGGCGGCAATCTCCCCGACCATCATCACGAAGGTGAGCACGACCACCCATAACGTACGGCGGGCATTCTCGTCGTGAGACTGACTGAGGAAAACGTGTTCGTGGGTGTGTTTCTGCGATAGGACCATGCGGCCTCCGTGTGTCGCCTGGCGACTTATTTTGAGTACCGACGAATGGCTTCGAGCAAATCTTCAAGCCCTTGGGCCCGATCCTCATCACTCAAATCAGGATGAGCCACATGCTCGCGAGCGTGGGCTTCGATGATCTGATCGAGCAGACCATTTATCGCACCGCGGGTGGCGGCCACGAGATGCAGCGTCTTGGCGCAATCGGTATCTGATTCCAGCCCGCGCTCAATCGCCTGCACCTGCCCCGCTATGCGCCTGACACGCTTGAGCAGATCGTCTTTCTCGGCGTGTAAATGCGCCATACCATACCCCCCCTACCTATATAGGGCGGCATCATGGACCTGTCCGCCCATCTTCGCAACCTACCTGGACGTGTAATGAGCGCAAATAAATGGAACTACACATGGCCCTCTGGTGACGAATAGCCACTATCCCACACACACCACCCGAGGCGTGTCCCATGCGGCTTGAATCGTTGGCCATTCGACTTCTACAAACGCTCACGGATGGGGCGACGTCCAGAGTCAACCCGCTGGACTTTACAGCCCTGCTCTATCTCAGGGATCAGGGCTATGCATCCGTGTCTGTCAGGGACGGGTGCGTGGTGGCAGAGCGCACGGCACGAGGGAAACAGTTTGCCAGTGAGCGAGCGGCGCGCTCATCGAAGGCATGGGCGAGCGAGGGGTGATGAGCGTTACGCCCCTTCAGACAAGGCGATAATTCAGCCTTCGGATCCCCCTTAGCAGCAAGCTCCACCGCTTGCTGCCTTCCGGCAGCGACAGTTCCTACAGACGTCGCGGTGCAATTTCCGGACCCCGCCTACGCAGCCAAACATCGTCGACCTCCGTGAGCTTCGACTTGCCATGGGCGTCAACCAAGAAGCATTTGCAGATAGGTGTGGTTTCGCGCGAACGTACATGTCTCGTATCGAAACTGGCGGTGCGAACCCGTCGATCAACGCGATAAAAGTCTTAGCTGATGCATTGGGGTTAGCATCTCAGCTCTGTTCGAAGGGATGTGATCGAATCCCGTATCAACAGGAAGACAGCTTTATCTATGAGGTATCTAGTCAGCGCCCTGTCTAGAAAATGCGCAGTAACCGACCGACCTTGCCTGCTGCCCTTGAAAATACTGGAATTGGGCGAACAAGAGCTTAGCCAGAGCCCCTTGGGCCTGCCGAAAAGCTAGTGGTAGTGCAGGGCGGGTGGAACATCAATTTCAGGTTAGGAGATGGGCTTCAAAGTCGTCACTCGAAGGCACGCGTCCTTCCTCGGTCATTCTGCAAAGCAATCGAGACAGCAGTGCTCGGACCTCGACTATATGTTCCTCCAGCATTCTTTCAGTCGTTGGGCTTCCGTGGACGGCTTTGGACCGGTAGTCGTAAAGCTTCTTGATTCGCTTAAACAAAGCCAGCCTTGGAGGCCCTCGGTCTTCTAAATATCCCGCTGCCAGAAGAGCGAGGCGAAAGCGAAGCTCGGCATTAATGCCAAACAGCGCTTCGAAACCGGACCAAAGTGAAGCAGCGGACATCCGCAGGTTTGCGTGCTGACTATGCGTGGTCAGAGCATCTACACCGAGCCGGAAGGATGAAAATTCGAGCAGCGTGATCCAGCTTGTCAAATGAGCACCGATCCAGCCAAGATGATCATCTGTGACCATCACTTCAGCACCAAACCTACGTGCTCGCGGAACATCCTCAATGAGTTGCGCATGGCACTGATCTGCCTCTATCGCGGGAATCACGTCCCAAGAAACATCCGCAACAACGGGTACGAGTATGTCGGCCAAGGAGCAGGTACGCAGCGCCGATATGATCCACCAACCCATGTTCATATTCGCTTGACTGAAACAATCCGTATCAACAGTTACAGCTAGTTCATAAGTCACAGAGGGCATGTGGCGTGCTACTGCACTGAGAAATCCCTTATGTCGGAGAGCCTTCGCCAGTTCGATCTCACCTGGCGGTTGCTCAACTTTCCTAAGCACCGCGATGGATGAAAACTCATATGCACTCGTCTCGATGGACAATCCTGACAGCGCAAAACACAGCTGACGCTCACGACCACGCTGCTCCATGACGCCTTTGGCATAAGCCTGACGCTGCCTAAAATAATCGAGTGTATTCATATCGCTCAGCTCCCTTTGTCTCTCATGCTTTGCATACCACAGCCTTAGGGTACGGTCGTACGTACCACCGTGTAGCCCGATAAGGCGATCAAGAGTCATTGGGGTGCGGGTAGTCTGCCCCCCTTAACAGCTATCATGAATCATGGAAGAAGTGCCATTGGCCAACACCAGTAACCACAGGACAAATCATGCCCCCCGAACAAAGCTTTCAACTGGAGCAAATCCACGCTGACATCATCGAGCTCAGGGCTGAGACCATGAGGCTGAATGCCGAAGCAATCAAGCCTGTTTCGATTCTGGAGCTCTGCCTTGTCGTGGTGGTAGCAAGCCTTCTGACCTCAGCAGGCATCGTATTAGGTCTAGCATTATCAGTCGTCCTCCAGCTGCATTGACCAAAACCTCCCTTCGCATACCTTCCCTCTCTGGAGTGATTAAACCGCATCACTTAACCTCCGTTATATGACACCTCAGAAAACCGCCTAAGGTCGCATCATAAATTTAGCATTTACACATTAATGACACCCCGGTAAATTGATACCACGTTAAGTGATACCTAGAATCATCCACTATGTCCCGCACCTTCCTGTATTGCCGTGTGAGCACCTCAGGCCAGTTCACCGAGAACCAGGTTCAAGAAGTGAAGGCCTCAGGTTTCGATGTTCAGGCAGGCCGGGTAATCGAGGAAACCATCTCAGGCAGCACTGCCGCCAAAGAACGTCCGGGCTTCCAGAAGCTGCTTGATCGGATGGAATCTGGTGATGTGCTGATTGTTACCAAGCTGGATCGGCTAGGCCGCAACGCGATGGATGTACGCCAGACAGTCGAGCATCTGGCAGCCACCGGCATCCGTGTTCACTGTCTCGCCCTTGGTGGTGTAGACCTGACCAGTGCAGCGGGGAAGATGACCATGCAGGTTTTGGGGGCTGTCGCAGAGTTTGAACGTGATCTATTGATTGAGCGTACGCAGGCCGGTCTGAAGCGGGCCAAGGCACAAGGCAAGAAGCTGGGCAGGCCTGAGGCCAAAGCAACCACTGACGCAGTGCAGCGGCTCAAGGCAAAGGATATGACGCAGGTAGAGGTCGCGAGCGAACTTAAGATTGGTATCGCAACTGTAAAACGCCACTGGAATCTCTGGAGAAAAGGCTGATTCGTAGCCGTAACTCCATCTGACAAAAGCCTCCTTCGGGCGACTTTTTCGTGCCCGCCATATTTTAAATTTACGGACTCGGTACGCACTCTGGCACGGGAATGGCTCTTAATGCCGCCCCATACTGAACAGGATTCACCTGATTGGCGGACACCTCTCTGATATTTCAGAGCTGATTCACAGACCAGTAGTCCCCACGGTCGATGGCCGTTCATAAAAATTTCAGGCCTGTAACCGTTGGAAAGTCGTCCCACTCAGCAACAGCTGGCAACCCAACGAATTCAATAGGCGGTGCTAGTGACAGTTCGTGTTGGTGGTCTGCCCGTATGTGGTCGACGTACAGTTGACCTGAGCTGGTACGGGCTGGACGCTGTAAGGCTGAGCCGGTTGTTGCTTATTATTCATGAGCATACGGATCGCCATTTGGCGTCTGGCCTCATCTGCCTGCGTACGTCGGCTGTCCAGTTGCATGCGGCAATTGACGTATAAATCCGAACCTGGGGCGGCCCCATATGATCGACACTGCGCATCATCAGCAGATGCCTGCTGAGCTTTTGCCTCTTGGGCTTTGGCAAGCTTTTGTTGATCGCTCATACAGCCGCTGAGTGCCAGCACCGATGCCACAACCGCCACGGCTGTCCTCGGAATCATTCTTGTAATCCGTGTTGATGTGGATAGTCGATGCTACCATTTCGCAACTTGAGGAGGGGGGGCGAAAATGGGTTCGGATGATGAAGGCGATATAAAGAAGGCTCGCGGCTTTCTACTGACTTACTCAGCGGGAGTCTTGGCCTTACTCTTCTTCGGCGCCGAACTATCTGAACTCTCTTTGCTGGGGAATAAAATCACCCTGCACGATCACAAGGAGCACGCTTGGCTCATCGTTGCAGGTCTGAACGTCTACTTCTGGTTCAGGTATTACCAGCGGCTTCCAGATGCTGGGAGATACTTTGATGGACCAATGAACGATCTCTACGACTCTGCTTTGCAATGGTTCGCGGTCAAATTGACAAGGCGTCAGCAACTTACTGCGATCAGGGAAGCGTTTGACGCCAAGAAAAGTGGCGGTAAATTGCGGCTTCACTCTGGTAGAGCAGACATCCTCTGCCACGACCAGCTAGCTGAAGATGAGAGGCTACATGGGGACGAAGCCCCTGAACTGCACCAAGTTGGCCGAGCGGTTCGCACCAAGATGCGTATCGTCGCTTCTTACTCACACCATCTAGATGGAAGTCCGGGTATGGTCGTTAGCTCCAGCGTTCAATGCCCTGAGTACACTCCACCCCTCCTCATTGCTTGGGGCGCGAAGCTGTTCGCGTTCGTGAAGGGTGCTTTCATCACCCCATGGTTCACCGATCATATCGCGCCACTTGTCCTCGGAGCAGTCAGCATCACCTGTGCGTTGTCGAAGTGGTTCGCGGCCAACTTCGTCTCCTAGTGTCAGTCAGAGCCGTGTCGGTGGCAGTTCTCGAACGGATTGATCTTCGCCGCTGTCGCCATTCCTTGCTCTCTAAGCATGTCGGATACTCGCCATGTGAGTTCGACCACCTGAAGTTGAGGGCGTCTCGTTCCTTGGTCGCTTCCGTGTGCATCCTCACAAGCGTGTGGATGTTCTTCCGGGCGTTGGAGAGATCCTTCTGCAACTCCCCTACCTCACAGGCCAGTTGGTGAGCCTGGTGCCTCCAGCATTCCAGTGGCGTGGGAACGTCCAAATCCTCGAAGCCGGTGTAGTCGAGCAGGTCATCATTCATGGTCAGGTCACTCAGTGGAGTACGAATGCTCCCCACAAGAGGTAACGCCATATACTGGATGCATCACCAGTATAGCCAATACACCGTCGGAGCTACTCTACAGCCCGTGTACAATAAAGCCATATGCCAGCATCGGAGAGTACAAATGGATTGGTCGGGCTTGGAGAGGATGGAATGGGCAAGCATCTTTAGCTTCTTGGGGCTCGTCGTTACTCCCGTGGTGGCATCTGGATCATGGTTTTGGAGAGCTCGACAGGAGCGTAACGCTGTCCGAGTCGCACTCGTAGCCGAGGTAACCGCTTTACGTGATATAGCGAAGGCCCGTCACTACATAACCCAACTACTTGAAGCTGCTGATGCATTGAACAAGCAGGCTGAGGCAAACCGGGAGAGCATTTCATTCGAGGTTGCCGTTCCCAGTCACTACTGCCGGGTGTACGTCCAACATGTCGCCAAACTTGGGATGCTGAACCCCAAGGATGCGAAGCTGATCGTCAAGTTCTACCAGTACGCTGATAGCGTCGTCACGGACATTTCAAAGGGTGGAGCTCTATATGAAGGCTCTAGCGACCCAAAAGCGTTCGAGGAAAATGCTCAGATTCTCTCGCTTGCAATGGCTGCAGCTGATGAGCTAGAGCGACGAAATCACTGACTGCCATGCCGACAAACGACGAAGATAAAGATTCTGAAACTGGGTTTGGAGGAATCTAACGTGACGGAGGACAAAGAATACTGCTGCCCACCAAGCCTGGTTGATTGCCGCTTGGAAGACGTACATCGCCGTTGGCATGAAGCGGAAACCCGGTCTATTTGGCCAGGCAGGAGCACTCTGACGATGGAGTGCTCTTTGGTACCTTCAACCCTTCCGTAGAATAGACAGTAGCGCCCCCTACACCCCGGAGGGATTCAATCATACGGAGTAGGTTCATCGACTACTGCTCGTCCTTTCGCCGCCCCTTCACCAACACCTGTTCTAGATACGGTCTCATATGCTCTGCGACTAGACCGGACAGTCTCCACAGTTCCTCATCAGTCAGCACTTCCCCTTCCGCCACGCCAATGTTCTTGAACGCGTGATCGACAGCTCGATCGATTACTCTCTCCCTCTCTCGCTGGTGTGACCGTCGGTAAGCTTCACGCAGAATTGGTTCAAAAGCAGCTTCCATACTGCCATCTGGGATTTTCTCATAATCATACGCAGCCCTGAGCTCTTCTTTGGTGAGACTCAAGTTGCAGCGAATCGATAATTGCTCCGAAGTTCGCGGATCGATGCAATATACAGCATGTACAGGCGGTCCCGAATAACTCCCCGCCAGGCAGACGACCGTTCGCCGGACGCCGTAAAATTCGGCATACCCTATCAACTGTCCATCCGTGCCCAGGCTACTTATCGCAATGCAATGGAGAGGCACGCCATTAGGGCGGTCCACTATCATGTCGCGAGCATACCAATACCCAAAACACGGCTCGCCGGAATCGTTCATCAAATAGCTCTTGGCATTCCAGCAATCCTTAGCGGAAACACCATTCACGACAGCGAAGCACAACACAGATTTCACAAGTGATCTACCGGACAACGGGCCGCCAAAGTCCATGGAAAAGTTCAGCGGGCTTGTAAGGTAGATGAATTTATCTCCAGTCTTAGCGAGAGCCGATTCCACATCCAACTTTGGATACTTCTTTTTAACTCCCCTCAGAATTTTACGCACTTCTTCGATGTCACGAGCAACAAACTCAACGGTAACCAAACCCGAAGCATCTTGACTTTCTTTAAACTCTACCTTGGCCGGACTCATCGTACCATCTGCATGCAGCAACAGACGCTGACCTTCTAGATTACTTACGACCATCGAGGGTGTTTCGCCTCGCTCTCGCACGACACCAACCAAGAGCCCAAGCGAATGCAAGTCTTTAGCTAGTGAACAGTCCCAAGTCTTGCCAGTTTCACTATTACACCTAACGCAAAGAATGCCTCTAACCTTATAATGACCACCTATGGCATTAATTATGACATGCTCCGCCGAATCAGTTTCTGCAGTTATCTGCATATCGCACAGTACGCACTCACTCATTTCTCTCTCCCTACTCGGCTGTGAGGAACTTCAAGTCTATGTCTGCCTTGGAGACGAATTTCACCGGCCTCCAACTGCACCTCCCCATCCCCTAAAATCTGAAACGCATTACTTACCAAGATATAAGGCGATCAGAGAAATGATAACAGCAGTAGTTGAAATCACGATCGACCAACGAAACTTACTATGATCCGCCTCCAACTCCGCCAATACCGAAGCCAACAAGGGAAAGTTCACACACTTATTATCTCGACCAACGGCCATCGCAAAAAAGTGCACATCACTTCCATCCGCCTTCTTATAACCATATCTGTTTTCAAAATGGTAATAGAGACGTCCGAATACAATATCACCATCCACACCAAATTTTATTGCTACCTGCTTGCAATCTATTGGCACGTACACCTTTGATTGACGAGAGTTTTCCTTGCCGAGGGCGAAGGATATAAAATCTCGATAGTACATTTTGTAAATGGTGCGAAGGATTCTAAGATCCGAAGGTGGTTTCATCCGTCCCATTCCATAACCGCACTGCGAAGATGTGATTTGTGAGTTCGGAGATGCTGTGCTCGTTCTCTTGCGATTCGATTACACACATTTCGCTCCCGTCAACGTTGCTGATCGAGCGATTTTGGTCCACGAGTTCACTTTCGGAGAGTAGAGCAGAATACTGGATGAATCAACAGTCACCTGATAGAGGATGCTGGCTGCCGAATAGGATTATTAATGAGGATACTTGCCAACGAGCAGGCAAAAAGTAAGATACTCACGGAGTGCACCACTTAGGTGTACCTAAACGCTGTTCCACTCTTGAGTTTTTCGCAGATAAATCCTTGTGAATTCAAGGACTTAGAGATAGGTGGTGCCCCCACCAGCCACACCCCGGCACACAATGTTCCCGCTGTGGCTGCTTCCTTCCGGATCTGACCAGGTTCACGGGTAATCGTTGCGGGGGGACCGATGGGGTCACCATAACGACACTCGCCAGTCGGCGAGCCGCGCCATTGTACCGGTCTGGCGCGAAGTTACAACCTCTGGTTTCAGATAAAAAATTTGATAAGGCTCAACCACTTGCATGGGTGGCTGTGGACGCGGCATGGTGGCGTTCATGAAAAGCATTTTGAAGAAATACCAAACGCTCTCGGCGCTGCAGCGTCAGCAGGTGCTGGACATCGAGTTGCTGGGTGAGCAGAAAACCCTCGTCGGTGATGCCCACGGGGCCGTGCATGCGCTCACGGCCCGACCGGCGTCTGACATTCAGGGCTACGCCCTGCTGATCGATGACGTGGCGCGGGGCTTTTTTCTGCTCAAGCGCCGGTCGTTGTTGCCGCGCTGGGCGAACGGTCAGACCGTCACGTTGCACGGCTTGATGATTGATCGGCGATACCAAGGCTATGGGCTGGGAAAAATTTGTCTGCAGCAGTTACCGGAGCTGGTTCGGGAACTGTGGCCTGACACCCGGCAACTCATGCTGGCGGTTGATCTCGGGAACACAACAGCCCACACGCTGTACCTAAGCCTTGGCTGGCAGGACTACGGCGATGCCGACCGGGCGTTAGTGGGGTTTGAGCGCCGAATGCTCTTGAAGCTGCCTTGAAACGCTGAAGTCAGGCCATCAGCGCCCCAACGCACGCAGTTGCTTGACCTTGTTGCTGCGCTCGCCATTCATCCAGTGTTCCAGCGCGCTGACGGTCATGGGCCGGGCGATGAGGTAGCCCTGCACCTCATGACAGCCGAGCTGGCAAAGGATCTCGTAGACGTCTTCCGTCTCCGCCCCTTCTGCGACAACGCGGTAACCCAGACGCCTTGCCAGGTCGACGATGGCTTCCACCAGTCGCCGGTCCTTTTCATTGGCGTCCAGATTTTCCACCAGCGACTTGTCGAGCTTGACGGTGGTAGCCGGCAACTGACGCAGGTAAGTCCAGTTACTGTAACCGGTGCCGAAGTCGTCGATGGCGATGTCGATGTTCAACGCGCGCAGGCGTTCGAGTTGCTGCCGGGTGATGTCAGGGTTATCACAGAGCGCGCTTTCGGTGAATTCGAGCTCGAAGCGGCCCGGATCGAGCCCACTGATCGCCAGTTGCTCAAACAGCGCATCGCTGAACTGCGAGTTGGCAAGGTCAATGGCAGAGACGTTCATGGCGACTTTGAAGGCGTAACCCTGACGCTGCCAGTTCCTCGCCTGCTCGACGGCGTTGCGCAACACCCACAGGCTCAGCGAGCGAATGAGTGCGGTCTTTTCCGCCAATGGAATGAACTCGGCCGGGCTGATCGGCCCCAGGACGGGATGCTGCCAACGCAGCAGCGCCTCGACGGTGACGATGCGCCCGGTGGCGACTTCCAGCCGCGGCTGGAACACCAGCGACAGCTGATCCGGGCTGCGGACGGCGTCGGCCAGTGACGCCAACAGCAGGAAGGCGCGCTGCTGCGCGAAGTCCAGATGCGGCTCGTACCAGCGCCAGCCAGTCGCCTTCCCGCGCGCTTCGTCGGCGGCGCTGACCACCAGACGAATCCAGTCTTTTTCATCACAACGTCCCAACCCCAGCGGCAGCACCCCGATGCCGACGTCCATCTGGATCGGAATGTTGCGGCAGATCAACGGGCGCTGAAAATGCTTGATCAGCCTGCGAAACAGGTCCTCTGCCTGTTCCGGACCGGCGTGTCGGGTCAGCAGCGCAATGCGTGTCGGGCTGACTTTGTACAACGCCGTGTCGGATGGCAGCTGCTCGCGACAGCTTTCAATCATGCATCGCACCAGTTCCTGGGCGAAGCTGTAGCCGAGTGCTTTGACGATGCTGTCGAGGAACACCGGGTTGACCATGTCCAGGGCGACCAACGCATGGTCGTCACGATCGGCCAGGGCCATGATGTCTTCTTCCAGGCGCAGGCGATTGAATAACCCGGTCGGCTGATCGACATAGCTGGCCTTGCGCATGTTGTTGAGCCGCTTCATCACCAACTGACCGTACATCTCCAGCATGGCGAGGTCGCGTGGGTTGAGCAGCGGTCGGGGCGTGTTGTCGATGATGCAGAGCGTGCCCAGCGCCAATCCATCGGCGGTGACCAGCGGCACACCGGCATAGAAACGAATGCGCGGCTCGCCGACGACCAGTGGATTGTCCTTGAAGCGGCTATCGAGCTCCGCATCCGGCACCTGGAACACATCGTCACCGAGAATGGAGTAGGCACAAAAGGAGATTTCGCGCGGCGTTTCGCGCTCATCCAGGCCGGTGCCTGCGCGGAACCACTGCCGGTGTTCACTGACGATGGACACCAGCGCGATGGGCACCTCGAAATAGTGAGCCACCATGTCGACGATGTGATCCAGCACCTCGTCGGCAGTTGAATCGAGAAGCCCCATGTGGGTGATACGGGACAGCCGCGAGGCTTCGTTCAACGGTATTGGAGCGCTATTGGCCATCTGCGAAATCCCTGTGCAACTGCTTTACGCCAGTAGTATCAAAACGATATTGCTAGGCAAAGTAGCACTAGATTCAGAGGCCTGCAGGCACTCGCAGACCGACGGCGATGACCGGACGCCTGCCACAAAGTTGCAGCACTTGAGCGCTCACCCTCCCGATGCGCGACTCACTGGACCTGCAGCACTTCATCCGCCTTGCCGCCCGCTCCCTGTATCACCAGATGGATGAAATGCAGCTTGGTGATCACCGCAGGCGGCAGCACGAAGGGATAGAAATCCGGCTGGCCCATGGCGCGGGACAGTTCGTTCAGCATTCCCGCCAGTTCGATCCAGGCGTTGACGAAGGCAAGAAACGAAGGCCCTCCTGGATGCTGCGGATCGTAGAGGGTTTCCAGCTCGAAGGGCTGATAGTCGAGGTCCATGTCGCGTGCGCTCATGCCCAGACTCAGCGCCGTGTCGACGGCGTCCATCATGTGCAGGTAATGCGCCCATGTTTCGGCCCAGTCTTCCCAGGGATGCATGGTGGCGTAGGCACTGACGTACCGTTGCTGCCAGTCCGCTGGCGCGCCGTGCTGGTAGTGGTGATCAAGCGCGTCGGCGTAGCTCGCGCGGTCGTCTCCGAACAGATTTCGGAAACCATCCTGCCAGTAGGTGTTCGCGATCAGCCTGTCCCAGTAGTAATGCCCTACCTCATGACGGAAGTGCCCGAGCAACGTGCGGTAAGGCTCGTGCATCTGCACGCGCACTTTCTCGCGGATCGCGTCGTCGGCTTCTTCAACGTTGAGGGTGATCAGGCCGTTGGCGTGGCCCGTGGTGGGCAGGTTGCCCTCCAGGTCGACGCCGAGAAACTCGAACGCAAGGCCGCGCTCTTCATCGATGCTTTTCGGGATAACGGGCAGGCCCAACGTGATGAGTTGCGCGACCAGTCGACGCTTGGCGATCTCGATCTTGCCCCAGCGCTCGGAATTTTCCGGGACGGAAAGGTCCGGAATGGTCCTGTTCAGGCTGCACGCAATGCAGAATTCCCCGGCGTTGTTCGCCGGAAACAGCCAGTTGCAGGCAGCCGGCGTGTCGAGATTGGCGCAGCGACGATAGAGACCGGCCTGCGGTTCGTCGCTCAGTCGCCAGGTATTGAGGTCCGGCCCCGGTTCAAGGGCAGCAATTTTGCTTTGTTCAGGCAGATACCCCAACGCAGCGGAACACGCCAGGCACTGGCTGTTGCGGAAGAATACCGACTGTCCGCAATGGCATTGCCAGACCTTGCTGTTGCGTTTGCTTTCACCGGCGAAGGGCGCCGCGATCCGCGTGCTGAGTTGTTCGAAGAACTGGAACATGGCGATCTCCTGATGGGGCTGCAAGCACTAGATCGTTGGGTGTTGCGGCGGTTCCAGATATTTTTGCTGAAAGGCGTATCTGCCGAAAAAGGCGAGCTCAATCCTGTACGTCCCTGTCAATCGACAGTGACGTGATGCCCTTTCAAGAACGCTACGAACGCTTCTTCATCCAGCACCTTTAACCCCAGCTCGTTGGCCTTGGTCAACTTGGACCCCGCCCCCGGCCCTGCGACCACGGTGTGGGTCTTGGCTGACACCGAGCCCGAGACCTTCGCGCCGAGGCTTTCGAGTTTTTCCTTGGCCACGTCGCGGCTCATCAGCTCCAGCGAGCCGGTCAGCACCCAGGTCTGGCCAGTCAGCGGCAAGCCTTCGACCACCTTCTTCTCACTCTGCCAGTGCATGCCGAAGTCTTTGAGCTGCTGTTCGATCTTGAGCGCCCGCTCGGCGTTTTCCGGCACGTCGAAGAACGCCCTGACAGACTGCGCCTGCTTTTCCGGCAACGTCTGGCGCATGTCCAGCCAGTCGGCCTTGACCACGCCTTCCAGCGTGCCGAACTTGTCCGCCAGTTTCTGTGCGCCGCCCGGGCCGATGGACGGGATGTTCAGTTTGTCGAGCATGCCACCCAGCGTCGCGCTGGCGGCGAACTCAGCCGCCAGATCGCCCGTATCCTGCAGTTGCATCTTGCATTCGCCCAGCAGCGCGCCGATGACGTTCTGGTTGTGGTCGTCTTCAAAGAAGCTGTGAATCTCGTGTGCAACCTCCAGGCCGATGTCCGGCAGGTACGTCAGCACCTCCGGCAGTGCGACCTTGACCTTATCCAGAGAACCCAGCGAGCGGGCCAGCACCTTGGCGGTTTCCTCGCCCACATCGGGGATGCCCAGCGCATAGATGAAACGCGCCAGCGTCGGCGTCTTGCTCTCGTCGATGGCCTTCAGCAACTTCTTGCTGGAAATCTCGGCGAAACCTTCCAGATCGATGATCTGGTCGTATTCGAGCCTGTACAGATCGGCCGGCGATCCGATGAGCTTTTCGTCCACCAGTTGCTCGATGGTCTTGTCGCCCAGGCCCTCGATGTCCATGGCACGACGCGACACGTAGTGGATGATCGCCTGCTTGAGTTGCGCGCCACACGCCAGACGCCCGACGCAGCGATAGACCGCGCCCTCGCTGACGGTTTCCTTGCCTTTGCTGCGCTTGATCAACTGCGTGCGCTCGACGTGCGAGCCGCAGACCGGGCAGGTCTGCGGGATCTCGACCTTGCGCGCATTGTCGGGGCGGCGCTCAAGCACCACCTGCACGACTTGGGGAATCACGTCACCGGCACGGCGGATGATCACGGTGTCACCGATCATCAGGCCCAGACGCGCCACTTCATCCATGTTGTGCAACGTTGCGTTGGCGACCGTGACGCCAGCGACCTTGACCGGCTTCAGGCGCGCGACCGGCGTCACGGCGCCAGTACGACCGACCTGAAATTCCACGTCGAGCAGCTCGGTCAGCTCTTCCATGGCCGGGAATTTGTGCGCGATGGCCCAACGCGGCTCGCGTGCGCGGAAACCCAGTTCCCGCTGTGCGGCGATGCTGTTGACCTTGAACACCACGCCGTCGATTTCATACGGCAGCGACAGGCGACGCTCGCCGATGTCGTGGTAGTACTTCAGGCAGTCTTCAATGCCGGCGGCCACCTTGAGCTCGCGACTGATGGGCATGCCCCACGCTTTGAGCTGCTTCAGGTTGCCAATATGGGTGTCGGCGATGTCGTGCGACACCTGGCCGATGCCGTAGCAGCAGAACTCCAGCGGCCGGTTGGCGGTGATCTTCGAGTCCAGTTGGCGCAGGCTGCCCGCAGCGGCATTGCGCGGGTTGGCGAAAGTCTTGCCGCCGATTTCCAGCTGGCTTTCGTTGAGACGGTCGAACCCCGCCTTGGACATGAACACCTCGCCACGCACTTCGAGGGTTTCCGGCCAGCCTTCACCGTGCAGCTTGAGCGGAATATTGCGCACGGTGCGCACGTTGACGCTGATGTCTTCGCCGGTCGTGCCATCGCCCCGCGTGGCACCCCGGACCAATGCGCCATTCTGGTACAGCAGGCTCACCGCCAGACCGTCGAGCTTGGGCTCGCAGCTGTATTCGACCGCAGCGCCGGCACCAAGCAGGTCACCTGCCGGAAGGTCCAGGCCTTCGGTGACACGCCGGTCGAATTCACGCATGTCGGTTTCTTCGAAGGCGTTGCCCAGGCTGAGCATGGGGATTTCATGACGCACCTGAGTGAACGCCGACAACGCCGCACTGCCGACCCGCTGAGTGGGTGAGTCCGGCGTGACCAGATGCGGGTTTTCGGCTTCCAGCGCCTTGAGTTCGTGGAACAGGCGGTCGTATTCGACGTCCGGAATGCTCGGCTCGTCGAGAACGTGATAGCGGTAGTTGTGAAGGTCCAGCTCTGCGCGCAGTTCCAGGATTCGGGTTTCGGCGGCTTTCATACGGTGTTCTCTCAGAATGCAAAAGAGCAGCCGGAGCTGCTCAATTCATGGTGCCTCGCCTATTGGCCCGACGCCAATACGCTATGTGGGAGCGAATTCATTCGCGAAAACCGGGACAGGCGATACATGTTCATCGCCGGACCCACCGTATCGCGAATAAATTCGCTCCCACGGGGGTCGGCAGTTCAATCAACGACGCTGAGTCAGGGCGCGGCGTTCGAATTCCACGATCCGCTGGCGGTAGTGCTCGATGGTCTGCGCGGTCATGACACTGCGCTGATCGTCTTTCAACTCGCCGTTCAACTCGTGAGCCAGCTTGCGAGCAGCGGCCACCATCACATCGAAGGCCTGCTTCGGATGGCGCGGACCTGGCAGACCCAGGAAGAAGCTCACCGCCCGGGTGCTGAAATGGTCGATGTCGTCCAGGTCGAACACACCCGGCTTGACCGCGTTGGCCATGGAGAACAGCACTTCACCGTTGCCCGCCATGCTTTCGTGACGGTGGAAGATGTCCATTTCGCCGAAACGCAGGCCGCTTTCCAGAATGTTCTGCAGCAACGCAGGGCCCTTGAAGCCGCTTTCGTCGCGGGAAATCACGCTGATGACCAGCACTTCTTCGACTGGCGGCAGGTCTTTGTCTTCGGTGATGCGCTGAGGCGGCTTGTCGTCCGGGAAATCGTCGTCACGGGCGCTGAACAGGTTCGGGCCGTCGACATCCAGATTCAGGTCGCCCTGTTGCGGCTCATCCTTGCGCTTGCTGCGTTTGCTTTCGCGCTCGGGACGCTCCGGCCGTTCGCGGGCCGCACTCATGGCGGGCAGGTCATGCTCGTCGAGCTGCGGTTCTTTCTGGTTGTCGAGGACACGTGCGGGGCCCAACACCTCGGCGGACGAGCCTTCTTCGTCGTCCGGCAGGTTCGAGAAGCTGCGGTCCAGCCTGAATTTCAACTTGCCTTTGCCGCCGCGCATCCGGCGCCAGCCATCAAAAAGAATACCGGCAATGACAATTATGCCGATGACGATCAGCCACTCTCGCAGACCGATTTCCATGTAATCCCGTGCCTCTAATGAAAATTCTGAAAATTAAGGGCGTAAACCCCTTTAAAACGTGGAGCCAACTCTATGTTCTGAATGGCCTTTTACCCACGCAAAATGAAAAAGTGGACATTAAGCTAGCACGACCAAAGGTAACTTTACACCGTCTGTTACATCTGCATGTCGCGAGCATCTGTACCGCTACGACAGTTATTCCTGTGCTGCGCTATCGAAGCGCCACTTTTCCCTCGTCAATCTGTTTGACCGCATGGCAGTCCGCTACGCATCCACCAGCGCCATCGCCTCCTCTACGTCAACTGCCACAAGGCGCGAACACCCAGGCTCATGCATGGTGACGCCCATCAGCTGATCGGCCATTTCCATGGCGATCTTGTTGTGGGTGATGTAGATGAACTGCACGGTTTGCGACATCTCCTTGACCAGTCGGGCATAGCGGCCCACGTTGGCGTCGTCCAGCGGCGCGTCGACTTCGTCGAGCATGCAGAACGGTGCCGGGTTGAGTTTGAAAATGGCAAAAACCAGCGCCAATGCGGTCAGGGCTTTTTCGCCACCGGACAGCAAATGGATCGTGCTGTTTTTCTTGCCCGGGGGACGCGCCATGATCGTCACCCCTGTATCGAGTAAATCTTCGCCCGTCAGTTCCAAGTAAGCGCTGCCGCCACCGAAAACTTTTGGAAAAAGTGCCTGAATTCCGCTGTTTATCTGATCAAAGGTCTCTTTGAAGCGATTACGCGTTTCTTTGTCGATCTTGCGAATGACGTTTTCCAGCGTATCGAGGGCTTCGACCAGGTCGGCGTCCTGGGCGTCCAGATAACGCTTGCGCTCGGATTGCTGCTGGTACTCGTCGATGGCCGCGAGGTTGATCGCACCCAGACGCTGAATACGGGCGTCGATACGCCCCAGCTCTTCCTCGGCCTCTTTCTCACTGGCCTCGGGCGTCAGCGTCGCCAGGACGCCATTCAGATCGTAGCCGTCTTCGTGCAGTTGCTCCTGCAAGGCCTTGCGGCGCACGGTCAGTGACTGCCATTCGAGACGCTGCTGCTCCAGCTGTCCACGCAACAGTTGTGACTGCTGTTCGGCCTGAGTCCGGCGTTTCTCGGCTTCGCGCAGCTCACGGTCGGCGTCTTCGAGCGCATTTTTCGCGGTGCGCATTTCGTCATCGACCACCATGCGCTTTTCCAGCAATTCTTCGAGCTTCAGGCGCAGCTCTTCCAGTGGCGCCGCGCCCTCCTCCAGGTTGAGGTTCAACTGCTCGCGTTTTTCGGTCAGTCGTTCGGACTGCATTTCCAGGCGTTCCAGTGCCTGACGCGTGGAGTCGTGTTGTGCCCGCAGCGAGCTGAGCCGTACGGCGAGCTGGTTGGCGTGGTCCTTGTGCTGACGCGCTTCCTGACGCACCCGGTCGAGCCGTTCGCGCAGGCTGTCGCGCTGGGCCAGCAGCAACTCACGCTGCTCGGTGTCCAGCGCCATGCTGTCCAGGGCGTCCTGCAATTGCAGGCGCGACTCGCCGAGACTTTCCTGCTCGATGGCGCGCTGCTCACCCAGCTCGGTGAGCTCTTCATCCAGCCGCGTACGGCGCAAGGTCAACTGCTCGACCTTGGCTTTGGCCGCCGACAGTTGTGCCTTGAGTTCGCTCTGCTGGCGGGTTTCATCCTGCAGGCGACGGCGTAACTGCTCGCGATTGCCTTCCTGCAAGCGTTGCTGCTCGCGCTGCGTCAGCAATTGGTCTTCCAGCGCTGCGAGGGTCGCTTCTCGCTCTTCGCGCTCAAGCCCCAGACGCTGCAGTTCCTGACCACGCGCCAACACGCCGCTCTCGGCTTCGCTGGCACGGCGAACCCGCAGAAAATCCCGACCGACCCAATAGCCGTCACGGCTGATAAGGCTCTGCCCGGCACTCAGTTGTGCACGCAGCGACAGCGCATCGTCCAGGGTTTCGACCGGCCTGACCTGACCCAGCCAATGGGTCAGGTCGACCTGCGTTTCCACTTTGTCCAGCAGGCTGCCGGGAACACGCGTCTTGTCTGCGGCCGGACTCACCAGGCGTAAATCGCCCTGGCTGAAACCGGCGAGATCAAGCCCTGAGAAGTCGTCCACCAATACCGCGTGCAGATCCGCACCGAGCACGGTTTCCACCGCCAACTCCCAACCCGCTTCGACGCGCAGGCCCTCGGCCAGACGCGGACGCTCGCTGAGCTGTTGATCGCGCAGCCACTCGGCGGTGCCGGTGCCGGGATCGAGCGCCGCCTGTTGCAACGCTTCCAGCGAGGCGATGCGCCCGTTCAGGCGTTGCAGATCACCTTGCGCCTGTTGCTGTGCTTGCGTGGCCTGTTGCAGTTCGAGACGCAGCTGCTCAAGGCGCTCGATCAGCTGTTCTTCTTCCGCCGTCAGTTCTTCAAAGGCCATCTCGCGCGCAGCGAGGTCTTCGCTGAGTTCAAGAATGGCGGCGTCTTCAGGATCGGCGGCCAGCAACTGGCGCTCTTCGCCCAGACGGCGCTGACGCTCGGCCAGCCGCTCCATGCTGGTTTCCAGTTGCTGGATGCGCGATTGCTGGACCTCGGCCTGGCGCCGAGGCTCGGCGGAGGTCAGGTTGAAGGCGTCCCACTTCTCCTGCCAGCTGTGCATCGAGGCTTCGGCCTCTTCCAGCGATGCGGCGGATTCCTCAGCGGCGGCCAGGGTCATTTCCTGTTCCGGCTCGAGCATCTCCAGTTCTTCGCCGAGGGTCGCCAGCAAGGTGCGGTCATGGCCCAGGTGCGATTCGGTTTCCTGCCGCGCCCGCTCGGCCTCGCGCAGGTCGTCCTGCAACTGACGCAAGCGCTGCTGGCCGTGCTGAATGCTCTGCTCGACGCGCGCGATATCACCGCCCACCGAATAGAAGCGGCCCTGCACCAGGTTGAACCGCTCGGACAGATCGTGGTGGCCGTCACGCAGACGCTCGATCAAGGCATCGGCGCTGCGCTGATCCGCCACCAGGGATTCGAAACCGATTTCCTGAGTGCCGATGATCGATTCGCGCTGCGCGACCTGTTCGTTAAGGGCCTGCCAGCGCAACGCCGACAGCTGCGCCTTGAGCTGGCGTTCCTCGGCTTTATATTCCTGATACTTTTCGGCGGCCTGCGCCTGACGCTGCAGCCGCTCCAGCTGACGGCCCAACTCGTCGCGCAGGTCGGTCAGGCGCGCGAGGTTTTCGTGGGTGCGGCGGATCCGGTTTTCGGTGTCGCGACGACGCTCCTTGTATTTGGAAATGCCCGCCGCTTCTTCGATGAAGTTACGCAAGTCCTCAGGCTTGGCTTCGATCAGCTTGGAGATCATGCCCTGCTCGATGATCGAATAGCTGCGCGGGCCGAGGCCGGTGCCGAGGAAGATGTCGGTGATGTCGCGACGACGGCACTTGGTGCCGTTCAGGTAATAGCTGTTCTGGCTGTCGCGGGTCACTTTACGGCGAATGGAGATTTCCGCGTAGCTGGCGTACTCGCCGACCAGGGTGCTGTCCGAGTTGTCGAACACCAGCTCGATGCTGGCCTGACTGACCGGTTTACGGCTGGTGGAGCCGTTGAAAATGACATCGATCATCGACTCGCCACGCAGGTTCTTGGCCGAGCTTTCGCCCATGACCCAGCGCACCGCGTCGATGATGTTGGATTTGCCGCATCCATTGGGGCCGACCACGGCCGCCATGTTGCTGGGGAAGTTCACCGTCGTCGGGTCGACGAACGACTTGAACCCCGCCAGCCTGATGCATTTAAGGCGCATGGATCAGCTGGCCGCCAGGGCAGACAGGATCGACTGACAGCTGCGCTCGGCGTAACGGGTCAGCACGGCGCGAATGCGCGCCAGATCGCGCACCACCACCGCTTCGAGCAACTGGCCGAACAGGGTCAGGTATTCGCTCATCTCGGCCTGGCGTTGTTCCAGTGCCAGATAGTAGAAGCGGCTCATGGACGGTTGCAGGTTCTCGACGGTCTCTTCAAGGTACGGATTATTCGCGAACGGATACGTCGCGCGCATCACGTTGAAGCTGTCCTCGACGAAGCTTTTCACATCCTCGCGCTCACAACTGGCGATCAGACGCTGTTGTATCTGCAGGAAAGGCGCCAGATCGAGTTCTTCCTTCCAGCTTTTCGCCACTGCAAGGCCGAGCAGGATGTAAAGCTCGCTCATCAACGCGCAGAGGCTGGTGACGTTGTGCGGGGTGAGCACCGACACCTGCGCGCCACGGCGCGGCAGGATCACGATGAGGTGACGGCGTTCGAGGATCAGCAGCGCTTCACGCACCGAGCCGCGGCTGACGTTGAGTGCAGCAGTGACCTTCTGCTCCTGAATCCGCTCCCCTGGCTTGAGCTCGCCGCGAATGATCCGCTCGGCGAGGTGATGAGCGATCTGCTCAGCGAGGCTGTCCGGTGCCTTGAACGTCATGTCTTTCCTTTAAATCCAATAGCTGCACACAAGCGGCGCAGTGTATCGCACTGGATACCTGTGGCGCAGGGCCATATGCACGGAAACTGGCACGAAATAAGCAAAACTTTGAGCGTCGCCACACCGTTTTATTGCAAGGTCATGTTGCCGTTAATCGGCCAGTCGCCGGAAAAGCCGTTTTCTTGACTTAAAGGTCAGAATTTAATTGACCCAATAGTCAGAACTGATAGATTCATCGACAGGTTCAATCACAGATTCCGTTACACCTTTACAAGATCGCTATCCATTACAAGAAGACGAGGCGCGACCCGTGATCCAGTTTTTGCTGAACCAAGAGCTGAAAACCGAGCATGCTCTGGACCCCAACATGACGGTGCTCAACTATCTGCGTGAGCATTTGCACAAATCCGGCACCAAGGAAGGCTGCGCCAGCGGCGACTGCGGGGCCTGCACCGTGGTGGTCGGCGAGCTGACCACCGATGACGACGGTCAGGATCACCTGAGCTACCGCAGCCTCAATTCCTGCCTGACCTTCGTGGCATCGCTGCACGGCAAGCAGCTGATCAGCGTCGAAGACCTCAAGCACCAGGGCGAACTGCACAGCGTGCAAAAGGCCATGGTCGAATGCCACGGTTCGCAATGCGGCTTCTGTACCCCGGGTTTCGTGATGTCGCTGTTTGCCTTGCAGAAGAACAGCAACGAAGCGAACTCGGCTCAGGTAAAGCACGCCCAGGCCCATGAAGCCCTGGCCGGCAACCTCTGTCGCTGCACCGGCTATCGTCCGATTCTGGCCGCCGCCGAACAGAGCTGCAGCCAGCGTCAGCCCGACCAGTTCGACAGTCGCCAGGCACAGACCATCGCCCGCCTGAAAGCCATCAAACCGAAGGAAACCGCCGAGCTGAACAGCGGCGACAAACGCTGCCTGGTGCCGTTGACCGTCGCCGACCTGGCCGACCTCTACGATTCGTATCCTCAGGCACGCTTGCTGGCCGGCGGCACCGACCTGGCGCTGGAAGTCACGCAGTTCCACCGTCCATTGCCCGTGATGATCTACGTCGGCAACGTCGCCGACATGAAGAAGATCGAGCACTTCGACGACCGTATCGAGATCGGCGCCGCCACCGCGCTGACCGACTGCTACGAGGCGCTGAGCAGCCAATACCCGGATTTCGGCGAACTGCTGCACCGTTTTGCATCGCTGCAGATCCGCAATCAGGGCACGTTGGGCGGCAATATCGGCAACGCCTCGCCGATTGGTGACTCGCCTCCCCTGCTGATCGCACTCGGCGCGAAGATCGTCCTGCGCAAAGGCGACAAGTCTCGCACCCTGGCGCTGGAAGATTACTTCATCGATTACCGAGTGACCGCACGTCAGGAAAGCGAGTTCATCGAGAAGATCATCGTGCCCAAAGCCAATGCCAAGCAGGCGTTCCGCGCCTATAAGGTATCCAAGCGACTGGACGATGATATTTCTGCGGTGTGCGCAGCGTTCCGCTTGCAGGTCGAGAACGGCGCCATCGTCGACGCCCGCGCGGCATTTGGCGGGATGGCGGCGATTCCCAAACGCGCCGCACACTGCGAACAGGCGTTGATCGGTCAACCCTGGACGTCGGCCACCGTCGAGCGCGCCTGTGCTGCACTGGAAAAGGACTTCACGCCACTGTCGGATTTCCGCGCCACCAAGGAATACCGCCTGCTGAGCGCGCAGAACCTGCTGCGCAAATACTTCATCGAGCTGCAAACGCCACACATCGAGACTCGGGTGACCGCTTATGTCTAATCATCATCCCGCTAAAACCCAGGAAGAACTGGTCGCCCTGTTCCAGCAGGACCTCACCACCGGCGTTGGCCGCAGCGTCAAGCACGACAGCGCCGACAAGCACGTGTCGGGCGAAGCGATCTACATCGATGACCGGCTGGAGTTTCCCAATCAGCTGCACGTCTATGCACGAATGTCCGACCGGGCGCACGCGCGAATCGTCAGCGTCGACGTCTCACCGTGCTACGACTTCGACGGCGTGCGCATTGCCATTACTCATGAAGACATTCCCGGCCTGAAAGACATCGGCCCGTTGCTGCCAGGTGACCCGCTGCTGGCCATCGACACCGTCCAGTTCGTCGGGCAACCGGTGATTGCCGTGGCGGCTCGCGACCACGAAACCGCGCGCAAAGCCGCGATGGCCGCGATCATCGAATACGAGGATCTGGAGCCGGTACTCGACGTGGTCGAGGCGTACCGCAAGAAGCATTTCGTGCTCGACAGCCACACCCATCAGCGCGGCGATTCGGCCGTGGCGCTGGACACTGCGCCGAACCGCATTCAAGGCACGCTGCACATCGGCGGTCAGGAACACTTCTATCTGGAGACGCAAATCTCCTCGGTGATGCCGACCGAGGACGGCGGCATGATCGTTTACTGCTCCACGCAAAACCCGACCGAAGTGCAGAAGCTCGTCGCCGAAGTGCTCGACGTGTCGATGAACAAGGTGGTGGTGGACATGCGTCGCATGGGCGGCGGTTTCGGTGGCAAAGAGACCCAAGCGGCGAGCCCTGCGTGCCTGTGCGCCGTGGTGGCACGCCTCACCGGTCAGCCCACCAAGATGCGTCTGCCCCGCGTCGAAGACATGATGATGACCGGCAAGCGCCACCCCTTCTACGTCGAATACGACGTGGGCTTCGACAACGACGGCCGTCTGCACGGGATTCAGCTGGAACTGGCGGGCAACTGTGGCTGCTCCCCTGACCTCTCGGCCTCGATTGTCGACCGGGCGATGTTCCACGCCGACAACTCGTACTACCTGGGCGACGCCACCATCAATGGTCATCGCTGCAAGACCAATACCGCGTCCAACACGGCCTACCGCGGCTTCGGCGGCCCGCAGGGCATGGTCGCCATCGAAGAAGTGATGGATGCGATTGCGCGGCATCTGGGCAAGGATCCGCTGGCCGTGCGCAAGGCCAACTACTACGGCAAGACCGAGCGCAACGTCACGCACTACTATCAGACCGTCGAGCACAACATGCTCGAAGAGATGACCGCCGAACTGGAAGAAAGCAGTCAGTACGCCGAGCGTCGCAAGGCGATCACGGCCTACAACGCCAACAGCCCGATCCTGAAGAAAGGCCTGGCGCTGACCCCGGTGAAATTCGGCATTTCATTTACCGCCAGCTTCCTCAATCAGGCCGGTGCGCTGATCCACATCTACACCGACGGCAGCATCCATCTGAACCATGGCGGCACCGAGATGGGCCAGGGCCTGAACACCAAGGTCGCGCAAGTCGTGGCAGAGGTGTTCCAGGTCAGCATCGACCGCGTGCAGATCACCGCGACCAACACCGACAAAGTGCCGAACACTTCTCCCACCGCAGCGTCCAGCGGCGCGGACCTGAACGGCAAGGCGGCGCAGAATGCGGCTGAAACCATCAAACAACGGCTGATCGAGTTCGCGGCAAAGCACTATCAGTGCGAAACGTCGCAGGTTGAGTTCCGCAACGGCCACGTGCGCGTCGGCGAGCAGGTGATCAGCTTCGACACCCTGGCTCAGCAGGCGTGGATGGGTCAGGTGTCGCTGTCGAGCACCGGCTATTACAAAACGCCGAAGATCTACTACGACCGCAGTCAGGCACGCGGCCGGCCCTTCTACTACTTCGCCTTTGGTGCGGCGTGCACCGAGGTGATCGTCGACACGCTGACCGGCGAATACAAAATGTTGCGCACCGACATCCTGCATGACGTTGGCGCCTCGCTGAACCCTGCGATCGACATCGGTCAGGTCGAGGGCGGCTACATTCAAGGCATGGGCTGGCTGACCACCGAAGAACTGGTGTGGAACGCCAAAGGCAAGCTGATGACCAATGGCCCGGCCGGCTACAAGATCCCGGCGGTGGCCGACATGCCGGCAGACTTGCGCGTGAAACTGGTGGAAAACCGCAAGAACCCCGAAGACACGGTGTTCCACTCCAAGGCCGTGGGCGAACCGCCGTTCATGCTGGGGATCGCGGCGTGGTGTGCGATCAAGGATGCGGTGGCAAGCCTGGGCGATTACAGGCATCAGCCGAAGATCGACGCCCCGGCGACGCCGGAGCGGGTGTTGTGGGGGTGTGAGCAGATGCGCAAGTTGAAGGCCGCAGCGCCGGAAGCGGAAGGCGTCGCCCATGAGCTGACGGTTTCACCGGTTTGATCAGTGGCGTTTGAGCTGACGCTTTCGCGAGCAAGCTCGCTCCCACAGGAAACGTTGTATGACGACCCACCGCTTTTTCCTCGGATGAAATGCGGTCCCTGTGGGAGTGAGCTTGCTCACGAATGGGCCGGGAAGGACAAAGAAGATTGATCGTCTGATGCGATCAGGAGAAACACATGAACAACTGGATCAGCGCCCTTGCCGAGTTGCAAACCCGGGGTGAAGCCTGCGTGCTGGTGACCATCATCGAGGAGCGTGGCTCGACGCCGCGCAATGCGGGCTCGAAGATGGTGGTCAGCGCCGAGCGGATCTACGACACCATTGGCGGCGGCCATCTGGAATACAAGGCGATGGCGATTGCCCGCGAAATGCTCGACAGCGGCAGCCAGCAAACGCGGCTGGAGCGCTTCAGCCTGGGCGCCAGCCTGGGGCAGTGCTGCGGCGGCGTGAACGTCTTGCTGTTCGAGCCAATGGGCCAGCCGCAGGCTCAGATCGCCGTCTTCGGCGCAGGCCATGTCGGCCGCGCGCTGGTACCGCTGCTCGCCAGCCTGCCGTGCCGCGTGCGCTGGATCGACTCGCGCGATGCCGAGTTCCCCGCGCACCTGCCTGAAGGTGTGACCAAAATCGTCAACGAGGAGGTCGTCGATGAAGTGGATAACCTGCCCGCTGGCAGTTACTGCATCGTCATGACCCACAACCATCAACTGGACCTGGAGCTCACCGCAGCGATTCTCAAGCGCGGCGACTTCACCTGGTTCGGCCTGATCGGCTCGAAGACCAAGCGCGCAAAATTCGAACACCGCCTGCGTGATCGCGGCTTCGACCCGGCCCTGGTCCAGCGCATGCGCTGCCCCATGGGCCTGGCCGAGGTGAAAGGCAAGCTGCCCATCGAGATTGCCGTCTCGGTCGCTGCCGAAGTGATCGCGACCTATAACGCCTGCTTCGGTATGGAGAGCGGTGAGCAACGCTCGAGCGCCGAACCTGTTGCCAAGCTGCTGCCGGTCTCGCGCCGCAGTCAGGCTCAATGAATCAAAGAAGAACGAATCCCGAACATGACTATTGAAAAGAAAGCCTACCGCGCCGCCATCGTCCACAGCATCGCCGACCCTGCCGAGGTGGTGGTCGAAGCCTCCTACGAGTATTTCGAAGACGGCCTGATGGTGGTCGAGAACGGCAAGATCACGGCCGTCGGCCACACCCGAGACCTGCTCGGCAGCCTCGCCAGCGACGTCGAAGTCGTGACCTACACGGACGCGCTGATCACCGCCGGTTTCATCGACACGCACATCCATTTGCCGCAGACCGGCATGGTCGGCTCGTACGGCGAACAGTTGCTGGACTGGCTCAACACTTACGTCTTCCCGGTGGAGCGGCAGTTTGCCGATCCTGCCCACGCTGCTGAAGTGTCTGACATTTTCATCAAGGAACTGCTGCGCAACGGCACCACCACCGCACTGGTGTTCGGCAGCCGTCACAAGGAGTCGGTAGACGCCTTCTTCACGGCGGCCGAGAAGCTCAACCTGCGCATGATCGCCGGCAAGGTGATGATGGACCGCAATGCCCCGGATTATCTGGTGGACACCGCCGAGTCCAGCTACGTCGACAGCAAGGCGCTGATCGAGCGCTGGCACGGCAAGGGCCGTCTGCATTACGCCGTCACGCCGCGCTTTGCGCCAACCAGTACACCCGAGCAACTCACCCTGGCAGGTCAACTGCTGACCGAGTACCCGGACCTGTACATGCAGACCCACATCAGTGAAAACCTGAAGGAAGTCGAGTGGGTCAACGCGCTGTTCCCGGAGCGCAAGAACTACCTGGACGTCTACGACCACTTCAAGCTACTGGGCGAGCGCTCGGTGTTCGCGCACGGGGTGCATCTGTGTGATCAGGAATGCGAGCGCCTGGCGGAAACCGGCTCGGCCATCGCCTTCTGCCCCACGTCCAACTTCTTCCTCGGCAGCGGCCTGTTCAACCTGCCGATGGCCGAGCGGCACAAGGTCAATGTCGGGCTGGGCACGGACGTCGGCGGCGGCACCAGCTTCTCGATCCTGCAGACGCTGAACGAGGCGTACAAGGTGATGCAGCTGCAAGGCGCCAAGCTGAGTCCTTTCAAGTCGCTGTACCTGGCGACGCTGGGCGGCGCACGGGCGCTGCGTCTGGAAGACAAGATCGGCAACCTGCATGAAGGCACCGAAGCCGACTTCGTGGTGCTGGACTTCAACGCCACTCCGCTGCTGTCCTATCGGATGAAACAGGCGACCAGTATCGAGGAGAAGCTGTTCGTGCTGATGACGCTGGGCGATGACAGGACGGTCAGCGAGACGTATTCGGCGGGGGTTCGAGTGCATCAGCGCTGAGGCATCCGTGGGGCGTCCTGGAGATCCGCCGCACGCTAGTCGACACTTGACTGCTTCTGGCCGGAGGCCGTAGGAGCGCGGCTTGTCCCGCGATCTGCCGGGAACCGGCAGTAGAGTCAGCTTACGCGGTGCCTCAGGAATATTGCATTGGCAGGTTTTGCTGGCGCTTCGCACCAGATCGCGGGACAAGCCGCGCTCCTACGGCCTCCGGGCAGAATCAAGACCGTCGACCGAGCGAAACTCCATCAAACCGCCGTACTGCGCCCCGCTTTCTTCTTCGGCAGCATCAGGTGCGAGAACACCGCGTGCAGGTCATCCGAGGCGCTTTCTTCGTCGAGGTTGAGCTTGCTGTCGATGTGATCCATGTGGTGCATCATCAGGTTCACCGCCAGCGCCGCGTCGCGGGCTTCGATGGCGTCGATCAACTGCGTGTGCTCATCGTAGGAACAGTGCGAGCGGTTCCCGCTTTCGTACTGGGCGATGATCAGCGAGGTCTGTGACACCAGGCTGCGCTGAAAGCTGATCAGTGGCGCATTCTTCGCCGCCTCTGCCAGTTTCAGGTGGAACTCGCCGGACAGACGAATCCCCGCCCCGCGGTCCCCTCTGGAAAAACTGTCGCGCTCGTCGCTGACCATCTTGCGCAGTTCAGTGAGCTGCTCGGCCGTCGCATGTTCGACGGCGAGCTCAGTGATCGCCTTCTCGACCATGCGGCGAGCGAAGAACACCTGACGCGCTTCTTCAACGCTTGGGCTGGCGACCACCGCGCCACGGTTCGGACGCAGCAACACTACGCCTTCATGGGCCAGACGGGACAAGGCGCGACGAATGATGGTGCGGCTGACCCCGAAGATCTCGCCCAGGGCCTCTTCGCTCAGCTTGGTGCCGGGCGCCAGCCGCTGTTCGAGGATGGCCTCGAAAATGTGCGCATAGACGATGTCGTCCTGGGTGCCGCTGCGGCCAGCCTTGGCGGCGCGCGGTTGTTTCTTGAGGGGTTGCAGCTGATCGTTCATGGGCACTCGTAAGAACTGAATCCGGCGCAGGGCCGTGACCGTGATCGGTAATGAGCAAATCAATAGCAGATATCGCTCAAAAGTCACAGTAAAAGTAATGGCGCATTGTACACAGAGTGCAAAGTCTGAACACGTCCCTGCTCGCCCTGCCGTTATGCACACAATCCCGAAAATACTCACGACAAAATCAAAAACATTATTTGCAATTTTTGTATACAAAAGCATAATTCGCTCGTGCACGTTTCTGACCTTTCAGTCAACAAATCACACTGACAGGTCAATTCGCCTCACGGAGCAGTTACCGGCTCTGAAAAAAACAACAAAAACGTTCCGAGGAATTCACTGTGGAAAGTCGCAAAACCGAAGCCGCGCCGCTGGATGCCACTCAACTTGAAGACACGTGTCTCAACAGCACGCCGCCTCGCACCGGTCTGCTTGAACGCATCTTCAAGTTGAGCCTGCATGGCACGACGGTCAAAACCGAGCTGCTGGCGGGGCTGACGACCTTTATCACCATGGCTTACATCATCTTCGTCAACCCGAACATCATGGCCGACGCCGGTATCGATCATGGTGCGGCCTTCGTGGCAACCTGTATTGCCGCAGCGCTGGGTTGTCTGCTGATGGGCCTCTACGCCAACTGGCCCGTTGGCTTGGCGCCAGGCATGGGCCTGAACGCGTTCTTTACCTACACCGTGGTCGGGACCATGGGCTACAGCTGGCAAACGGCGCTGGGCGCGGTGTTCATCTCGGGGCTGATCTTCATGGTCCTGACCCTGTCGCGCATTCGTGAATGGCTGCTCAACAGCATCCCGGTGAGCCTGCGCTTTGCCATGGGCGCCGGTGTCGGGCTGTTCTTGGGGCTGATCGGCTTGAAGACCGCAGGCATCGTGGTCGACAGCCCTGCGACGCTGATCAAGCTGGGTTCGCTGCGTGAGCCTGGCCCGTTGCTGGCGGCCATCTGCTTCCTGATGATTGCCGTGCTCAGTTATCACCGCGTGTTCGGCGCGATCCTGATCAGCATCATCACCGTGACGCTGGCGGGTTGGGGCCTGGGCCTGGTGCATTACAACGGCATCTTCTCGACCCCGCCGAGCCTCGCACCCACCTGGATGGCGATGGACGTCGCAGGCGTGTTCAACGTCAGCATGATCAGCGTGGTACTGGCGTTTCTCTTCGTGCACATGTTCGACACCGCAGGCACATTGATGGGCGTGGCCCAGCGCGCCGGTTTGGTGCGTGAAGACGGCCGGATCGAGAACCTGTCCCGCGCCTTGAAGGCCGACAGCGCCTCCAGCGTGTTCGGCGCGATGGTCGGTGTTCCGCCCGTCACCAGCTACGTGGAAAGCGCGTCAGGCGTGGCGGCCGGGGGTCGGACTGGTCTGACCGCCGTTACGGTCGGCGTCCTGTTCGTCGCAGCCATGTTCTTCGCCCCGCTGGCTGGCATGATTCCCGCTTATGCGACCGCAGGGGCCTTGATTTATGTGGCCATGCTGATGATGGGCGGCATGGCGCACATCGAATGGGACGAAGCGACCGACGCAATTCCGGCCATCGTGACTGCGATCATGATGCCGCTGACATTCTCGGTCGCTGACGGCATTGCGCTCGGGTTCATCACCTATGTGGTGCTGAAAGCCTGCACCGGTCGGCACAAAGAGATTTCGGTGAGCCTCTGGGCGCTGTGCGCGATCTTCATTGCCAAGTTTGTGTTTTTGTAAACGTCACCGCATCCGCGCTCACACACATATCCTCCGTGGGAGCGAGCTTGCTCGCGAAGACTGAAGTTCTGCCGCTGAAAATATTGCGGCTGTACTGGCCTCTTCGCGAGCAAGCTCGCTCCCACAGTGGGATATGTTTTTTGCTTTAGAACATTGAAGGAGAAACCCGCATGACCCTGGAAACCTGGCTGCTGTTCAGCGGCGCTGCGCTGGTGGTGATTCTGATCCCGGGACCGCTGTCCCTGCTGATGATCGGCAACAGCCTCAACTATGGCCTGCTGCGTTCGTACCCGGCGTTTCTCGGTGGCGTGTGCGCCTCGATCTGCCTGCTCAGCGCCTCGGCCCTGGGGCTTGGCGCGTTGCTGATGGCGTCCGAACAGGTGTTCAGCGCGCTGAAGATCGTCGGCGGACTGTATCTGTTCTATCTGGCGTGGCAGAGCTGGAAACAATCACGCCAGCCCGCAACAGGGGCCGACGTGCCTGGTGCGCTCAGCCATCCGGGTTTCGGCTCGCTGTTCTGGCGCGCCTTTGTGCTCGGCGGCAGCAACCCGAAAGACATTCTGTTTTTCGCCGCCTTCCTGCCGCAATTCCTCAAGGCCGACCAACCCTTCCTCGGCCAACTGATCACGATGATCATCACCTGGACCCTGCTCGACCTCGGCTGCAAGCTGTTCTATGGCCTGAGCGCCCAGAGCGCAGCGCGTTACTTGCGCACCGGCAAGGGTCAGAGCTGGTTCAACCGCATCAGCGCGGGGTTGTTCGGCACGGCGGGAACGGCGGCGTTGCTCAGTCATTGATGCCCCACACGCCTCGCCCTTGTAGGAGCGTGGTTTGTCCCGCGATCGGCGACGCAGTCGTCGTAAAACATGTGAATGCGCTATCAGATATTGCCAATGGCCTATGAGTTTACGACTGCTGCGCAGCCGATCGCGGGACAAGCCACGCTCCTGCAGTCATGAAGCGCCGGCAGCGGTTTTACCGGACGAAAAAAAGCCCGCAGTGTGGGGCGGGCAAGAGGAACAGGGGCAAAGCAGTGAAGCGGGTTAAACGGGGTTGCTAGCTGCCGCGATAGGTCGAGTAGCTGTAAGGCGATATGAGCAATGGGACGTGGTAGTGGTCCTGATGGGCGTCGATGCCGAAGCGCAGCACGACTTCGTCCAAAAATGCTTGATCGCCCAGCTTCACGCCTTTGGCGCGGTAGTAATCGCCGGCGCTGAATTGCAGCTGGTACACACCGGAACAATAATCATCGCCCTGTAACAAAGGGGCGTCACAACGGCCGTCGCTGTTGGTCAGCGCTTCGGCGATTTTCTCGAGGCGCTCACCTTCGACCCGATAGAGGGCAATCCGGATTCCGCTGCCGGTGCAGCCGTGTGCGGCGTCCAGCACGTGTGTAGTCAGTCGTCCCATGGCTTGTCAGTGCCTCATTGATGGTTGGAGGTCGGTGAATCGCACCCTTTTGGCGCCGTCATGGCAACCGTGGGATACGAGCGATGACCGATTAAGACACTTTTCAAAAAAATTGTACACAATAAAAATCAGTTTTTCCGTCGTCGTCACCGTCAAGCAATCGGCAACCCTGAATTCACGGGCATCGCGGAAAGTATTAGGGTTTTTCTAGAGATCCTGACCACTCAGGCAAGTTTCTTGCAGTGACGTATGGCACAGAAAAAGCAAAAAAACAGGCTTACAAATCCGAAATAAAGTTGTATACAATCTACCCATCGCAGCGGCGGCCTGATGATTCGCACAAGGCCCTGCCACAGACAACACGTAGATAAGGAAGATTGCAGTGAGCGCCGACTATCCACGCGACCTGATCGGTTACGGCAGTAACCCGCCCCACCCACACTGGCCAGGCAATGCCCGGATCGCGCTGTCGTTCGTACTCAACTACGAGGAAGGCGGCGAGCGCAACATTCTGCACGGCGACAAGGAATCCGAAGCGTTCCTGTCCGAAATGGTGGCGGCGCAACCGCTGCAAGGCCAGCGCAACATGAGCATGGAATCGCTCTACGAATACGGCAGCCGCGCCGGTGTGTGGCGTATCCTCAAGCTGTTCAAGCAATTCGACATCCCGCTGACGATCTTCGCCGTGGCCATGGCCGCGCAGCGCCACCCGGACGTCATCCGCGCGATGGTCGAAGCCGGACACGAGATCTGCAGCCACGGTTACCGCTGGATCGATTATCAGAACATGGACGAGGCGCAGGAACGCGAGCACATGCTCGAAGCGATCCGCATCCTCACCGAGCTCACCGGCGAACGCCCGCTGGGCTGGTACACCGGTCGCACCGGCCCCAACACCCGTCGGCTGGTGATGGAAGAAGGCGGTTTTCTGTACGACTGCGACACCTACGACGATGACCTGCCCTACTGGGAACCCAACAACCCGACTGGCAAGCCTCACCTGGTGATTCCCTACACGCTGGACACCAACGACATGCGTTTCACCCAGGTGCAGGGGTTCAACAAGGGCGACGACTTCTTCGATTACCTGAAGGACGCGTTCGACGTGCTCTACGCCGAAGGTGCCGAAGCGCCGAAGATGCTCTCGATCGGCCTGCACTGCCGCCTGATCGGCCGCCCTGCCCGCCTCGCTTCGCTTCAGCGTTTCCTTGAGTACGTCAAAGGCCACGAGCAGGTATGGTTCGCCCGTCGCGTCGAAATCGCTCGCCACTGGCATGACGTCCATCCCTTCAAGGGAGACGCAAAATGAGCCGTTTCCAGACCCTGACACCTTCTTCCATGAGCCGCGAAGACTTCGTCAAAGCCTTCGCCGACATCTACGAGCATTCCCCTTGGGTCGCCGAGAAAGCCTATGACCTGGGGCACGACAGCGACATCGATGACATCGAGGTTCTGCATGCGCGTATGAGCGACATCCTGTTGAGCGCCGATCACGCCACGCAACTGGCGCTGATCAATGCTCACCCGGATCTTGCCGGCAAAGCCGCCGTGCAAGGCCAACTGACCGAAGCCAGCACGAACGAACAGGCGGGCGCCGGTATCCACCAATGCACGGCTGAAGAGTTCGCACGCTTCACCGAGCTGAACGACGCCTACAAGGCCACGTTCGCGTTCCCCTTCATCATGGCGGTAAAAGGCAGCAACCGGCATCAGATCCTCGCGGCGTTTGAAACGCGCATTCACAATTCGGCCGACGTCGAGTTCGCCTGCGCGCTGGCAGAGATCAACAAGATCGCGATGTTCCGTTTGCAGCCCCTTTGAGCCCTGACCATCCCCACGCCCATTACCAGAGGCAGACAATAATGAAAGCTTACGCCGTACCCTTCGAAAAATTCGTCAACCTGGCCGACGCCCGTCTGGGCACCAAAGTCATTTCCGTGACCGACGACTGGTTCGCCGATGCCAACCGCCTCTTCCAGCCAACCCCGGCGGTGTGGAAAGAAGGTGTGTTCGACGACAACGGCAAGTGGATGGACGGCTGGGAATCGCGCCGCAAGCGTTTCGAAGGTTATGACAGCGCCGTGATCCGCCTGGGCGTGGCCGGCTCGATCAAGGGCGTGGACATCGACACCTCGTACTTCACCGGCAACTACCCGCCATCGGCCTCGCTGGAAGCCTGCTTCCTGGCCTCGGGCGAGCCAGACGAAAGCACCGAATGGACAGAAGTGCTGCCCGCCGTGGAGCTGAAAGGCGACAGCCATCACTACCATGAAATCAGCGACACCAAGGCCTACAGCCACCTGCGTTTCAACATCTACCCGGACGGCGGCGTGGCGCGTCTGCGCGTGTACGGCGTGCCGCACCGCGACTGGTCTGCCGTGGGCGACAACGAACAGGTCGACCTGGCCGCGGCGCTCAATGGCGGTCGCGCACTGGCCTGCTCCGACGAGCACTTCGGTCGCATGAGCAACATCCTCAACCCGGGCCGTGGCGTGAACATGGGCGACGGCTGGGAAACCGCACGTCGTCGCACGCCGGGCAACGACTGGGTCATCGTGGCCCTGGGTCATGCCGGTGAAGTCGAGCAGATCGTCGTCGACACCCTGCACTTCAAAGGCAACTACCCGGACAGCTGCTCGATTCAGGGTGCGTACGTCAAAGGCGGCACCGACAGCCAGATCGAAACCCAGAGCCTGTTCTGGCGGGAACTGCTGCCAAGCCAGAAACTGGAAATGCACGCCGAGCACACCTTCGTCGAGCAGATCAAAAGCCTGGGCCCAATCACCCACATCCGTCTGAACGTCTTCCCGGACGGCGGTGTGAGCCGGTTGCGGGTGTTGGGCAAGGTCGCGAAGTAATGCTGAGTCTGTAGGAGCGTGGCTTGTCCCGCGATCTGTCGCGAAGCGGCAGTGATACCGGCAAATTCGGTGTATCAGACCGACCGCATTTCTCGGATTTACGACGACTGCGTCGCCGATCGCGGGACAAGCCGCGCTCCTAGAGAGGATCGCGTAAAGACAAAAATTGCTGTGTTTTCATTTACGAATTTCGAGAAAGAAGAACCCGCATGCGCACACTGACTATCGAGCCGTTGACCAAAGAAGCCTTCGCCCCTTTTGGTGATGTCATCGAAACCGATGGCAGCGATCATTTCATGATCAACAACGGCTCGACCATGCGCTTTCATCGTCTGGCGACCGTGGAAACGGCTACGCCGGACGACCAGGCGATCATCAGCATTTTCCGCGCCGACGCGCTGGACATGCCGCTGACCGTCAGCATGCTGGAGCGCCATCCGCTGGGCAGCCAGGCTTTCATTCCGCTGCTCGGCAACCCTTTTCTGATCGTGGTCGCGCCATTTGGCGATGTACCTGAACCAGAGTTGACCCGCGCCTTCATCACCAATGGCAGGCAGGGTGTTAATTACCATCGCGGCGTCTGGCACCACCCGGTGCTGACGATCGAAAAGCGGGATGACTTCCTGGTGGTTGATCGCAGTGGCAGTGGCAATAACTGCGATGAGCATTTCTTCGAAGAGAATCAGAAGATGATTCTCGATCCCCAAAAATAATGAGGGTCTGACTGCTCGCTAAGTGGCAGAAGACTAACGGTAAAGACTGTGGCTGCACATCTGATGGAATGGCTGAATCTGGGCGTGCGCTGGATTCACATGATCGTCGGGATCGCCTGGATCGGCGCGTCCTTCTACTTCGTCTGGCTGGAGAACAACCTCAACCGCGCCAACCCGCGCGACGGGCTATCGGGTGATCTGTGGGCGATCCACGGTGGCGGCATCTACCACCTGGAAAAATACAAGCTGGCCCCACCGACCATGCCGGACAACCTGCACTGGTTCAAATGGGAAGCCTACTGGACCTGGATGTCGGGCATCGTGCTGCTGTGCATCGTGTTCTACTCCAACCCTACCCTTTACCTGCTGGCACCCGGCAGCACGCTGAGCGGCGGCGAAGGCATCGCCATCGGTGTCGGTGCGTTGATCGCCAGCTGGTTCATCTACGACCTGCTCTGCGACTCGCCACTGGGCAAGCGCCCCGGCCTGCTGGGTCTGGTGCTGTTCGTGCTGGTCATCGGCGCCTGCTACGGCTTCAGCCAGGTGTTCAGCGGTCGCGGTGCGTACCTGCACACCGGCGCGATCATCGGCACCATCATGGTCGGCAACGTGTTCCGCATCATCATGCCGGCACAGCGCGCACTGGTCGCGGCGATTGCCGAAAACCGCACGCCGGACCCGACGCTGCCTGCCAAAGGCCTGCTGCGTTCGCGTCATAACAACTACTTCACCTTGCCGGTGCTGTTCATCATGATCAGCAACCACTTCCCGAGCACCTACGGCAGTCAGTACAACTGGCTGATCCTGGCGGCGATCGCGGTGTGTGCGGTGCTGGTGCGTCACTACTTCAACACCCGTCACAACAGCCACAAGTTTGCCTGGGCCTTGCCGGTCGGCGCACTGGGCATGATCTGCCTGGCCTACGTGACCGGTCCTGCGCAAATGCCCCGTGGTCCGGAAGTGGCCAAAATCGAATACCAGCCGCTGCCTGCCACGGCGATTGGCGGTCACCGTGCCGATGAGCCGAAACCCGAAGTGGCCCCTGCCCCTGCCGCTCCGGCCGCAGCGCCTGCACAGGCCAGCAACGGCGGCGGTGTGGATTTCGGCAAGGTGCACAGCGTGATTCAGGAGCGCTGCGCGGTCTGCCATTCGGCCAAACCGACCAGCCCGCTGTTCAGCAGCGCACCGGCCGGGATCATGTTCGACACCCCGCAACAGATCCAGCAACTGGCACCGCGCATCCAGGCCCAGGCCGTCACCGCGCAGATCATGCCGCTGGGCAATATCACCCAGATGACTCAACAGGAACGTGACCTGCTGGGGCAGTGGATTGATAAGGGGGCGCAGACGAATTGATGTGACCGGTCCCGGTTTGCTCCTGTAGGAGCGCGCTTGCCCGCGATAGCTATCGAACTGTGTCATTTGTGCCGAATGACACACCGCAATTCGCGGGCAAGCGCGCTCCTACAGGGGTTGCGTTTACCTGATGTGAAAGTTCCACCGCCCAGCCGCAACGGGCGTACTCAAAAAATAAGAACAATTGAGGTGTTGCATGTCCGAGTCAACTCACGCGCGCATCCCTGCTGCGCCACCACGACAGCCCCTGCCACTGATGCAACTGATTCTGGTGGGCCTGCAACACGTCCTGTTGATGTACGGGGGTGCCGTTGCGGTGCCGCTGATCATCGGTCAGGCCGCTGGTCTCTCCCGTGAAGAAATCGCCTTTTTGATCAACGCTGACTTGCTCGTCGCCGGCATCGCCACCGTGGTGCAGTCTTTGGGCATCGGTCCGCTGGGCATTCGCATGCCGATCATGATGGGCGCCAGCTTCGCCGCCGTCGGCAGCATGGTCGCCATGGCCGGTATGCCGGGTGTGGGCTTGCCGGGCATCTTCGGCGCAACCATCGCGGCCGGGTTCTTCGGCATGCTGATCGCGCCGTTCATGTCCAAAATCGTCCGCTTCTTTCCACCGCTGGTCACCGGCACCGTCATCACGTCGATCGGCCTGTCGCTGTTTCCCGTGGCCGTGAACTGGGCGGGCGGCGGCAACAAGGCGGTCACGTTCGGCGACCCGCTGTACCTCGCGGTCGCGGCGCTGGTGCTGCTGACCATCCTGCTGATCAACCGCTTCATGCGCGGCTTCTGGGTCAACATTTCGGTGCTGATCGGCATGGGCCTGGGCTACATCCTTTCCGGTTTCATCGGCATGGTCGACCTCAGCGGTCTAGCCCAGGCCGACTGGGTAAAAGTGGTCACGCCGCTGCACTTCGGCATGCCGCAGTTCAGCCTCGCACCCATCCTCTCGATGTGCCTGGTGGTGGTGATCATTTTCGTCGAGTCCACCGGAATGTTTCTGGCGCTGGGCAAAATCACCGATCGTGAAGTCACCCCCGGCATGCTGCGTCGCGGCTTGCTGTGCGATGCGGCGGCCTCGTTCCTCGCCGGCTTCCTCAACACCTTCACCCACTCCTCCTTCGCCCAGAACATCGGCCTGGTGCAGATGACCGGCGTGCGTTGCCGTTCGGTGACGATCGTCGCCGGCGGGTTTCTGATCCTCCTCAGCCTGCTGCCCAAAGCCGCGTATCTGGTGGCGTCGATTCCGCCTGCGGTCCTGGGCGGCGCGGCCATCGCGATGTTCGGCATGGTGGCGGCGACCGGCATCAAGATCCTTCAGGAAGCCGACATCTCGGATCGACGCAATCAGTTGCTGGTCGCGGTGAGCATCGGCATGGGTCTGATTCCCGTCGTGAGGCCGGAGTTCTTCAGCCACCTTCCGCACTGGATGGGCCCGATCACCCACAGCGGCATCGCAATGGCGACCTTGAGCGCGGTGCTGTTGAACCTGCTGTTCAACGTGTTGGGCGGTGCCGAACGCGCGGCCATGGCCGGGCCGGCACACTCTCACTAAACCCACTGCCCTGTTTTCGACTCGGGTGCTCTGTCGCAGAGCACTTGAGGACGGCTGCACGAGTCAGTATCCTCCGCCGCCGCTCGAAATCAGTCCGGAACGACCGCTGACTTTATCCTGACTGGTCAGACAGATTACCGATCAGTCTAAGCACACTCGAAAAGGCACGAAGAAACCCGCGAATCGACTGTTTTTAAAACAGCCGACGAGACTTTTTTGCCTTTTTTCAAGGTGTTGGCTCAGCTCTTGCTATCAACACAAAGCTGACCAATTAGACAACTTAATCAGCAAAAAACAAGGCGCCGAAACAGAGCGTCAACCATGGGCAACAACGACTTTCAACCTTAGGGAGTAACCGCATGAACCGTACGCTTTCCAGCCTGATGGCCGCAGGTAGCCTGCTTGCCGCCACTCCGGCCATGTCCGGCGATCTGTTGCAGTGGCAGAGCAACAGCCTGACGTACCTTTACGGCAAAGACTTCGCCGTGAACCCGGAAATTCAGCAAACCTTTACCTTTGAACATGCTGATGGCTGGAAATACGGCGATAACTTCCTGTTCGTCGACAACATCTTTTACAACGGCAAAAAAGACGCGGGCGTGGGCAATAACACCCTGTACGGCGAATTCTCCCCTCGCCTGTCGATGGGCAAAATCTTCGATCAGAAATTCGAACTGGGTCCGATCAAGGACGTGCTGCTGGCCGGCACGTATGAGTTCGGTGAAGGTGATGTCGAGTCCTACCTGATCGGCCCGGGCTTTGACCTGAACATCCCCGGCTTCGACTATTTCCAGCTGAACTTCTACAAGCGCTACAACGACGGACATCGTGCCGGCTATGGCGCCTGGCAGATCACCCCGGTCTGGTCGTACACCATTCCGGTGGGCAAATCCGACATCCTGATCGACGGTTTCATGGACTGGGTCGTGGACAACAAACAGTCCAACACCAAAGGCGATTACCACTCCAACCTGCACTTCAACCCGCAGATCAAATACGACCTGGGCAAGGCGATGAACCTGCCGGAGAAACAGTTGTACGTGGGTATCGAGTATGACTACTGGACCAACAAGTACGGCATCAACGACACCCGTTATTTCGATACCGACCAGAACACTGCAAGTTTGCTGGTGAAAGTGTTTTTCTGACGGCTTTGCGGTGCTCGCGCATGATGGCGTGCGCACCGCCTGACCGATTGCCTGATCAGCCATCGCGCTTCTGCGCGAGCACATGACGCGTGAGAGCCGGATCGACTCGGCATTGAGCGCTGTAGGGCGACGCGTGGTCGTCAGACCTGGTGAGCGCGAACCACCTGGGCGCTGGCGATGGGGAAACCGACCCCGACCACCATCAGGCTCCAGAGGATGTATTCCAGTCCAAACAACAGAAAGGCACCGCCCACCATGACGGTCGCCAGGCTGGGCACGCCCAGCGCGAAGATGAGCAAGGCATGCGTCCCCAGTCTTCGCTTGAAGGGCACCTTTGCACTAAATACACAGGTCAGCCACAAGTACAGCCAGGCAACGATGGTCAACAGATAAACACACAGGTGCAACAGGTCTCCGGCCATTCCATTTCCGTGCATGGGATCTCTCCTTAATTCAATCCTGCACAATCAATTAGCGGCTTCGCTTATCGACACGCCGACCGGCATTCTACACCGCCCTGAAACCGCTAGCTGCGCGATGGGTCGCGTACTGTTTGCGAATGAACCGGTAACAGGTTCTTTCATAGCGTTTTCATGTTCAGACGACCTATTTTTAACACCTGTACCCGGATCATGCCCGCCATCGTCGGCTTCCTGCAGGCGGCTATTTGAATAATCCTGTCGAACTTCCCCGGGTATTAACGATGAATAAACTTCCACAGATCACCCTTGCATTCTGGGTCATGAAAATCTGTGCCACGACATTGGGCGAAACCGCCGGCGACCTACTGTCGATGACCCTGGACGTGGGCTACCTGATAAGTTCGCTGATTCTGATCAGTGTGTTCGTGGTCACGTTGCTGACCCAGCTCGCGTCCAAAAAATATAACCCGGCGCTGTACTGGATCGTGATCCTCTCGACCAGCACTGCGGGTACGACGATGTCCGACTTCATGGACCGCACCCTCGGGCTTGGCTACGCAGCAGGCTCGGCAATTCTGGTGGCCATTCTGCTGGCGATTTTCTCGGTCTGGTACCTGAGTGAAAAATCGCTGTCCGTGACGCGCGTGACCACGCTCAAGGCCGAGCTGTTCTATTGGTTCGCGATTCTGTTTTCCAACACCTTGGGCACCGCGCTGGGTGACTTCCTGGCCGATGATTCGGGCCTCGGATTCATGGGCGGCGCACTGCTGATCGGCTCGGCGATTGCGGTGGTCGTGGTGCTGCACTACACCACCCGAATATCGTCGGTCGCGCTGTTCTGGATCGCCTTCGTGCTGACTCGGCCGTTCGGGGCGACCTTGGGCGACGTACTGACCAAACCCCACGAAAAAGGCGGTCTGGACTTCGGCACCGTCGGGTCGTCACTGGTGCTGCTGAGCATTCTGGTGCTGCTGGTGGGCGCTGCAATGATTTACAACCGTCAGCCGGCCAAGGCCTACAGGCAGATCACTGATAACTGAGTCAGCCCGGCGTTGCAGGTGTAAGTGCGCTTACGCCTGCAAAGAGCCTCACGGATGGCTCTCCCACGGCAACGGTTTGCCAGCGCGCACCTTGGCGTTGAGCGAGCGCAACAGATCCAGAGGATCACGGTCCTTCATCGCATGACTTTGCTCATCCACCCACGTCATGACCTGTTGCCGATCGAGCGACGGTCGACGATAAAGGATCTCCACCAACTGCCGCTCACAGTGCTGGGCATAAGCGACCACACTGGAAAACAAAGGGCTGTTCATTCTGCCGACACCTCGCCACCGCGTACCCGTTCAGGCCTTGAAAAGGCGCCAGATTTTTCCCGCTCCCATGACCACCGCCAATACCATACCACCGGCAATTATTCCCGCCACAGCGTTGAGCAGCGTCGGGACGACGAACGACAGCCCCCCGGCGGCAGACGCCAGGGTTTCAATGCCATGGTGCAGCACAGGCAGGCCATGAGTCAGGATGCCGCCCCCCACCAGAAACATCGCCGCCGTACCAATGACCGACAGGCTTTTCATCATGTAAGGCGCCGCGCTCAGCACGCCGCGACCCAATGCCCGCTGCATACGTCGCAGGCCGCCCTCGCCTTTCAGTTCGCTGAGGTACAGGCCGCCGTCATCCAGTTTGACGATGGCGCCCACCAGACCGTAAACACCGATGGTCATGATGATCGCGATACCGGACAGCACGATGACCTGCTGCGTCAGCGAAGCGTCGGCCACCGTGCCCAGCGTGATCGCGATGATCTCCGCCGAGAGAATGAAATCGGTGCGCACCGCGCCCTTGATCTTGTCTTTCTCGAACGCCACCAGATCGGTCTCTGGGTTCGCCACCGCGTCGGTCAATTGCGCATGTTGCGCCTGATCGTCTTGCGGGCTGTGCAGGAATGTGTGCGCCAGCTTTTCGAAACCTTCGAAACACAGGTACGCGCCGCCGAACATCAGCAGGGGCGTGACCGCCCAGGGAATGAATGCGCTGATGGCCAACGCCGCGGGCACCAGAATAAGCTTGTTGACGAACGAGCCCTTGGCGACGGCCCAGACCACCGGCAACTCGCGCTCGGCACGCACGCCCGACACTTGCTGTGCATTGAGGGCGAGATCGTCACCCAGCACGCCGGCGGTTTTCTTGGCCGCCATCTTGGTCATCAGCGCAACGTCGTCGAGGACGGTCGCGATGTCGTCGATCAATACCAGCAAACTGCTTCCTGCCATGTGCGTTGTCCTGTTCCCGAGGTGTTTCGATGGAGTGCGTTTTGACTGCAGAGCATAACCTGTCGGACCGGCGCTGGCCCGTCCCTGCACCAATCTTGAGCCTGCCGCGAAGCCGGTGCTACCATTCGCCACCGCCGAGCAGGCAAGGACATTCAGCTTTATGAGCAGCATCCGCGAGCGCAACAAAGAACTGATCCTGCGCGCAGCCAGTGAAGAATTCGCCGACAAGGGTTTCGCCGCCAGCAAAACCAGCGACATCGCCGCCAAGGCCGGTGTGCCCAAACCCAACGTTTACTACTACTTCAAATCGAAGGAAAACCTATACCGCGAGGTGCTCGAAAGTATCATCGAGCCCATCATGCAGGCGTCGACCCCCTTCAATCGCGAGGGCGTGCCCGCTGATGTGTTGAGCGGCTACATTCGTTCCAAGATCAGGATTTCACAGGAGTTGCCGTTCGCCTCGAAGGTGTTTGCAAGCGAGATCATGCACGGCGCGCCGCACCTGACGCCCGAGCAGGTAGAGCAGCTCAACGGCCAGGCAAGGCACAACATCGATTGTATCCAGGGCTGGATCGACGACGGCTTGATCGCGCCGATCGACCCCAACCATCTCATGTTCAGCATCTGGGCCGCGACCCAGACGTATGCGGATTTCGACTGGCAGATTTCCACGGTCACCGGCAAGCCGAAGCTGGACGACGCCGACTATGAAGCCGCCGCCCAGACCATCATTCGTCTTGTGCTGAAAGGATGTGAGCCCGACCGCTGATCCTAGACCGTCTTGCCGCCCTGCAGCGCCTTGTCGACACCGTCGAGCAGCTGGCCAAAGCTCCAGGGCTTGCGGATAAAGGTGACCGCGTGCTGGACGCCGGAGCTTTCCGGCGTCTCGTGACCCGACATGATGAGAATCGGGATCTGCGGCCATTTGTTGCCCGACAGGTTTGCCAGGTCGGCACCGTTCAACGTGCCCGGCATCAGGATGTCGGTCAACAACAGCGACACGCGGTCGGCGTGATCGTCGAGAAATTTCGCGGCCTCGTCTGCGCTCTCCAGGGCATGGGTCGAAAAGCCCTCGTCCCCCAGAATCTCACACACAAAATCGCGAATGATCGACTCATCCTCCACCACCAGAATGAGTCCTTTTTGCTGCCCGTCTGCTGCCATTTGCGCTGCGTCCACCATAATTCTTCCCATTGCCTGCCCGGCCGGCCCTGTCCTGGACTCGGGTTGTTGTCCGTACTGTGAGCGGCGCAAGCGCTGGAAATTCCATTAAGTGATGACATTTGGTCGAAACGGTTGTAACAGGGGGCACGCGCAGAGAGGGAACCGGCCTTTTCGCGGCCATAAAAAAACCCGCCGAAGCGGGTTTGTGCAAGACCGTCCAACCTCCTGTCGGCCGCCAATGCCTGGCAACGGTCGATCGTCCTTGATCCTGCAGCGGTCCGTTGCTGCAGTTGATGGATCCAATGTACTGCTGAAATGGGATCCAACCTAGAGTGAAAATCTCCACTTCGTGTAAGCCGTTCGCCATACCTGTAAAAAATCTGACGTCACTTTTTGGTCATCCCTCACGACGATTCAGACTTATTCGACGACTAGTTGAGAAATGCCCTACAACGCTCTCAGGTTTGTCTCATCGGAGCCGAGACGCTTATGACGGGCACGCTTTTGCCAGCCGCGAGCGTGGAAGATTCGCCGTCACGCAAGCCGGGCTCAGAAACGGCTTCGCGCAATAACAAGAACAATGAACGGAGTGACGGTTATGAATATGCGCAATCTCTCGATCAGCCGGCGTCTGTGGCTGATCCTTATCGTCGCTGTGTTGATGCTGTTCACGCTGGCGGTGGCCATGCTCAAACAAATCCACGACGACCTCTATGACGCCAAGACACAGAAAACCATGCACGTGGTGCAGACCGCCAGTGGCCTGCTCGACTATTACCACGGCCTGGAAACCGCTGGCACGCTGACCCGCGAACAGGCCCAGCAGCAGGCGATGGATGCCATTCGCGGTTTGCGCTACAACCAGACCGACTATTTCTGGATCAACGATCTGCGCCCGGTGATGATCATGCACCCGGCCAATCCCAAGCTGGTGGGCCAGGATCTGTCGGGCGTCAAAGACCCCGATGGTTTTCAAGTCTTCAACGAGATGGTCACGCTGGCCAAGACCAAGGGTGCCGGCATGGTCAATTACCGCTGGCCAAAGCCGGGCGCCAGTGATGCGGTGCAAAAAACCTCCTACATCTCGCTGTTCACGCCATGGGGCTGGATCATCGGCTCCGGCGTGTATGTCGATGACGTGCAGGCCGAGTTCCAGCAACAGGTGATCAAGGCGCTGTCGATCAGCATCGGCATCATTCTGGTCATGGCCGTGCTGCTGACGCTCATTGGCCGTAGCATTGCGGGCCCGCTTAAGACCACCGTCGACGCGATGGCCAATATTGCCAGCGGCGAAAGTGACCTGACCCGTAGCCTGGAAACCCAGGGCAACGACGAGATCACGCAACTGGCCACCCACTTCAACGCCTTCACCGCAAAACTGCGCCGGGTCGTCGGCGAGCTGCAACTGTCGGCCGTCGGGCTGGGTCAGGCATCCAGCGAACTGGGTAACAACGCCGTGCAGGCGCAGGAAAGGAGCCAGCAGCAGTCGCTGCAGATGGAACAGGTCGCCACGGCGGTCAACGAAGTGACCTATGGCGTTCAGGACGTGGCGAAAAATGCCGAGCACGCCGCCAGCGAGATGCGCAATGCCGAGTCCCAGGCGCAACAGGGTCAGGCGAATATCGACAGCAGCCTGAAGCAGATCGATCACCTGTCCGGCACCATCGACAAGGCCGTGGAAGTGATCCGTACGCTGTCCAGCGAAAGCACGCAAATCGGCGGCGTCTTGGAGGTCATCAGCTCCATCGCCGAGCAGACCAACTTGCTGGCTTTGAACGCTGCAATCGAAGCGGCGCGGGCGGGTGATCAGGGCCGAGGATTTGCGGTGGTGGCCGACGAAGTCCGCTTGCTGGCGCAACGCACGCAGAAGTCCACCGCTGAGATCCAGGCGATGATCGAACGCCTGCAAAGCCACTCCGACGCTGCCGTGAAGGTGATTGGCGACAGCAGCCGTGCGTCGCAGTTGACCATCGAACAGGCCAATCTGGCCGGCCAGAGCCTGACGTCGATCAGCCAGGCATTGCGCAATCTCAACGGCCTGAATGCCTCGATCGCCAGCGCGACCTTGCAGCAATCCCACGTCGTGGAGGACATCAATCAGAACGTCACGCAAGCGGCACAGCTGTCGCAAAGCACGGCGGTCGCGGCCGAACAATCGAGCGCGGCCAGTGCGCAACTCAAAGGCTTGAGTGAACAGTTGAACGGGTTGTTGAGGCAGTTCAGGGTTTGACGGGGGGCATGGGCCACACCACGGATGACGCAGAGCGTCTCTGAATGTGTTACCACGCGGAGCGCGGGAGCAATCAGCTTGCTCGCGATGACGATTGAGCCAGTTTCATCAAAGGTGAATGACACACCGCATTCGTCAGCAAGCTAACTCCCACAGGTTTTGTGTTTATTCAACGATTGAGGTGTTGAATCTCACAGCGCAAAGCGCGCTCTGGCTTTTGATCTTCAAACCGCAGCAGCCCAGACACGACAAAACGCGACTTGGGTGCAGGCTGAACGCAGGCGGCGCGGAGTGGGCCGAGCGGCATGGATGCCGCGAGAGCGCTGCTAGGACATGGATGTCCGTTCAGCGCGGGCCCACGGAGCGTCGCCGAAGTGAAGGAACCCGACGAAGTCGGGCCCAACCGGGAGCCGACCCTTGGTTACTTGGGGTCTTTTCAAGTAACCCGCCGAAGGCGGAACAGTTTGGACGTTAGGACAAACCCAACCATCAGCGTCACCCCAAATTTTGGAAATGCACACCCTACAAACCGGCCCTTCCGTCATCCGCGCAAGGACTTGCTCAAGGCAACGCGCTCAGTCACTATGTATACAATAAAAACAATTATTGAATACACACATGGAAACCCTGAACGCTGCCCCCTCCTCCCATTGCCCCGACTGGGCTGAAGCCCTGCTAAACGGCTTCAGTCAGGTGTTGCTGCAACGCAATCCCGTGTGCGGTCTGTTTTGCCTGCTGGCGATTCTGATCAGCGCGCCCTCCTCCCTGGGCGGCGCATTGCTCGGCGCGGTGGCCGGTCTGCTGACGGCACAACGTCGCGGCTACGCCAAATCCGAACGCCAGTCCGGCATCTACAGCTACAACGGCGTACTGCTGGGGTTGCTGATCGGCTACCGATTCGAATGGTCTCCGCTGTTGCCCTTGCTGATCATCGCCTGTGGCGGGCTGAGCGCGATGCTCATGCACGCCTGGCTGCGGCGTACGCCTCGTGCCTCGTGCCTCAAGGCGTACACCGCGCCCTTCGTGTTGTTCAGTTGGGTGCTGTTGATGTTCGCCGCGCCGCTGCCGAGTCCGCCGTCCGCCGACGCCACGCTGATTCAGGCATTGCCCGCAGGTCTGGGCCAAGTGTTTCTGCTGGATCACCCACTCGCTGGCGTACTGATCGGGATCGGTTTGCTCATCGCCAACCGCACCGCTGCGTTGTGGGCGGCGGTGGGCTGCATCAGTGGGGTCGCCTTCGCGGTGTGGCAACAGGAAAGCAACCTCGCGCTGCTGGGACTGTCCGGTTACAACCCGGCGTTGACTGCGCTGGCGTTCAGCCATGTTCGCTATAAACCCTGGCTGCCCGGCATTGCGATTCTCTTGGCGATTGTGCTGCAACCGGGTTTCTCGGGCCTGGGCCTGGCGACGCTGACCGCGCCGTTCATTCTGGCGTGCTGGCTGGTTCAGGCCGCAAGCAGGCTGTTGAAGCAATCGGCCAACGATCTGCGGTTGCGCTCCTGAGCGGTTTGTCACAGGCTCTTGCGACCTTGCACTCGGAAATGCCCCATGGACAGCAACACCGGCTGGCGCGAACAGCTACGCATCATCGTTTTTCAAACGGACACCAAGGCCGGTCGACGCTTCGACAAACTCCTGCTGCTGATCATCCTCAGCAGTCTGCTGATCGTCGTGCTCGACAGCATCGAAGCCGTGCACCGCAATTACGCCGACCTGCTGGCGTACATCGAATGGGGTTTCACCTTCGTGTTTCTGGTGGAATACATCCTGCGACTGTATTGCTCACCCAAGCCACTCAAGTACGCCTTCAGCTTCTACGGCCTGATCGACCTGCTGGCCATCGTGCCCGGCATCCTCGCGATCTATTACAGCGACGCGCAGTACCTGCTGATCGTGCGTATCGTGCGGATGCTGCGAATCTTCCGCGTGCTCAAACTCAGCCCCTATCTGAAGCAGGCCAACTACCTGCTGGCGGCGCTGCGCGGCAGCAAACAGAAGATCATCGTGTTTCTGGTAACGGTGTCGACGCTGGTCACCGTCTTCGGCACCTTGATGTACGTCGTCGAAGGCCCGGAGCATGGATTCACCAGCATTCCCAAAGGCATTTACTGGGCGATCGTCACGCTCACCACGGTGGGCTTTGGCGACATCGTGCCCAAAACGCCGGTCGGACAGATCCTGTCGTCACTGGTGATGATCACCGGTTACTCGATCATCGCTGTGCCCACCGGCATTTTCACCGCTGAATTGGCCAATGCCATGCGCGGCGATCAGATCGAGCACGATTGCCCGGTGTGCGCCAAACACAGCCATGAACCTGCTGCTGCTTTTTGCTCCCGTTGCGGGAACGCGCTGTTCCCGAAAGTGGATTCGATCTCAGCCAGCGAGCCTGTGAACAAGGCATAAGCACAGACGTTTTTAATCTAGGTTCGACTGATGGTTTTCGTTATAGTCGCGGCCATTAGCCATCGCTTTTTATATAAGAATAACTTTCTGACACGACAAAGGAATTCGCAGTGAACAAACTCTTCTCCGCTTCCCTGCTGGCCGCCGGACTGGCGTTTGGCAGTGCCGCGCACGCCGCGCCCGAATTGCTCAACGTCTCTTATGACGTGATGCGCGACTTCTACAAGGACTACAACGCCGCCTTCCAGAAGCACTGGCAAGCCGAGCACAAGGAAGACGTGACACTGAAAATGTCCTTCGGCGGTTCGAGTAAGCAGGCGCGTTCGGTCATCGACGGGCTGCCTGCTGACGTGATCACCATGAACATGGCCACCGACATCAACGCCCTGGCAGATAACGGCAAACTGGTGCCGGACAACTGGGTCACTCGCCTGCCGAACAACAGCGCGCCGTTCACCTCGGCCACTGTGTTCATCGTGCGCAAAGGCAACCCGAAAGCCCTGAAAGACTGGCCGGACCTGATCAAGGATGGCGTTGAAGTGGTCGTACCGAACCCGAAAACTTCGGGCAACGGCCGCTACACCTACCTCTCGGCCTGGGGTTACACCCTGAAAAACGGCGGTGATGAGGCTGCCGCGAAGAAGTTCGTCGGCCAGCTGTTCAGCCATGTGCCCGTACTGGACACCGGCGGCCGTGGCGCCACCACCACCTTCATGACCAACCACATCGGCGATGTGCTGGTGACCTTCGAGAACGAAGCAGAAATGATCGCCCGCGAGTTCGGCCGCGATCAGTTTGAGGTGGTGTACCCGAGCGTTTCCGCCGAGGCCGAGCCACCGGTGAGCGTGGTCGACAAGGTCGTCGACAAGAAAGGCACACGCGCCCTGGCCGAAGATTACCTGAAGTACCTGTGGTCGCCGGAAGGACAGGAGATCGCCGCCAGTAACTACCTGCGCCCGCGCGACTCGGCCATCCTGGCGAAGTACACCGACCGTTTCCCGAAAGTCGACTTCCTCAACGTCGAGAAAACCTTCGGCGACTGGCGCACCGTTCAGAAGACCCACTTCAATGACGGTGGCGTCTTCGACGAGATCTATCCGGCCAAATAAGCCTGGCTTGAACACAAAAACGGCGACCTGAAGAGGTCGCCGTTTTTGTTTGGTATCAGGGGCCTTGATTGTTCCCACGCTCCGCGTGGTAACACCGCTCTGGACGCTCCGCGTCCGTCTTTCTTTGACGCAGAGCGTCAATCAATGCGTTACCACGCGGAGCGTGGGAACGATCAAATTGCACGGAAACCAGAAACGACAAATTAACCTGTGGGAGCAGTCGGAGGTTACGACGGCCGCGAAGGCGGTGTGTCAGCCGCCATCTATTTCACTGACCCACCGCATTCGCTGCCGTCGTCACCTCCGACGTCTCCCACTGGGAATCTCATCTCTCCACACGCCGCGCCAGCACTTGTACCGGATGGAGATTGATTGTTCCCACGCTCCGCCATCGTCTTTCCTTGACGCAGAGCGTCGATCAATGCGTTACCACGCGGAGCGTGGAAACGATCAAATTGCACGGAAACCAGAAACGACAAATTAACCTGTAGGAGCAGTCGGAGGTTACGACGGCCGCGAATGCGGTGGGTCAGCCCCATCTATTTCACTGACCCACCGCGTTCGCTGCCGTCGTAACCTCCGACGTCTCCCACGGGGAATCTCATCTGTCCACACATCGCGCAAGGCCTTGTACCGCATGGAGATGATTGTTCCCACGCTCCACCATCGTCTTTCCTTAACTCAGAGCGTCAATCAATGCGTTACCACGCGGAGCGTGGGAACGATCAAATTGCACGGAAACCAGAAACGACAAATTAATCTGTAGGAGCAGTCGGAGGTTACGACGGCCGCGAATGCGGTGGGTCAGCCCCATCTATTTCACTGACCCACCGCGTTCGCTGCCGTCGTAACCTCCGACGTCTCCCACTGGGAATCTCATCTCTCCACACGCCGCGCCAGCACTTGTACCGCATGGAGATTGATTGTTCCCACGCTCCGCCATCGTCTTTCCTTGACGCAGAGCGTCGATCAATGCGTTACCACGCGGAGCGTGGAAACGATCAAATTGCACGGAAACCAGAAACGACAAATTAACCTGTAGGAGCAGTCGGAGGTTACGACGGCCGCGAAGGCGGTGTGTCAGCCGCCATCTATTTCACTGACCCACCGCATTCGCTGCCGTCGTAACCTCCGACGTCTCCCACTGGGAATCTCATCTGTCCACACATCGCGCAAGGTCTGGTACCGGATGGAGAATGATTGTTCCCGCGCTCCGCCATCGTCTTTCCTTGACGCAGAGCGTCAATCAATGCGTTACCACGCGGAGCGTGGGAACGATCAAATTGCACGGAAACCAGAAACGACAAATTAACCTGTAGGAGCAGTCGGAGGTTACGACGGCCGCGAATGCGGTGGGTCAGCCGCCATCTATTTCACTGACCCACCGCATTCGCTGCCGTCGTAACCTCCGACGTCTCCCACTGGGAATCTCATCTGTCCACACATCGCGCAAGGTCTGGTACCGGATGGAGAATGATTGTCTACACGCTCCGCGTCCGTCTTTGTTTGACGCAGAGCGTCTATCAATGCGTTAACGCGGAGCGTGGGAACGAGCGAGGGACGCACGCTGAACACGTAAACGACAATTACCCCTGTGGGAGCAGTCGGAGGTTACGACGGCCGCGAAGGCGGTGTGTCAGCCGCCATCTATTTCACTGCCCCACCGCATTCGCTGCCGTCGTAACCTCCGACTGCCTCAACAGGTAAACCGTCAAGACACTTCTGGGGTGAGCCAGACGCTCTTTAATTCCCGAACTGCTTGCTCAACCCCGGCGGCACACCGCTAGCATCGGTTTCCTGCCAAGGGCCGCTCGGCGAGGTGGACCACGTCCAGCCGTTGTTCCAGCGGTAATACGTCCGCTGACGGTAGAAGGTGTTGGGCACGTTATCCAGCACATGCACGCCCAGTCGGGCATCCCAGTGGCTGTTCCCGCCTGGGGGTGGCGCGAAGTGGGCGGAGGTTTTCGGGCCCGAAGGAATCGGCTTTGACGGCGGCGTCTGTGGCGTCATGCGCGGCGTTCCCGGCTGAGGCGTCGGTGACGGCCCCGGAATGGTCGGAATAGGCTCTGAGCTCTGTGGGCCAGGGCGCTGGACCGCACACGCGGCGCTCAGCGCCACCACCACACTCAACAAGGCAAATCGTGCGACGCGATACATAAGCGGAGACTCTCTACGGATCAGGGTTACTGATCGGGGCTGTCGATGGTCAAGGCCTGCCGGGCAGTCACGTTGCTGGGCAACGGTTGGCTGCGACCGATCCACTCACCGGCGGTGGGCTGGCCCGCTCGGGATACCCGGGCAACCAGTTGGACTTCCGGAAAGTTCGACAGTTTCAGCTGCGGCATCATCGCGTCGGCGTCCGTCAGTTCAACGTCCACCGGCAGGTCGGCGATGGTCACGCGCTTGACCGCCAACGGCGCGGGCGGACCCGACACGGCGCGGGCGAAGATGAAGACCGTGTCGCCCGACCGCACCTTGGATCTGAGCGCATCGGATAACGTAACGTGAACCTTGAGGCGCGCACCTTGAGCGGCGACCGGTTGCGTGTCCTGTACGGTGCCGCCGTTCTGCACCAGCTTGTCACTGGCGCGCGCAATGCCACCTTCCAGCGCCGAACGCGACGGATCGTTGGGCGGCAGCACCGCCAGTAGCCGCTTCCAGTAATCCACTGCCTCCTGATACCGCTGGCCTTCGAAGGCATTGATGCCCTTCAGGCCCAGACTGGTGACCTCCTTGGGATCAAGTTTCAACGCCTCGTCGGACAACGCCTGGATCTGCGGAGTCCAGGTTTTGTTGCTGGCGAAGTACAGGGACTGTGCCCACTGCCCAAGCAACTCTGGCTGACGCCCAGCCAGCCCTACCGCGCGCTCGAACATGCTCGCCGCGTCGGCCGGGCGATCTTGCGCCATGTACGTGCGGGCAAGGAAGTAAATGCTCTCGGCCGAATCCGGCTGGGCCTTGACCGCACGCTCCAGACGATCAGTCATCTGCGCCAGGGAGCCCGGAGGCTGCGCGAATTCACGTGACAACTCGACCTTGTCGCTCGCACCAAAATGCAGGTACAGCCCCAGCCCCAGCACGGGCACCAGCACCGCGATCAGCAACGGCAGCGGTTTGCCCAGGCGCGAGACCTGCTCGGGCGCGGCGCCTTCGGTGTCAGCCAGCAACTCACGGGCAGCTTCGGCGCGACCACTGTCCAGTTGCGATGACGACAAAACACCTTCAGCCTGCTGCGCTTGCAGTTCGGCCAGACGTTCCTGATACAAGGCGACGTTAAGGGCTGTGCGATCTTCTTCGCTTTGAGCGCGACGACCACGCACCAGAGGAATCAGCAGAAAACTCAGGGCCACCAGCAACAGCAGGCCGGCCGCTAGCCAGAAATCGATCATTCGTGGTTTTTATCCAACAGGTGGGCGAGGCGCTGACGCTCCTCGTCGGAAAGCACATCGGCGTCTGCACTGCGCTGACCGCGACGACGCACAACGATCACGCCAATCAGCAGCACACCGCCCAGCAACAGCCCGGCAGGACCGAACCACAGCAGCCAGGTGTGCGCGTTCAGCTCAGGCTTGTAGCGCACGAACTCACCGTAGCGGTCGACCATGAAGTCGATGATCTGCTGGTTGCTCTGGCCTTCGCCGAGCATGCGATAGATCTCTTTACGCAGGTCGGCGGCAATCGGCGCGTTGGAATCGGCGATGTCCTGGTTCTGGCATTTCGGGCAACGCAGTTCACGTGTCAACTCGGTGTACCGAGCGCGTTCGGCTTCGTCTTTGAAGGTGTAGGCGTCGATGGCGGCATGGGCGATGCTCGCACTCGCCAGCACCAGCAAAAACGCCGCAAACACGCGCCGCCCCACCCGTGCCGCCCAACCCTGCGCCCACCGCGCAACCTGTGGGAGCGAGCTTGCTCGCGAAGAGGCCCGTCCTGTCACTGCATCTTCCAGAGGCCTCATTGTTTGTCCTCGTCGACCAGCCCTTGGTACAGACCGGCGAGTTTTTCGCGCCAGACCGTCTCATCGATCACGCCGACATGTTTGTAACGAATGATGCCTTTACGGTCGATCAGGAAGGTTTCCGGTGCGCCGTACACGCCCAGATTAAGCCCCAGGCTGCCGGCTTCATCGTTGATGTTCAGTTGGTACGGGTCGTGAAACTCCTTGAGCCACTTCAAGGCGTCGGCGTTGACGTCCTTGTAATTGACGCCGTAGATCACCACGCCTTGCTGGGCCAGCTTGGTCAGCACTGGGTGCTCGACCCGGCACGCAATGCACCACGTACCCCAGACGTTGACCAGCGCCGGTTTACCCAGCAGGTTCTCCCGCGTCAGCGGCTTGCCGTCCTGCACGGACGGCAAAGAAAACGCCGGGAATGGCTTGTCGATCAGCGCCGACGGCAGCTCCGACGGGTCCAGGTAGAGGCCTCTGTAGAGAAACACCGCCATGCCCAGAAACAACACCAACGGAATCAACAACACCCAACGCTTCATACCGCCGCTCCCGACAACCCGAGTGCATCACGCACTTTCGCTCTGACCTTGACCCGATACCGCTTGTCCAGCGCAGCCAGCAATCCGCCCAGCGCGGTGATCAAACCGCCGAACCAGATCCAGCGCACGAAAGGTTTGACGTGAACACGCACGGCCCAGGCGCCGTTGTCCAGCGGCTCACCCAGCGCGACGTACAGATCGCGAGTGAAACCAGCGTCAATACCGGCCTCGGTCATCATCGAACGCTGAACGGTGTACAGGCGTTTTTCCGGGTGAAGCACGGTGACTTCCTTGCCGTTTTCCAGCACACGAAGGGTGCCTTTGTCAGAGGTGAAGTTGGGGCCTTGAACGTGCTTGGCGCCGTCGAAGACGAACATATAGCCACCCAGTTCGACCGACTCGCCGGGGGCCAGACGCAGGTCGCGTTCGGCGCTGTTCTGGCTCGACAACACCACGCCCAGCGCAACCACCGCGATGCCGATGTGCGCGATTTGCATGCCCCAATAACTGCGGGTCAAGGAGCGCATGCCCTTGAGCAGACCTTTGTGCCGGGTTTTGTCCAACAGATCACGCACCCCGGCCAGCAGCACCCAAGCGGCCAGCAGGCAGGTGGCGAGCACCGCCCAGTGGAAATCGGCCATCGCGAAACCGGCGATCACCGCCAATACCGCACTGCCAATCAACACCGGCGCGAGCATGCTCAGCAGCCACTTGATCGGCGTGTCTTTCCAGCGCACCAGCACGCCCACGGCCATCACCGCCATGAGCAGCCCCATCAGCGGGACGAACAACGCATTAAAGTACGGCGGGCCGACGGACATCTTCGCCCCGCTCAACGCGTCCAGTACCAGCGGATAGAGCGTGCCGAGCAGAATCATCGACGCCGCCACCACCAGCACCAGGTTGTTGCCCAGCAGCAGGGTTTCCCGCGACCAGAGCCCGAAACCGACGTGGCTTTTCACCACCGGCGCACGGATGGCGAACAGCGTCAGCGAACCGCCGACAACCATTAATAGGAAGATGAGGATGAACACGCCGCGCGCAGGGTCCGAAGCAAAGGCGTGAACCGAGGTCAGCACACCGGAACGCACGAGGAACGTGCCCAGCAGGCTCAACGAAAAGGCAGCGATGGCCAACAGCACCGTCCAGCTTTTGAACACGCCGCGTTTTTCAGTCACGGCCAGCGAGTGAATGAGCGCCGTGCCGACCAGCCACGGCATGAACGAGGCGTTTTCCACCGGGTCCCAGAACCACCAGCCGCCCCAGCCCAGTTCGTAATACGCCCACCACGAGCCCAGCGTGATGCCAACGCCAAGGAACGCCCAGGCAACGATGGTCCAAGGACGCGACCAGCGCGCCCACGCCGCATCGAGACGTCCGCCGAGCAAGGCCGCGATGGCAAAGGCGAAGGCTACCGAGAAACCCACATACCCCATGTAGAGCATCGGCGGGTGAACGATCAGGCCGATGTCCTGCAGCAACGGGTTGAGGTCGCGACCGTCCTGCGGGATCTGCGGCAGAAGGCGGCTAAACGGGTTGGAGGTGAGGATCAGGAACAGCAGGAAGCCGACGCTGATCATGCCCATCACCGCCAGCACCCGCGCCAGCATGACTTGCGGCAATTGACGCGAGAACACCGATACCGCGAAGGTCCAGCCGCCGAGGATCAAGGCCCAGAGCAACAACGAGCCTTCGTGCGCCCCCCAAACGGCGCTGAACTTGTAGTACCACGGCAAAGCGCTGTTGGAGTTCTCAGCGATGTAGGTCACCGAAAAGTCATCGACCATGAACGAGTACGTCAGGCAGCCGAACGAAAACAGCAGAAAAGCAAACTGGCCCCATGCCGCCGGCTGGGCGAGGCCCATCCACAAACGATCACCGCGCCAGGCGCCGAACAGCGGGACAACGGCCTGCACGACGGCAAAGCACAGCGCCAGGATCATGGCCAGATGGCCGAGTTCGGGAATCATGGTTTACCCCTGTTTTTCCGGGAGAGCGCCTGGCTGCGCCGACGCGCCGGGTGCTGACTGGCCGCTGTCCTTCAAGGCTTTGGTGACCTCAGGCGGCATGTATTTCTCATCGTGCTTGGCCAGCACCTCATCGGCCACGACCACGCCGTCGGCATTGAGCTTGCCCAAGGCAACGATGCCCTGCCCTTCGCGGAACAGGTCCGGGAGGATGCCACGGTAGGTAATGGTCACCGACTTGTTGAAATCGGTCACGACGAAGGTCACGTCCAGCGAATCGGCAGAGCGTTGCAGCGAGCCCTTTTCGACCATCCCACCGGCGCGAATGCGAGTGTCGTGGGGCGCTTCGCCGCTGGCAATCTGAGTCGGGGTATAGAACAGGTTGATGTTCTCTTGCAGGGCGCTGATCGCCAGCGTCACGGCGATGCCGACCCCGGCAAGGATCGCCACGATGATCAACAGTCGCTTCTTTCGCAGCGGATTCACGTGTTGCTCTCCCGGCGCAAACGGCGCGCCTCTTGTTGCAGGTAACGCCGACGCGCCAACAGCGGTGACGCGACGTTGATCGCCAGTACGGTGAAGCAGATGCCATAGGCGGTCCAGACGAACAGCCCGTGCTTGCCCATGGCGAGAAAATCGCCGAACGATTCAAAACTCACTGCCCGGCTCCTTGTCGAGGGGACTGCCCGAGGTTTTTCAAGACTTCTTCCTTGACCCAAGTGGCGCGGGACTCACGCTTGAGCACTTCCAGACGCATCCGCGCCAGCAGCACTGCGCCAAAGAAGCAATAAAACCCCAGCGCGGTGAACAGCAGCGGCAGCCACATTTCAGCCGGCATCGCCGGTTTTTCGGTGAGGCTGAAGGTCGCGCCCTGATGCAGCGTGTTCCACCACTCTACCGAGTACTTGATGATCGGGATGTTGATCACGCCCACAATCGCCAGCACCGCGCAGGCCTTGGCGGCGCTGTCACGATTACTGATGGCGTTGCCCAGCGCAATCAGACCGAAGTACAGGAACAGCAGAATCAGCATGGACGTCAGTCGCGCATCCCAGACCCACCACGACCCCCAGGTCGGTTTGCCCCAGATGGCGCCGGTGACCAGAGCCACGGCCGTCATCCAGGCACCGATGGGCGCAGCGCATTGCAGCGCGACATCGGCCATTTTCATCTTCCAGACCAGACCGACCACGCCGCACACGGCCAGCATCACGTAGCAGGATTGCGCAAGCATCGCGGACGGGACGTGGATATAGATGATGCGAAAGCTGTTGCCTTGCTGGTAATCCGGCGGCGCAAACGCCAGGCCCCAGACCACGCCGATGCCGATCAGCAAGGCGGCGGCGACGCTCAGCCATGGCAGCAAACGACCGCTGATGCCATAGAACCATTTCGGCGAGCCCAGTTTATGGAACCAGGCCCAACTGATCCCGCCTTTAGCCTTGGCGCTTGTGTTCATCACGCTGCCTTTTCATCACGGTGCTTTTCATAGTCTGGTTCTGTTCTGGCGCTTCTATTGATTGAAGCGTCCTGGTTCTGAAGATAAAAACTTGTCCGCTCGGTCAGAAACCGATTATTCGCCAACGCTGATCTTCAAGCCAGCAGCAATTGCAAAAGGTGTCAGGGTTATCGCCAGTGCGGTCAGGCTGCCAAGCCAAAGCAGATAGCCGGTCGCAGGCATGCCCTGAAGTGCAGCCTGCAACGCCCCGCTGCCCAGAATCAGCACTGGGATGTACAACGGCAGAATCAACAACGCCAGCAGCAAACCACCGCGCTTGAGCCCCACCGTCAACGCGGCACCCACCGCACCCAACAGGCTCAGAACCGGCGTGCCCAGCAACAGCGATAAGAGCAACACAGGCAGGCACGCGGTCGGCAGTCCCAGCATCAGTGCCAGCAACGGTGCCAGCAGCACCAGCGCCAGACCGGAGAACATCCAGTGCGCCAGGACCTTGGCCAGCACCAACAAAGACAGAGGGTGCGACGAAAGCACCCACTGTTCAAGTGAACCATCTTCAAAGTCACTTCGGAACAGGCCGTCCAGGGATAACAGCACCGACAACAAGGCGGCAACCCAGACCAACCCCGGTGACAAAGTCTGCAGCAATTGCGCTTCAGGCCCTACGGCCAGGGGAAACAGGGCGATGACGATCGCGAAGAACACCAACGGGTTGAGCAGTTCGGCAGGACGGCGAAACAGCAGACGGGCTTCGCGGGCGATCAACAGGGTGAACACATGACTCATACGGCCCACTGCCCCAGGTCCAGATCGCGGTAACCGGCCGGTGTGCGGCTCAGCGTGTGGTGAGTGGTCAGCACCACGGTGCCGCCGTCTTCGCAGTGATCGGCCAGATGCGACTCGAGTTGCGCCACGCCTTGTTTGTCCAGCGCGGTGAACGGCTCATCGAGCATCCACAGCGCCGGGCCCGGCAAATACAGACGGGCCAGCGCGACACGGCGTTTCTGCCCGGCCGACAAGGTATGACACGGCACATCTTCGAAACCGCGCAGTCCAACCGAATCGAGGGCTTGCCAAATGGCATCGGATTCGACGCTGTGGTGCAAGGCGCAGAGCCAGGTGAGGTTTTCAACCGGGGTCAACAACTCTTTGATCCCGGCGGCATGGCCGATCCACAGCAGGTTGCGGGCAAGTTCGCTGCGCTGTTGCGACAGAGGTTTACCGTCGAGCAATACATCGCCTGCCGTGGGCTGCATCAAGCCGCTCAACAGACGCAGCAAAGTGGTCTTGCCACTGCCGTTCGGGCCGCTGATCTGCACCATGTCGCCCGCTGCCAGCCGCAGGTCGAGCTTCTCGAACAGCAGGCGCCAGTCACGCTCGCAGGCCAGCGACACGGCTTCAAGAACAGGGATCGACATGGGGACCTTCTTTTCGGATAGCAGGTGTGCACGGCGGTTCAAGTCAACGTTGTGACGGCCGTTATACTGATGCAGCTTAACGGTAGCCCGCCGATGACGTCGGCGCAGGATTATACATAGATAGGCGCTGTTGCCGTGCGCAGGCTGAAATGGCGATAGTGTCCAGAACAGGCGACCCAGAGCGCACCTTTACCGAGTCGGGATCTGATGACAGGCGATATACCCAATCTTTCTCCAGTCGCGGCGGCCACGGCCTTGTTACGGGCAGGCGTTCCGCCGGGCGAAGTGCTCAAGCTCATGGAGCCGCGCGCGGGCCTTTTGAATTCGGGTCAGGTCGCCAACGCTGAAGTGGTCAGCCTCAAGCAGCTTGGCCAGGATTTCCAGCTGTTGCTCAGGCTGACCATGAACAACGGCCAGCAGACCACCCTGCCCGTCAGCAGCTCCCTGCCGCTGACGCCCGGCACTAACGTCAACGTTGCCCAGGGGTCGGCCGATACCCTGACGATCAGCGTGCAGGAACTTCAGAAAGCGATCGCCAACAGCCTGACCAGCATCGACACCCGCCAACTGCCTGCGGGCACGCTGCTGCAAGGCAAGGTACTGACGACGCAGGTCATGGCCCAGAACGTCGCGCAACTGGCGGGGCAACCCACAGGCAGCATGGCCACACCGACCGCGAACTACCGTTCCATCGTCATGCTGCTCAATACCGCGCTGGCGGGCAGCAGTCTCACCATTGATAGCCCGCAGCCTTTGCGGGTGGGCAGTTTGCTCAGTGCCCAGGTGCAGAACAGTCAGGCGCTGAACTTCATCGCCATGCCCAATCGACTGGACGAACTGGCGCTGGCGCAGCAACTGTCGACCCAACAAAGCCGCCAAGGCTCGCTGCAGAGCTTGCTGACCGCGCTGCAGAACCTGCCGCCTCCCGCAACGAACAGCCCGGACAACCTGCCACCCTCTTTACGCGCCAGCATCGATCAGTTGCTGGCGGACCTGCCGGATGTGCAACAACTGACCACCGCCAAAGGTGTGGCGCAGGCGCTGAACGCCAGTGGCCTGTTCATGGAGTCGCGCTTGTTGGCCGGAGAAAACCCGACACTGGTGCCGGACTTGAAAGCGAACCTGCTGCGCGTGATCGCCCAGATCCTTCCGGGTTTGCCGGGCAACGTCAGTTACGACGCGGCCGCAGCCGCCAACACCCTCGCCCGCGCGATGCCCAGTGTGATTCGCAACGCCTTGGGAACGCTGGGACTGGTCGCTGCGCCGAACGTGCCGATCAACTTTCCATTACCAGCCCGGACCCTCGGCAGCCCGGACAGCAAGGATGATCTGGAAACCCTGCTCAAACTGGCTGCAGGGGCTATTTCGCGCCTGCAAAGCCACCAGTTGGGCGGACTGGAACAGACCCGCACCAACGCCGACGGCACTCAGGTCACGACCTGGCAGCTGGAAATCCCCATGCGCAACGCCCACGACATCGTGCCGTTGCAGGTCAGGGTTCAGCGCGAAGACACTCCGGAGCGTGAGGACGCCCCCGAGACGGCGGCACAGGACCTCAAGGAAAAGGAAAAACTGTGGCGCGTCGAACTGGCCTTCGATCTGGAGCCGCTGGGCCCGTTGCAGGTGCAGGCACAACTCGTCGCAGGCAACCTGTCCAGCCAGCTGTGGGCTGAACGCGAGGGCAGCGCGGAGTTGATTTCCAGTGAGCTGGACAACCTGCGCGCACGTCTGGTGGCGGTCGGCCTGAACGTCAAGGAACTGGAGTGCAACCGTGGCACACCGACTCACGGGCCGCGCACGGTGCTGGAACAACGCTGGATCGACGAGAACGCCTGATGAACACCGAACAGAATCCGCGTCAGGCGATAGCCCTGAGCTACGACGGCCAGCAAGCCCCGACCCTCACGGCCAAGGGCGACGACGCCTTGGCCGAAGCGATCCTGGCCATCGCCCGCGAGTACAAGGTCCCGATCTACGAAAACGCCGAATTGGTGAAAATGCTCGCGCGCCTGGAACTGGGCGACAGCATCCCGAAGGAGCTGTACCTGACCATCGCCGAAATCATCGCCTTCGCCTGGCACCTCAAAGGCAAGTTTCCGGTGGGGTTCGACCCGGATGCGGAGCCGGTTGAGCGGGATATTACGCCACGCTGACAGGTGCTATCCCAATGCGAAGGCGGTTTACCTGATCCACCGCTTTCGCGGCCGTCGTAACCTCCGACTGCTCCTACAAGAGATCGGAGCGAAGCCTGGACAGGCGTTCGCTTTTGATCTTGTTGCGAGAAATGTCAGGCGCCGCAGAACGTGACGTGGGTACAGGCCGAACGCAGGCGATGCGCAGTGGCAGCCGTTACCAAGGAACAGATATACACACCGTATCCAACAACGGCAGAACCAAAAATCCCGCTATCCATTATTCCCGTGCAACTTGCTCATCAACTGCGCCTCGGCCTGGGTCAGGCCGCAGGACTGAGTGAGTTCGTCGACGCTGGCGCCCATGCTGACCAGGCGTGCGGCCTGGGCGAAGGACAGTGTGGAGGGGTCGCGCTGTTCGAGCGCGGTGATCTTGTCCGGCAGCGGCGCGACGATGGAGCGCAGTTCGTGCAGATCTTCGCCCATCTTCACCGTACCGCCCTGGTAGTTCTCCAGGCGCCGAGCCAGCTCACGGATGCGCTGATCACGCAGCGAGTCGGCTTCGACCTGCTGCGTGGCCAGTGTACGTAGGCGTTTGGTGTGGGCCATGAACATCGCAACCGTCGCGACCCACAACACCGCCAGAAAAATGACCGCAACCTCAAGAATCAATCAGATGTTCTCCAGCTCGGACCACTCTTCCTCGGACATCATCTTGTCCAGCTCCACGAGGATCAGCAGCTCGCCGTTCTTGTTGCAGACGCCCTGGATGAATTTCGCGGATTCGTCGTTGCCCACGTTCGGCGCGGTTTCGACTTCCGACTGACGCAGGTAAACCACCTCAGCGACGCTATCGACCAGGATCCCGACCACTTGCTTATCGGCCTCGATGATCACGATACGCGTGTTGTCGCTGACTTCAACCGGCGGCAGACCAAAGCGCTGGCGAGTGTCGATCACGGTGACCACATTGCCACGCAGGTTGATGATGCCCAGCACGTAGCTTGGCGCACCCGGCACTGGCGCGATCTCGGTGTAGCGCAGCACTTCCTGAACCTGCATCACGTTGATGCCATACGTTTCGTTGTCCAGGCGGAAGGTGACCCACTGCAGAATCGGATCTTCGGAACCCTGTGCTGACGACTTCTTCATACCCCTAACCCCTTGCGTGTTGTGCTGTGCGGCCGACGCTTTCAGCACCGGCCTGTGTTTATTTGATGGTGTTTATTTACGAGCCTGCATCTGCTTGACCGCACCGCTGGCGATCAGCTCGGCCAGTTCGGACACGTCCAGCAACGCACACATGTGTTCGATCACCGTCCCGGCAAGCCACGGACGTTGACCGCGATGGGTGCGCCATTTGATTTCTTTCGGGTCCAGGCGCAGCGAGCGACTGACCTGATGCACCGCCAATCCCCACTCGTAGCCCTGAACCGAGATGACGTACTGCAAGCCCTGACGAAAATCGTCGCGGTAGCGGTCCGGCATGATCCAGCGGGCGGTATCCAGCACTTTCAGGTTGCCGGCCTGACTCGGCAGAATCCCGAGGAACCAGTCCGGTTGCCCGAACAGCGGCGTCAGGTCATGCCCGGCCAATGGATAGATCGAACCCAGACACACCAGTGGCACCGCCAAGGTCAGACCGGCGACATCGAACAGCAGGCATTCGAACGGCTCGTCTGCCCAGGCCGGACGCTCATCGGACGTCGGCGGCGGAGTTGGCGTGCGTTGCGCCGGCAAGTGCACGTCGGCCACGGGCTCGACCAGTCCCACCGTCGGTTCCGCAGTGACCGGTTCGACGACGGCGGGAGCGATCACGGGAGGTGCGATCACCGGCGGCAGAATAACCGGCGTTTCAAGGAATTGGGTCGTCACGGGGTCAGCAAGCGGTCTGGCCAGCGGTGCTGTCTCGCGAGCGGTCGCCAGTCGTGCGACAGACTCAGGCGTGAACGCCAGCGACACCGGTGCAGGTCGGCTGACCGGGACGGCCGCCGCTACGGCTTCGGCAACGGCCGAGCGCATGCGTGCATCGTGAGCCTGCTCTTCGAGCACGGCCGCTTGAAACTCATCGATGCTTTCGACGGCTTCCAGTTCTTCGGTGGCGTCTTGAAGCAACGCGTCGAGGTAGTTCTGCAGCGCCAGTTGCGGTCGTGATGCGATGTCCAGAGGGCGGTTCATACGGGAGCCCGAAAATAAGTGATGCGATTACCGCCTATACCCGATATCGGCTGAACAGCTGGCCGACTTGAGCGCGCAGGCGCATTGACCGGGATTAAACGATCAGCGGACATGTCAGGCCACCTGTCCCACAAGCTGTTCGGTGAGCATGTGCTTGAGCAACGCACGATACGCCAATACTCCCCGGCTCTTGTTGTCGAACTGCGACGGCGTGACGCCCGCACGGCTGGCATCACGCAAGCGCGTGTCCACCGGAATAAAGGCGTTCCACACGTGTTCAGGAAAACTGTCGCGCAACAACTTCAAGGTGCCCATCGACGCCTGCGTGCGGCGGTCGAACAGCGTCGGCACGATGGTGTACGGCAGCGGAACCTTGCGCGAACGGTTGATCATCGCCAGCGTGTTGACCATGCGCTCCAGGCCCTTGACCGCCAGAAACTCGGTCTGCACCGGAATCGCCAGTTGCTGACTGGCGGCCAGCGCGTTGACCATCAACACGCCCAGCAACGGCGGGCTGTCGATGATCGCGTAATCGAAATCCTGCCACAGTTGCGCAAGGCTCTTGGCGATCACCAGGCCCAGACCGCTCTGGCCCGGCGACTGGCGCTCAAGGGTGGCGAGCGCGGTGCTGGAAGGCAGCAGGGAAATACGTTTGTCACTGGTGGGCAACAACAACTGGCCGGGCAACCCATCCGGCACGGCGCCTTTATTCAGGAACAGGTCGAAACAACTGTGTTCCAGCGCATCAGGGTTGTGGCCGAAATAACTGGTCATCGAGCCGTGGGGGTCCAGGTCGACCACGACCACGCGTTTGCCCGCCTCGGCCAGCAACCCGGCTAAAGCGATTGAGGTGGTGGTCTTGCCGACCCCGCCTTTCTGATTGGCTACTGCCCAGACTCTCATGTGTTCGTTTTCCCCCCGGACCCAAACGGTGACCGAGAATTAAGGGGCAGATGACGAAGATTTGACGCCTTGCGACGGCTTGGCTGGGACAGGTGCAGTTTGTGTGCCAGCACGACGCAGTGCAGCATCCGGTTTCGCATTGGCCGTAGTGCCGGAACCCGTCAGGCTGCGGCGCACGTCCAGGTTGCGGGAAATCACCAGCACCACACGACGGTTGCGCGCACGGCCATCGGCGGTGGCGTTGGACGTCAGCGGCTGGAACTCGCCGTAGCCGACCGACGCCAGACGCGCCGGATTGATCCCGTCCATGGCCAGCATGCGCACGATGCTCGAAGAACGTGCCGACGACAGCTCCCAGTTGCTCGGGAACTGCCCCGTATTGATCGGCTGGTCATCGGTGAAACCTTCGACGTGAATCGGGTTGTCGAACGGCTTGATGATTTTCGCCACTTTGTCGATCAAATCGAACGCCTGGTTGCTGGGCATGGCATCGCCGCTGCCGAACAGCAGGCTGGAGTTAAGCTCGATCTCGATCCACAGCTCGTTGCCGCGCACGGTCATCTGTTTTGAGGCGATCAAGTCGCCGAACGCGGCATTCACGTCATCGGCGATGGATTTCAGCGGGTCCTGTGCGCCCTGCCCCAAGGCGGCGTCGGTCTGCTCGCTGTCTTGAACCAGAGGATCGGCTGGCCGAACGGTCTGCGGCTTCTGCTCACCGATCGGGATTGGCTTCACGCTGCGCTCGGCTTCGTTGAACACGCCGACCAGCGCTTCGGACAGCACCTTGTACTTGCCTTCGTTGAGCGACGAGATGGAGTACATGACCACAAAAAACGCGAACAGCAGCGTGATGAAGTCGGCGTAGGACACCAGCCAGCGCTCGTGATTTTCGTGCTCTTCGTGGCGACGTCGACGGGCCATCAGTCCATCACTCCATGAAACCTTGCAGCTTCAACTCGATCGAACGCGGATTCTCGCCTTCGGCAATGGACAGCAGGCCTTCGAGAAGCATTTCACGGTAACGCGACTGACGAATGGCAACGGCTTTGAGCTTATTGGCCACCGGCAGCAGGATCAGGTTGGCCGAAGCCACGCCATAGATGGTTGCCACGAACGCGACTGCAATGCCACTGCCCAACTGGTTCGGGTCAGCAAGGTTGCCCATCACGTGGATCAGGCCCATGACCGCACCGATGATGCCCACGGTCGGCGCGTAGCCGCCCATGCTTTCAAAGACTTTGGCCGCCTGAATGTCGCGGCTTTCCTGGGTCATGAAGTCCACTTCCAGGATGCTGCGAATGGCTTCCGGCTCGGCACCGTCAACCAGCAATTGCAGGCCTTTGCGCGAGTACGCATCGGGCTCGCCATCGGCCACGGATTCAAGGCCCAGCAGGCCTTCCTTGCGCGCGGTCAGGCTCCACGACACCACACGGTCGATGCCGCCGGCCAGGTCGATGCGCGGCGGAAACAGAATCCAGACGAAGATCTGAATCGCGCGTTTGAAGGCGCTCATCGGCGTCTGCAACAGGCAGGCCGCGAGGGTGCCGCCCAGCACGATCAGCGCAGCGGGCCCGTTGAGCAAGGCACCCAGGTGGCCACCTTCCAGAAAGTTACCGCCGATGATGGCGACGAACGCCAGAATGATCCCGATAAGTGTCAAAACATCCATTACAGACACGCCTCGACCAAGTGACGCCCGATATCGTCCAGGCTGTAAACGGCGTCCGCCAGATCGGCTTTGACGATGGCCATTGGCATGCCGTAGATCACGCAGCTGGCTTCGTCCTGCGCCCAGATGTGACTGCCGCCCTGCTTGAGCAGACGTGCGCCTTCGCGACCATCAGCGCCCATGCCGGTCAGCACCACCGCGAGCACTTTGTCGCCGTAGGACTTGGCCGCTGAACCAAAGGTGATGTCGACGCACGGCTTGTAGTTGAGGCGCTCGTCACCCGGCAGGATTTTCACCGCGCCACGGCCGTCGACCATCATCTGCTTGCCGCCAGGCGCCAGCAGCGCCAGCCCCGGACGCAGAATGTCGCCGTCTTCGGCTTCCTTGACGCTGATGCGGCACAGTTTGTCGAGGCGCTCGGCGAAGGCCTTGGTGAACGCCGCCGGCATGTGCTGAATCAGCACGATCGGAGCCGGAAAATTGGCGGGCAGCTGAGTCAGCACGCGCTGCAGCGCAACCGGACCACCCGTGGAGGTGCCGATGGCGACCAGCTTGTAGGCCTTGCGCTTGGGCGCAGGCGAATTGTGCGTGGCAGGTGCCGACGCGTGATGAGCAGGCGCAGTGTGAGTGGACGTCCCGGCCAGAGGACGCGCCGGTGCAGGGCGCGCCGTCCCTGCTGCCGGGGCCGGACTGCGCAACGCACCCGGGGCTGGCGCAGGGGTCGACGCAGCAGGCGCGGCAACGGGTGCCGCAGCAAAACCGGTGGAGCGGCGGTTGCTGCGAGAAATGCTGTGCACCTTCTCGCACAGCATCTGCTTGACCTTGTCGGGGTTACGCGAAATGTCTTCGAAATTCTTCGGCAGGAAATCCACCGCACCCGCATCCAGTGCATCCAGGGTGACCCGGGCGCCTTCGTGCGTCAGCGAGGAGAACATCAGAACCGGCGTAGGACAGCGCTGCATGATGTGGCGAACAGCGGTAATGCCGTCCATCATCGGCATTTCGTAGTCCATGGTGATGACATCGGGCTTGAGGGCCAGGGCCTGCTCGATCGCTTCCTTGCCATTGGTGGCGGTGCCGACCACTTGAATCGTTGTGTCAGAGGAAAGAATTTCCGAGACGCGCCGGCGAAAAAAGCCGGAGTCGTCTACCACCAGAACCTTGACTGCCATAAACACTCCATTGGACAAAACCGGCCAATTGCAACGCCCGCTTCGTCAACATCTGCCCCACCGAAATGACCAGGGTGGATAAAAAACCTGTGGGAGCGAATTCATTCGCGATGGGCCCGTTCAACCGACGCCGCAGCGTCGCCTGATGCATCTTTCGCGAATGAATTCGCTCCCACACAGGTCATTGCATTGCCGGGATCAAATACGCCGTGCGGCGTAACGCTTGAGCATGCTCGGTACGTCGAGAATCAGGGCGATGCGGCCGTCACCGGTAATGGTGGCGCCCGACATGCCTGGCGTACCTTGCAACATCTTGCCCAGCGGTTTGATCACCACTTCTTCCTGACCAACGAGCTGATCGACGACGAAGCCGATGCGCTGAGTGCCGACGGAGAGGATCACCACGTGGCCTTCGCGTTGTTCCTCGTGCGCGGCCGAGCTGACCAGCCAGCGCTTGAGGTAGAACAGCGGCAGCGCCTTGTCGCGCACGATCACCACTTCCTGGCCATCGACGACGTTGGTGGTCGACAGGTCGAGGTGGAAGATCTCGTTGACGTTGACCAGCGGGAAGGCGAACGCCTGGTTACCCAGCATCACCATCAGGGTCGGCATGATCGCCAGGGTCAACGGCACCTTGATGACGATCTTCGAACCCTGGCCCTTGGTCGAGTAGATATTGATCGAGCCGTTGAGCTGAGCAATCTTGGTTTTCACCACGTCCATGCCCACGCCACGGCCCGACACATCCGAAATCTCGGTCTTGGTCGAGAAGCCCGGCGCGAAGATCAGGTTGTAGCAGTCGGTGTCGCTCAGACGGTCCGCCGCATCCTTGTCCATGACCCCGCGCTTGACCGCGATTGCGCGCAGTACCGCCGGGTCCATGCCTTTGCCGTCATCGGAAATCGACAGCAGGATGTGGTCGCCTTCCTGTTCCGCCGAGAGCACCACGCGACCGCCCCGGGCCTTGCACGAAGCTTCGCGCTCTTCCGGCGATTCGATGCCATGGTCCACCGCGTTGCGCACCAAGTGCACCAACGGGTCGGCCAGTGCCTCGACCAGGTTCTTGTCCAGGTCGGTTTCTTCACCCACCAGTTCAAGGTTGATTTCTTTCTTGAGCTGACGCGCCAGGTCGCGAACCAGTCGCGGGAAGCGACCGAACACTTTCTTGATCGGCTGCATGCGGGTTTTCATCACCGCCGTCTGCAGGTCAGCGGTGACCACGTCCAGGTTGGACACGGCCTTGGACATGGCTTCGTCCGAACTGTTGGCGCCCAGGCGTACCAGACGGTTACGCACCAGCACCAGTTCGCCGACCATGTTCATGATTTCGTCCAGCCGCGCGGTGTCGACGCGCACGGTGGTTTCGGCTTCGGTCGGTGCCTTTTCGGCGACCGGCGCCGATGCCCGTGCCGCTGCGGGCGCAGCAGCAGGTGCCGGAGCGACCTTAGCAGGTGCGGCAGCAGCAGACGCAGCAGCAGCCGGCTTGGCCGGTTCGGCTTTCGGTGGCTCAACGTTTGCAGGCTCGGCTTTCTTGGCCGGCGCAGTGGCCGTGGCCGCAGAAGCCGCTACCGCAGGCTCGAATTTGCCCTTGCCGTGCAGTTGATCCAGCAGGTCTTCAAATTCGTTGTCCGTGATTTCATCCGACGCAGCGCCCTTGGCGTCGGTCGCAGCAGCAGGCGCCGCTGGAGCAGCAGGAGCGGCGCTGGCGTCGGGCGAAAACGACCCTTTGCCGTGCAGTTGATCCAGCAACGCTTCGAATTCGTCATCGGTGATTTCATCGCTGGCAGGTTGCGCAGCGGGTGCGGCGGCGGCCGCAGGCACCACGGCATCGGCCGCAAACTGGCCTTTGCCGTGCAGTTGATCGAGTAGCGATTCGAATTCAGCGTCGGTGATTTCGTCGCTGGCCGCATCAGCCGCTGGAGCAGGCGTCGACACAGGCGCTGCCGCCGACACCGCAGCACCGGCCGCTTGGGCCTTGACCGCGTTCAGCGAATCCAGGAGTTGTTCGAATTCCTGGTCGGTAATGTCTTCGGATGGCGCTTCGGCAACCGCTTCGACCACCGGAGCAGGCGCAGCCGCTGCTTCGTCAGCCGACGCAGGCTCTGCCAGACGCGACAGCGCGGCGAGCAACTCAGGTGTGGCCGGTGTGATGTCCGAACGTTCGCGGACCTGACCGAACATACTGTTGACGGTGTCCAGTGCTTCGAGCACGACATCCATGAGCTCCGAGTCGACCCGGCGCTCACCTTTGCGCAGGATGTCGAACACGTTTTCGGCGATGTGACAGCATTCAACCAGCTCGTTGAGCTGGAGGAAGCCGGCGCCCCCTTTTACAGTGTGAAAACCGCGAAAAATTGCATTGAGCAGGTCCGCATCGTCAGGTCGGCTTTCCAGCTCGACCAACTGCTCGGACAACTGCTCCAGAATCTCGCCGGCCTCTACCAGAAAATCCTGAAGGATTTCTTCATCGGCGCCGAAGCTCATTGGGGGTGCTCCTAAAATTAACCGTCAAACCGATCCAGAGGCTGCATCGAGGGTCTGCGCGCATTACCTTCGTCGAAGCATTCGCGCGCAGCACCACAGCCACTTTCACATAGAACCTGGGATCTAGAAGTTAGAAGCCAAGGCTGGATAGCAGATCGTCTACATCATCCTGACCGGATACGACGTCTTCACGTTTATCGGCATGAATCTGCGGACCTTCACCCTTGGAATGAAGTTTTTCTTCTTCTTTTTGCTTACGGAACACTTCCTGATCGTGCTCGATCCCGGCAAAGCGATCGACCTGGCTGGCCATCAGCACGAGCTTGAGCAGATTGCTCTCCACTTCCGTCACCAACTGCGTGACGCGCTTGATCACCTGACCGGTCAGGTCCTGATAATCCTGAGCCAGCAGAATGTCGTTCAGGTGGCTGGCGACCTCATGGGTCTCCTTCTCGCTGCGCGTCAGAAAACCCTCGACGCGGCGGGCCAGATCACGAAACTCTTCGGCGCCGATCTCGCGACGCATGAAGCGCCCCCAATCGGCACTCAACGCCTTGGCGTCGGCACTGAGGCCGTTCATCAAAGGCGTGCTTTGCTCCACCAGATCCATGGTGCGGTTGGCCGCACCTTCCGTGAGCCTGACCACATACGACAGGCGCTCGGTGGCATCGGTGATCTGGGACACTTCTTCGGCTTGCGGCATGTGCGGGTCAATCTGGAAATTGACGATCGCACTGTGCAGTTCACGCGTGAGCTTGCCAACTTCCTGATACAGGCCGCGATCCCGGGTCTGATTAAGCTCATGGATAAGTTGCACGGCGTCGCCGAACTTGCCTTTTTCAAGGCTGGCGACGAGTTCCTGTGCGTGTTTCTTCAGGGTCGACTCGAAGTCACCCATTGTCGAATCTTTGGAATCCATAGCGCCCTCGCAGCGGACATCAGCTATTGACGCGCTCGAATATCTTCTCGATCTTTTCTTTGAGCACCTGTGCGGTGAATGGCTTCACCACGTAGCCGTTCACGCCGGCCTGAGCGGCCTCGATGATCTGCTCGCGCTTGGCCTCGGCAGTCACCATCAACACCGGCAGATGACGCAGGCGTTCATCGGCACGCACCTGACGCAGCAAGTCGATGCCGGACATGCCAGGCATGTTCCAGTCAGTCACCAGGAAATCAAAGGCCCCGCTCTGCAGCATCGGCAATGCGGTGGTACCGTCATCTGCTTCGGCCGTGTTGGTGAACCCAAGGTCACGCAACAGGTTTTTTATGATCCGCCGCATCGTTGAGAAGTCATCAACGATGAGGATTTTCATGTTCTTGTCCAATTCGACCTCCAAGCAGTCTTTAACGCGTCCAGCACCTGGACGCGCGTTCAATCAATACCGGCACAAACCAATGGCCCGTTTTGCGAAAACAATTAAGGGGGTTTACGACTCGACAATGGACGAGCACAGCGGAACCGGACTCTGAAAGACCTGATCCGACCGGCTCCTGCCTTGTCTCCCTTCTCACCCACACAACGGTTATTGCACAGCCGGCCTTACATGCATCACGCAGACACCACGGCCTGCGTTCGATGAGTCAACGCGCGCGCCACTCGCCCAACCGACCCCGCAACCGCGCAGCGCACTGACTGTGCAGCTGACTGACGCGCGACTCGCTGACACCCAGGACCTCGCCGATTTCCTTGAGGTTCAGCTCTTCGTCGTAGTACAGCGCCAGCACCAGGCGTTCACGCTCGGGCAGGTTGGCAATGGCGTCCGCCAAGGCGCTCTGGAAACGTTCGTCTTCCAGATCGCGCGACGGTTCGAGCGACTGGCTCGCGCCGTCCTCGTGCAGCCCTTCATGCTCGCCGTCCTGCAAAAGGTCGTCGAAGCTGAACAGGCGACTGCCCAAGGTGTCGTTCAAAATCCCGTAGTAATCGTCGAGACTCAATTGAAGTTCGGCAGCAACCTCGTGATCTTTAGCGTCACGGCCGGTTTTTGCTTCAATTGCACGAATCGCGTCGCTGACCATGCGCGTATTGCGGTGAACCGAGCGCGGTGCCCAGTCGCCCTTGCGCACTTCGTCGAGCATCGCGCCGCGGATTCGAATCCCCGCGTACGTCTCGAAACTCGCACCCTTGGTGGAGTCGTACTTGGTCGATACCTCAAGCAGACCGATCATGCCGGCCTGGATCAGGTCTTCGACCTGCACACTGGCTGGCAGACGCGCCAGCAAGTGGTAAGCGATGCGCTTGACCAGAGGGGCATAACGCTCGATCAGCTCATACTGGGAATCTTTGGAAGATTTGCTGTACATGCGATACCCGCTCGGTGTCATGACACTGGCCCTGCGCTGGTCTGGTGAACCAGACGTTCAACGAAAAATTCAAGGTGGCCACGCGGGTTCGCCGGCAATGGCCAGGTATCGACCTTCTGCGCGATGGCCTTGAACGCCAGCGCACATTTGGAACGTGGAAATGCTTCGTACACCGCACGCTGCTTCTGCACAGCCTTGCGCACGCACTCGTCGTAAGGCACCGCGCCCACATACTGCAGCGCCACGTCGAGGAAGCGGTCGGTGACCTTGGTCAGCTTGGCGAACAGGTTGCGCCCTTCCTGCGGGCTCTGAGCCATGTTGGCCAGCACGCGGAAGCGGTTCATGCCGTAGTCGCGGTTGAGCAGCTTGATCAGGGCGTAGGCGTCAGTGATCGAGGTCGGCTCGTCGCAGACCACCAGCAGCACTTCCTGTGCCGCGCGTACGAAGCTGACCACCGATTCACCGATCCCGGCAGCGGTGTCGATCACCAGCACATCCAGGTTGTCGCCGATATCGCTGAACGCCTGAATCAGGCCGGCGTGTTGCGCAGGCGTCAGGTGAACCATGCTCTGGGTGCCCGATGCCGCAGGCACGATGCGCACGCCGCCGGGGCCCTGCAACAGGACATCGCGCAGCTCGCACCGCCCCTCGATGACATCGGCAAGGGTGCGTTTCGGGGTCAGTCCCAACAATACGTCGACATTGGCCAGACCCAGATCGGCGTCCAGCAACATGACGCGACGTCCCAGCTCGGCCAGGGCCAGCGAGAGGTTCACTGACACGTTGGTCTTGCCTACGCCACCTTTGCCACCGGTCACCGCGATAACCTGAACGGGATGCATGCTGCCCATGTTAATTTTTTACCTTGTCTTGCTTAGACCTAAGCCACATTTCGGGCTGCACGTTCACTGTGTGAACAATGCCTGGCAGACCATCGATGCAGGTATTTTCCAATGTCATTTTCCCTACCTAGCCCGCCCGCTTGCCGGTGCTGTGATAAAGATCCGCAAACATATCCGCCATCGCTTCCTCGCTAGGCTCCTCCTGCATCTGCACGCTGACAGCCCTGCTCACGAGCTGGTGCCGGCGTGGAAGATGCAGATCATCGGGTATCCGTGGACCATCCGTGAGGTAGGCCACCGGCAACTCGTGAGTCACCGCCAGGCTCAGCACTTCGCCGAGGCTTGCGGTTTCGTCCAGCTTGGTCAGGATGCACCCGGCCAGGCCGCAACGTTTGTAACTGTGATAGGCCGCTGTCAGCACCTGCTTCTGGCTGGTCGTCGCCAGCACCAGGTAGTTACGCGCCTTGATGCCACGACCTGCCAGACTTTCCAGTTGCAGACGCAGGGCCGGGTCGCTCGCTTGCAGACCGGCAGTGTCGATCAACACCACGCGCTTGCGCAGCAACGGTTCCAGCGCCTGAGCCAGGGACTGCCCCGGATCGACGTGAGTCACCGGCACATTGAGAATACGTCCCAGCGTCTTGAGTTGTTCCTGAGCACCGATCCTGAAGCTGTCCATGCTCACCAGCGCGATGTTTTGCGCGCCGTATTTCAACACATATCGCGCGGCAAGTTTTGCCAGCGTGGTGGTCTTGCCCATACCGGCAGGTCCGACCATGGCGATCACACCGCCCTCTTCCAGCGGCTCGACGTCCGGCGTCGAGATCATGCGCGCCAGATGCGCCAGCAACATGCGCCAGGTGTGTGCCTGATCGCCGCCTTCCGGCACCATCGCCAGCAAGTCGCGGGACAGCGGACCGGACAGGCCGATGCGCTGCAGACGACGCCACAGATTGGCCTGTTGCGGACGGCTGCCTTGCAACTGATTCCAGGCCAGCGAACCCAGCTGCACTTCCAGCAGTTCGCGCAGCCCATTCAATTCGGAACGCATCGAGTCGTACGCACGCTGGCTCACAGCAGGGTCGGCGGCCGATTGACGCTCAGCGCGTTCGGCACGATCAGCCGCAATGGCCGCATGGATCGAAGGGCGAAACGGTTCGTCCAGCGTCGGCTCGATCTGCTTGTTGTCGTCCATCGCAAGACCGGCGAACAACTGACGGTTGGCGACAGTGTCCAGCTCGCTGCGATGGGTCAGCTCAGCCTGAGCGGTGACGATGCGCGACTGGGTCTTGCGCAGTTCGTCTTCGAGCTCGATGTTCGGCACACGCGGCGCCAGCGCGGACAGTTTGTAGTCCAGCGCGGCTGTCAGTTCCACGCCACCGGCGATGCGCCGGTTGCCGATGATGGCGGCTTCAGCGCCCAGCTCATCACGAACCAGTTTCATGGCTTGTCGCATATCGGCGGCGAAAAAACGCTTAACTTGCATGACTCACTACCTCAGCCGTTCGGCCCGACAGTCGCTACGATGGTGACTTGCTTATTGTCAGGAATTTCCTGGTAAGCCAAAACATGCATATTCGGTACTGCCAGACGTCCAAAGCGGGACAACATGGCGCGAACCGGACCTGCGACCAACAAAATAACCGGCTGACCCTGCATCTCCTGACGCTGCGCCGCTTCGATCAACGAGCGCTGAAGCTTCTCAGCCATACTCGGTTCGAGCAGAACGCCTTCTTCCTGACCCTGTCCCGCCTTCTGCAGACTATTGAGCAATATCTGTTCCAACCTTGGCTCAAGGGTGATAACAGGCAGCTCCGGCTCAATGCCGACAATGCTTTGGACGATTGCGCGGGACAAACCGACCCGGACGGCCGCCACCAATGCGGCGGTATCTTGACTCCGCGCAGCGTTGTTAGCGATGGCTTCGGCAATACTGCGAATATCGCGCACCGGCACCTGCTCGGCCAAAAGCGCCTGCAATACCTTGAGCAGCGCGGACAAAGACAGCACGCCTGGGACCAGCTCCTCAGCCAGTTTTGGCGAGCTCTTGGCCAGCAACGTCATCAGTTGCTGGACTTCTTCATGACCAATCAACTCATGAGAGTGTTTATAGAGTATCTGGTTCAAGTGGGTTGCCACTACAGTGCTGGCATCGACCACGGTATAGCCCAGCGACTGCGCCTGAGCGCGCTGGCTGATTTCGATCCACACCGCTTCCAGCCCGAACGCCGGGTCTTTGGCATTAATGCCGTTAAGGCTGCCAAACACCTGGCCCGGGTTGATCGCGAGCTCACGGTCCGGATAAATCTCGGCCTCGGCCAGCGTCACGCCCATCAGGGTCAAGCGATAGGCACTTGGCGCCAGATCGAGGTTGTCGCGAATGTGAACGGTCGGCATCAGGAAGCCCAGCTCTTGCGAGAGCTTCTTGCGCACGCCCTTGATCCGCGCCAGCAACTGACCACCCTGGTTACGGTCCACCAGCGGAATCAGGCGATAACCCACTTCCAGGCCGATCATGTCGATCGGGGTCACGTCATCCCAGCCCAGCTCTTTGGATTCCTGCACGCGGTTCGGTGCGGGCAGCAGCTCCTGCTGACGCTTGACCTCTTGAATCGCCGCCAGCTTGACCATGTTCTGCTTTTTCCACAGCAGGTACGCACCACCCGCCGCCACCAGCCCCAGGCCGATGAACGAAAAGTGCGGCATGCCCGGTACCAGGCCCATCACGATCATGATGCCGGCGGAAACGGCCAGCGCCTTGTGCGAGGTGAACATCTGACGACCGACCAGCTTGCCCATTTCTTCCGAGCCGGACGCACGGGTCACCATGATCGCAGCGGCGGTGGAGAGCAGCAGCGATGGCAATTGCGCCACCAAACCGTCACCAATCGTTAACAGGGCGTACACCTTGCCCGCGTCGGCGAAGGTCATGTTGTGCTGAATGATGCCTACCAGCATGCCGCCGATGAGGTTGATGAACAGAATCAGCAGGCCGGCGACGGCGTCACCGCGCACAAACTTGCTGGCACCGTCCATGGAACCGTAGAACTCGGCTTCCTGGGCGACTTCCAGACGGCGGCGCTTGGCTTCGGGTTGATCGATCAGACCGGCGTTGAGGTCAGCGTCGATCGCCATTTGTTTACCGGGCATCGCATCGAGGGTGAAACGCGCACTCACCTCGGAGATACGACCGGCACCCTTGGTCACCACGACGAAGTTGATGATCATCAGGATCGCGAAGACCACGATACCGACGACGTAGTTACCGCCGATCACCACTTCACCGAAGGCCTGAATCACCTTACCGGCTGCGGCGTGACCGTCCTGACCGTGGAGCATGACGACGCGGGTGGACGCGACGTTCAGCGCCAGCCGCAACAGGGTTGCGATCAGCAGGATGGTGGGGAACACCGAGAAGTCCAATGGACGCAGGGCGTACACGCAGACGAGCAGTACGACGATCGACAGCGCGATGTTGAACGTGAAGAACACGTCCAGCAGGAACGGCGGCATCGGCAACATCATCATTGCCAGCATGACCAGCAACAGCAACGGCACGCCCAACTGACCACGGCCCAGACCGACCAGTCCAATGCGAGCGTTAGAGATTAACTGAGAGCGATCCACCGATTCTGTACCTGCGCGTTAAATCAAACTTTTGACGCCAGAGGCGTTGTAACGCAGGTATTGCAAAAACCTGTCCAACTCTTGGAATGGGTTGAAAATAGCAAGGTGCCAGTATGGGATTTGTGGGATGGTTGGCACTTAGGCGGCCAATGTGCAACCTCTGCAGGAGCGTGGGGCGAGGGGCGAGGGAGATCAGGATCGTTCCCGCGCTCTGCGTGGGAATGCGGGCAAAGACGCTCCGCGTCCACATTGACGCAGAGCGTCGGTCGCTGCGTTACCACGCGGAGCGTGGGAACGATCACGATCTCCCTCGCTCCACTCTCGACTGTAGGAGCGTGGCTTGTCCCGCGATCTGCCGGGAACCGGTAGCAAGACCTGTGCGTGCGAGGTGTCAGGCCTCATCGAGTCGCCTGATTTTGCTACCGCTGCGCGGTAGATCGTCCGGATGCGGCCCAGACACGCTCCTACAGGGACTGCGTCAACCTGACGTTTCTGTTTCTGGTCTGGAGCCAACGCTCTTCGCTTCTTGATTCGATCATCAAACGTCCGAACGCACCCCAAATTGTAGGAGCGCGCTTGCCCGCGATCTGCCGCGCAGCGGTAGCAAAACCAGGCGACTCGATTCTGCCTGACACTCCGCATGCACCGGGTTTGCTGCCGGTTCCCGGCAGATCGCGGGCAAGCGCGCTCCTACAATTAGAAACAGCGGGCGGACAATTGATGCCCGGATCTAAATGCGATGAGCGTTAGCTCCAGCCCACGTTGCTCTTGTACGCAACAGTTCAGACAACACAAAACGCGACTTGGGTGCAGGCCAAACGCAGACGACGCGCAGTGGGCCGAGCGGCATGGATGCCGCGAGAGCGCCGTCAGGACAGGGATGTCCGTTCGGCGCGGGCCCATGGAGCGTCGTCGGAGTGCGGGTACCCGACGAAGTCGGGCCAAGCCAGGAGCCAGGACACTTGGTTACTTGGTGTCTTTTCAAGTAACTCGCCGAAGGCGAAACAGTTCGGCCGTTAGGACGAATCGCTGTTGATCCTGATCTTGATCCTAACCAAACCTACGAATCCCGCCTCAAATCCGGCGGAATCGGCAAATCATCCCGCAAAGGATCAGGCCGCTTGCCGCGCCCCTGCCGGAACTGCCGGATCTGATACACATACGCCAACACCTGAGCCACCGCCAGGTACAACCCCGCCGGGATCTCCTGCTCAAGCTCGGTGCTGTAGTAGATCGACCGCGCCAGCGCAGGCGACTCAAGCAACAGAATCTGATGCTGCGCCGCGATCTCGCGAATCTTCAGCGCCATGAAATCACTGCCCTTGGCCAACAACACCGGCGCCCCGCCCTTGTCCTGATCGTACTTGAGCGCCACCGCATAGTGGGTCGGGTTGGTGATGACCACATCGGCCTCGGGAATCGCCGACATCATCCGCCGCTGCGACATCTCGCGCTGCAACTGACGAATTCGCTGCTTGACCTCCGGCCGCCCCTCACTGTCCTTATGCTCGTCACGCACTTCCTGCTTGGTCATCAGCAGCTTTTTGTGCGCTTCCCATAACTGCACCGGCACGTCCACGGCGGCGATGATCACAAGCCCCAACGCCATCCACAACGTACTCCAGCCCACCAATTGCAGGCTGTGCACGATCGCCATTTCCATGGGTTCGTGGGCGATGGACACCAGGTCGGCCTTGTCCTTGGACAGCACCACCAGCGCCACAACGAGCACGATAAAAAACTTGGCCAACGACTTGAGCAGCTCGATCAATGCCTTGGGCGACACCATGCGTTTGAGGCCCGCTGCCGGGTTCAGGCGGCTGAACTTGGGCGCCAGCGAGCCTGCCGCGAAGAGCCAGCCACCGAGGGAGATAGGACCGACCAACGCGGCGATGGTCAACGCCACCAGGATCGGCTGAACCGACAGCAGCGCCGCCTTGCCGGACGTCATGAGCATCAGGCCCATGCTGCGTTCGTCCATCAGCGCTTCGCGGGTGATGGTGAAATTGTCGCGCATCAACTGCATCATCATTTCCGCCATTGAACCGCCGAACGCCAGCAAACCGGCAGCTCCGACGATCATGATGATGACCGTATTGAGTTCTTTGGAGCGGGCGATCTCGCCCTTCTCCCTGGCCTCACGTTTTCGTTTGTCCGTGGGGTCTTCTGTTTTGTCCTGACCGCTCTCGCTTTCAGCCATGTCAGCGCGCCCTGATCATTTCCTTGAGCAACTGCAAGGCGTCGACCGCCAGCGGTTGATATTGGTTGAGAATGTCGCCAAGGGTGATCCACAGGATCCCCATGCCCAACACCAGCGTCAGCGGGAAACCGATGGAGAAGATGTTTAATTGCGGGGCGGCGCGGGTCATCACGCCCATGGCGATGTTGACCACCAGCAACGCGGTGATCGCCGGCAAGACCAGAATCAGCCCCGCGCCCAGCACCCAGCCAAGACGCAGCACCAGCTCCCAAAAATTGGCGACCACCAGGCCATCGCCCACGGGCAGCGTGGTGAAGCTTTCAATGAGCACTTCGAAGACCACCAGATGGCCATTCATCGACAGGAACAACAACGTGACCAACATGGTGAAAAACTGCCCGATCACCGCCACCGACACGCCGTTGACCGGATCGACCATGGACGCGAAGCCCATGCCCATCTGCACGGCAATGATCTGCCCGGCGATGACAAAAGCCTGAAAGAACATTTGCAGCGACAACCCCAGCGCAGTGCCAATGATGATCTGCTCAGCGATCAGCAGCAGCGCACTGAGGTCCAGTGCATGCACGGCTGGCATTGGCGGCAGGCTGGGCGCGACCACCACCGTGATCGCGAGGGAAAGGTAAAGACGCACCCGATTGGGCACCAGCGTCGTACCGAAGATCGGCATGGTCATCAGCACGGCCGCGATGCGAAACAGCGGCAACATGAAGGCTGCGACCCACGTGCTGATCTGCGTGTCGGTCAGCGCCAGCACAGGTTCCATTCGAAAATCAGCCGATGACTTGAGGAATGCTGGTGTACAGCGAAATGATGTACTCCATGAAGGTCCGCACCAGCCATGGACCTACGACGATCAGAGTTACGAGCATGACCAGCAGACGCGGCAGGAAGCTCAACGTCTGTTCGTTGATCTGGGTGGCCGCCTGAAACATCGACACGATCAGGCCGACGATCAGGCTCGGCACCACCAGAATCGCCACCATGGTGGTGGTCAACCACAACGCTTCGCGGAACAGGTCGATGGCGACTTCGGGGGTCATCGTGCGCACTCCTCGTCAAACAGGCTCATACACCACCAAAACTGCCGGCCAGCGTACCAATGATCAGCGCCCAGCCATCCACCAGCACGAATAGCATGATCTTGAACGGCAGCGAAATGATCAGCGGCGACAGCATCATCATACCCATGGCCATCAGCACGCTGGCGACCACCAGGTCGATGATCAGAAACGGGATGAAAATCATGAAACCGATCTGAAACGCGGTCTTCAATTCCGAGGTCACGAAGGCCGGAACAATGATCGTCAGCGGTGCGGCATCAGGCGTCGGGATGTCGGTGCGTTTTGACAGGCGCATGAACAGGTCCAGGTCGCTGGAGCGAGTCTGCGCCAGCATGAAGTCCTTGATCGGCACTTCGGCCTTGGCCACTGCATCCTGCGCGCTGAGCTTTTCAGCCAGGTAGGGCTGCAAGGCGTCGTTGTTCACACGGTCGAACACCGGCGCCATGATGAACAACGTCAGAAACAGCGCCATACCGGTGAGAATCTGGTTCGACGGCGTCTGCTGCAAGCCCAGGGCCTGCCGCAGAATCGAGAACACGATGATGATCCGTGTGAAGCTGGTCATCAGCATCACGAACGCCGGAATGAAACTCAGCGCGGTCATGATCAGCAGGATCTGCAGGCTGACCGAATACTCCTGCTGACCATTGGCGCCCGTGCCCAGCGTGATCGCCGGGATCGACAACGGGTCGGCGGCGAACGCCAGCGGCGCTGCCAGCAGCAACAGCAGCGTCAAAACAATGCGCATCAGTTCTTATCCTTCTGACCCGGGTTGCCGGAGCCGTCTGTGCCCGGACGCGTCTTGTCGGCGCGCGGCGCGGCGATGCCTTTATTGCCCAATACTTCCATCAGGCGTCGGGCGAACTCTGGCGTAGCGTTCTGCGTATCGGGCACTGCGACCGGCTCATTCATCACGTGCAGCGCGGTGATGCTCCCCGGCGAAACACCCAGCAACACCTGCTCGTTGCCGACCTGAACCAGCACCAGCCGATCACGCGGACCGAGTGCACGCGATCCCACCAGCTCAATCACCTGATTACCTGCAGGGCCGGCGCGCTGCACCCGACGCATCAGCCAGGCCAGGACGAAAATCAGACCGACCACCAACAACAGGCCAAGCACCAGTTGCAGCAACTGGGCGCCCACCCCGCTGCTCAACGCGCTCGACACAGGCGGCACGGCCACTGGCGCAGCGGCCGACGCTGCTGCCGTTGCAGCAGGCGCACTCGCCGCGGGGGCCGCAGGATCAGCGGCCATGACCGCCCATGACAGCGCCAGCAACGACAGGCCTGACAGCGCCCTGAGCCCCTTCACAAGAAATCCGCCCACTTAACGCAGCTTCTTGATGCGTTCGCTCGGGCTGATCACGTCGGTCAGGCGAATGCCGAACTTCTCGTTCACCACCACCACCTCACCGTGGGCGATCAACGTGCCGTTGACCAATACATCCAGCGGCTCACCCGCGAGACGATCCAGCTCGATCACCGAGCCCTGGTTGAGTTGCAGCAGGTTGCGGATGTTGATGTCGGTGCTGCCCACTTCCATGGAAATCGACACCGGAATGTCGAGGATCACATCCAGGTTCGGACCGTCCAGCGTCACCGGGGCATTGTTCTTCGGCATGCTGCCGAACTCTTCCATCGCCAGACGGTTGGTGGAGGAATTCCCGGCATCGGCGGCCAGCAGTGCGTCGATATCAGCCTGACCACCCTCTCCCGCTTCACCCAGAGCAGCCGCCCACTCGTCGGCCAGTGCCTGGTCGTCTGTGGAATTCATTTCGTTTTCATCAGCCATGGTTGTCCTCGGCGAGCAATATTCGTTGACACAGCAAATCGTTTAAACACTACGTTCTTACGCTGACGGCAGTTCGTCAGCGGCGTTCTACCGGTTCGACCACTTGCAGGGCCAGATTGCCCTTGTGCGAACCCAGCTTGACCTTGAACGTCGGCACCCCGTTGGCGCGCATGATCAGGTGTTCCGGCAATTCCACCGGAATCACATCGCCGGGCTGCATGTGCAGCACGTCGCGCAATTTCAGCTGACGACGGGCGACGGTGGCGCTCATCGGCACCGCCACGTCGAGCACGTCCTGTTTCAAGGCGTTGACCCAGCGCTCGTCCTGATCGTCCAGATCCGACTGGAAACCGGCGTCGAGCATCTCGCGTACCGGCTCGATCATCGAATACGGCATGGTCACGTGCAGATCGCCACCACCGCCATCGAGCTCGATGTGGAAGGTCGATACCACGATCGCTTCGCTCGGGCCGACGATGTTGGCCATGGCCGGGTTCACTTCCGAGTTGATGTACTCGAAATTGACTTCCATGATCGCCTGCCAGGCTTCTTTCAGATCGATGAACGCCTGATCGAGGACGATACGCACCACCCGCAGCTCGGTCGGCGTGAATTCACGGCCTTCGATCTTGGCGTGGCGGCCGTCGCCACCGAAGAAGTTGTCCACCAGCTTGAACACCAGCTTGGCGTCCAGAATGAACAGCGCGGTGCCGCGCAGCGGTTTGATCTTCACCAGGTTCAGACTGGTCGGCACATAGAGCGAGTGCACGTATTCGCCGAACTTCATCACTTGCACACCGCCCACCGCTACGTCGGCAGAGCGACGCAGCAGGTTGAACATGCTGATGCGGGTGTAGCGGGCGAAACGCTCGTTGATCATTTCCAGGGTCGGCATGCGTCCACGGACGATGCGGTCCTGACTGGTCAGGTCGTAACTCTTGACGCTGCCGGGTTCGATAACGCTTTCGGTCTGCACCAGACCATCGTCCACGCCATGCAACAGCGCGTCGATTTCATCCTGGGACAGCAGGTCTTGCACGGCCATGTCGTGGTCCTACTGCAATACGTAGTTAGTGAAAAGAACCTGTTCGATGACGCTTTTGTTCAGCTCCTTCTGGCCGACTTCCTGCACGACGGCAGCGGCTTTCTGGCGCAGCATCTCCATACCGACCGGGGTCGCGATGGTGTCGAACGGCTGACCGGAGAACATCATGACCAGGTTGTTGCGGATGACCGGCATGTGAACTTTCAACGCTTCCAGATCCGCGTGATCGCGAGCCAGCAAAGTAATGCTGACCTGCATGTAACGCTGACGGCCGTTGACGTTGTAGTTAACGACAAAAGGCGGTGTCAGCGGTTCGAAGATCGCTTCCTTCTTGACGTTCGCAGCCTCGGCGGCAACCGCAGGGTCCGGTTTGCTTTCCGCCTTGTGCATGATGAACCACGTGGCGGCGACCGACAGACCGATCGCCAGCAACAAGCCCACCACTATCAGGATGATGACCTTCAGCTTGCCTTTTTTCGCGGGGTCTTTAACTGAGTCGTCGCTCTTCGCCATGCCAATAATCCGTCACTATCCAAGGGGTTCAGTGTTGCGTGACAGAGGAAGAGCAAGGGTTGTGCCAGAGTTGGCGCAGGAGGAGTTTGAAGCTTTCAATTCAAAACCGATGGACCGACGGCGCCGGTTGTCGGCCATGAAACGACCTGTGGGAGCGAGCTTGCTCGCGAAAACGGAGGCCCGGCGGATAATTCTCCAGTGCCGGACCTTAAGCCTTCGCGAGCAAGCTCGCTCCCACAGTTATTTACACGCAGGATCAGGCGTAATAGTCGACCGCGCTCGAACCCACCACCGTCAACGGCGCATTGGCTGCTGCGGCGGCCGCATCGACCGGTGCGCCGTCCGCGATCAGGTCGCTGCCGCCACCGGATCGACCCGTGCCGTTGCCGCGCTGGGCGTCACCGCCGGACTGTTGTTGCGCCTGCTGTTGCATGTTGCGCGACTGATCCGAAACGTTGACGTCGACCTGCCCCATGCCCTGCTGGGCGAAGGAGTCACGCAGACGCGACATCTGGCTTTCCAGCGCTTCACGCACGCCGACGTGGGCGCTCATGAAGGTCACTTGAGTTTGCTGGTCCGCCGCCATATTGACGCGAATGTCGAGGCGTCCCAGTTCGGCGGGTTCCAGTTGAATGTCCGCCTGCTTCAAGCTCTGGCTCGACAGGTACATCACGCGGTTGACCACGCCTTCAGTCCAACCGTTCTGGTTCATCGCCAAAGGCTGGCTCATCAACGGCGCCGGGGTGGCGGCACTGGTTTTGGTCTGAGCAGCCTGGGAGAGTGCCGCCAGACGCTCGGCGAAGTTATCCACGCGGGTATCGCTGGTTGCGCCTTTCACGTCTTTCAAACCGTCAGCGAGCAAGCCGCTGAACGCCTTGTCGCCGCCGCCCTCTGTGGTGCTCTTGTCAACCGGCTGATCCCCTGCCGCTGCCAGATTCCCGGCCAGCAATTGCGCCGGATCGGCGTTCGGATCCTGCTTGCCCGAGGTCTTGCCCGCCTCGTTGCCATGGCCCGTCGCCTGGGCGTTCTGCTGCGCCTTGTTTTCCAGCGCGACCTGCACGGCCGTCAGCCCTTCCAAAGGGTCAGCCGACGGGTCGAACTTATCGTCGGTGGCGTCAGTCGGCGCCTGCACCACCGGCGGGGGAACAACCGGGGCGCCGCTGTTGGACAGCAATGTCGCGGGGTCCACCACGGTTTGCGAAGCCACAACCGGCGGGGCGGGATCCTGGACGGGCGGGGTCACGACCAGCGTCGGATCCAGCGCCGGGTCGGTGACCGGCGTGTCAGCCAGCGTCGCGTCGGCTGAAGCATCTGCAGTGCTCGTGGTGTCGTCTTCGGTGTCATCGTCATCATCGTCGCTGGCACTGCTGCCGGCGTCGTTGTTGTCTTTCCCGTTGACCGTTTTGGCAGGCAAGCCATTGCCGCTATCGGCAACGGTCTTGTCAGGAGCGGCAGACGAATGACTGACGCTGTCCTTCTTGTCGACTGCCGAACTCTTGGCGCTCGCAGGCTTGGCCGGCGTATCATCGACGCTGGAAGGCTTGGGCGCTGCCTGTTTGGCAAAGACGCTGGAAAAGCTGGAAGTCTTGTCCTTGACGGGGTCAGGCGCCTTTACCGAAGTGCTGGTACTGGCTTTCTGGGCTTTGGCAGCCGTCAGAGCCGCGAGTAAAGGATTGTTGGCAAGGGCCATGTTGATCTCCGCAAGAGCACGATTGCACAGAGATCTAGCAAATGGCGGGCCAGTTCGGCAAAGCGATGATGGACGGAGGCATTAACGAAGTGTGCAGGCCTGCAATTCGACGTCGAACAGATCACGTACCACGCTAAACTCGTCCGTGATCGCCTGCACCAGTTGATTGACCACCGCGCCGTCGGCGGCCGACTGATTGCGCGCAAGCTCTTCCAGCAAACGGCACAACTCGGTCAGGCGCGTGGCGCCCATGTTGCTGCTGCTGCCTTTGAAGCTGTGGGCCATCATGCCCAACGGCTGCAATTGCGCGGCAGACTCGACCGAGAAACCGGGTGCGCGGATCAACTGGTTCAACGCCCTGACGCGTGTCTCAGAATCCTTGATAAAAACGTCCAGTAATGACGGGTATTCACCCTCCATCACATCACGCAACGTTCCGAGAACGCTCACATCCACATGTTCATCCGCCACTTGCTCGCTCCTTGATCAAGAATCGCGGGAGTATGCCAGACCCTCCCACGCAAACTCCACACAGGCTGTACGGCCATCCAGCGACCACTGGCAGCGGTCGCTGAGTTGTCGAACCAGGCTCAAGCCGCGGCCGGACAACTGATCCACCGCAGGCGGCAGCGACAGGACCTGCTGAGCATCGAAGCCGCTGCCGCTGTCATGCACCTCGACGATGAGGCGACCACCCTGCCCCACCGGGATTATCTGAAAATTAAAGCGGATGAACCCTCGCTCCAGCGCGTCCAGTCGCTCGCCACGTTGCTGGTAGTAAAGCGCAAAACCTTCGGCATCGCGTTTGAGTGCGGAATCCAGTCCCAGCACGCCGTGCTCCAGGGCATTGCTATAAAGCTCGGAGAGCACGATGTACAACTCGCTGCTCTGCAGGCGCAAGCCGTGAACCTCTTGCAGCAGTTGCAACAGGTAAGGCAAGGGGTTGAAGCGTTTGAGCGTCGACGCGCGGAATTCGAAACTCGCCGACCAGTCCAGCGGGCTTGAATCGCCGCTGTCGGTGTAAATGACCGAGGGCGGCCCCAGCAACTCAGGTTGCGTGAAGCCGACTTCGACCATGCTGACGTCATCACGCACCTGCCCGCGAAAACGCGCCAGCGCCCACTGCACTTCCTCGATCAGCATGGCGGGATTGCGGTTGGACACGAATACGTTTTGCAGGCGCCGGGTGCCAAACATCTCGCCGCTTTCGTCGGTGCTGTCGACCACTCCGTCGGACAACAGAAACACCCGATCACCCGCACCGAAGGGATAAACCTGGGTGTTGTCGTCAAAGCTGTTGGCGCTCAACACCCCCAACGGCAGATGCGCCGACACCAGCGGCGTGTGGGGCCGACCATCGCCGTGCAGCAGATAACCGTCCGGCAGACCGCCGTTCCAGACCTCGACCAGGTGCTGTTTGAAATTGACGCTGATCAGCGCCGCACAGCAGAACATGTCCACCGGCAAAATACGCTTGAGCTTGGCGTTCATTTCGCGAAGGGTTTCCGGCAAGCCATAGCCCTTCGCCGTCATGCCGTAAAACACTTCCGCCAGCGGCATGGCCCCGACCGCCGCCGGCAAGCCATGGCCGGTAAAGTCGCCGAGTAACACATGCATGTTGCCGGAGGGCGCCCACGCCGCGAGCAGCAGATCGCCGTTGAACAACGCGTAAGGCGATTGCAGATAGCGAATGTTCGGGGCGCTCAGGCAACCGGAATGGGCAATCTGGTCGAACACGGCCTTCGCCACGCGTTGCTCGTTGAGCAGGTATTTGTGATGCCGGGCAATGAGATCGCGCTGCTGCAGGACGGTTTCCTGAAGCAGTCGCAGGCGGTTCATCGCATTGATCTTGGCGGCCAGTACGCCCTGGTTGTAAGGCTTGGCGACGAAATCGTCACCCCCGGCGTCCAGGCAACGGGCCAGCCCTTCACCTTCGGTCAAGGAGGTGAGGAAGATGATCGGCACCAGCGCTTCGCCCGCCAGCTCCTTGATTCGCCGGGCCGCCTCGAAACCGTCCATGACGGGCATCAAGGCATCCATCAGCACCAGTTGCGGACGGTTGCGCTCGAACAGCGCCACCGCTTCGGCACCATCGCTCGCGCTCAGCACCTCATGCCCCTGGCGACTGATGATCGCCGAGAGCAGCATGCGGTCACTGGCATTGTCGTCGGCGATGAGAATCTTCAGGCGCTCGGGTGGCGCAGATCCCGTCATCAGCCGATTTGGAAGAGTTTGGAGAAGTTGGAGATGGCGAGGATTTTGACGACGTCTGCACTGCAGTTTTCCAACCGTACATCAGCCCGCTCGCCCCCGGCGTGATCGCGCAACAGCAGCAGCATGCCCAACGCCGAGCTGTCCAGGTAATTGGTTTCTTTCAGATCGACCACATAACGCTTGGCCTTGGTCTCTTTTTCATAGGCACCGCGAAAGTCCTGATGCGTCGAAAAATCGAAGCGTCCCTTGATCTTGATGGTCAGCTGCTGCTCGTCTGGTGAACGATTGGAAGTTACTGACATGGACAAATCCTTTATATGAAACGACGTCAGACGGTGAAGTTTTAGCACTGGTTGTGCGGCGCGGCAAATGGAAGATTGCAGCACCTGCGTTCGGCGTTACGGCCAGATTGTTTCGCCGTCGGTGAGTGACTGGAAAAGTCCGGTTGCCGCACCACCCAAGTAGCCTGGGAGCTTGTTGTTATTCTGGCTAACGCCAGACCTGTTCCGCCTTCGGCGGGTTACTTGAAAAGACCCCAAGTAACCAAGGGTCGGCTCCCGGTTTGGCCTCGACTTCGTCGAGGTCCCTTCACCCAAGTCGCGATTTGCGGTGTCTGGACTGACGAGGCAGTAAAAGCAAAAGCATAAGCAGTCGCAAAACAAGTGTCATGGATATCCGCTGTGCTTTTGATTCTGCCGAAGGCGTAGGAGCGCGCTTGCCCGCGATCTGCCGGGAACCGGCAGTAAATCCGATGCATGCGGTGTATCAGGTACAGCCGAGTCGCCTGACTTTGCTACCGCTGCGCGGCAGATCGCGGGCAAGCGCGCTCCTACAGGTATCGCGTCATCCGATGCTTTTGATGACGAAGTCGGGCCTAACCAGGAGCCAGACACTTGGCAGCTTCTTGAAACAGAGAGAGGGGCTTTTCAAGCCACCCGCCGAAGGCGGAACAAATCTGGCGTTAGCCAGAACCCAAAAACCACCACCGAAAGAACGGATCCACACGCGATCCAAACACTCAAAAACTCAAAACCTCAAAACGCCTCATGCCGAGGCAACCGCTGCGACAGCTCATCCAGGAGCTTCTGCTCCCGCCTGTCCTCCAGCGCACGCGCCTCATCGATATACCGCTGCACCAGCTTGCGCAAACCCTCGACCCGCGCATAAGCCTTCTGCCACTCACCGCGCGCCTTGTTCACGTTGCTCTGATGCCAGGCCAGACTCTGGCGCTGCTGACTGACCGCCGTTTCCAGCTGATTGAGAAAGCGCTGATAGTTCATCAGCCACTGACCCGACACACCGTGCGCGCCCTTGTCGATCCACTGCTGCTGGTAGTCGGAACGAAACTTTTCCAGATCGCCCAGCTTGGTCTCGGCAAGCCGGACCTGCCCCTGGAAATGCCCCAGACGCTGGACTGCGGTTTTCTCGGCTTTTTCAGCCATGTCCACCACCGGAGCGAGACGGGCCGCGCGACTCTGCGCCATGACCTATCAGCTCCCGCCCTGGGGATTGAAGATCTTCGCCAGCTGAGCCTCGCTGCTCTGCATGCTTTCGTTGTCGTGCAGGCCCTGACGCAGGTATTGCACCAACTGCGGCTGCAGGTTGATGGCGAGGTCGGTTTCGCGATCTCCGCCGGCCACATAAGCGCCGACACTGATCAAGTCGCGGCTCTGTTGATAACGCGACCACAGCTGCTTGAAGTATTGCGCCTGCACCATGTGCTGGGGATCGACCACCGACGGCATGACCCGGCTGATGGACGCCTCGATGTCGATCGCCGGGTAATGCCCCTCCTCGGCCAGACGCCGGGACAGCACGATGTGCCCGTCCAGCACACCCCGCGCCGAGTCGGCAATCGGGTCTTGCTGGTCGTCGCCTTCGGACAGCACGGTGTAGAACGCCGTGATCGAACCGCCGCCCTTCTCGGCATTACCTGCGCGCTCCACCAGCTTCGGCAGCTTGGCGAACACCGAAGGCGGATAGCCCTTGGTCGCCGGGGGTTCGCCAATGGCCAGCGCGATTTCCCGCTGGGCCTGGGCGAAACGGGTCAGGGAGTCCATCAGCAACAGGACGTTCTTGCCCTTGTCGCGGAAATATTCGGCGATGCGCGTGCAATACATGGCCGCGCGCAGACGCATCAACGGCGCGTCGTCGGCAGGGGATGCCACGACCACCGAGCGTTTGAGGCCCTCTTCACCCAGGATGTGCTCGATGAATTCCTTCACCTCCCGGCCCCGTTCGCCGATCAGCCCGACGACGATGATGTCAGCCTCGGTGAAGCGGGTCATCATGCCCAGCAGCACACTCTTACCCACGCCGGTACCGGCGAAGAGGCCAAGACGCTGACCGCGACCGACCGTCAACAAACCGTTGATGCAACGTATGCCCACGTCCAGCGGCACGCTGATCGGGTCACGCTTGAGCGGGTTGATGGTCGGGCCGTCCAGCGGCACCCAGTCTTCAGCCTTCATGCCGCCTTTGCCGTCCAGTGGACGACCGGCGCCATCAAGCACGCGGCCGAGCATGGTCATGCCCATTGGCAGACGCCCGGTGTCCGGCAGTGGCACCACGCGCGCGCCGGGTGCGATCCCGGCAACGCTGCCCACCGGCATCAGAAACACCTTGCCGCCGGAAAAACCCATGACTTCGGCTTCAACTTCTACCGGGTGATGGCTGTCGTCGTTGATCACCACACAGCGGCTGCCCATGGCGGCGCGCAGGCCTTCGGCCTCAAGCGTCAGGCCGACCATGCGCAACAGGCGCCCTTCCACTACCGGCTGTACCGGCAGCGTAATCGCGTCTGCGTAGGTGCTCAGTCGCTTGCCGAAGCTGGTGCGATCAAGACGCATCGGAAGCGTCCGCGTGCTTCTGCATCACTTCTTCCGCGCTTTTGATCGCCGCTTCCAGGTCGACACTGACGTCCGGCGCAGCCGGGTGCAGGGCCTGTTCGTGCAACTGATCGAACATCTTGGCAATTGCGACGCTCAGCCGGGTCTCGACGGTGGCGTCGATGCGGCTGTGTTCGGTTTCGACCCGGCAACCGCCCGGCTGCAAGGTGTCATCTTCGAGAATGCGCCAGTTTTCCTCATGACGTTCACGCAGGGCTTTGACCTGAGCGAAGTCCTGGGAATTGACCAGAATGCGAACGTTGTTGGCGCCCATCGGCAGCAGGCGCAACGCGTCCTGAAGCACTTTGCCGATCTGGCTGGAGTCGGTTTTCAATTCGCGCTGAATCACTTCGCGAGCCAGGTGCTCGACCAGTTGAATCATGGATTTTTCGATCTGCGCGTCCTGATCGGCGATGGGCTCGAACAGGTGCGACATCAACGTTTCCAGACTCTCCAGCTTTGCCGTCAGGGCGACTTCGGCCTCCTGACGCACCTTGAGCTGGGTGCTGTGAAACCCTTCCTTTTCGCCGATGGCGAAGCCCTCGTTGTAGGCGTCCTGACGGATGCTTTCCAACTCTTCCAGGGTCAGCGGCTGGACTTCTTCCAGCGGCACTTCTTCGCTTTCGGCTGGCTCCGGCTCTTCGGCCACCGGTTCAGGCTCTGGCTCCGCCACCTGAGGATCGAAGCTGGGCAAGGCCCAGACATCCAACCCGCGCAAATCCTTGGCGCGGATGAGCTCGCTGGGTGCTTCTTTATCGGAGCTGAACATCGACTGCACCTACTGTTAAATCATTTCCTCGCCACCTTTGCCGCCGAGAACGATTTCCCCGGCCTCCGCCATACGACGGGCAATGGTGAGGATCTCTTTCTGAGCCGCTTCCACGTCGCTGACGCGAACCGGGCCTTTGGCTTCCAGATCGTCGCGCAGCAGCTCGGCGGCACGCTTGGACATGTTCTTGAAAATCTTTTCCTTGATAGCGTCGTCCGACCCCTTGAGTGCCAGTACCAGCACATCGGAGGACACTTCGCGCAGCAAGGCCTGAATACCGCGGTCGTCGACGTCGGACAGGTTGTTGAAGACGAACATGAGGTCTTCGATCTGCGTCGACAGGTCTTCGTCCACTTCGCGGATGGAATCCATGAGCTGGCCTTCGATCGAGCTGTCGAGGAAGTTCATGATGTCCGCAGCACGCTTGATACCACCCAGGGTCGTACGCGACGTGTTGGCGTTGCCCGAGAACTGCTTCTCGAGGATCTGGTTCAATTCTTTCAGTGCCGCTGGCTGCACGGTGTTCAACGACGAGACGCGCAGGATGATGTCCAGACGCACCTTGTGGTCGAAATGACTCAGCACTTCACCGGCCTGGTCGGCGTCCAGATACGCGACGACAATGGCCTGGATCTGAGGGTGTTCGTAGCGGATGACGTCCGCGACCGCGCGCGGTTCCATCCACTTCAGGCTGTCCAGACCGCTGGTGTTGCCGCCCAGCAGGATCCGGTCGATGAGGCCGTTGGCCTTGTCTTCGCCCAATGCCTGCGTGAGCATCTTGCGAATGTAGCCGTCCGAGCCGATGCCGACGCCGGTCTGGTCACCGATGACGTCGACGAACTCGCTCATCACCTGCTCGACCTGCTCGCGGTGCACATTGCGCATTTGCGCCATGGCCACGCCGACACGCTGAACCTCTTTAGGGCCCATGTGACGAAGCACCTGCGCAGCATCCGTCTCACCCAGGGTGAGCAGCAGGATGGCGGCCTTATCAACTCGGGTCATTTTGACCGCTGCAGCGCGACTATCACTCATCTGTGTTGATCCACTCTTTTACGACCTGAGCCACACGAGCCGGGTCTTCGGCCACCAGGCTCTTGATTGCGTTGAGCTGCGCGTCATAACCCTCACTCGGGCTAGGCAGCAGAATGCTTTGCGGACCACCCAGACTCACGCGGTCGTTCGCCAGTTCACCGTCCAGACCGACCATGCCGCCCAGCTCGACGTCACCGTCGCCGTGCTTGCTCTTCGGATTGGTGATGTTGTTCAGCACCGGACGCAGCACACCGAATACCAGCACCAGGATGAACAGCACGCCCATGGCCTGCTTGACAATGTCCCAAAACCACGGCTGCGAGTAGAACGGAATGTCCGGAATCACTTCGCCGCGATCGGCCGAGAACGGCACGTTGATCACGCTGACGCTGTCGCCACGGCTGGCGTCGAAGCCCACGGCGTCCTGCACCAGACGGGTGAAGCGAGCCAACTGGTCGGCGGTCCACGGCACCATGGTGGTTTCACCGTTGGCCGCGTTCACTTTCACCTGATCGTCCACGACCACCGCGACCGACAGGCGATTGATCTTGCCTTGCTGTTGCTTGGTGTGGCTGATCGAACGGTCCAGCTCGAAGTTCTTGGTCGACTGGTTACGCTTGTCCGACGGGTACGGCGCCAGCATTGGCTGACCGGTGGCCGGGTCCATGATCTGCTGACCGTTGGCGTCCAGCAGCGGCTGTCCAGGAGCGATCGGGCCAGCGGCGCCGCCAGCACCGGCGGTGGCGTTCTGCGGGGCAGTCGCCGGACCAGGTGGCTGGTTGCTCAGAGCACCCGGAACGCCTTGCGGACCGCTGCTGCTGGAGCGCTGTTCATTGGTGGTCTGCTCACTGCGCAGTGCCGGTTGGTCGGGGTTGAAGCTTTCGGCCGTGGACTCCACCGCACTGAAGTCAACGTCAGCCGAAACTTCAGCTTTGTAACGGTCATTGCCCAGCACCGGCTGCAGAATGTTTTGCACGCGTTGAGTCAGCATGGACTCCATGCGACGGGTGTAGTCGAACTGCTTGCCAGCCATGGTCAGCTCGGAGTTCTCCGCCTGATCGGACAGCAGGTTGCCTTTCTGGTCGACGACGGTGACCTGGGACTTGGTCAGTTCAGGAACACTGGTCGCCACCAGATTGACGATGGCCATGACTTGACCCGGCTCAAGGGTGCGACCGGCGTACATCTCCACCAGCACCGACGCGGTGGGTTTGCGATCGTCGCGAACGAACACCGAGCTTTTCGGAATCGCCAGGTGCACGCGAGCGGCCTTGATGTTGTTCAGGCTGGAGATGGTGCGTGCCAGTTCGCCTTCCAGACCACGGCGATAACGCGTGGCTTCCATGAACTGGCTGGTGCCCAGCCCCTGGTCCTTGTCGAGGATCTCGAAACCGACGTTGCCATCGGTCTGCGCGATACCGGCGCCGGCGAGCTTGATGCGCGCACGGGCCAGGTCATCGGACTTGACCAGCAGAGCTCCGGAATTCGGCTCAACGGTGTACGGAATGTCGGCCTGCGCCAACGTGTCCATCACCTGCTTGGTGTCCATGCCAGACAGACTGCCGTAAAGCGGCTTGTAGTCCGGCTGTTGCGACCAAAGCACGACGGCAAAACCAATCGCCACGCTGGCAGCCAGACCGACCATGAGGCCGACCTGCCGCAGCATGGTCATCTCGGACAGATTTTGCAGGAACGCCAAACCGAACATCGGTGGTTTGCTTCCTGTCGCACCCGCTTTGGCGGGTACGTTATCGGCGACGGCTTCAGCCATGACTTAGATCGTCCTCAAACCGGCATTTGCATAATGTCTTGGTACGCCTGAACCAGCTTGTTACGTACCTGGGTCAGCGCCTGAAACGACACGCTGGCTTTCTGCGAGGAAATCATCACGTCGGTGAGATCCACGCCACTTTTGCCCATCTCAAAGGCCGTCGCCAACTGGTTGGACGCTTGTTGCGTATCGTTGACCTTGTTCACCGCCATGCCGAGCATGTCGGAAAAACTGGTCGCGCCCGTCTGCTCCGGCGCCTCGATAGCCTTGGGCTTGGCCATGGCGTCCATTTGCATGGAGCGCATGTCCAACATCAAGCGATTAAATTCAACACCTTGGCTCATGGACTTCTCTCTCAAAGGGCCGCAAATTTTTGACACGGATTTAGCGATTACCCATGTCGTAGCAACAACGGTGCCAGACCAATGGAGGCACAGTGCCAGCTTTTCATGAAAGTATTGGGGCGGTTACAGAATCGAACAGTAGGAAAATCAATGTGGGAGCCGGCTTGCTGGCGAATGCGATAGTTCATCCACCCTTGAAGGTGTCTGACACTCCACATTCGCCAGCAAGCCGGCTCCCACAAGTAATGCATCATCCAATGAGCACACGCGTATCAGCTGGCGAACAGATAGCCCTCGACATCCATCCCGGCATCCCGCATCTGCGCCAGCTTGTAGCGCAACGTACGCGGGCTGATACCCAGGCGCTCGGCAGCTTCCTTGCGGCGGCCGCGCTCGGCCCGGAGCGTATCGATGATCATCTGAAACTCACGACGCCTGAGGTCTTCACCCAATGCCCCGCCCAGATCGCCACTGGCCGTCTCGGGCGACGAATCCATGGCGCTGGAGGTTGTCGGCACCGTCGGCAGAACCTGAAGGACCGGCGCAGGCGTCGGAAGGGATGCGAAGGTGATGGGGCCAGTCAGGCAAAAGTCTTCCGCCTGAATCACCCCGCCCTGCTGTAGAATCAGTGCGCGCTGCACAGCGTTGTCCAGCTCGCGCACGTTGCCCGGCCAGCTGTACCCGACCAGACACTTTTGCGCGTCAGCCGACAGGCGCACCGGCGCGTGCTTCATTTTATTGACGTGTTTGGCCAGGAGACGCTCGGCCAGCGGCAAAATGTCGGCGGGACGCTGACGCAACGACTGCCATGACAACGGGAACACCGACAGGCGATAGAACAGGTCCTCACGGAAACGGCCTGCCGCCACTTCGCCCGCCAGATCGCGGTTGGTGGTCGCCAGTACACGAATATCCAGCTCGATAGGCTTGCGCGCGCCAACACGCTCCACTTCCCGTTCCTGCAGCACACGCAGCAGCTTGGCCTGCAACCCCATCGGCATTTCGGAAATCTCGTCGAGCAGAATGGTGCCGCCATCGGCCTGTTCGAATTTGCCGGGCTGCGCAGCAATGGCGCCGGTGAACGAGCCTTTCTCGTGACCAAACAAGGTCGCTTCGAGCATGTTGTCCGGGATCGCTGCACAGTTGATGGCGATGAACGGCTTCCCGGCACGCGGGGATTGCTGGTGAATGAAACGCGCCAGCACTTCCTTACCAGTCCCCGACTCGCCCGAGATCAATACCGTGGAGTCGCTCTTGGCCACGCGGCTCGCCAGGTTCAGCAGCTGGATGCTCGCGGGCTCGACCGCAATCGGCCCCTCGCCGTCCGCCGGCCCGAGACGCCCCAGGGCGTGGCGTGCCACCAGCGCAAGCAATGCCTTGGGCTCGAACGGCTTGACCAGATAATCGGCGGCGCCCTGACGCATTGCGTCCACCGCACGGTCCACCGCGCCATGTGCCGTCATCAACAGCACTGGCAGCTGCGGGTAGCGCGTGCGCAACTGATTGAGTAATTGATGCCCGTCCATGCCAGGCATGTTGACGTCGCTGACCACCAGACTGAACGACGCCTCGGCGGCGGCCAGAAGCGCCTCCTCCGCCGAACCGACCGCGTGGTAGTCATGCCCCGCGAGCGCGAGGGTTTCGCCCAAGGCTTCGCGCAGTGAAGGGTCGTCCTCGACCAGCAATACCTTGATCGTCATGAGTCATCACCCACCGTGGTGATCGCCGCGCTGAGACCCGGAATCAGCGGCAAGGAAACGATGGCACAGGTGCCGCGCCCCGGACGCGACCGAAATTGCACCTGCCCCTGGTGAGCCCGCGCAACAGCCGTGACCACGGCCAGGCCCAGCCCGGTGCCCGTCGTCTTGGTGGTGAAAAATGGCTCACCGATGCGGGCCAGCGCAGCAGCGTCAATGCCGCTGCCGTTGTCACTGATACACAGACGCAGCGTAGTGCCGCGGCTGTACGCATGAATCTTGATGCGTGACCGACCCGCGCTCGCCTGCACCGCGTTCTCGATCAGATTGAGCAAGGCACCGACCAGCGTGTCCCGGTTGCACAGCAGCTCGCCATTGAGGTCATTGCACTGCCAACGCACTGCCGCATCACGCACGTGGGTCTGCGCGGCAGACTCAAGGGCGGTGACCAGTTGGCTGGGCGAGAGGCGGTCCGTTAGCGGCAGCTCGCCGCGGGCGAACACCAGCATGTCGCGCACTTGATGTTCGAGCTCGTGCAGCCGTTCCTTCAAACGGCCGGCGAAACGCTGCTGCGTCTCTACATTCAGCGCCTGCTCGGTCAAATGACTGGCGTAAATCATGGCAGCCGACAAAGGCGTGCGAATCTGATGCGCCAGCGAAGCCACCATGCGGCCCAGCGAGGACAGACGCTCATGGCGCGCCAGCTGACTTTGCAGGTGACGGGTTTCAGTCAGGTCGTTGAGCAGCACCAGTTGGCCGGGCTCAGCATCGAGGGATCGCGTCGCAATCGACAGGCGACGCCCGTCTTTCAGCGAGATTTCGTGACCGTCGTCCTCACGGGGCGCAAAGCAACGTGCGATCACATGGCGCCAGAGCATGCCGATCAGCGGTTCGCCCAGCAGATCAAGGGCTGCGGGGTTGGCCTCGCGGACCATGCCGTGAGCGTCGATGACAATCACACCGCCCGGCAACAGGTCGAGCAGGTTCTGCAGACGGTTGGCCAGACGCTCTTTCTCGGCCAGCTCCTGCATCCGCTGAGCACTCACGACCGCCAGCTCACCTTTGAGCTCGGTGACCCGCGCCTCCAGCAAGCTGTAGGAGTCAGTCAGTTGTGTCGACATCTGGTTGAACAGGGCAAACGCCTGCTCCAGTCCTTGACGACTTTCCACTTCCGGGGACGGCTGCACTTGCGAACCGGGTAAAACAGGTTCGGAAGACATCTGAGCGGCCTGGGGCATAGTGTTGATCTCTCGCGTGGCGAACCGTCAGTAAACGGTATGTTGCAAGAGACTTAGCAATCCTCGTGCCGAAAAAAAACCGCTGAAAAATCAGCGGCTTATTTTTGGCGCGTCAAACGAGTGTCAGTCGTCGACCTGATCGTCGCCGTCGCGACGGCTCATGCCGTACTTGCGCATCTTCTCCACCAGCGTGGTGCGGCGGATACGCAAGCGCTCGGCGGCGCGGGCCACGATACCGTTGGCATCGTCCAGCGCCTGCTGGATCAAGCCCTGTTCCAGACCACCTAGGTAGTCCTTCAGGTCCAGGCCTTCGGGCGGCAGCATCGCACTGTTGGCGAAGTTGGGCGTGTGACCGTTGATGGCCACGCGCTCTTCCAGATCGCTGCGCAGGCTGTCCACCAGTTGCTCGTCTTCATCGTCGACGTAGCGGAATTTCTTCGGCAGTTCGGCAACGCCGATCACGCCGTAGGGGTGCATGATCGCCATGCGCTCCACCAGGTTGGCCAGCTCACGCACGTTGCCCGGCCAGCCGTGGCGGCACAGCGACATGATGGCGGCCGAATTGAAACGGATCGAACCGCGTTTTTCGTGCTCCATTCGCGAAATCAGCTCGTTCATCAGCAGCGGAATGTCTTCCACGCGTTCACGCAACGGCGCCATTTCGATCGGGAAAACGTTCAGGCGGTAGTACAGGTCTTCACGGAAGCCACCGGTCTCGATCATGTCTTCGAGGTTCTTGTGGGTCGCTGCAATGATGCGCACATCGACGCTCTGGGTCTTGTTGCTGCCCACGCGCTCAAAGGTGCGTTCCTGCAACACACGCAGCAACTTGACCTGCATCGGCAACGGCATGTCACCGATTTCATCAAGGAACAGCGTGCCACCGTTGGCCAGCTCAAAGCGCCCTGCCCGGCTGGTGATCGCACCGGTGAACGCGCCTTTCTCGTGGCCGAACAGTTCGCTTTCCAGCAGCTCTGCCGGAATCGCACCGCAGTTGACGGGGACGAACGGCGCGTCGCGACGTTTTGAATGGTAGTGAAGGTTACGTGCAACCACTTCCTTGCCAGTGCCCGACTCGCCCAGGATCAACACGCTGGCGTCGGTGTCGGCCACTTGCTGCATCATCTGGCGCACGTGCTGGATCGCACGGCTGGTGCCGACCAGGCTGCGGAACAGGTTGGGCTCGCGCTGACGGCCGCGCTCGCGGGCCTGATCGTACATTTCACGATAGACTTGGGCACGGTGCAGGGAATCCAGCAATTTGCTGTAGCTGGGCGGCATTTCGACGGTGGACAGCACGCGCCGACGCAAGTCTTCGGCCAGCTCGGCAGAAGAATTTTCACCCATCAGCAGGACAGGAAGGAACTCATCCCATGCAGCGACGGTCTTAAGCAGCCCTTGGAGACTGCCCGGCGCATTTACCGAGCCGACCAGCACGCAGAGAACTTCTCGAGTGGATGTCAAAGAGCCTACGACTTGCTGCCAGTCAGTGCTGGAGCAGGACAGGTTCTCATCGCCGAGAAAATTCAGAATCACCGCCATGTCACGGCGGCGCTGGCTATCGTCATCGATCAGCAGAATCTTGATTTCACGCCACATGCAATAGCAACTTCCCTAGTCAACTCGATGCCCATCAGGGGCAAGCTTGGCATTTGTACTGTCCGCAGGACGCTACATCAACCAGAAATTAGTGAACATCACTAGTTAAGTCAAAAAACCGTACACAGTCAATTTTATGGCGCACAAATTTTTTAGATCAACCAAGCGTCAACCAAACAGATGGTAAACCTTTGCAGCGCTTTTCGCTCGCTGGATCTGCGACATTTCATCGACAATCGCCTGACGCTCTCCCGCAGCGATATCGATCAGCTGCCGATACACGCCCAATAACTCTTCCAGATTGCTGCGCACCTCAGGCTCGTCGTCAGTCGCCTCGCGGATGACTTCGTCGACGCAGGCACGGCAGGCCAGATCGAGCTTGCCGATCGCCTCCCAATCTCGCTCGGCGAGGGCATCGACCAAAGCTTCGCGGGTTTCTTCGATTCGCTTGAGTGCAGCACTCATGGTTATCTCCTTACAGCGCTTGCTGCTGATCGCCGATCGCGTCCCAACCTTCCTTCACGGTCGTCAACAAACCGCTGACTTCGTCGAGAATTTTCGGGTCGGTCTTGATGTTGGCTTCCGCCAGACGCTTCATCATGTACACATACAGGTTGTCGACATGGGCCAGGGCCTCTGCCTGCTTCTCCATGTCCAGGCCTTCACGCAGGCCCCCTACGATCTCGATGGCCTTGCCGATCAACGTGCCCTTGGCGGCCACGTCTTTGCGCTCGATCGCACCTTTGGCCTGGGCGATACGGTCCAGTCCCGCTTCCATCAACATCTGCACCAGACGGTGCGGCGTGGCCACGGCGGTCTGTGCGTGTGAATTGACCTTCTGATACTGCCGAAGGGCTGCCATCCGGTTCATGTTCTTACCTCACACAACTCGAAGTTTCTATATTCAGGGTATCGACACGGCCTTGAGAAACTTTAAGGCCAGATGCCAAAAACCCGGCACATGGCCGGGTCCTTGTTTTTATTTCAATGATCAGCCACTTTTCTGCGCGTTCAGCGAGTCGAAGAACGACGTGATGCTGGTCGCAGAGGCCTTGAGCTGCCCTACCAGCAAGTCCATGGCGTTGTACTTGGCGGTCAGGGTTGCGGTCAAGGTCTCGACGCGCAGATCGAGTGCCGTTTGCTGATCCGTAAGATCGCTCTGCTGTTTGTTGAGGCTGGTCTTGCGAGTATCGAAAATACCACCGGTCTGAGTGTACGGAGTGATTGCAGCATTCATTCGCGAAATCAGCCCGTTGCTGCCATCGCCCGTACCACTGAAGAGCTGCTGCACATCACCCGCCAACCCCTTAGCCATAGCTGCATCGAACTTGGTACTGTCCAGGGACAGCTTACCGTCGGTCTGGTTGGTGGTAATCCCCAACTGCGACAGCACCGAGAGGTTCCCAGCGGCACCGGTGGTCACGAGTTCGTTTCGCATCGCAGACAGAATCGACCGCGGCATCGAATCGCCCGTCAAAGCGGCCGGAGTGACGGTTGCACCGGTCGTGGCATCCGGTGTGTCGCTAATCGTTGCCTTGGTCACCGTACTGATCGCGCCGACGACAGCGTTATAAGAATCAATGAACGCCTGAAGCGAGGTTTTGAGGCCATCCGTGTTGGTGCTGACCGTGACAGTTGAGGTCGAACCGATGCTGCCAGGTTGCAACGTCAGCGCTACGCCACCCAGGTTGTCGATGGTGTTACTGGCACTAATGAACGTGAAGCCATCCACGGTGACATTGGCGCTGACCGGCTTGGCATTGAGGTAACCCGCGGACGTCGCTGAAGTCGTATCGAGCTGCGTGTTCGCTGCAATCGTAAAACCGGCAATATCACTCGTGGTGGTGATATCCGACCCTTCGCCTGTCACTGATGAACCTAGCACCATACGCGTGCCGTTAGCGTCGGTGATCAGGTTGGCGCTGATATGGGTGGTTGTGCTGTTGGCATTGATCTGCTTCACAACCGACGCCAATGTCGCACCAGCGGGAATCGTGTAGCTGTTGGTAATGCCATTTTGAGTGATAGTCAGATTATTACCACTCGGAATGGCACTGGTGGAGCTTGCGAATGCAGCCGTGGCGACACTGGAACTCGTTGCCAGCGCGTTCACCTTGACAGTGTGGGTACTGGGAACAGCGGTGTTGTCAGAGGTAACAGTGACCTTGGTTGCGTCAGAGGATGTGGCGGCATAGCCTGCAAAATCCAGTTTGCTGGTGGTGCCACTGGCGGGCTTCAGTAGCGCCTGAAAAGACGACATCGCCGATTGCAATGTACCAATGCCGGACAGTTTGGTAGTGACCAGTTTGCTCTGTGTCGTGATCTGCGTCTGCTTCGCCAGTTTGTCGGCGTTGACCAGCGCGGTAACGATATCCCCGATCGCCAGGCCAGATCCCAGGCCGGTTGAAGGGGTGATTGGACTAGCCATTTGTATCTCCTTTCAGTTTGAGTCAGTCTTTTGACTACGTTCCAGCTCAGAAGAACTGCGTTCACGTTTCATGCCATTTACACTTTTGCGTCGAACAACAGGCTGTTTGCATTCTTCAGGCTGTCGGCGATTTTCAGAGCTTCGGCTGACGGTAATTGCCGTACAACCTCGCCTGTTTCAGTGGCAATAACCTTCACGACCACCTGACCGGATCCCTCGTCGATCGAGAACTCCAGATTGCGGCGAACCGACTGAAAGAACTTTTCCATTTCCTGCACGGCAGCTTTCAAGTCTTTTGACTTCTCTTCAGGATCAGCGTCTTTACTCGTCGCCGTATCCGACTTCGCAGAGGCTGCGGGCGCGGAAACGACTTGAGGCGCCACGGCCTGCTTGTCAGCAACCACAGGCACCGATGGCAACGACTGCACCGGAGGGTAGACCATGTTCAACCGGTTGCTAATGTCCATGTCCACTCACCTCTAAAAGTAAAAAGCGGGAGAGCACGCAAGCACACTCCCCCGCTAAAACTCTAACCGATATTACTGAAGCAGTTTCAGTACAGCGGATGGCAGCTGGTTAGCCTGGGCCAGAACAGAAGTGGAAGCCTGTTGCAGAGTCTGTTGTTTGGTCAGGTTAGCGGTTTCAGCGGCGAAGTCGGTGTCTTGAATACGACCCAGTGCAGCGGTGGCGTTTTCGTTGACGTTTTGCAGGTTGGAAATGGTGCTGGTCAGACGGTTTTGCGAAGCACCCAGGTTTGCACGGGTGGCGTTGATCGTTGCCAGAGCAGCGTCAATCGCGGTAATCGCGTTGTCGATGTTGGTGGACGCAGTGGCGCTGGTGCCGGTGATGGCAACCGAACCGCTGGCAACCGACAGCGAGGTGGCGTCGAACTTGGAGCTCAGAACCAGGTCGATGCGGTTGGCCGAGCCAGTGCTCGAACCGACTTGCAGGGTCATGGTGCCAGCCGAACCGTCCAGCAGGTTTTTGCCGTTGAGGTTGGTGGAAGCCGAGATACGGGTCAGTTCGTCGGACATCTGGCCGAATTCGGCGTTCAGAGCGGTACGGTCAGCAGTGCCGTTAGTGTCGTTTCGCGACTGAACAGCCAGTTCACGCATCCGCTGCAGAATGTTGGTCGACTCTTGCAGAGCGCCTTCAGCGGTCTGAGCCATCGAGATGCCGTCGTTGGCGTTCTTGATTGCTACGGTCTGACCACGGATTTGCGAAGTTTCGCGGGTAGCGATCTGCAGGCCGGCTGCGTCGTCTTTAGCGCTGTTGATTTTCAGACCGGAAGACAGACGAGTCATCGAAGTCGACAGTGCATCGGAAGCTTTGGCCAGGTTCTTCTGAACAGCCAGGGAAGCTACGTTAGTGTTTACGCCTAAAGCCATGATGAATTCCTCGTTGGTTGGGTACTGCGGCTTTCCGGCCCTGGCAAGCGCCGGGTGTGGCCTAGAGAACCTTCGTAATGTTTATCGTCGTATCTGGAAGGAGCTTGAGGACAATTTGAAAATTTTTTGCCACCAGAGCGCCACCCCTGCTTTTGACGGGGGTTACACAGCGTTTCGGCGTGACCATCGCAATCTTTAACCAGAACGATAACCTTATGATTCTTATGATTTATTTCTCCGTACACGCCCTCTCACGTGCACGGAGGTCAAGGTCCTGTAGCGGACGGACGGTTACTGAAGCAGCTTCAATACCGCAGCGGGCAGCTGATTGGCCTGAGCCAGGATGGCGGTTGAGGCTTGCTGGAGGGTTTGTTGTTTGGTCAGTTCAGCGGTTTCGGCGGCGAAATCGACGTCCTGGATGCGGCCGCGGGCGGCTTCGGTGTTTTCATTCATGTTCTGCAGATTAGTGACGGTAGAAGAAAGCCGGTTCTGTGAGGCGCCCAAACCCGCCCGCGTGGAGGTGACAGTCGCCAGTGCGGCGTCGATTGCAACCATCGCGGCGTCTGCGTTGGTGTGAGCGTCCGCGACAGTGGCTCCCGTAAGCGCCATCACAGCTGAATCGACGCCCAATGAAGCGGCATCAAACTTAGCACTGAGGTCGAGACTGATTCGATCTGCCGCCGTTGTACCGGTACCTACCTGTAACTCCATCATCCCTGCAGAACCGTCAAGAAGCGCACGGCCATTGAGCTTGGTATTTTGAGAAGTGCGTGTAAGTTCATCGCTCATCAATGCAAATTCATTATTCAGCGCAGTGCGTTGAACGGTCCCGTTGGTGTCATCTCGTGCCTGAGTCGCCAACTCCTTCATCCTGAGCAGAATCTGAGCTGTTTGATCAAGCCCACCCTCGGCAGCCTGTGCCATGGAGACTCCGTTACTCGCGTTTCGCAATGCAACCGCTTGTCCTCTCACCTCGTTGGTCATCATGGTAGCGATTTGCAGCCCGGCAGCATCGTCTTTGGCACTGTTGATGCGCAGCCCAGACGCGATGCGGCTCATGGAAGTACTTAACGCGTCACTGGTACGGTTGAGTTTGGTCTGAATCGACAACGACGCAATATTGGTATTAACGGTTAAAGCCATTTTGAATTCCCTCGTTGATAGAAACGGCAGGTTTTCAAAAAGCGGGGAAGTCCATTTCTCCCGGAAAACCTACAGTTTCGTTATCGACGATCCAAAAAAGGCCTTGAGTAACTTGCCAGCGGTCTACGCCGTGCCTCCACGACAGATGAAGGGGAATAATCAAGCTAACTCATTCAATTGTTTCAGTTAAAAAAAACATAAAAAAAACGGCCATTCAAGGCCGTCTATTCGTATGTCACGCAACCGTTATGTCGGAACTTTCCTTTATTGATAACTGACCGGAAACATCAGACTCGACACAGCGCTACGAACTCAACTTCGAGCCAGTCTGCGACCCCCAACCAGTCCTGCCGTTCCTGGCAGCGCAATATTTCGCTCAGGACGAGCGTCCATTCCGCCTTTTGTTCAGGCGCTAATCGGGTTGATAGCGGCATGGCGATATCGATCAGTTCGACCATGTTCAACGCAGCTTCAATATCGCGCCCGAGGCGAAACAGGCGGGCGCAGTGCTCTGCGTCGGCGATGATTTGAGCATGGGAAGTCATGGCGCGGTCCACTCCGGGTCGAACTCGGTGCCGGCAATGAGGGCACCGTCACGGCTGGTGTTCAAGAAGTGCACTTCGGGGTGCAGCGCGATGTAGCGCTCCAGCTCGATCAAGTAGCTGCGAAAGTTGAGCTGCGTTTTGACCTTGTTGCCGCGGCCGTCATACACCCAATGCCTGGCGATGCTCATTTCTGGCCCCAGGTCCCCGTCCTGCCAGCCGGTGTGGGTTTTGCCGCCCGGGAAGGCGAAGTCGGCGCCAAACAGGGTGATGCGCGTCGCGCCCATTTTGACCGCGAGGTCGATGGCCGGGTGAATCACGCTGCCCCCCACATGCAAGTTGGCGCGCGGGACCTGCTGACGAATTAGCGAGTAGACCGGGCTGGTGGAATAGCCGACGTAGCGCGGTCCTTGCCATGCCTGAAGCATCCCAGCTTCCTGACGTGGCAGGTAGACCAATGCGATGCCTTGAGTATCGTCAGCAGGCAAATGACGGGAGGTGATGCGGTGGTCGACGCTGACCACTAGATCCGGCTTGATCCCTTGCTTGCGCAGAGGTACATACGCGGTGTCGACACAGATGAACAGCGGCCGATCAGCACGCTCAAAGGTGCTCGACAAGCGCGGCAGGTGCTGCTGCAGGCTCGGACCCGTGGCGATGACAAACACGTCTCGCCCGGCCTGAGTACCAAAAAGCGCCGCGACGTCGGTGTCGCTCTCCAACAGCGCTCTGCCCTGCTCCAGTCGCCGGACGTTTTCCGGGTTGTCGGGCGAAAACTCCTGATTATTGAAATCGACATGCACTTCACTGACCAGACGATCGCGGATTCGCGCATTGGCATCGTCGGCCAGCACCAACTCGGCGGGCAGCGCGAAGAACGGTAGCTGGATTTCCGTACGTGCATCGGCGTAGTCCAGCACCACGCGGGGGTCGCTGAGCCAGTCACTTTGCTCAAGCAATTGCATCACCAGGGCGAACAGCGCGCCATTGAGGATGTGCACATACAGCTGCTGCAGACGGTCGCAGGCCAAGAGCACGCGCTGTAAATCCCCCAGCCCGGTGCCGTAAAGATGAATCACGGGACTCTCTGCTGGAAGGCTGTCCGCCTGTATCTGCGCTTCGGCGAGGCGGTCGTGGCGGCTGGTGAGCTGGATGCCCGCAACGCTCAGGGTCGAGCCTTGCCCTTCGAGCAATTGAGCCGGAACAGAGGATGGATCTTCGCCGGACAGGCGTTGCATGACTGCGGGCCAGCGTTGCGCCACAACGGCGCTGTTGCGCTGATAAATCTCGTCCACCGCGACTGTCCTTATAAAAAAGGGAGAAATGAAAACGGCGACCTGAAATCCAGTGTCGCCGTTTGTGTGGGCTCAATCAGAAGCAGGTCAGGGTCAAGGACGATAAATGATCGCCGAACCCCAGGACAAGCCCACACCGAAGCCACTGAGTGCCACGCGCTTCCAGGTCGCGTTGAGCACGTGTTTTTCCAGCAGCAGCGGAATGCTCGACGACACGGTGTTGCCGGTCTCCAGCATGTCCTTGACGAACTTCTCAGGCGAGCTGCCTTCTTCGAAACGGCGGGCCACTGCGTCGACAATCGCGGCGCTGCCCTGGTGGATACAGAACGCGTCGATGTCCGTCGATTGCAGACCCGAATCGGTGAGCAGTTCGTTCAGGTGCGCCGGGACCTTGACCAGCGCGAAGTTGAACACCTGACGGCCGTTCATGAAGAACGCGCCATTGGTGGTCTTGAGAAACTCGGCGCCACCGCCGTCAGTGCCAAACTTGGCTTTGCCCAGTTGCCACGGCGCGCCGTCGCACATCCAGGTGGCGGTCGCGGCGTCGCCGAACAACATCGTGGTGTTGCGGTCTTCCGGGTCGACGATCTTCGAATAAGGGTCAGCGGTGATCAGCAGGCCGTTTTTCAGGCCAGCGGCTTCCATGAAGCCTTTGAGCGCATAGATACCGTAAACGTAACCCGAGCAGCCCAACGAAATGTCGAAGGCCGCCACATGGGTCGGCAGGCCGAGTTTGTGCTGAACGATGGCTGCGGTGTGCGGCAGCCCTTCTTCGTCACCGTTCTGGGTGACCACGATCACAGCGTCAATGGCGTCGCGTGAAAGCTCAGGGTTGTTGGCGAACAGCTGGTTGGCCGCTTCGACGCACAGGTCGGAGGTTTCCTGAGCATCGTCCTTGCGTGGCAGAAAAGCAGAACCGATCTTGCCGAGGATGAAGTCTTCATCCTTCCCGAATTTGGCACCCTGCGCGTAATTGTCAACGCCGGCTGCTGGCACGTAACTCGCTATGCTTTTAATGCCAATCATCATGGCTTCCCAATCAAAAACTGCTGAACATCACCCGTCGCCCAAAGGCGGGGCATTGAAAATCCGGGGCTTGAAGCCGAAAAAAAAGGCAACCGGAAGACTCTGGCCGCTTCAGAAAGTCTCTGAAATCAGACTGATGCCTTCATCGCCTGCAAGCACGATACAGTGAAGATGCCCGTTATGACTCACAGGTCACCAAAAGTTTTACAAGCTTTTAGCTGACCGATGGGTCCGGTGCAAGGGTCGATTGCCTTTCAGACAGGGAATAGACATGAAAGCGTCACAGATTCGGTCCCGATCAGAGACGCGGTTTTGGTGCAGGTAGCGTTTGGACACATGCGATAGGTTGTTGACGTCCTCAGTGCCTGACACACCACGCTCCTAGCCAATCGACTCCCAACTCAGCGCTGTGCCGCGCGCGAGGGCATGGCGGGCGGTGCGGCCGATGACCCTGTCGATGTGTTTGGGTGCCAGGCCCAGACCTGGCCGGATCGCGCGGACGTTGTCTTTGCTGAAGGCTTCGCCCGCTGCGATGTCCCGCACCACGTAGAGTGAGCGACGGAACACCAGCGATTTCTGCTCAGCCTGGGTCGCGCCGTACTGCACGTGGCCCAGGCCTTGCCAGGCCCGTTCGGTCTCAACCACCAGGCTGGCCATTTCCGAAGGCTCCAGCGAAAAGCTCGCGTCCACGCCGCCGTCGGCACGGTCCAGGGTGAAGTGCTTTTCGATGACCGTCGCCCCCATCGCGACCGCCGCGACGGACACGCCGACGCCCATGGTGTGATCGGATAACCCGACCTGACAGCCAAACAACCCCGCCAAATGCGGAATCGTCCGAATGTGACTGTTTTCTGGCGACGCCGGGTAGGTGCTGGTGCATTTGAGCAGTACCAGGTCCTTGCACCCGGCCTCGCGCGCGGCACGCACGCTTTCGTCGAGCTCGGCAATGCTGGCCATGCCGGTAGAAATGATCATCGGCTTGCCGGTGGCCGCTACCTTGCGGATCAGCGGGATGTCGGTGTTCTCGAAACTGGCGATTTTGTAGGCCGGCACGTCGAGGCTTTCGAGAAAGTCCACGGCGCTTTCGTCGAACGGGGTGGAGAACGCCAGCAACCCCAGTTCCCTGGCGCGGGCGAAAATCGGCGCATGCCACTCCCAGGGGGTGTGCGCTTGCTCATACAGCGCGTACAAGGACGAACCCGCCCACAGGCTGTTCGGGTCCTTGATGAAAAACTCACCCTCGGCGATGTCCAGGGTCATGGTGTCCGCGGTGTAGGTCTGCAGCTTGAGCGCGTGAGCCCCGGCCTTCGCGGCCGCTTCCACAATGCGCAGCGCCTGATCCAGCGACTGGTTGTGGTTGCCGCTCATTTCCGCGATGACGAACGGCGCCGCGTCCGGGCCGATGGTTCTGGAACCGATCTTGAAACTATTCATCGTTGAGCACTCGCTGAAAATGACGCTCGGCCTGAGCGTACCCGGCCTTTTGAAAAAGAGAAACGGACGCGGCGTTGTCAGCCAGCACCTGCGCCTGAATGAGGCGGACACCCGGCCAATGGCGTCGCAGAAAGCGGTCGCCGCTGGCCAGTAAAACCTGACCCCAACCGACGCCGGTATGGCCTTCGAACAGATAGATCGACACCTGGACGCTGTCGCCTTCGCGATCGTAACGCACCATGCCGACCGGCCCTCTTGGGGTATCGCCGATCAGGATCAGTCGCTGTGGATTATTAAGGCTGCTCGCAAGCCAGGCGACATGGCTGTCCCAGTCGATCAGGTCGGCGCTGAAGGCCCACTGCCGGACATGCGCAGCATTGCGCCCTTCAAACAGCAACCTGGCGTCCCGTTCGGTGGCCTGACGTAGCGCCAGGACCGGCGCTGCCAGTGCGACCGCGAGACGTTGCGCGCCCTTGCCGTCTACCAGCGCCCGTGAACGCTCGGCAAGACTCTGGCGCAATTCGCGGTTATCCCGCAGCACCGCGACAGCGTCGACCAGCCGTTGCGGATCGAGGGTGTCATGCGCGCCGAGGTAAAGATGGCTGCCGGCTTGCGCCAGTAATTGCGCATTGAGTTGCTGGTTGTGGGCGACGGTCATACAGATCGTCGGCAACCCCAACGCTGCGCGCTCCCACGTGGTGCCACCGCCCGCGCCAATGAACAGATCGGCCTGCTGCATCAAGCCAAAAAAATCACTGACCAAGGTGTGCAGCCGCCAGTTCGGGCGGGCCTTTGCAAGCTCGCTCATGGCGGTCCATTCGGGGTTGTGCAGGCCCGCGACGAAATCCACCTGCAGATCGTGGAAGTCGCTTAAAGCCAGCATCGTCGCGTACACCTGACGCGCCGCATCGAAGCCACCGAAATTGACCATTACCCGCTCAACGCGCGCTTTGATGACAATCGGCTGGCACTGAAACTCATCCCGCATCAACGCAAAACGTGGACCCAGGAAGGTCTTGCAGGCGCCCTCGAGCCACTGCGCGTAAGGACGATCCTGCGCCTGTGCGGAGTAATTCTGATCCAGCAGCACGTCCACCGCATGGGGTCGATTGGCGAGGTCGTCAATCGCCATCAGGTTATCGGCGAACTGGCGGGCGGCCCTCTCCCATCGTGCATCCAGCCCATAGTGATCGACAATCAGCCAGTCGAAGCGTTGCCGGGTGCCCAGCGCACTGGCCAGGGCCTCGATGTCGGCTTGCCAAGGCAAGAGCGCTTCGATGCCAGCACCAGACGCCCCCTGCGGAAAACGATCAGGCAACCCAAGGGCAAGATACCCTTGATCACTCAGACGCTGAAGCAGGTGCCCGGGCAATTGCCGGCAGGCGAATACCACCTCGGCGCCGTCTTTGCGCAAGGCATTCGCCAGCGTCAGGCAGCGCGCGATATGGCCGCTGCCAATGGCAATCGACGCGTCGGCTCGAATCAGTACCCTCACGGCTCCAACTCTCCGCCTGCCTTGAGTGCTGCATAGAGGTATTCGGCACGCACCCAGTCTTCCTCGTTGTCGATGTCCTGAACCAGATGACGTGGCAGGATCACCGGCAGACTCTGCGACGAAAAAATCACATCGCCACGCAACCACGCGTCGCTGCGACCCCAGTAAAACTGCCCGGCGTCCTGGTAGGCCGCGGGCAAATCCTGGGAGCGCACATTACGGTATTCGGGGTGCATGGCATCCAGGCTGCCATCGTTATTGATCAGCAGCGCCCGTTGAATCGGGAAGCCAAAACCACACACCGAGAAGGCATAGGATTTCTCAGGTGCAGCCTGCAACGCATGCAAACCCTGGCGCAGGAACCGCGTCTGCAGCAGCGGCGCGGTCGCGTAGAGGCAACAGGTGAAATCGTAGCGTTTATCGAGGGCGCGAATCGCGTGTTGAATCACCGCCGCCGTGCCGGTGTAGGCATCGGCCAGGTCGGCAGGCCGCAGAAACGGCACGTCTGCACCATGGGCACGCGCCACGTCAGCAATTTCATCGTCATCGGTGCTGACCACGACGCGCTCGAACAGTCCGCTGGCCAAGGCCTTGCGAATCGACCCGACGATCATCGGCTCGCCGTTGAACAGCTTCAGATTCTTGCGAGGAATCCGTTGACTGCCGCCGCGCGCCGGAATGATCGCCACCGCGCTCATGGACGCTTTTCCAGCAGGAACCAGGTGATGTCGTCCACCGGAAACTGCGGATCACGGTGATAACCGAAGCCGTAATCCAGCAGGTGCAGATCGGCAAAACGATCGAGCATCTCGCCTGCAAAATCCCGCTTGAAAAGCTTGCCGCTGTTACCGCGATAAGAGACTTCCACCGGCGCCGGGTTGTAGTACTCGGCGATCAACACATAGCGCGAACTGAGGTGATACAGCTGGTCGTACGCCTTGCTCAGCAGCTCGGGCGCCAGGTGAATCAGCACGCCCTTCGTGAGGGTCAGGTCATACCGGCGCTCTAGCGGGAAGTCGAACAGCGAGCCTTGCCAGATGTCGCCAATGTTCAGCGATTGCGCCTGTGTGTGCGCCTTGGCGTTGATTTCGACACCGTTGAATTCACAGGTCGGCAGTAATTGACTCAGCGCCAGCAAGTTGTTGCCGGTGTTGGTACCCAGTTCAAGCACGCTCTTGAGCGCGTGCGCACGCCCCAGCGCCTTGGCAAACAGCGCGACGTTGGCCGACACCAGCGCGTGCCCCTGATTGCGTTCCACGTACTGATCGCCGAAATCGCCTTGCCAGAATTGCTCTTGTTCACTCAGATCACGCATGTCTTGCGTCCGTCTAATCAGAAACGATCAACAGCTGTTTGAGCTGATCGATCACGTAGTCTTGTTGGGCATCGGTCATCGCCGGGAACAGCGGCAGACTGATGGCTTGCGCGTAATAGGCTTCTGCTTCGGGGAAGTCACCTACAACAAACCCCAGGTCCCGGTAGTACGGCTGCAAATGCACCGGGATGTAATGCACGTTGACGCCGATGCCCGCCGCGCGCAAGCCTTCGAACACCTGCCGATGGCCGAGGGTCAAACGCTCCGTGTGCAGGCGCACGACGTACAGGTGCCACGCCGACTCGGCCTCCGCTTGCAACGTTGGCAACGTGAGCGGCAGATCGGCGAGCAGGCGCTGGTAGCGCGCCACGAGTTCGCGACGACGGGCCAGAAACCCTTCAAGCTTGTTCAACTGCGATAGACCCAGCGCGGCCTGCATGTCGGTCATGCGGTAATTGAAGCCCAGCTCGACTTGCTGGTAATACCATGGCCCATGGCTGGGCTCGTCCATCTGCGCGGGATCGCGGGTCATGCCGTGGCTGCGCAGGCGACGCAGCCGTTCGTCCAGATCCGGACGATTGGTCAGCACCAAACCGCCTTCGCCTGTGGTGACGATTTTCACCGGGTGGAAGCTGAACACGGTCATGTCGGCGAACTCGCCGCAGCCCACCGGGCGTCCGGCGTAGCGCGCGCCAACCGCATGGGACGCATCTTCGATGACCGTAAACTCGTAACGACGGGCCAGCGCAGCCACCGCGCGCATGTCACAGCTCTGCCCCGAAAACGCCACCGCCACCAGCACTTTGGGAAGTGTTCCGATGCGTTCGGCGGCTTCGAGTTTGCGTTCGAGGGCCTGAGCATCGAGGTTCCACGTCAGCGGGTCAATGTCGACGAAGTCGACGTCGGCGCCGCAATACCGACCGCAGTTGGCCGACGCCAGGAACGTGTTGGGACTGGTCCACAACACGTCGCCCTCGCCTAGGCCGGCCGCCAGACAGGTAATGTGCAAGGCCGCCGTGGCATTACTGACCGCCACGCCAAAGCGCGCTTCACAGCGCTCGGCCATGGCCGCTTCGAAACGCTCGATCGTCGGGCCCTGCGTCAGCCAGTCGGACTTGAGCACTTCGACCACTGCATCGATGTCCGCCTGATCGAGGCTCTGGCGACCGTACGGAATCATGGCTGGATGGCAGCGTGCAGATCGCCGATCTGGCGGACCGACATGAAGTCGGGGTTGGTGTCGGAGCGGTACTCGAAGTCATCGGACACCGGCTGACCTTTTTCGCCCGTCGCGTCGACCGCGAAATCGGTGTCGACGTTGTTGAAACGGATCGACGGCACGATGGTGTAGTGATCCCTGAACTCCAGCGTCATGCGGGCGTCATCCTGCGGGACCATGAGCTCGTGAAGCTTTTCGCCCGGGCGAATCCCGACCACCTTGTGCGGCAGTTCGGCCGCCATCGCGTGCGCCAGATCGACGATGCGCACCGAAGGGATCTTCGGCACGAAGACTTCGCCGCCGTGCATGCGCTCGAAACTCTGCATGACGAAGTCGACACCGTGGTCCAGGGTGATCCAGAAGCGCGTCATGCGCGGATCGGTGATCGGCAGTTCCTTGGCGCCCCCCGCGATCAGCTTGTTGAAGAACGGCACGATCGAACCGCGCGAACCCGCCACGTTGCCATAACGGACCACGGCAAAACGGGTCTGCTCTTCCCCACCGATGTTGTTGGCGGCCACGAACAGCTTGTCCGACAGCAGCTTGGTCGCGCCGTACAGATTGATCGGGCTGGCGGCCTTGTCGGTCGACAGCGCGATGACTTTCTTCACCCCGTTGGCAATCGCGGCCGCAATAATGTTTTCAGCGCCATTGACGTTGGTGCGAATGAACTCGGTCGGGTTGTATTCGGCCGCAGGCACGTGTTTCAACGCCGCCGCGTGCACGACGTAGTCGATGCCGCGCATGCCCTGCTGCAGCCGGTCGGCATCGCGCACATCGCCGAGGAAATAACGCATGCAGGGCGCATTGAATTCCTGCTGCATTTCGTACTGCTTGAGCTCGTCGCGCGAGAACACCACCACGCGCCGGGGCTGATAACGCTCCAGCAGCGTGCGGATGAACTGACGACCGAACGAGCCGGTCGCGCCAGAGATGAAGATTGATTTGCCGCTGAACATAACGGTGTCCTTTAACGAGGCGACTTCAGACGAGCCACTGCTGCCAGTTCACACCGCTGGCTGCGCCAAGGGTGAAGCCGGTTCCGGTCAATGCCAGATTCTGGTTATAGGCCAGGTCGTGAGCGAACGCGCCGGCCCACTTTTCCTGCACGGCAGCCAGCGCCGTCGGAGCGTCAGGCTGGTGGCCTGGGTGAATGATGTGCACCTGAGGGGTCCAAACGGTCAGGAACCCGTTCTGGCCGATTTTCAGGCACAGATCGACGTCTGCGTACGCGTCGGCAAACCGATCGTCATCGAAGCCGTCCACGGCGTTGAACAGCGCCTTGCGCACCATCAGGCAGGCCCCGCTCACCGCCGAATAGTTCTGCTCCAGCATCAGTCGTTGCAGGTAACCCGGCGCATCTTTGGCCTGCCCCAGGAAAGCCGATCCGACTGCTCCGTTCATACCCAGAATCAGACCCGCGCCAGTGACCGCACCCTCGCGATCGATCAGCTTGGCGCCCACTACACCCACTTCTGGACGCATGGCGTGATTGAGGAGCGCGTCGATCCAGTTTGGATTGACTACCTCACTCTCCGGCGACAAGAGGACGAGGTATTCACCTTCGGCGTGCTGCGAGGCGGTGTTGGCCAATGCCGCATCGCTCAGACGTTGCTCACTGCGCAGGATACGAATACGTTTGTTCTGCTGCTGTTGGCGGTCGAGCCATTCGTGCAGCTCAGCGGACTGACTCCCGTTGTCGGCGATCAGCACCTCATAACGGGTATAGCGCGTGCGCTGCAGGATGGCTGTCAGGCAACGTTGCAGCTGAGCCTGATTATCCTCGCTGCGCAGGATCAGCGAGACCAGGGGGCGCTCGCTGTGGCGGTAGTCAATCTGCCAGGTGCCCGGCAACGATGAGGTGACTTGAGCCTTGTAACCCAGCGCACTGAGGTGCCGGGTGAGCGTCAGCCGCTCGTCAGCATTGTCTTTGAGGCTCGGCGCGTCAGCGATCAACAGCGGCTCATCCAGGTGTGCGAGCCACGCAGGGCCGCCCTGTTCGATGATGCGCAGCAAGAGATCGAACTCAAGAGCGCCCGCGTAATCCGGGGAGTAACCGCCGACATCAAGCAGCACATCCTTACGCACCAACCAATGGCGAGCCATCAACGCTGGAACACGCAGCAGCAGATCGAGATTGAATCCAGGCCTGAAGACGTCCTTCAGCGCGCCATTGGACGAGCGCTGGATTTCATCGCCCGCCACCGCACGCACCTGCGGCGCATCCTGCAACTCCAGCGCGGCACGCAGCAGGCCGCTGGATATGAACTGATCGCCCGCCTCTGCCAGCAGCAACCAGGTGGACGTCGACTGCCGTGCGATCTGATTGAGTTTGTCGACATAGTTGCTTTTGCTGACTTTGACGAAATGCAGCGTGTTCTGAACCGAGGTCGCCACCGGTGGCTCGCCTGTGGTGAACACGACAATCTTGAACGACCGATAAGCACCCTCGACGAGGCTGTCCAGGGTGATCTGAAGTTTTTCCAGATCGTCGTCAAGGTCCAGCAGAAAGATGCCGAACTCAGGCGCTGCGCCGCGCCGGCTCAGGGACGCGTTAGCTCGAGCGGCCTCGTCGACGCTCGGACGACGGGCATCCAGCCAATTGAGCAATTGCCCTGACGGCGTGGCTTGCAACAATTGATGACGATCAGCGGTGGCGACCTCACCCAGACGTTGCAGCCAGGCATGCATGCCGCGCGCTTCGTCCGGCTCATTGAGCGTGTCCAGTTGATCGGCCAGGTGCGCAACCACTGCCGTGTTGAACACGTTGATGTCCAGCGCTTTCCACAGGCGGTCGGTGATGGTCTCCGGCGTATCGTTGTCATGCCGCGCCAATAGCTGCTCCTGCAAGACCCAGGCCCCTTCCAGCGCTTGCAGCTGCGCATCGCCCGCTGGAATCGCACCGATGAGAAATTCGATGTCGGCCAACTGGTCGAAGAACGTCTGATTGTAGAAAGGCAACTCGACGTACTGATTCGAGCCGAACTGTCGGACCGGATCGGCCAGCGGGCTTTTCCATGTTGACTCGACAATCAGTTCATGGGCCGAGGCGGCGTCCTCACGAACACATTTGAGCAGTGTCTCGAAGCTTTTGAGTACAAACCCTTGCGCAGCCCGCGCGTCGTGCCCCAATGCCGTCTTTGACATAGAGGCCAGAAACTCGGCGAACGATTCGCGGTTGGCCTTGGATGCCGGATCGGCATTGCTCAACGCGGCGACCTGTTGCGCCTTGTTGCGAGCGGGGGCATCCGCCACTTCGCGCACCGCGTAAGGCACCGGCAGCACGCGCGCCTTGGCGCTGGCGAACAGGTACCAGGCGACGCCGGTTTCGTGCCATTGCGCACTGATGCCTTGCGGCATGGACCGGTACCAATGACGCAGCAACTCGGTACGCGTGACGGCGTGAAACGGCGAGATGAATGCGCCCATCGCCTGCAGAATTCGCTCCTGCACGTTCGCTGAGCTGAAATCTTCCTGGACTTTTTTATCACGACGGAAGTAGTCGACCTGATGACCGGTACTGCGATAGCTGAGCGAATAACCGTGACAGAAACCGTAGTCAGGATGGTCCTGCAAAAAACTCACGCTCTCGGCCATCGCGCCCGGGAGGATGAAGTCATCATCATGAGCAAAGGTCAGGTAAGGCGTGGTGACAAGCTCGGCAACATGGGCACGCTTGTCTTGCTCACTGGCCTGGGCGAGCTGTGGCACGTGCAGGTAAGTGACCAGGGGTGCGCGGATGCAATTATCGCCCTCTGCCAGAAGCGATGAGTCCAGCACCAGCACCGGGCCGGCGTAAGCACGGTAGTACTGCAGCGTGCGACGCAAAAAGTCAGACCGGTCTTGCGTCAGCACGACCAGTGTATTGAGCTCGCTTGACGCTGCGGTTTTTTTGACACTGGACGCTTGAGTCGTAACGCCGGACATTGCCCATCCCCACCGAAATTGAAGTCGAGGCCTTGATAATCGGCCTCACAGGCCATGCACTGCGCCGGAAAATCTGCGGTGCATGACGTTTTTCAGGGGAGATTGCAGGAAACGCGCCAGCTCGGTTCGCTGGCGTGGGTTCATCAGCGGCCCGTGCAGGCAACCGATGCCTAGTCCGCCAGCCAGCCGTTGACCCAATATTGAAGGTTATCGCCGCGCAGCATGAAGTCGCGCATTACCGCTTCGTGCAGTTCGTCCCCCATGCGATAGCTCGCATCAGGGTCCGCGAGGTGCATGCGAATCGCTTCCAGCCACTCTTGGGTGGAGTTGGTGGTAATGCGGGTACACGGCAAGTAGCCCCGGTAGGCCTCGGTATCCGTGCAGATCACCGGATAGCCGCACGCGCCATACTCCAGCAGACGCAAGTTGCTCTTGCAGTCGTTGAAAATGTGGTACTCCAACGGCGCCAGTGCCAGGTCGAGGTTGAGACTGGACAACTTGGCCGGGTAAGCCTCAAGACTTACAGCCGCATGAAACTCCTTGAGGTATGGCCGCAGTTCTTCAGGGCACATGCCGAAGAACACCCAATCCACCTCGTCGGCCAGTTCTCGGATGACCTGCGCAATGATCTCCAGATCGCCGCCATGACTGGTGCCCCCGCCCCAGCCCACTCGCGGCTTGAACGACGTGCGACGCTGCGCCCGACGCCCCGTCCACAAGTGGGGTGCAAGCATGTTCGGCACCACACGAATGTCGTGATGCATCGACGACAACGCATTGCCCAATGCCTGGGTCGACACGACGACGCGGTCACACAGACTGATCCCCCGGCGCACCACTGCCTCCAGGTTAGTGGGCATGTGTCGGCCATGGGCGTTTTTCTTTGGCACGCTGATCACGTAGTCATCAAGCTCAAAAATCCGACGCGCATTCGAGAAGGTCTTCAATCGCACCGTGTCTTCCATGGACGCTTCGTGATAACGCCCCTGCAGCACAATGACGTCGGGCGAACGACGCTCCAGCTCGATGGTGGTGGGTGCATCGTACGAGATCTGCCCTATGATCCTGTCCGCAGCGGCCAGCTCGGTAAACGGTTGGGTCACCCGATAATGACCCACTGCGGTCGCGTTCATCGGCAACGCCAGCACACTGGGTAACGAGCGTTCGGAGAACGGCGACCACCCCGTGCGCAGGCCAGGATCAAGGCGGAAGCTGTAGGCGTCCAGCGTCAGGCTCGGGTTGTAGGCAGGGTCTCGGGCAATGATCGGCAACCAGCGCAGGTACAACGTTTCGAGCTCCTGGGTGCGCCTTTTCTGGGCCGCCTCATCCACCGGCCTGCCCGATTGATCGCCCAGCGCCATCACCGCATACGGCGTCCAGACCACCCGGTAGCCGAGTTGACGAATGCGCAGACACAGGTCCACTTCACTGAACGTATCGGCGAACGCGTCAGCGTCCAGCGTGCCCGCCTGATCGAACACCGACTTGCGCACCATCAGGCAGTCCGGACCGACGGCACTCAGGTCCTGAACCACCTGCAAGCGTTGCATGTAACCCGGTGCCTGCAGTGACTCCCCGTAAAACGGCGTCGCTGCGGCATTCTGCAGCCCCAGGATCAGGCCCGCATGAACGATGGCGCCATTGGGATCGAACAGTTTGCCGCTGACCACACCGACCTCAGGCCGTTGTGCATGGATCAGCAGCTCGTCCAGCCAATCCCCCTGAGTGATGACGATGTAGGGGTTCAGCATCAGCAGGTATTCGCCGCGTGCATGAAGGGCCGCCAGATTGCGCAAGTGCGTGATGCTGGTCTGCTGTTCGCAAAACAACACCCTCACCTTGTCGCCCCCCATACCGGCCAGCTCGTTCAACCAGGCCAGCGCATCAGGGCTGTCGCTGGCGTTGTCGATGATCAGCAGTTCGTAATGAGCGTACGCAGTGTGCTCAAGCACGGTTTCAAAACAGCGCTGCAACGCGGCCAACTGATTACGATGGCTGACGATGATCGACACCCGTGGCTGATCGTCATGGCGGTAGTCGATACGGTTCAACAGCGCCTGATGGCCCTGACGAATCTGGTGGGCGATACCGCAACGTTGCAGATGCGCGTGCACCACACGCGGATTCTGCTCGATCACGGCACTGGACGTCAGCCATTGGCCCAACGGGAACTGGCTTTCCAGCAGCAGGTCGGCCACATGGCCGACCGCCGCGTCGCCGTCAGCCTCAACCAGACGCCACAACGTGTCATGGGGTGCCATTTCGCCGAAATCGGCGTCGAATCCACCGAGGGCCAGGAAACGCTGACGGTTGAATGCCAGCGCTCGGCCAACGTAGGGATAGCTGCGCAAAAAATCGAGGTTGAATGCCGGTTTGAACACCGGCTCTGCCGACTCGCCCTCACGAAGCGCACCTTCGTCACTGTAGAGACACGCCAGTTGAGGCGAGGTGGCAATGCGATCGGCCAGGGCGAGCAACGCCGGGCGGACCAAACGGTCACCTGCACGGAGCAGATAGAACCAATCCGCGCCCTCAAGCTGAGCCAGTAAACCATTCAACTGTGTATGCCAGTCGCTCTCCAAGGGCAGCTTGAACACACGGTCTTCCAGCACTGGCTCGCTGACCGACTCGCTCAGCAAGAGTACAAGTTCTGCCGGATAAAACTGTTCAGCGAGGCTGTCGAGCGTCAGCGTACGACGGGCACTGCGGTTATGGTCGTCGACGACCACTGCGACGATTTTCGGCTGCATCGGCAAGCGATGCAGCCTGTCAGGCAGCAATGCCAACTGCTGCGGCGTGAAGGTGCGGCAACTGAGCCATTGGGCGTACAACTCGGCGAAGCTCTGGCTGTCGACACCGACCTTGAGTGGCAACACAGCCTGCTGACTGCCCAACGTTCGGCTCAGCGCCAATTCCTCCCAGACACGCGGCTGTTTGCCCGCGTTCTCCAGCTCCACATAACGCACCCAACCCTGGGCCGGGGGCGGCTCGCTGGTGCGTGCCTTGAGCAGGTCCACAAGCCACTGCAGTTCATTGACGGCAGCGGTGCGCATCGCTTGCTGGCGGCTCAGACGCTCCGGATGAAGACGCTCCACGCTCAAGACCTGGTTGAGCACAACCAGATTGCCGCGACGCAGCAGACAGGTATAAAGCGCCAGATCCAGCATGGCAGCGAAGCCCTGCTCAGCCCCCGTCAGCGCTGGAAAGAACGTTTCGACGTCCGCACGCCGAAACAGGGCGCTGGTGAAACTACCGAGAAAGTTGGAGGGGAAATTCTCGAAAATCGCCAGCATGTCAGTGCCCAGAAACACCGAGTTTTTGGGGGCCACAGGGGTGTTTTCGAGGCGCGAAGGCAGCTGGATGCTGTCCGCGTCCCACAAAAAACGCTGCGCCAGCACCAGGTTCACGTCAGCGTTCTGATCGAAAGCCTGGGCCTGTAGCGTCACACACCCGGGGAACAGACGGTCGTCGTCGCACAGAAACTTGATGTATTCACCACGCGCCTGGGACAAGCATTGTTTCAGGTTGCCAACAAATCCCTGGCGCTGAGAATTGCGCACATAACGCAACGGCACGCTGCTCAGCGCGCGGAGACTCTCGACGATGTCGCTGATCTCGTTGCCACGGGAGTCGTCACAGACGATGACTTCCAGACGGCTGTAGGTCTGGGTCAGTGCGCTGGCAAGTGCCGCTTGAAAGAAACGGGGGTTGTAGGCGGGAATGACGATGCTGACGAGAGGAACTGAATTCACGGGCGGGCTCACGAGCGGCGCCTCCCCTTGCTCCAAGGATCGGCCTAACCGCTGACAATAACGGTTGATGCTCAGCGGCGGCGGCGCCTGAAACACAGGGCGCCGCCTTCCGGTGGTGCGATTACAACTTGCTGAACAGGTTCAGCGCGGACAGTTGGGTAAACACCAGTTGCGAGGCCTGCAGCATGGTTTTCTGCAAGGTCAGACGCGCAATGGCATCCACCGGGTCAGACGCCGTGATCGTGCTCGACTCGGTGGTACCGTTGTCGAGCAGATTCTGGTTGGTCACACCCTGATCAGTCGCGGTTCTTGCTCGCGCGCCGCCGTCGCTCACCGCGTCGTTGATCTGGTTGGCCGCGCTTGTCAGGTTGCCAATGGTCGAGGTCAAGGTGGCTTGCAGGTTCTGCTTCGCGACGGGGTCGCCATCGACCTTGCCGTTGAGTGCAGTGATCATGTTCGACAACGTGTTCAGTACGTTCTGGGTCTGCTGACTCGACGACTGAGCGGTGAATTGATCACCTGCGACCGGCGCAGGTGGTGTACCGCTGAGCGTGAAGGTCACACCCGCTGCAACCGCCTGGTTGGCGACCGGGGTGCCGCTCAGGGTGCCGCTGGACACCGGCGAGCTGGTCGCCGGGTCGTAAGGTGCTGCGTACAGATCGAAGTTGGTGGCGCTGGTGAATCGAAGAATGGCGCCGCCGGATGGGAACGTCTTGTCGAACGTGGCCTGGTCCGTGACCGTGGATCCGGTGATCACGGTGGTCGACGGGTTACCCGGCAGACGCGCCGTGCTGACGGTACTCGGAGACACGGCCAACTGGAAGCTGTGCGCGGGCGTGGTCAGGGCCGTATCGGCCAACGACGAATCCGCGTACTGCGCATCGGTCAGGTTGATGTTCAGGTTCAGTTCCAGGCCACGGAAGCCGATGGTCTGGTTGGCTGCGCTGGTGGAGCTGAATTTGCCGGCGGAGGTGGCTTCGGCCGTGACGTCTGCCCCGGAACCGTCCGTAATTTTGTACTGCGTGCTGCTCGTGAAGGTAATGCTGTAAGGCTGGCCCGCCGTGAACTTGCTGTTGTAATCGGCCGAATTGCTGACGCTGCCGCCGGACAACGAAACGATGCCGTCGTCGGTCGCCGGCGAGGTGCGCGTGGTCGAGGTGCGCGTGGTGTTGACCGCCTGCTCGAACGCATCCCAGCCCGTGGTGTTGCTGGCCATGCTGATGCCGCTGCCGATCGCCAGTGTGTTGCGCGTCTGGTCGCCCTGGTAGCTGTAGGTGCCATCCGGGTTGACCGCATACGGCGGCGTGCTGGATTTCGAGCCGGAGAACAGGTAGGAGCCATTGGCATCCTTGCTGTTCATCAGGCCCAGGATTTGCGTCTGCAATTCTTTGAGCTCGGCGGCGCTGGCCTGACGGTCTTTGTCGGTGTAGGTGGCGTTCCCCGCCGCCAACACCAGCTCCTGAGCACGTTGAATGGACGAGGTGATCGCGTTCAGCGCGGTTTCGGTGTTCACCACGCCGGTGTTGATGGTGTCGATGTTGGACTTGTACTGATTGAGCATCGTGCCCATCTGCTGCAACTGCAGCACGCGCGCCGCACCCACCGGGTCATCGGCAGCCGTGTTGAGCTTGATCTGACTGGCGACTTCGTCACCGGTCTTGGTGACGTTGGCATAGGTGCGCGAGTAGTTTGCAGCGCTGGTTTCGTAAAACTGAGAAGTAGAAATACGCATGGATTACGACCCCTTAAAGACTGTTGATCAGCGTGCTGAAGATGGCTTGAGCCGCTTTGATGATCTGCGACGACGCGGTGTAGTACTGCTGGTACTTGACCAGGTTGGCGGCTTCTTCATCCAGCGAAACGCCCGAGACACTGTCCCGCGAGCTTTTCGCCTGGGCCAGTACGGCCGTGGTCGCCGTGGCATCGTCCTTGGCTTGGGCGGCCTGAGACCCGACCGTCGTGATCATCTTGCTGTTGGCATCGCTCATGCTCATGCCAGTGCCGTTGCCCGAGGCCGTGTCTATCGTCTGCTTGGTTTGCAGGCCCATTGCAACTTCAGCGTTGCGGTTGTCGGAGGAGCCCGCACCGGTCAGGTTGATGCTGTAGGTGTCACCCGATTCCGGTGTCCCAGAGATAGACATGCCGATCTTGAAGGACTGCGCGGTGCCGGAAGAGTCGGTGTAACCCACTTCCATGCTGATGTCGTTGTTCTGGCCCTGAACGATACTGCCGGTGATCGGGTTGCCGTTCTTGTCCTTGACCGCCGCTCCGTTGGCATCGACCAGCGAGTACGCCTGAGCGCCACCCGAGACCGCCCCCATCAACAGGCGCATCGGCGTCGCGCCGCCAATCGCCTTGCGCATGTCCGCGGTGGCCGTGGGGTTGTAGATATCGGCCTGGGTGTTCAGGGTTGGTTGGGAGAACGTGCCGGTGCCGGTGTTACTGCCGGTCGTACCTGTCAGCGGCGCGGCCACGGCGAGGGTCTTCGGATCGGTCATCACCGTCTTGATACCGCTGGCGGCAGTGTTCGTCGGGCTGACCTTGAAGCTGTCACCGGCAGCCACCGCACCACCGCTCAGCTTCAGCGAGAAGCCGTCGATGACCGGAGGCGGCGTCGTGGTCGTGCTGTAGGCACCCATGTCCTTGCCGTCCGGCAGGCGGGTGACGCTGTAACCGGTGGCGCTGGTAAACGTCACCTGATAATCGTTGGTCGTCAAAGCGCCCGTGTTGGCGATGGTCACGTCCAGGTTGCCGGAGCCTGCGCTGTTGCCCTTGGTGGCAATGCTGCGCTGGCTGGTCAGGCTCGGGTCGTTGATGCTGTTGAACAGGTTCGAGCCGAAGTCGCCGTTGGCGTCCACACCTTGATTCATCTGCTGGTTCATCTGGTCGGAGACCACCAGCGCCAGACGGCCCAGCTCATTTTGCGCAGGCTGCAACACGTCGCTGCGATAGCGCAGCAGACCGCCGATGGTGCCGCCGGTCACGACCGACGATACGTCGACGCTGCTGTTCTGGTAATTGAGCTTTAGCGAGTAGACGTTCGGGTCGCTGTCGCTTGGGCCGGCACTCAGCGTGTTGGCCTTGTTGCCCGTGACCAGCGGCTGACCGGTACCGATGTAGATGTCGTAGCTGCCGTTGTTGTCGACGACCTTGGCGCCTACCAGATCGTTGAGCTGGCGAACCGCTTCGTCACGGGAGTCGAGAAGCGAGTTGGGCTCGGCACCCGTGGCTTTGGCCTGCGTGATCTGCGAGTTGAGGTTGGCAATCGAAGACGCCAGCGAGTTCACCTGACCTGAAAGCGAGGTCAACTGGGTGTTGACGCTCGCATTCTGGTCCTTCATCTGCGAAGAGATGGCGTTGAACTGCCCTGCCAACGCTGAGGCGCTGGTCAGAAAGTTAGTGCGCGCAGACGAGTCGTTCGGTGATTTCGACAGCAGCTGCAGATTGCTGAAAAACTTGCTCAAGACCGTACTGATCCCGGTCGAGCTGTCCGACAGGATCGAGTCCAGCTTGCTCGCCTGCCCCAGGTACGCCTGGGCGTCGGAATTGAGCGATGTACTGCTTTGCACTTGGGTGTTCAGGAAGCCGTTGTAGATACGGCGCACGTCGGACAGCGTGGTACCGGTGCCGATGAAACCCACGCCGATGTTCTGCTGCGCACCGGAGGTGGTCATCACCTGCTGACGCGAGTAACCCAGCGTATCAACGTTCGCAGTGTTGTTGCCGATGGTGGTCATCGCTGCACTGCTGGCGTTCAGTCCCGAAAGCCCAATTGAAATCAGTGACATGGTTCAAACCTTATAAAGTCGTGGAAGAGCCCGCTGCGGCTGCGTAGTTCTGGTAACTCTTCATCTGTTTCGCGATTTGAGAAATCTTGCTGGCATAGTCCGGGTCCGTGGCGTAACCGGCCTTCTGCAGCTCTTTCACAAACTGTTCCGGGTTATCGGCCGATTTGAGCGTGGCTTGATAGCGATTGTTGTTCTGCAGGAAGCTCACCAGGTCATGGAAGCTGCTGGCGTACGAGTCGTAGGAACGGAAGTCCGCCGTCTCCTTGACCATCTTGCCGTCACGGAACTCGCTGGTGATCGCGCGGGCTTCAGGGCCTTGCCAGTTACCCTGTGCCTTGATGCCGAACAGGTTGTGGCTGCTGCTGCCGTCGGACTGACGCATGATCGATTTGCCCCAGCCGGTTTCCAGCGCTGCCTGTGCCACGAGCACGGTCGGATCGACGCCGATACGCGCGGCGGCGTCCTTGGCCAGCGGCAGCATGGTCGAGACAAATTCGTCGGCATTGGCAAACGCCGCCTTGCCCGGTGCCAACGGGGTCTGCACCCGGCTGCGCACATAGGCATTGGCCTGGGCGGTGAATTCCGGGCCGATGGTCCAGTCGCCATTGCCCTGACTGCCGGCTTTTTTGGCAGCGTCGACGGCATTGGAAACAGCGATGCGATTCTTCAGCGTGGTCGCACTGGCAGCGGCATCCTGCGTGCCAGAGGTGTTCGGCACGATGCCTGCCAGGATCCGGTCGCTGAGCTTGCTGGGCAGCGACAGGCGACGGGAATTCAGCGCGGCGACGTCGTTGTGCGGCGTGCCGTCGGCCGCCGTGGCAGGTGCGGCAACGGAACGCGTGGCCCACAGCGGACGCTGGGCAACGCGGGTCGCCAGCCCCGACGGTGCCGAGGCGGCGTCAGGCTTGGCAGCGGCATTGAGTGCGTTGGTCGCAGGGGCGATTTCACTGGTCTTGTTCTTGGACAGTTGACGCATCAACACGTCCTGCAGACCGATACCACCGCCCTCGCGGGACATGCTCACCGACAACTGCTGGTCGTACATGTCTTGATACTGCCGCGTGGCCGCGGTGTTCATCGGGTTGTCCTTGGCCAGCACTTCGTTGGCCGAACGCATGGCCTTGAGCATCTGGCTGACGAACAGCGACTCGAATTCCTGCGCCACCTTCTTCAGGTTGGCATCGCTGTCGCGGTCGCCGGTCTTCAAGGCGGTCAGACGATTGAGGTCGGTATACGCTCCCGAATCACCCGCAGTACTGGACGGACCGCCACTTGGAATACTCATCGCTGCGCCCTTAAATCACGATCAGATCGGCTTGCAATGCGCCGGCCTGCTTGAGTGCTTCGAGAATGGCCATCAAGTCACCCGGGGCTGCGCCCACCTGGTTAACTGCACGCACGATTTCGTCCAGCGTGGTGCCGGGACCGAACTTGAACATCGGGTGCAGCTCTTGCTGAGCGTTGATCTTGGAACGCGGGACCACGGCGGTCTGGCCGTTGGAGAACGCACCCGGCTGACTGACCACCGGGTCTTCGGTAATGGTCACGGTCAGGCTGCCGTGGGTGACCGCAGCAGGCGACACCTTGACGTTCTGGCCGATGACGATCGTGCCGGTTCGCGAGTTGATGATGACCTTGGCCGAGGTCTGGCCCGGATCGATTTCCAGGTTTTCCAGCACCGACAGGTAATCGACGCGCTGGTTAGGGTCCAGCGGCGCGGTCACGCGCACAGAGCCGCCGTCCAGCGCCTGAGCAACGCCAGGGCCAAGCATGTCGTTGATCTTGTCGACGATGCGCTTGGCGGTGGTGAAGTCGTTGCGGTTAAGGTTCAGCGTCAGCGAGTTGCCCTGGTTGAAACCGCTCGGCACCGCACGTTCCACCGATGCACCGCCCGGGATACGACCCGAGGACGGAACGTTGACGGTGATCTTCGAGCCGTCACGGCCTTCAGCATCAAAACCACCAACCACCAGGTTGCCCTGAGCGACCGCATAGACGTTGCCGTCGATACCTTTCATCGGGGTCATCAACAGGCTGCCGCCGCGCAGGCTTTTCGAGTTACCGATGGACGACACGGTGATGTCGATCTGCTGACCCGGTTTGGCAAACGGTGGCAGGTCGGCATAGACCGCCACGGCCGCAACGTTTTTCAGCTGTACCGTGCCCGAGCCCGCCGGCACCTTGATGCCGAACTGCGAGAGCATGTTGTTGAAAGTTTGCAGGGTAAACGGCGTCTGGGTGGTCTGGTCACCCGTGCCGTTCAGGCCCACCACCAGACCGTAACCGATCAATTGGTTGGTCCGCACGCCGGAAATGCTGGCGATGTCCTTCAGGCGTTCGGCGTGTGCGCCGATGGCCGTGGTGAACAGCAGCGCTGCCGCTATCAGTTGCTTGAACGTGATCATGGCTATCCCGGTATCAGAAAGGGAACAACGGGCTCAGGAAGAATCGGTCGAACCAGCCTGGCTGACTGGAATCGGCAAACGCCCCTGTACCGGAATATGTGATGCGCGCATCGGCCACGCGAGTGGACGACACGGTGTTGTCAGTGGCGATGTCATCAGCGCGGATGAGGCCCGCGATACGCACCAGCTCGTCGCCGGTATTGAGCGTCATCCATTTCTCGCCACGCACCGACAGAATGCCGTTAGGCAGCACATCGGCCACGGTCACGGTGATCGAACCGGTCAGGCTGTTGCTCTGCGCGGCCTTGCCGTCGCCCTTGGTGGCGCGGTCGCCGGTGTAGCCGGCGTCCAGACTCAGATCGCCGCCGCCCACCGGGTTGTTGGTGTTCACGCCCACACCGAACAGCGAGGTCAGACCGACACTGGTTTTGCTGGTCTTGCTGATCCCGGAACTGGCTGCCTTGCTGGCCGCCATTCTCTCGGACAGGGTGATGGTGATGATGTCACCGACCCGGTAAGCCTTGCGGTCACCGTAAAGGTTCTGCTCGAAACCGGCCTGATAGATCGAACCGTTGTTCGCCGCCGAAGGCAGCGGCGTTCGTGGCAACACCGGTGCGTAGTAAGGGTCATTGGGTTTGGCCGAGGGCGCAACGCAACCGGTCAGCAGCGCGATACCGCACAGCGGTGCTGCCAACAGGGAAAGCCGCAATACAGAAAGCCGTTTCATGACACTTAAAACCTCGCGGTGTAGCAGGCGGTTTTCAGGCGCCCCATCGGATTGATCAGGTGTTTCATTGAAGAACATCAGGTGTTTCAGGCTCCGTTTACAGCGCCGGATTACAAGTTCTGCGTCACGTACTGCAGCATCGAGTCGGCGGTCGAGATCACTTTGGAGTTCATCTCGTAAGCGCGCTGAGTAGTGATCATGTTCACCAGCTCTTCCACGGTGCTGACGTTGGAGTTTTCCAGGGTGTTCTGCTTGACCACGCCCAGACCGTTCAGACCTGGCGTACCGACCTGCGGCGCACCGCTGGAAGCGGTTTCCAGGTACAGGTTGCCGCCTTGCGATTGCAGGCCTGCCGGGTTGATGAAGTCGGCGGTCTGGATGTTGCCGATGATCTGTGGCGTTGCGGTGTTGGTCGACGTGGTGATCGACACGGTGCCGTCTTCACCGACCGTGAAGGTCTGCGAGTCTTGTGGAACGACAATCGCAGGCTCCAGCGCATAACCGTTGGAGGTTACGATCTGGCCGTTCTGGTCGAGGTGGAACGTACCGTCGCGGGTGTATGCCAGGGTGCCGTCAGGCTGACGGATCTGGAAGAAACCACGGCCGTTCACCGCCATGTCCAGCGGCTGGTTGGTGGTTTGCAGGCTGCCCGCCGTGAAGTTTTTCTGCGTGCCGACGATGCGCACACCGGTACCCAACTGCAGACCGGAAGGCAGCTCGCTGTCCTGAGTGGACTGAGCACCTGGCTGACGCTTGATCTGGTACAGCAGGTCCTGGAACTCGGCGCGATCACTTTTGAAACCGGTGGTCGAGACGTTGGCCAGGTTGTTCGAAATGGTGGTCAGATTGGTGTCCTGAGCCGCCAGGCCGGTTTTCGCTACATAGAGTGCCGGAAGCATTCGTGTTTCTCCTCGAGCGCCTGATTATCGGCGCAAGCTGTCAGTCATTAGCCCATTTGCAAGACGCGAGCCATCGACTCGTCATCCTGCTCGGCGGTCTTCATCATCTTGATGTGCAGTTCGAATTGACGGGACAACGCCAGCACCGAGGTCATTTCCTCGACGGCGTTGACGTTGCTCGACTGCAGAAACCCGGATTCCACTTGCACATCGGCATCGGCCTGCGCCGGTTTGCCGTCTTTGGTGTGCATCAGACCGTCGGGGCCTTTTTCCATGTTCGCCAAGTCCGGCTTGACCAGCTTGATACGGTCAATCTCAGCCATCACCTGCGGGCTTTCACCCAGGGAGCGAACGCTGATCGTGCCGTCGGCGCCGATCTCGATCTGCTGCTGAGGCGGCACGGCAATCGGCCCGCTGTTGCCCATGACCGGCAAACCATTGCCATCACGCAGCACGCCGAGGGCGTCAATGTTCATGCTGGAGGTGCGGGTATAGGCTTCGCCGCCGTCGGGAGTCTGGACCGCCATCCAGCCATTGCCTTTGACGGCAACGTCCAGTTCACGACCGGTGTCGATCATCGAACCCTGGCTGAAGTCCGTGCCCGGACGCTCGCTCATGGCATAGGCGCGCGACGGGTTAACCTCGCCAAACACCGGCATCGAGCGGGCCTGTTCAAGGTCGCGCTGAAACCCGTTGGTCGAGACGTTCGCCAGGTTGTTGGCATGGGCCTTTTGCGCAATGGCGTTTTCCGACGCACCGCTCATGGCCACGTAAAGCAACTTGTCCACAGTCTTCCTCCTCCGACAGACGTTTGCCGCCTGTAGCTGTACTGCAGAGGTCATAGCAATAATCGAACCAGTTTTTCAGCGGTGATACAAAGTGCTGATTTTCCAATGGTTACGGGGCCAAATCATTGCTGGCGACCGAGACGTTTTCTGGCCGCGACAGCGGACCGCCGCTTTGTACGCAATCCGTCGTCAGCGCCGCCAAAAATTTCGCGTGAGGCGCTTCACCCGAGGAGCGATAATTGCAGCGGTTCGATCACCGGCCTTTTTTGTCACAGGAAACTGTCATGCGTTTGCCGCTCGTCTTCGCCCTCCTCCTCGCCTGCTCGACCGTGGCCGTCGCCGCGCGAGCGCCGTATTACCTGTGGCAGGGGAAGGATAAAACCGTCTGCGCACAGACCAGCCCCGGCAAGGGCTGGACCAAGGTCAGCAGAGGGTTTGTGAAGTCTGATTGTTCGATTTGAGTTGAATCGGGTGCTGACACAATCATCCACCCTTTAAGCAAGCATCCAGTCCACGCCTGTGGGAGCGAATTCATTCGCGAGAGGCCTGGGCAGGCGATAGAGATCCATCGCCAGATCGACCGCATCGCGGATCAATTCGCTCCCACAGGGTTATTCGATAGCCTTTGGAAAGGCGGCGCACCCAGCATCCGCGCACGACGCCTCCCTCTCGATCATGTCGCCCGAATTAACGTCTGCATCAACTCGGCTTCGGTGGACAGCGTTTTCGAGTTCGCCTGATAGGCCGTCTGCGCCTGAATCAGCTCCACCAACTCCTGCGACAAATCAACATTGGAGCCCTCCAGCGACTGCCCGGCGATGCTGCCCAGACTGCCGGTGGCGGGCCCGTCGTACTGGGCGACGCCCGACTCATGGGTCTCCTTCCACCGTGTGCCGGTGATGGGCTGCAACCCCTGATCGTTGGAAAAGCTGGCGAGGATTACCTGGCCGATCTTGCGGTTGAGGCCATTGCTGAAACCGGCGCTGATAACGCCCGTGCGATCAATCGAGATCGCTCGGATTTCCCCCGGCGCGTGCCCATCCACAACCGGCGAGGTCAACGCCGTAGCTGCGCGGTACTGACTAAGCTTGCTCATGTCTATGACGATCCCGTCACCGTTGGCCGAAGCGCCGTTGCTGCCCCACGAACTGCCAGGACGACCACCCTCCAGCGGCCTGGCCGGCACCCAACCCGTCAGCGTCAATGTCTGGTTGGCACCCGACAAACCGGCACCGCCGACCAACGACTGCAGATTGCCCCGACTGTCGAACAGCATGCTGGCGGTGACCGGGTCCTTGCGTGTGGGATCCTGCGGGTTCAGGCCGTCGACCAGCACATGCATCTTCCAGCTGTTGCTGCCGTCCTTGACGAAGTACTGCGTCATCGGATGCCCGTTGCCGAGGCTGTCGAATACCGTGGAGGTGAACATCTTGCTGTAGGTCGTCAGGTCGTTCGGATTGAACGTCGGGACCGGACGCGGAATGACGGCGTCCGTCGGGCTGAGCAAACTGCCGCTGGCGTCGCTGAGCGGGATCGAAATCGGACCGGCATTGGCCGCATCACTCGGCACCCAGCCGCCATTGACCTTGATCGCCGGGCGCCAGTCACGCAATGCCAGTTCAGTGTTGGACGTCTTGTCAATCGCCGCCGAAGTGCCTGTCAGGGACAGCGCGCCGTTGGGCTGGGTGTGCAACCCGACCTCCAGCGGCGACCTGTTCGAAGGATCCAGCGGGTTGATGCCGTCGATGAGGATGTACGAGGTCCAGGTGTTGTCGTCGAGCTTGACGAAGTATTGCTTGAGCTCATGATCCTGCGGTGGCACCGCGGCTTTTGCTGGCGTAACGACGATGCTGTTCCCCGCAGCATCGACACCCAGCACCTCCTTCACTTCCGGCACGCCCGCATCCTGAATCGTGCGGCTGACCATGCGGGTATACGTGCGCGCATCATCAGGATTGAAACGCGGGACAGCTGCCAGCGAAGCGGTCGCGGCGTCAAGGTTCACGGTCTGCTCCACCTTGCTCGTGGCCTGGGGTGCAACGTTGGCGGTGTCGATTTTCAGGTCACTGCGCACCCCGCTGATGACTTCGCCCTCGGTGTTGACGCCGTACCCTTGCAACCGACTGCCCAGAGCATCGACCACGAAGTTTTCCTTGTCCATGTGAAAGCCCCCCGAGCGCGTGTAGCTCAACGCGCCGCCGTCGCTCATCACGAAAAAGCCTTGACCCTGGATCTGCATGTCGAGCACACGCCCCTGGCTGGAAATCGCCCCGCCCTGCGCGAAGTTTTGTGACACGTTCGCTACGCGTACACCATCGCCCGAAGCGTAACGGCTGCCACCGAGCGCCGCCGATGAATAGAGTGCGGCGAATTCCGCCCGCGAAGACTTGAAACCTGAGGTATGGACGTTGGCAATGTTATTGCCGGCAACTTCCATTCGTTTATGCGCCGCGTGCAGACCGGCCACTGCGATGTTGAATGACATGAACTCTCCCTGAGCCGTGAAGCACGGCACGTCCGACAATGCATGGGTTTCGCAGGCAAACGAATGCGATCGAAAGCGACCTCTCAATGGCATTTATTTGTCAGCGAATTCGAGTCTCGCATTAACGGAAGTAGGAAATTTCCAGGAAGAGAGTGGGATGACTCTTGATGTTTTTTGTACCGGAGTTGGCGGCGGTGCGGCTGTGATTCGGACGAAGATTCCCTGTGGGAGTCAGCTCGCTGAAGAATGCCATGAGTCATTCAACAACGATGTATCTGATCTGCCGAATTCGTCAGCAAGCTAACTCCAACAGGTCCGAAGTGGGCTCAGGACTGGTGAGCCAGCAGTGAATGCGTAGTTAACAAGCACGAGCAAAGCGAGCTCCGCTTTTGATCCTCATACCGAGGAAGCTCAAACACCACAAAACGCGACTTGGGTGCAGGCAAAACCATCTTACAAGGGTACGACGACGAAGGAGTCGCCAAACCAGGAGCAAGCACCCTCGAAACACCATAAAAAAAGCCCCTCCGAAGAGGGGCTTGATCAAACGCTATCAACCGTTATCAGGTCATCTGAATCGTGGTCTGCATGATGGTGCTTTCAGTCGAAATGGTCTTCGCATTCGCCTGATAGTTACTTTGTGCCTTGATCAGTTCGACCAGCTCGGTGGTCAGGTCAACGTTGGATTCTTCCAGCGCCGAACCGGTAATGTTGCCCAACGTACCGGACTCCGGCGCGCCGGTCACCGGGATGCCCGACGCATAGGTTTCACGCCACATGGTACCGCCCGCCGGGGACAGGCCCTGGACGTTGGCGAAGGTGGTCAGCGCCACCTGGCCGATGGTCCGAGACTGGCCGTTGGTGTAGGTGGCGAACAGGTTACCGCTGGCATCGACGTTCATCGCGCTGATCTGGCCGGTGTAGTTACCGTCTTGAGTCTTCGCGATCGCACCGCCCACCGCATTGGTTTGCGTGGTCGCCAGCATGTCCAGCTTCATGCCGCCCGCTGCCGCCGCTGCACCGTTTGCCGCCCAGGTCGTGGTCGAGCCGACGGTCTTGCTCTGGCCCGGAACCCAGTTGGCGACCGTGAAGGTGCCGTCAGTGTTCACCACCATGTTGGCCGTCGACGTCGGCGCTGGCGTGGTCACCATGTTGCCGGCCGAATCGAACGTCAGGTTGGTCACGTCTGGCGTGGTTTTAGTCGGGTCATTGATGCTGCGGCCGTCCACCAGGCTGTACATGTCCCAGGTATTGAGTCCCGTCTTCCGGAAGTACTGATCCAGTGTGTGCTCGTTACCCTGGCTGTCGTAGATTTTGGTGCTGTAGGTCAGGTCATAGGTCTCGACCTTCGCCGGATCGAACGCGGCAGCGGTGTTGATTTCCTTGGACGAATCCAGGTTGGAGCTGATGGTAATGGTGCTCGTCGCCTTCGGCGGCATGTTCGAGGTGTCGACCTTGAGGTTGGTCAGGACGCCCGTCTTCACGTTGCCGTTGGCATCAACGCCGTAACCCTGCAGGTTATTGCCGTTGGTGTCGATGACGTTGCCGGCGGTGTCGGTATGGAAGTTACCGGCACGGGTGTACAGCTTCTCGCCATTGTTGCTGACCATGAAGAAGCCGTTGCCGTTGATCGCCAGGTCCAGATCGCGGCCGGTACCGGTGGTCAATGCACCCTGGGTGAAGTTCTGGGTCACGGCTGCGGTGGTCACGCCGCTGCCGACGTTGGTGCCGCCCGACGTGCCACGAATGGACTGCGCGTACTGGTCGGCGAATTCCGCGCGGGAAGACTTGAAGCCGACGGTCGCGACGTTGGCAATGTTGTTGCCGGTGACGTCGAGACTTTTATTTGCTGCGTAGAGCCCACTCAGACCGATATTGAAAGACATGTATCACTCCTGCGCCGTCGAGTCGGCTCTAGATTCCGATTTGTTGAACTTTGGACAAGGCAATGTTTTCGCCGTTGGCCAGGTTGAGCGTCATGGCACTGCCTGCCGAGCCCATGGTGACGCTCGTCACTGTCGCCGGGAGGTAGGTCGCGAGGCCGGTCTTCGTGCCGTCCAGGCTGCCCGAGGCTTTGAAGCTGTAGTTGCCGGTCGCCAGCGTCTGCCCCGCGTCGTCTTTGCCGTCCCAGGTAAAGCTGGCCTTGCCGGCCTTCTGCTCACCGAGATCGATCGTGCGCACGATGTTGCCTTTGCTGTCGTAGACATCGACGCTGGTTACGGTGCTGGTAGAAGGCAGAACGACCTGGCCGGTCATGCCTTTGGTGGTGTCCACATTGGTCGAGCCGCTGTCGACGATCACCGAGCGACCCACCAGCGACGATGCTTGCAGCGCTTGCGAGGACTGGTACATGCCGCCGATCGCATCGACCGACGTGCTCAGGTTCTGCATGGTTTCCAGGCTGCTGAACTGCGCCAGCTGCGCCACGAACTCGCTGTTGTCCTGTGGATCGAGCGGGTTCTGGTTCTGCATCTGGGTGACCAGCAGTTGCAGGAACGAATCCTTGCCCAGCGTGCTGGCGCCCGTGGTGGAATCGCCGGTCTTGCCGGAGGTCACCTGCTGCAACGACTTGAGGTAGTCGCTGCTGGTAGTGTCGTTAGTCACGCTCATTGCATACGCCCCTTATCACTGACCCAGGGTCAGGACCTTCTGCATCATTGTTTTGGCGGTGTTCATGACTTCCGCGTTGGTCTGGAACGAACGACTGGCCGAAATCATGTCCGCCATCTCGTTGACGACGTTGACGTTCGGGTAATAGACGTAACCGTTCTTGTCGGCTGCCGGGTGGTTTGGCTCGTAACGTGCTTCCAGGTTGGAAGCGTCTTCGACGATGCCGGAAACCTGCACGCCGGTGCCGGCCTGCCCCTGATCTTCGAACAGCGATGCGCTGCCGCCGGACTCCTGGCCCTGAAACACGGTAGCGAACACCGGGTGACGGGCGCGGTAGGTCTTGTCCAGACTGGACGAGACGGTCTCGGCGTTGGCGATGTTACTGGCGACGGTGTTCAGGCGAGTGTTCTGCGCACTCATGCCACTACCGGCGATATTGAAAACACTGGATAGAGACATGAATTACTCTCCGCGCAGGGCTGCTACCAGCCCTTTGAACTTACTGTTGAGCAAAGTGAAACTGGCCTGAAAACCAATGGCGTTCTCGGCGTAGTTGGCGTTCTCGACCTGAGAGTCGACGGTGTTCTGGTCCAGCGAAGGCTGCGACGGCGTGCGGTAGAGCAAGCTGGCGTCGCCATCGGTCAGGCCTTGCGCTTCGATATGACGGTTGTTGGTCATGTTGAGGGCGAAGGTGCCGTTGTTGGCCTTGTCGCTTTCGGCGGCCAACACCTTGGAAAAGTCCAGGTCGCGCGCCTTGTAGTTAGGCGTGTCGGCGTTGGTGATGTTGTTGGCCAGCACTTCGGCACGTTGGGCGCGGAAGTTCAGCGCCTTTTCGTGAATGCCCAGTGCTTTGTCGAAGCTGATGCTCATGTCGGGAAACCTTTACCGGTTGACCAGATGTTCGTGACAGAGAGATAGCAAGCGGCGTGCCACTTTTGGAAAGGCCCGTATTCCGGGGGTTTCGGAGGCGATCGGCAAGGGTGATGCCAGAAAAGCGGCAAGCGATTTCCGCTGGTGGGGAGGCAAGCGGCAAGGTGGGTGCCGTTTTTTTGCCGCTGACGCGGTAGCTGCCAGTTTGTCTTCGAGAACCGGGACATATCCGTAATCGCCACGATTCGGCCTAACGGCCAAATTATTTCGCCTTCGGCGAGTTACTTGAAAAGACCCCAAGTAACCAAGGGTTGAACTGACCCCCAAAAGTTGGACACCCAGTCCAACCGAGGGGACAGTCATGACGAAGTACAATCCAGCCTTCAAGCTCAAGCTGGTTAAACAATGCCTGGCCGGCAACAGCACCAATAGGGTTG